>Ga0265297_10001825_pt1 | contig 46839 bp, 60 predicted proteins | sample Munlanlwell13791_FD_192502 | JGI IMG/M metagenome (GOLD analysis project Ga0265297, IMG submission 192502) | Leachate microbial communities from a municipal landfill in Southern Ontario, Canada - Leachate well 137-91 | ecosystem: Engineered > Solid waste > Landfill > Unclassified | place...
AAATATCATCATTCAGGAGTTATGGGTAAAAAAGCTGATGGATGGAAAATTTATGAATCCATAATGAGTGGCATTAATCGAACACATGCGCTTGATTATGCAAATCATTATAAAGTACAGGTAGCCAGAATACCGGGTGCAAACACTCCTGAATCAATCCCAATTTTGGATTCCCTGGTTGGTATAGTTAAATATGACTATATGTCATTACTTGTATATTTGCCGATTTTGATTGGGACTAAATATTGGGTAGGCAGGACTGAAGAGAAAGCATGGAAGCGTATGGTATGCATGGAATTTGATGAATGGTATTATAATCAAATATTAGGGATTTATCCGTATTGGTATGGGATGAATTCAATCGAATTTATTGAAGATAAAAGATTTACGGATCATATTATCTTTGAAGATTCGATGAAAAATTTTAAGAAAGAATTAGTAAAATCCAAATAAATTAAATCTAAGATTATGGAACAAGAATTTACATTTGACCAAAACGGAAATCCGGTACCATTTGTACCCAATGATTTTATGATCAATGATAATGATCAAATTACTATTATTTCAACGGGAGCACGAGGTGAAACAGTTATTAATACTGTTGCAATTGAAGAAGGAACAGATCAATATGGTTTGATCGATTATCACCCGGTGGATGGAGTTGTTTTCAGACCTGTAACAAGAGCCAGTTTCCTTGCAGAGGCTATCACGAAAATCAGTAAGATGCCGAATTTTACCGGGGCAAGATTTTCGAAAAAAGCTATAGAATAACCGGACAATTATTATACTTTTACTGTTAAGCATTTGTTACATACAAATCATTAATACATATATGTTAAATCAATATGGAAGATCTCATATTAACAATACGAATCCTGGAGTGGGTGAATGGCGCAGCGTTTTTAGTCATAATGGCTGTACAGGCGTGGAATTCAACACAATTAAATTCTATTCGGAAAATTTTACAAGATTTGCTAATTTTTAATGCAAATCAAAGTAAAGATATGGAAAGTCTCGAGCACAGGATTCAGGTGCTTGAAAGAGCCAAAATGAAAATTGAATCACAAATTAACCAAATAAAAATAAGACTAACATCATTGGATAATAAAGCTAAACCAGCATGATAAGGGCTAAATTTATAGATAATGTAATAAATGAAATAACTGAAGGAAAAGCATTACCTACATCTCCATCGCTTAACCGGATTGGTTCTATCATAGAAGAGGCTCTTAATTATTTCAGACAAAATGATGACTATGCGTCTGAAATGCAATATATTGTAATTTCGAATCGGGTCTTTAATACTGAACTATTCAAACAGAAGCATAAGATACAGCTTCCAGATTGTGTATATGCGGTAACTGATGTAAGAAAGTTTGGGGGCAAATATTTATTCATGTATCAGCCTGATTATGTAAGCCCATTATATCAAAATCGGTTTGGATTTGCATCCAACTCCATTGATAATAGTTTATATTTTATCACGATGGAGTATTACCAGGATTTTTTGAGTCGGTTCAATTATAATGCAATGTCATATGATTATTCTGAATACACACATTCATTGATTTTATCGGGTGGAATTACCGAGGATTTTTATATACAGGCATATGTATATATACCGGAAGAGGCGATGTTTGAAATGAACAGATTTTTCAAATATGTGTGTGGTAGGGCAAGAGTTAGTTTCGCTAACATATTTAGCTTCGTAGAACAAAACGCAATAGGTGGGAATAAGATAAACTTAAGAGATATAAAGGAACAGGGGCAGGGTGAAATAAAAGAAGTTAAAGAAGAAATTGCGGCACAAAGAGATGAAGCAGATTGTTTTTCCGAATTTTAATCCTATAATCCACAAAGAAACTGGTCGTGAATATCCGTATCCTTATCTGATATTAGCTATAAATCTTTATATAGATGCAATATATCAGAAAAATCCTGAATCAAGAATTGTAGAGGCTGGATCAATGCGCATCAAAATGAATCATAGCATTGATGAGGTGCACGGATGCTGTTTAGAAGGGCATAGTACCGCTATTTTTGGGATGTATGCCAAAAAAATGGGGATTGATTTTATATCAGTTGATATATCAGCATCTAATATTAAGCTATCAGAATCTTACATAAATGCACAGGATGATGCTAAAGTTAGGTTTGTAAATCAAGATGTACTTGAATTCATGCAAATCTTTACCGGGGCAATTGATTTTTTATATCTGGATGCGTGGGATGTTGGCACGCCTAGGTATGCGCAAAATCATTTGGATTTGTATAAATTGTCAAGAAAAAACTTATGTAAAAAAGCCATATTACTAATCGATGATACTGACATTGACAGGGGCGGAATCGGTAAGATGATTATATCTAAAGCTGTTGATGATGGCTTTATCATTATATTGGAAGGAAGACAAACTTTATTAATCAGACATTAGATGAAAATTGCCGTATGTTTATCAGGGCAAATTAGGAGTATGGCGGATTTTTTAAGCAATTTCCATGATTCTGTGCTTGAGCCATATGGATGTGATTTATATGGGTATGTGGATAGCTCTGATATGAATTTGGATATCCGGAATCTTGATATCATCAAGATGTTTAATCGAATTGAATTTTCAAATGAACAATTAGATATCTATGATCCAATAGCAGCCGTAAACCCTGATGCAGAAGATGTACTACAAGTAGGATATAAAATTAAAAAGAACTTAAGGCAGCGTTATTTGAGGCAATTAAAAGGAATCCAAACAGCTTTCGATTTAATAGACCGTGATTATGACATTGTAGTAAGATCAAGATTTGATGTTATATATCATAAATTTGATTTATCAGATTTTGAACCTGGTTATATTTTTGTACCTACTCATGATGGATGGCATGGATTTTGTGACAGGTTATTTTATGGCGATTATAAGACAATGAAAATAGCCACCCATGTATATGATAATTTGACCGAGTTATATACTACATATCAACATCCAATTGTGCATCCTGAAACTAATTTTGCTTTAAATTTGCATCATCATAAAGTTAATGTTAAAAAATCTGAATGTAAAATTGATCTTTTCCGATATGGACAAGTATGGCATCATGATGATAAAGAGAATATAGAGTCAGTATTTAGTACCAATAAAATTGATTTAATTAATATAAATTTCCATCAAAAATTCATATAATGGATGATGTAAAAAACCACTATGTTTCTATATGTGCGGTTCACAAAGATGAGAACAAATACATTAAAGAATGGATTGATTATCATGTTCTGTTAGGATTTGATCATTTTTATATATATGACAATTTAAGTCAAATACCACTTAAAAACACGATTAATGATTTGGGTAGTCAATATAAAGATTTGGTAACCGTGATTTTGCATCGAGATGAATATCCATCTACATATTCATCCAAGCAAACTTATGCGTATGGATTATGCCTAGAACAATATGGGGGAGAAAATCAATGGATTGCTTTTATTGACATTGATGAGTTTATTGTAATTCATCGTAAAAACAACATTAAAAAATTTTTACGAGAATATGTGAATTTTGGGGGCATTGTGCTAAATTGGCAAGTTTTTGGTTCATCGGGAATGAAGAAAAAAGCTGTTAATATTCTTGAGTATTTTATACATAAGATGCCTGAATCTGATCCAATGAATCAGCACATCAAAACGATTGTAAATACTGAATATACGGTTGGACCCGGTATGGATCCACACACTTTTATATATAAAAAGCCATATTATTCAGTAAATGAAAATAAAAAAAAGACTACGGGGCCTATTGCAGATGTAAATATTGATATAGCTCAGATTAACCATTATTTTTTGCGATCAAGGCAGGAATTTATTGAAAAGATGGAACGTGGTAGAGGTGATATAGATGTAAAAAGGAGTATGGATGAATTTGATGCTGTCGATAAATTGTGTACAATTGAAGATGACAATATGTCATATAGACTGAATAAAATGTCTAAAGACAAATTTTTTATCCATTCCATTTATTTTAATCCTGTAAGCAAAAAAACGGCTGAATCTAGCGGTTTTATACCATGCGACAACATTGATAAATTGACCCCGTTTTATGAAAATGAGATCATTATAAAAACATGGATGGATAAAAAGTATAATACTAATTCGTATGTCGGCTTTTTGTCATGGAGGTTTTATGATAAAACCAAAATATCTGATTCATTATTGAAATCTACGATAATGAAAAATGAACAATACGATGCTTTTATAGCATCTCCACCTGCTTTTAAGAACAACAAATATCCATATGATTATGAAAAATCATTTGAGCCTGTCCATCAATTAGCTACTATTATTGATACATCGTATGAAGGATTGCTACCCTGTAAGCTTAAAGACAACAGCTGGGTTACATGTTGGTGTAATTATTGGATTGTAACTCCCGAAATCTTTAATTTATATGTGACCAATTTTTTATATCCCATCTATAAATTCTTCAACACTACAAAGGACAAACAAGTTAGGCAGTTACTTGATACTCCCAATATTCATTATATTGGTAATATCATAAAGCCACATCCCATGTTCTGTGAGGGCTTGTTCGGTAAATTTATTTCACATTATAAGATTCCGTATAAAGAAGTAAGGAATGAAACGCATTATAAAAGGGTAGTATCTCTTTTGGAATCTTAAGCACTTCAATATATAAGTGTAGTAATTTTACTGTATGGAATATACGATCAATAAATCGTTAAGTAAAAAGGGATCTAATTATATTTTTAAAATTGAAGATCTTTTCATTTTAAAAGATGGTGCCGTTTTTTTATTTAACGATTCCATATCTGGACTTACCAATGATGATACAATAAGCCGGGAATTTTCATTTTCATATAAAACGGAATGGTCTAATTGGATTGGGTTGACTGATGAAGCTATTAAAAACACTATAGATCTAAGCCGTACTTTTAAATTTAGGGTCAGATACACGGTACTTGAAAAAACAAGTCTTGATCCTATTATTATTAACTCATTTTCGATACAAACAGTATTGGAGATTGTAGAAACTTGCAATCTCGAATATAATCTCGATATGTTTAATAATAAGCAGATTTCTACTACGATTGAACAAATTGGTGAATCTTTTTCAGGATTTCACCGTGATATGAACCGATGGATTAATGAAAATTTCGGAATCGAGGTCTTATATTTGAGGACTGAACCCGATATGGAGTCTGAGGATGTAATATTAAATGAATATTCAATTAATAATGTAGTTGAGCAGAAATGTATAAAGGTTGTTCTTCCTGACAACAAAATACCTGAACCTATACATGACTATTCTGAATGGGGGATTGATTTTACGGAGCTGGAGATTCATATATCAAAAGATTATTTTGAATCAATGTTTGGGTCAGATACCAAGCCTAGGAAAAAAGATATCATTTATTTTAAACTTGCTAATCGCCTTTATACGGTATTTTCTACATATTTGGCACGTGGCATTAATGAAATATCAATGTATCATGTGATTAAGCTTAAAAAATATGAAGATGATGCATCAGTCCTGAAAGATGACGATATACAAAAAATGTTAGATGATGTAATTATTCAGCATGAAGATAAATTTGAAGAAGTGCTTGCAGAAGAAAGAGATGACGCATTGAATTTACAGCAATATTCGGCTAAAACGATAGCGGATGATGAGGTCAGACAACGTATAAGCTCTAACATGCTAATTGTAAGCGAAATTGTTAAAAATAATGGAACGCAATTATTAAATGGTTATTATGATATGGTTAATATACCATTTGATGAGATAGCAATTAAATATAAAAAATCTGTAGCGTTAGATGATTCAAACTCATTTGGCTTGTTAACATGGATAAAATTGAGAGAATATGAAGACTTTACAGGTTTCAGTATAGTGAATCAAATTCAAGGGGATGGCATTGTTACTATAATGCCAGATAAGAATTTAAAAATATTAAGATTATTAGCCGACAATTTTATTATAGATTCTAATGGTGATATACATAAAATAGTTGAAGTTGGAGATAGCTCAATCGATATAGAATCCGATGAATTATTAAATCAATCGCTTACTTATAAAAAAGCACAAATTGACAACATCTTTAGCGTTAGTAATTTTAGCGTTTATTTGGTTAATAACTCGATTGTTTATATTGAAACTAACCATATTTACAAATCTACTGCTATAAATTTAAATAAATTTACATGGTATGGATTATGTGTTAATATATCAAGTGAATTTAATTATATTGGAATTTACGTGTGGGAAATCGTAAATAGAACATATGAATATGATACAAACCTGAATAACAAATTTAGGCAGGAAATTTCAACTATAGAACCCATACGGTTTAATGAACAACCGTGCATTATGGGATCAAATCTTTATATTTCTAACATCCGATATATAAAACGAATTGTAGAACATGAAAATCAATCGTTGGCGTTGTCAAGTCATATCGTGAATAAACCAAGTTTGTATTATGTGATTGATAATGCAAACGAAATTCTCAATATTGGGAATATAGGTTCAGGTATAACTAAAACAACAAGACCATGATATTAATGGAACTTTTTAAATCTTTGATTATGAAACAGGAAGACCCGTTTGGAATGGATCACATAATTCAAATAAACTGTGGGCAATACCCAGATCTTAACCTTAAAGAAATTGTAAAGCACGATTTCCCGGCTTATAAATATGATCCGGTTTATTATCCGAAAACTCAGGCCACAATTCACCATACGGCTTCTGGTGCAGGTGTATCAGGCGACATAGAATGGTGGAAAAATATGCAAAATCGAGTATCTACATCTTTAATCCTTGATCGTGATGGTATTTTACATCAATTATATTGGACACGATATTGGGGATATCATTTAGGCGTTGAGGGATGGGTATTTAAGCAATATAAGGCTGGAAAAGTGTCACATCTTTCTTTAAATCAAAAATCTGTAGCTGTTGAGATTGATTCATGGGGGCCTTTGTTGGAAAAAGCTAATAAGTGGTACCCGATTCGGCTTAATAAAATAACTAATAAATATGAGGCTGATACAAGAGCTGTCCCAATTAACAAAGAGAATATTCAGTTTTATTCTAATGGATTCCGGGAATTTGAAGCATATGAGGCATACACGGATTCTGAAATCTTTAAATTGATGTCAGTTCTCATATATTTAAATAATCAGTATAAAATACCGCTTGATTATCATGAAGATATGTGGGATGTATCACAGCGAGCACTTAACGGTGAGCCTGGAATATGGTCGCATGTAAGTTATGTGCCTTATAAATTTGATTGTCATCCTCAACCTAATTTTGTAGAGCATTTGCAGAAAATTCATAAATGTGTAGCTTAAAAACCTTAAGCCTTTACATTTTATATAATTGTGTTTAATAAATTTGTGGTATGGTACGTAAAAAAAGAAAAAGTTATTGGACTGAGTTACTTGTTGTAGCCATGATTTGTATTTTTGTATGGATAATTTATAAAAAGAATACTAAATATGATGATACAGTTAAGGATTTCGATAAAAAAGAGCAAATTCTTAAGGCTAAAGTAGATTCCCTGAATGCTGTTACAGATTCTGTTCAAACTATTATAGATAGCCTGATGCATGATATTCACGTTAAGGATTCAATCATTAATGTTAATAAAAAAGCGATTGAGATCATCCATGATAATTATGACCAATTGATAAAACGGATAAATCCAAAAGATCTGGAACAAATGATTGAAATGTATAAAAAGGAATTGGAATCATTAAAAAATAAAGAAGATGGAACTAATCCATAAAGTTAAATTATTTTGGATTAGGTTTCTGGGGCTGAAAGGGTCATGGAAATGGGCTAAATCTCAAATGTTGAGAGGTCATATTGTAAGATACATGTGCTCAGGTACGGTTAAATATAAGATAGATAGTGCAAATAATGGATTGCTTAAGTGGGATTTTTCGGAAGAAGGTGGATCTTATAAATTTGAATCCGCATATTTTCATATCGATGATTTGGAACGCATAACGACTTGGTATATTTTGAAATAGATGAAAAAATTTTTAATTATAGGATTTTTGTTACTTGGTAATATCCTGAGTGCTCAGGATTCCGATTATTCGAATTCCGATTATCCAAAAGTATTGATTATCAGAGGTGATACTGTCATATGCATCAATAAAGATCAGTTATATATGACCTTGATTGGTCTTATAAGATATAGGGAATGTGAGGAAGAAAAACAAAAATATGTTGAAATTGTTGATAAGTATGATGCTGTGATTTATACTCGTGATAGTGTAATTGTGTATCAGCAATATTTAATAGAGAAAAAGGATGAAATTATAATATATAAAGACAGCTTGTATTATAATTTGGAACAAAAAAGCAAATTAATTATTCAACAGAATGATGAATTAAATAAAAAATTACGCAGGTCTAAATTCAAAATTATAGCGGCCAGTGTGGTTTCTTTTATATTAGCAATCTTAATTTTTTAAGTTATGATAAAACCAGGGTATTATAAAAACAAGAACGGAAAATTTTATGAATTTATAGATCATGAAATTAATGAAAGTGAAGGAATCGATAAAGTTCATGTAAAAGATATTGATGAAGGAACCAAATTTTATGTGACTGAAAGTGAATTTAAATCTGACTATACATTCGTAGGTAACAGATATGAGCGCAATCTTGACAAACCTCATAAAAATACTCCGTAAAAACTCTGTGCTATCAAACTTCATATACATTTAGTATGTTCCTATGGTGTAATGGATAGCACATGGTCCCCCGAAGATCAGAGTTCTGGTTCGATTCCAGGTAGGAGCACTAAATCACATGAGATGAGAAATTTTACTATCTTGACCGGAGATATCGGATTAGCTAGGAAAATGGTACACGATAAATTTCATAAACCGCTTACTATTATCCGAAATGATGATGAGCATTTGATGGATTATATCACGGAAGTCTTACTTAATATCATTAAAAATTTTAATCAATGTTCTGATGATACAATGTTGTTTACTAACAACGTCTTTGTTTTATCAATGATTAATAATTGTATAATGGCTGCTCAGGTTGGTAAAACAAAAAAAGAAGAAGTTATCAAAATATTAAGTAAGCAATATTGGTTGGATCCAGACTTAAATGTTATAAAGGCGTATGAAATTTTAAAAGGCAAACCTAAATCCATTATGACTACATATGGGTTAATAGGGTCTAGTCATCTTGACCGGATGAGTGAGCGAATTTCAATTCAATTTGGTAAATTACTTGATCTTTCTCATATATAAATATCTTAAGTTACTAATTTAAAAATATTGGATATGTATTACATTGTTAATGTTAAAGGTCAGTATAAAGATTCTGACAAAAAATTTAATGACAGATATGTGGTTAAAGCATTATCAGTTATAGAAGCTGAATCTATATTGACTAAAAATTTACCAACTGATTCCTATGAGGATTTTAGCGTTGTTGGCATTTCACAAAGTGACATAGTTGAAATCATTGGAGCTCATTTGATTAATGAATCATCGGAAGAACAGAATCCTGATTCCTGGTTTAAAATTAAGACTGGTTATAAGACTGGTGATAAAGGTGGTGTAAAATATGAAACATCAATGGTAATCGGGAAGGATATGTTTGATGCTATGAATTTAATAAAGAATAAATTAACTCATGCCACTAATTACATGTTTATGTCATGCACATTGTCGGCTTACATTGTGGATGGATCTTTGATTTAAACGGCTGATAATTTGTCTTTAACAGCTTGCCTTATTAATTCAGTCCTTTTTTGAGTGCCAGTCAATCCTGTACTACACCGTTTATCTGAAATTCCTGTGCCTAAGATTATTCGGCCATCAACAACTTTAACTGGTGTAGTCCCTTCTTTAGCAATCACAGGTGTTCTAACTTCAGCCTCACCCGTAATGGCTTGTATCCTATTTTTATCTTTTTGCGGTAATTTTTTATTTAGATTCTTCCTCGTAATATTTCGATCTGTTGATTGATTATTGTCTTTTAAATTTTGCCTGATGTCGCTTATATTTGGGACTCTTAAAATGGTACCCTCCTGGAGCATAAAAGCATGTGGAATATCATTATAAAACATCAGTAAATCCATATAGTCTTCAGTTCCATACAGTAATTTTGATACTAAATCAGGTCTTCCTTCATATTTTGAAGTTACTATAAAGGAATTGTTTGAATATCTGACATCAACTCTATATTCAATTGTGGGGTCAAAAATATCAAGCATTAGAGTTCCATCAGAATCTTCAATAACTTTTAGATTCTTAAGCGTGGCAAAATTAAAGATATTGTCGTGTAACATGTTGAATTATTTTGTTCCATTATTTATTATAGGATTAATCCCAATATATATGGTGGAAACTTCAAAATATTAGAACTAATAAGAATAAAAATTTTAAATCATGGATGATAAGCCAAAAATAATGACCACTACAACTATCAAATTTCTGGACAGAGATTTGGAAATGTCTGAATTTGATCGTAAAAATCCGGTTGTGCTACTTATGATATCACAAATTGAGCTTGTAGAGTTAATAAGTGGTCATGGATTATTGTGGTTAAGAGCTTTAAGAAGCCGATATGGGTTAAAATTTAGAGATAATAAATTACATACCAATATTGAAAATATTTTATTAAAAAATAATAAACGAGGGTTTAAAAATGATACAGAAAGTTGAAAAAGGAAGCATGTATCAATTGCTTGATAAAGAAGGCGATGTAGTAATGGGGATAGTTGAATCGGTTACTAATCGAGAAGTTATACTTGATTCAGGACAAAAATTTACAATCGAATATTTTGTAGATGAAGCTGAAGAAGTAATGGGAAAAGAATCTGATTCTGCAATACCAGGCGTACAAGCTGCATCGGCTGATACTTTCCATGAGCTGGTAAAAGTAATGACAGATAAAGATGGTAATCCCATATTGCCCCCTGTTGTAGGTAAAGTAGGAGGTGCTATGAAAGGTAACCCTAACATTATATCGGAACTATATAAGGCGGATGCTGATCCAGTTAATATCATGTTATCAAAAGCCAAAAAGAAAGATGTCTCAATATCTCTTAATTTAACAATATCAGTAATTGACAAAGCATTAATTACCATTATTTCTGATAATTTTGATCTTAAGATTGAAGATGTTGTAGATAGAATTACGAGCCAGATAAGTGATAATGACATAAAACGAATTCTGAAGCATATTTTTATGCTATATTATACGGAGAAAGAACCTAAGCGTGGATAAAAAAGGTGACAAAATTAAAACTGTTTATTTAGCAGAATTCATAAATCATGCATATTTTGAACATGCATTTCCTAAGCATTTGTTTTTTGATAAATATGAGTTTTGTGATTACCCGAATGGAGATACTGCTATTCAATATTTTAATAATCGAAAAATAGAAGTTGAATTTGCAAAAGCTATTAATAATAAAAAATATAGCATCATTGTTTATGCCTTGTATGAATCGGATGCTGTTAATGTAGCTAAAAGCATAATCAGCATAATTAATAAAACCAAGGTTAGTAAAATCATAATAAATGTGCTAACTAATAGTTACGAATATGGAGCAGTTCAATATAACAGATATCAGGAATTTAATTTTACAAATATTCATATTATAACGGATCAGGAAATCAAAGAAGCTGAGCGAATTGTAAACAATTTAGATATGAAAATACAGTTATGACACAAGATGATGAAATCAGGGAATACGTAGATTATTGTGTTGAAGGTTTTAATCAATATCGTAAGAAAGGTGAGCACTTAGATGTGTTACATTGTGCGATAGGTGTAGCCGAGGAAGCTGGCGAAATACTTGGTATAATTAAAAAGAACATATACCAGGATAAAGAAATTGATAGGGTTGCAATCATTGAGGAGTTTGGTGATTTGCTGTGGTATTACACAGTATTTATGCGATTAATGGATACTTCTTTTTCAGAAATCATACGGGCTAATAGGGCTAAACTTGATACCCGATATTCTGAAGGCAGAAGCAGGGATATATTTAAAATTGAACGAGATAAAGCTAAAGAAAAAGACGCTATAATTAAAATTCTTAATCAACATAAAAAGTAAAAGTATGGGTACTAAAGAATCAAAAGGACAGGAACAAGGGCAGAAAAAGCTCGTTATTGAGAATATCAGTATTGTTGATTTACTTGCATTTTTTAAAAAAGTGCCTGATATAGATCAGATTGTCGATATAACAAAAGAAGAAATGACAAGCATGGCTACACCAGCTGAAAAGAATTATATCAAGTACACAAATTTCCCGATTCAGGAAATCATGACGATCAAATGGGGAAATTTGGATGATGATATCCACTTGAAATTTCCGATTAGTAATGTGAAAAAAACCAGGGAAGTCCTGATGTTGTTTAACAGTCCTGATATTAAGGAAGTTAGCGGATCATTAACATATGAAAATGCAGCAGACGGTTCCAATATCGTTAATAATTTTATCCTTGATTCTGAATCGATGAAATCTGAAATTATTCCAGGTGTCATTGAATACATTGAATATGTAAATCCGGAATCAAGGATCAATATAATGAGCGTGGATGAACCTATCATGTTTTTTGATATGAACAATGTGCTATATAACAGGTTGAATAAACTGGATAGTATTTATAGGGATAAACTGCAGACTAATCCATATTTTTTGATGAATTGTGCTAAAATAGGGATGGAATTTAAATCTCACACTAATAACAGGTGGAAAGTTAAATATGATATCAAAGATGGTAATTACTTTTGCACAGAAAAAGACATAAGTTTTATCATTACATCATTATTTTTTGACCATACTGATGAAAATATACCGTATAAAGTGTATATTACAACAAACAAGAAAAACAATAAAGATAAGCTTATACATTTTGTGGAAGATAAAAACAATGTATTTATAATGGCTGTAAAAGAGGAATCATAAACCGCTTTATATAGCATTCACCTAAAGCTGATTAAATGGATATAGATTTAAATAAAGGTAGTAAAGTAAGTACTGGCAATATTGTTCAATATGTGATTGAAAACAATATGGTCAATAGAGGTCTGGAATATAATTTTTTATATACGATGATCGATAATGAACTGCATGATGTTTTCGATATTTATAATATGTTTGATAAAAATAAAATTAAGAATGGGTATATAATCAAAATTTTTTTAGACAAAGATCCTGTTTATATGATTGAGGTTAAATATAATGGGCTTATTTTTAAAGAAAAAATAGGGAAGGAATTTGAAATATTCAGAACCATTATGATGAAATTGAAGTCAAAAATTAAAACAGCGCATTCAATATGTCTGAATTAAAACATAAGTATATTAAACTTGGTGATAATCCTACAAAAGAGGAAATAAAAAAGGAAATACAAAGATTAAAAAACCTCAGAGTTGAGTATAAGAATAAAGATCATGGAAAAAAGGTTATCTTAAATTCAATTTATGGAGCGCTAGGATTTTCAGGATTTATTGATTATAACCGTGATGTAGCTCAAAGCATCACCAAAGAATCTGAAATGTTTATCAAATATACGATAAACGCATTCAATTATTTCTTCCGTAACATTTTCCCAAAACTCGATAAAGTACATCAAAAAATGGGAATCCGGAAGGTTGGCCTCATAGACTTTGATGTTGTTAATTACGCAGATACTGATTCCGCTTTCATAATGGCCGACAAGTTATTAGATAGGATTGAATACGATAAGGATTTTGTGACATTTGTAATTGATCTGGATAATCTGGTAATGAAAAGCTATGTAAAAAAGATTTGTGATATTTATATCCATAATCATCACGGATTTATGAAAAAAAAGGATGGTTCAGATTCAATGAAATTGGTGATGGATCAAATATGTAATAGGGTTTTATGGAAAGCTAAAAAGATATATGTAAAATCTGTGATTTGGGATAAAGGAAAATCGTATGATTCATTTGAGGAAATTCAGGCACGTGGAGGTGAAACAAGATCATCAGCTTTCCCTAATTATGTAAGGGAAAAGCATAAGATGATACTTGATTTTTTTATGAAACGGGGTAATTCGCTTGACATCGAAGAACTTACAAGCATGCTCAAAAAGGTAAAAGATGAAATGAAGACTTTACCGATTGAGCAAATTTGTAAAGCTGAACGGGTTGGTGATTATGAAAAATTTGTGATTCAGCATGTTAACAATATTGAATTTGGTTCCGGGGCAAAGCCGCATTATAAAGGTGCGGGTCTATATAATCATTTGCTTGAAAAGCATGGATTAAAAGGAAAATATGACATGATTAAGACTGGGGCAAAAGTTTGTTTTTATTATACAGATAAATGTCCGATTGAGGCATTTTCATTCTTTTACGGTGAGTATCCGATTGAAATAGCTCCCAATGTTAATTATGACATTCAATTTAGTAAAAATATATTAACTCCTGTCAATAATCTTTTGTCAGTTATGAAAATAAAGCCTCTGGACATCAATTTGATATCTTTGCCATCTATATTTTAAAAACTATTAAATTTCCTGATATTAAAATTTGATATTTATAAACTTACAAGATGGATATTATATTTAAAGAATTAAAAGGTAATCTCGTCATTTATAATGATGCGATAGATTCTGCAATTAGATCGTTAGATAAAACCGATGTTCCTGAGGTTAAATTTGTAGTTCATCCGATAACCAGGCAAATCAAATATGAAAGTAAACGGAAATGGTTTTATCCGCCAAAAGCCAGATGGTATGATAACGGTATATCAAATACGACATGGCTGACAGCCGTTGAAGTTGCTGAGCGTATAAAATTTTGGTTTGATAATTTTATTCCGCATGGTAGTAAGACTGTAAGCCCTGGGGCAATGAACAATTTTACAAATCGATATTTTTCAATTGTTCAAATATATGGAACGCCTCAGGGATTCCTGTGGTGCGACATGATGGGCAAATCTTGTTCAGATGAAATCATCCGTCATACTGTTTTATTTGAGCAGGACTTAAAAGAATTGATTAAAATGGGTAAGGCTAATGCACAAAAATTAAGTCAAGATGATAATAAAGTATCTGAAGTTTAAAAACATCATGCCGTTTGGTAACAAATTGATTGAAATCGATTATTCGAGTCCAAGCGGTTTATGGCAAATCATGGGGCCAAATGGCGTGGGTAAATCATCAATTCGCAAGATATTGGGGATGGGTATATATTATGATTATTCAGATATTCCGGTTGATGAAATTGCAAATCACATAAATGGTGATGGATATATTGATATTGGTCTTAATAGTAACGGACATGATTGGTCTATTGAAACATTTTTTACTGGCGGTAGGCGAATAAAAGGTGGTAAGCTTAAGGAAATTAAAGTACACAAAGATGGTGTAGAGCAGGATTTTGGTAATGTTCAGGCAACCAAGGAAACTATAATGAAGGATGTAGTTGATATACCATTCCATATTTTTAACAATACAATTTCGCTTTCAGTTGATGATTTTAAGTCATTTTTAAAAATGAATGCCAAAGATTCCCGGAATATCAGGGATAGGTTATTTGGATTTTTTATTTTGAATGAAATGCTAATTGAAATCAGAAAAGATATAAACATAAAAATATCTGAGATTGATGCGCTTAATATTAAAATAGAATCTATATCAAGTAATAAAGTAGAAGTAGAATCTCAATATAATGCTGCGATCACAGAATATAAGGAAAAATCTAAAGATGCAAAAGCGGAATTAATCGAGATTTTAAAGCAGCTAAATGATAAAAAAGACATATTGACTAAAGATATTAAAACTCTTAAATATCAAATTGGTCAATATAAAAGAATATTAGGAAATCAGGAAATCCGGGTAAATCAGGATGATCTTAAAAGGTTAAATGATGCATTTAAAGATATAGATTCCAAAATAAAGGGTATAAAGTCTGGATCTGATACCCTTAATCAACAAAAATCTAAAATAGAGGCAGAATTATCAGAATTTAAAAAAGTAGAGGATTACTTGTCTTATAACCAAAAGGTTAATCAAATTGATGATGCTAAAGATTCTATAAAGTTTAAAAATGAAAGACTTGGTGAGTTTAAACAAATAATGGATCGATATAACAAATTGGATAAATTTGTAAACGATAATAATGAATATGTTAAACATGCGACTGATTTTTTGGTTAAAATTGATGCTTTAATCTTAAATTTAGCTAATTTAAAATCGATAAAACAAGAATATGAGTCTCTGGGTGTCAAAAATAATGAAATGCAAGATGCCAGGGATAAAATTAAAAAAATCATATCAGATACAGAAAAAGACATTGAATTATTTCAAAATTATGTGGCGGTGCTTGAAAAAGGAGGTGATTGTCCGACATGCGGGACTAACCTGACCAATCAGGATCATTCGAAGCGAATTCAGTCTTATAAAGATTCATTGAATGTTTGTCGTGAAAAATTGGTAAAAGCTGAAGGAATGCTTGATAAGGCTTTATCAAATCGTTCTATTATACAAGACAAGATGGAAAAGATGACATATCAGATAAACAATATCAGGAATCAGATGACTAAAGATGATACAATGGTATCTAATATCTTAATACAAATCAATGAGTCACAATTGTATGGAAGAATTAAAGAATCCGAATACACAAAGGAATTGTTGAATATGGAAGGGATTGTGGGCATACGGAAGCGAATCGAAGAATCTGATCAAATAATTGGTGTGGCTCAAAAAGAAATGGAAGGAATTAATTTTAATGAAGTAAAAAAGAATCATGCCGAATTGGAATTAGAAATATCGGGAATACAAAAAGAGTTATATTCGCTTGAAAAAGAAACAGCCTTAGTGCAGGATGATGTCAAATCTTTATCGTACCCTCAATATGAGAATAAGGTATGGAGTTATAAATCAGTTATCCAATATGAAGAATCCGTGGATCAAATTAAAAGAACACTTGATTCCAAATATAAAGAGAAAATTGAGGCAGAATCTAAACAAACTAACAATATTGATAAAATTAATAAAATAAACGAATATTTAAAGGTAACTGCAGAAAATGAAATAGATCCTGAATATCAGAAATATATGGAGCAATCTGCAGAATCTTTAAAAACTAATATGACTGCAATTGAAAATATGATTGAGTCAAAAAATAGTGGATTGAATGATATTAATATCAGCATTGCCCAGAATCAAACTAAATGTGATGCTATCAAGGAAGATGATTTATCAAGCTATGAGAATATGAAGACTTTGATATCTACATATTCAATTCAAATTGATGAAATCGGTAAAGAAATTAAAGATAAGAAAAAGATACAAAGTGCATTGGAATTATTTGAATATTCAATATCAGATGAAGGTTTTAAATCTTTCATGATAAAAAATATCATACCAAGCATTAACAAGGAAGTAAGCTACATATTAAATGAATTGGAAATCCCGCTAGTCGTTAAATTCGATAATGAATTTAAGCCATCTGTTTATAGATTTGGAGAAGAAGTATCGCTGTCATCTATAAGCACTGGGCAAACTAAAATGATAGATACGGCTATTTTAATATCGATCACCAAAATGCTTAAGTCCAAATATGGAGTAAATGTGATTTTTTATGATGAGATTTTTAGTTCTTTACATCCGGTGGTTGTTAATACTTTGTTGGGCATCATAAAGGAAACCTTGGTTAAGAAAATGGGGTTACACGTTAATGTAATAAATCATGCACACATGAAAAATTCTGAATTTGATTATGTAATCGATATAACGAATGCAGGGAATTTTTCGGATGTTGATATTTGTGAACAGGCTAAATATGTAGAATCATGATAAAAGGAAAAACTTTTATAAATAAACTTGAATCTAATTATTGGGATAAAATACGTAATAATGCGCACATTTTGTCATGCTCTATTATTAACTCTACGTATTCAGGAAATCTAGATAAGTCAGATGTTTATAATGTCATGGCTTTATATGATATCAATGCGTACAAAATAGCTATTGATCACAAAATCAATAATTCAAACACCCATATTGTTTATTGTTCTGATTACATCGCTAATGAATTTGGGGATAAAGTTATGATGCTTGTGTTTAATCTTAATCTTAAGCACATAAATGATAAATTTGGTCGCTTTTATAATTTCAATATTTCAATTCATGATTATGATGAGACTTATGTAAAACTTTTATCTCGTATATCCAATATTTATATAGCAACGCATAAGCTTGATGCTGAAGTTTATAAAGAATATATGATGTATCATAATCAATTTAGGCAAAAAATTCATAAATTGGGGCATAAAGAATTTAATACTTTGATGGATATAGAGTCTAATTTGTTAGATTTTGGGCGACAATATATGAAAGGCGTAGTATCTACATATAAGCTTAATATCGAAAATGTGTGAATCTGATGATTTAATAGAGGAGTATAAAGTAATTCCTACAGGTATTAATGATCAAATCATTGAATCTGAATTGGATGAAATTGATTTTACGGTTGATATTAAAATTGATGTGGAAGCCGGAAGAAAAAAGAAGAATATAGTAAAAATAAAGCAGAATAAAGGCAAATATAAAGCAAATAATCAAATTGATATGTAAATTGGATTGATGTCAACCATATAGGTTTTTAAGTAGTAAAACCTAACAAAAAGAAAATAAAATGGAAAAGAAGATTAAACTTGGATGTAAAGCACGAGACAAAATAACAGGTTTTGAAGGAATAGTGGTTGCCAGAATCAAATATCTTTTTGGGTGTACTCAATATGCAATAATGCCTAAATGGATTGAAGGTCAGAAGACAGAAGATTCTGAATATTTTGATGTAGGCAGACTTGAAGTAATTGGTGAAGGCATCAGTAAAGAAGATGTGCAAGCTAAAGAGAAGGTTGAAAAAGCTAAAGAGAAGGTTGAAAAAGATGAAAAAGAGGAAGAAGAAGATGAAAAAGTATACAAACGTGTGGGCGGAATAAATAGGGATAGACCTAAGAAAAAATATAATCATGGGTAAATTTAAAGGCGTATGAAATTAAGACATGTCATAGAATCTAAAATTAAGGAGAGTAATGGGGACAATCAGAAGATTAATATCCAACATTTAACCAAAAATTTTGATTCAATTAGGCATATTGTTGATGAAGAGGTATATAGGCTCAGTCACCTTTTTACTGATTATGCGGATTTGGGTAAAGATCAAAATTCATTTTATGCATATAGGCAAGAGTTGGTATCAGCCAAAAGTTATTTGATGGATTTAATCAATGTTGCGAACAAAGACATCAAAGAATTAAAAAGGAAAATAGTATTTGAGCTTGATACTGGAGGTGAAAACGATTTTTATAAGGCTAAAAATAAACTTGAACAGGAAGTTAAAATAGACAGTAGTACCAAAAATATAGCTTTATTAATAGATACATTGGATAATATTATCGATTATTTAAGCAATTCAATTAGTGGAATTGATAAAATGATTTTTGGATTTAATTATATCAAAGATTTCGCTCAATATAGAAAAGTGTCATGATAGCTAAAATCACAGACGATTTAAAATATATTAGACTTGAATATGAACGTGATGTAGAATATGACGAAACTGTTTTTTATTTTACCCGTAAGATAAAAGACTGGAAGTTTAAGACTAAAAAAACAAGGTGGAATGGCGATGTCTTATTCATGTCTGATAATAAAACCAAAATCAAAATAGGGCTGTGGTATGAGTTGAAGAAGATGTGCGATAAATTTGGATTCGCTTTAAAAATGGATGGTTTAGATCGCATCATTGATTATAAGCTGACTAGAGATGAAATTCAAGATTTTTGTGAGAAATTTTCAATAGATTATAAATCTTCTGTAGTCCCACGAGATGACCAAATTGATGCCGTTTATCAGGCTATAAAATATAGATACTTTCTCATTGATGCCTCTCAAAATGCAGGTAAGACGTATATAATGCTTTTGTATTATCAATATATGAGGATGAAACGGGGGATAAAACAATGTCTTATCATTGAACCGGATGCAGGACTTGTAATTCAAACTTATCAGGAATTTATTGATTGTTATGGGGGAGCATCCAAGATTGATATACAGATGTGTCAGGTTCATGGTCAAAATAGTTTAAAGGATATTTCTGAATATGACGTAATTATCGGAAATTTTCAGACTTTAAGCAACAGGGATGCAAGCTTTTTCGCTAATATAGATTGTGTGTTGGTTGATGAAGGACATCGAATAAAAGCGGCATCAATTAGAACCATACTGGCGTATTGTAAAAATATTAAATGCTGTGGCGGATTATCTGGATCCTTAATTAAAAACAATTCTGCAGATTATATGACTTTGATAGCTGAAACAGGCCCCGTTGTTTATAGGTTGTCTAAAAAGAGCACTATGGATAAAGGTTATTCAGCCGAAATTAAGATAAAGTGTATAAGGTTATCATATGCAACAGATAAAGAAAGACAGGAATTATATATGCACCGATATAGGGTGGATGATGGTGAAAAAAATTTAAGATATGAACAACAATTGATCCGTGATTCTTCGATAAGACTTAAATGGCTTATATCTTTAATATCAAAACTTGAACAAAATACATTGGTCTTTTATATGGATGTTAAGACTGAATATGGGAAAAAAATAATGTGGGGTTTACGTCAGGCTACAGATAAAGAAGTTTATTATATAGATGGAAGTGTTGAGGAAGATCTGAGGCAAAATTATAAGGCCAAAATGGAAGAAGGAACTGGTAAAGTCCTGGTAGCATCATGGGATACATATTCAACCGGGAAATCTGTTAAAAACATTCATAATATAGTATTAGCCGAGGGTAGGAAATCTGATATCAATATTTCACAGGCTATAGGACGTGGAATGCGCAAAAAAGAAGGAAAATCCAGATTTATGTGGATTGATATCATCGATGATTGGTCAATCTATATAGCGGATGATGAAAAAATGCATTATAATTATATGTACAAGTGGGGTAAATCCAGGATGAAGCAATACGATAATGAGGAATTTGGGTATGATATCGTTAAAGTTGATATAACGGCAAAAAGAACTGCAAAAGCAATTATATAATTACAGTATTATGTATATATGTTGTAGTAAAAAGACATCTACGGATGTAGTTGATAGGAAAGACATAGAAGTGTTGATGAATAGAGGAATGAATATTATACAAATGTCGGATGATTTATGGCTATCATATAAAGAAGTTAAAAGGGTAGTTAATGAAATCTTACAATATAGGAAATCAAGAATTAATATAAAAAATGATGAAAGCAAGTTTGACTAAAATAGAAAAACGGCTAAGTAATGAAATGTATAAAATAGGTCAATTCTATGAAAGTAAAAAAAGACTTGAATCATTGATTGATCAACATGTTGATCGGTTAAGCTCTCAAAAAAGCAATATAGAAGATGGGCTTGATTTATATTTGATTAAACAAAATAAAGGGCAGTTTAAAAAATCTACAATTGCTATAAATCCTGAATCTACAGTTATTAATATAAGCGTAAGTATTGGGGCATCTGAATATCTGTGCATCCATATAATTATTAATCATTATTCTAAATCTTATACGATATCAGTTGAAGGTGATCGTATAAAAAAATCAATTGATATTGGTACTATCTATCATATCGGAGAGTCTGCAGTTGAATATGTATTTAATTATGAACCAAAATCTAAGGCATGGGAGAAATAGCTGAAGACATGGTGGATGGCACATGTTGTGAATTGTGTGGATCATATTTTATAAAAAAGCAAGATAAATCCACATTTACGCATGGATATCCGGTAGTTTGTAATGAATGTTGGGATAATTTGTCTGATGAAGAAGTGCAATATCATCAAAAACAATTAAACAATGTAAAAATTATGTGATGGCGAACAAATATGTATTAAAAGCTAGTACTCAATGGCCAGGCTGTGATGCCGAAATTGAGCTTAAAGATTTCACGGATAAAGATTATGAATTATACGAAGGCGTAGATAAACAAATCCTGGAGTCTTGTGAGGATATTGCAAAAGAGGCAATAGGAATGGAATGGTACATTGAAAAGATTGAGGATTAGCAGTTGTTTAGATAAATAATTTTTGTTTAATCTTAAAACTTTGATTATGGAAAGTAACGGCTTTTTAACTGCAATACTTGGAGACATGACATTTGTTGAATTCCTTGTATATCTGATGTTTGGAGTATATGGGATGCTTATTAACGTACTTGCTGATATCATAAAGCGTAAAAGTACATCAACAACATCACCACAAAAATTTTCATTTCGTTATTATTGGATGGATAACAAATACAGGATTTGGATTTCTTTACTCATGATACCTGTAGCAATTTTGACCATTAACTCCTTAATAGGTGTATCAATTTCAACTTTTATGGCACTCTGTATAGGATTTGGGGCTGACTACTTGATTGAAATTTTGAAAAAGAAAAACATCGTAACTAACGAATCTACCAGATTACCCAAAATATAAGTATTTCTTTTCCTTGGCTGGAAAATGAGGGCGTATTCAACCAATTTGGATACGCCTTTTTCATATTTGACATTAAACATGGCAAAACCATGATGATTTAGCTTAATATACATCTATATATATACGAATAAGATGAAGACAAACAATTTCTTTATTAGCGGTAAAATTTCGGTTTTATTAGATGCCTCTTTTGGCTCAAGTGGAAAAGGTAAAATTGCAAGTTATTTGATTAAAAATGCTAATAATGTAAGCTTTTTATGTGCAACAAATAGCCCCAATGCATCACATACAGTAATAGATGGAGATAAGAAAATGGTATTTAAATGCCTCCCTTCTGCCTCATACTTACATGAAAATTTGGATGCGATCTATATTGGGCAGGGTGCATCATTGGATAAAAGCGCATTGTTAAAAGAGATTGAACTTATAGGGCTTCCTCCCCATAAACTTATAATAGATTCTAATACTGCAATAGTCAGTCAGTCAGACATTGATTATGAAAAAGGTGTCTGTGATCTTGGCGGATGTACTTGTAAAAAAAGCGACGGAACAATGAAATCCGGTACAACAGCCAGTGGTTCAGGTGCATGCAGGGCTAGGAAGATATTAAGGAAACCGGATACCGTATTGGTTAAAAATGATCCGGATTTATGTAAATTTGCGGCTTCAGACGTACCGATTCAAATAATGAACAGGCTTAGTAAAGGTGAATCCGGATTTTTGGAAATTGGGCAGGGATTTCCCCTATCGGTTGGATATAAGATGTATCCGTATGTAACCTCACGTAACGTCACCGTTACAGCTGGATTGGATGATATGATGCTTCCTGTTACTGTAATTGGGAATGTTTGTTTAAATTTAAGAACTTTTCCGATTCGCATTCATTCATTTAAGTATATTGGAACGGATGGAAAACATTTGACATGGGATGAGGTTCAATCCGGGATTCCATGCACTAAAATTGATTCATATTCAGGCCCCTTTTATGAAGATCAGGTTGAAATTAGTTGGGAAGATATGAAACGGGAATCCGGGTATTCTGAATTTATAGCTGAAACTACAACACTTACCAAATTGCCACGAAGAATCGCAACATTTTCAAAACAAAATTTGGTAGATGCTATTTTGTATAATCAAACTCCTAATCGTATCTTTTTATCCGTTAATTTTATTAATTATATAGACTGGAAAATGCAGGGCATTAGGGATAAAGAAATGACATCCAAAAAGGTTGATAAATGGCTTAATCACAATATATACAGCGTAGTATCTAAATTTGATAATGTAAAATTAGCATATTTAGGTACAGGTTATAATACTGATGAAGTCATAAATGTATGAAAAAAAGGATGCCATTACTTGAATACCTGGCACGAGACATAAACGATCTACGCCGATATCTTATGATGTCGGAATCGGATAAAAAATCAGGCTTATCACAAACATATTGGTTTACATGGGAGCATTTTGTTGATGATTACCCAGATTTTACTGAAGGCTATAAGGTTGAGGAATGGGAAGATGCTGAAAATTTACCGACTGATATAAAAGATGAATGGGATGATTGGTTGTATGATCATATTGATGCATCAGCTGATTATGCAGAAATTGGAATTACACCTGAAGATTTACCAAGTTGGACTTATGTAGAATTTAGAGAAATTGTAAAAAAGAAATGGCTTGTACATCAAACCAACAATGCAGACGATATAGCGAGGGATGGATTCCAATATGGAGTAAATGATTTAAGCAGACTTGGACTTACCACGTATTTTACACAAGCTGCTAAGGTTTATGGAGGTTATAATTTTGCGTATGACATTAATGATGTCGATTTATATGGCATGTCATATGGGCATGAAGCTGTATTTTTTATGGCTTCCGGGGTAAAAGTTTATCATTATACGGATCAGGAGATGCAAGTGATTTTCTTTGGTCAAGATGCATCTGATTTTATTCCAGTTACATCAAAAGATTTTGAAGGGAATTGGATCTTACAATCTGTAATTGACGGCTCTACAATAGTTAAAATGCCAAGTCTTGGTGATTTGGGTGATTGGATCCGTACTAATTATCGGCAATATTCTAAACAGTTAGGTATTAGATGATGGAAAAAATGAGTAAATTCTGGAAACGGATTAGTAAATCTACATTTCCTATTACTGCAGACATGAAAGCTAAAATATTTGATGCCAAATACGGGGGTCATCAATTTTTTGAATTTATTAAAAATAGAGGCTATAAATGTAAAAGGGCTTTTTTAGGAATTAATCCGCATAATAGCTTTGATTTATTATATGCAATTGAATTATCTGATTATTTAAAGCCTGAATTTAAATTTATGTACTCTGAATCCTATAAATATAGACTGGTTGAAAATACTGATGATTTTCACCTTTCCATTATATTTATGCCATATTCGGATGCCATAAATTTAGACACAATAATAGCGGACGGATATGTGTTTGAGCACAAATAAAGATAAAGATGTACGATCGAATATGGAATAGTGAGAAAATTGAATCCCTGATGAAACAGGTTAGGCGTGGTAACGTTCCACGTAATAATCCGTTTTGGGAATCTGATGTTTCATGGCGTAAAAAAAGTTTGATTTGGGAATATACGGATGAAGAAAAACTTGAAATAGCCCGTATTACAGAGGATATCGTGTATTTTGCTGAAAAATATTGTAGAGTTCAAACTGATGCAGGATATCGTTACATAAAATTGTTCCCATTTCAAAAACGAAATTTATTACAACTTAAGAAATATCGATATTCCATATGGTTAGCAAGTAGGCAAACTGGTAAATGTGTTACATATGATACAAAAGTTAAAATATATGTGAACAATATATTAAAAAATATCCCATATTGGATGGTTTATTATAAAAATGCACCATCTAATTTGATGAATAAAATCGAGCAAATTTTATTCGGAGCCCTATATTTTATAAAATCTAAAATACTTGAAGCTTAATCTGATAAATAATGTTAACCAATAATTTGTATAATGTCTGCTATAACACCTTTAGTCCAAAAGTTTAAGTCCGGTACTTTTATCACGTTTCAATCTGCTAACCGGGATTTATTCCTTTATAGTGAGGATGCATCAAGAGGATTCAGTTTTTCAAAATTTATGTTATTAGATGTGCCTGATATAGAGACATCAATAAATGGCCAAAATACAATTCAATTTAATAACATCGAGGGATCTTTTACAAATGGACTTTCTAGTGCTGTACCGCCGCCTGAAGGTGATAGAATTGATTTGTCTGAAAGTTTGCAAGATTATTTGCTCAATTTTGAGACATTAATAACAAATCAGGACGGTCATGATATTAATGCAGCTTTAACCGTTAATGAACGTATGTTTTTTAAATGGTTGAAAGAAATAGGGGCAATTCGATATATTGAGGCTGAAATGGGTAGAAATGAAACATCTACAACTGCAGGTGTCAAATATGTGGAAGAATTTAATAATAATGGAGCTGGATCCGAATTAGCTTATGATCGTGTAATTCGATATATTGGTGAAATTGATATTGTTGGATTTCATAAAAGTAACGCAAATTTTTTCAGGGAAGTTTATATCTATATTCCGACACAAAATGGTGGCACCCCGGTCGTATTGTTTAAAACAGTAGAGGATGCTAATTATTCGCCAGGTAAAACCATCAGGAAATCAGGAAATCTCGATATCGAATATATTGCAGGTAGAGATGAATCTGACAATCCTACCATGTATGGGTTAAGGGTTAATGCATTTTATGATTCAGATGTTCCTTTGGGGTCATATGATTATTTGGTAAATGATGATCCATTGCAGCCCATATGGTTTCAAAATATGGCGGCTAATGCTATAAATGCCTATTATACGGATGAGTCATTTTTAGATCCATCAACTGATAAAATAATCAGAACTGATCCTGATACATTAGAAACCATTACGTATTATCGCTCAAGGCTTGATGGCGTTATGGTAGATTTTAGTAAATCTGATTATGCATATTTTGAATCTCATGGAGTTACTAAAACTTTTAATGAATTTAATGCTGAAGATCAGGCTAATTCATTTGAATTCAATGCAATTGCGATTTATTATGATGTTTTTGACCGACATACTGGTGATGTATTAGCTACAAACCTTTATGGAATTTATTTTATTAATGACCTTGTAGTTACAAGCGGAAGCGCTGCCAAAATTGAAACTTTGGCTAAAGTTAATCCATCTATTATAACGGGTGAATCCGGTAATGGATTTGGATTTAAAATAAACTTCAAATCTGATGTGACTGCAGATTCTACAATATCTGATATTGAAGTTTCTGTCAATGATTATAACACATTTTCAATGCAATTGTTTACAGAGGCGATGGGGCAAGTTTTGTTAATGCAGCAAAATTATGAAAAAGTTTTAACTACTAATATTGCGCTTCAGCAGGAAATAGATGGGGTAAAATCACTTATCCTGACAGATACTGATAAAGCTACAATTGATGCTTCTATTCAGGTTTTACAGGACAAATTGGCCGAGCAAGGTACTTATCAGGATTTATTAGATCTGATTGAGCAGAATACAAAATCAATTGAAGAGATTTTAAGAGGTAATACAACCGTAGATCTTACCTATTCGTTTGACGTTATAGCACGAAATGGATTGAAGGCTATAATAGAGCAAGATGCTTTATATCTGACTAATGAAAGGCAAAAATATGTTCAAATCCATGATATAACACTAGATACCGGGGAAACACAGCTATTAGCTAAAATTAATGTATTCAAGCTTGGATATGCAGATACTTTGATCTTTGCACGGGATAATATGAATACGATTAATAACGATATCTTTATTTATATAGATGATAAAGAAAATGGGTGGAAAAATGGTCAATCTGTCAAATTTGTCCTTAATCATGAAATTCTGGATGATAATGGAACCTTTTATTCTTTTATATTTTATACGGATGCGATAAATAGAACTCAAGCTCAATCTCCATATTCTGTTTATATAGGATCTGTAAATGGTAAGATTAAGCAAGTTGAAATAATTTGTATAGATTCTGGACAATATAAATTTATAATAGTATGACAGTAAAAAAGGACACAAATACAGATGAAGGGATTCAGAAATCTGATCAAAATCCAAAAATCCAGGAATCTAAAGAAATAAGAGGATTTAAATTTAATGGAGATTTATTAAAGCGGATTTATGATTATTTGAATACCAGACCATATGTTGAAGTTGATGGAATCCTTAAAGCTATAGAGGCTGAGGTAGATATTAATAATGTTATGTTTAGTAAAGAGGGAATGGCTGGCGTACTTGAATATTTAAGTAAAAAATGTCCTAGATTAGAAGTTAAAATTTTTCTGGATGAAATAAAACAAGGCGGTATCAGCGAGTACAAACTGCAGATGAAGGAATAAATAAGACTGATATTTCAATTATAGTACAAAGCAAGGCCAAAACGCCTTTAATCCATGATACCTGATACCAAATTATTAGTAAGAACAAATCCTAAGCTGACCTCTAATTTAAAGCTAGTTGTAAGCCTTGATGGATTAATCTACATGGATTCTATTAAGGCTAAAAAAGAACTAACGGGTACTGTTTATTCAAACGTTAAGCTAAAGCATGATGGCGTATATGGCCAGGACATCCGTAAATTTTATTTGAATGGTGGATTGCCTTCTACTATTACTCATTACTTAGCTCCTCAATATTCTGATTTAATTATACATCAGAATTATTCGGCTCAATATGAAAATTTATATACTTATGGGGTAACCCGTAATTTTGATGGTTTATTTGAAGAACAATTTAAGCTTTTTGCCCCTTTATGGATACGAAATCGTAAAATACCTGCAAAATTTGTAGTATTTAGGATACCTGGACCCAAACATATGGAACAGCCCCGGAATCCTGAACATCTAACGTTAGGAATTCAATATAGGGTTATAGGAGTTAATACAACTGTATCATATGGAGCAAATCAATATGTAAATAATGATACATTTACAGCTAATGCAGAGGATGGAGACCATTATTTGATAAATGGTGATGGATATGTAGTAATGGATGATCCTAATTTTGAAATTAATGATTTGGTAGGTAATATTAAGCAGCATATAATTCATAAATCTCAGATTGTTCATATCTTTGATCTTTCCGAAGCATCTGTAATTGGTCAATATTTAAGGAAACATTTAAACGATTCAGCATACACGGAAGAACCGATCTATGTGGATTTTGAGGGGCAAAATATTAAATATACAGGAATTAGTATACAAACTGGTTCAATTTGTCAAAAAATAGAAGGAACACCCAAATTCTTTGAATCCGAGTATTCGGTTACAAACTTAGACCGCCATATTTCACAAGGATTTGAACGGAACAGTCTAGTTATTTGTAATTTAATTAATCTTGAATTTTTATTCAATGATTCAGATTATGAAAATAGTTTTAATCGGTATTATGGATTATATGTAGATGATTTAGATCTGGCTGATTTTAGCTGTGATTCTGGCGCAATGTTTTCAAAACATGGTTTATATCCTGATATTTATGCGGATAAGTCAATGGTTCCTAACAATCATTCACGTCAATATAATTCTGATATTAAAGTCTGTATAGATACAAGCAGTATAACCGGATATTTTCCTGGATATCAAGATATTGGGCAAAAAGCCTCTTATTATTACATTAAGGATGTAAAAAATGAAATTTGGAAAATTAATAATACAAAATCAATTGATTCTTTATATATAGAAACCAAAAGCTTTGATATATCAAGGCTTTCTGGATTTAATGATTCTATTAATGTTAAGGCTGATAAGCTAGAAGATAATGGGATTTCTTATGCGATTATACGAGTAAATGGAGAAATGTCATTTGGTTATCGGATTGCGATTCAGTATAATAACCGAGTGTATGGAACTATAGTAGGTGATCATTTACCTGATTATGTGGGTGAATATCAGGAAGCTGATAATTTAGGTTATTATTTTTATCCATATGGAACCACTGCCCAAATAGCTGAGGCGATGGCTAAAGCTATTAAATACGTGATTGGTGATATTCCTATTTTTGTAACTACCAATGATAATTATGTGATTATAAAATCAGGAATCACAGGTGATGTTAGTGAATTTGCAGTTAATATGACATCGGGCGATGATACTAAAATTAGCGTTTTGTATAATCAGATGTCTGGCGGAACTGCATTAAGCAGCGTGAGAGCTAAGGTGGATAAAGATCTAATCAGTCATATCAATAATTCTTTTTATATAAAAACACAAAACGGCTATTCTAAAATAAAAGACATTGTATATTATGCGGATGAGCCTGTCTTTAATTCTGAAGGCTTTGCAAATCAATATAATGGATTTGATAATTATAAAGTTATTTCAATTCCTGAACAAAATGGGCTTATAGAATTTAAGACAGGGGCTATAAAATTGTTTGATAGAGCAAGCTTAAAATTTGGCGTTTTTGATGTTTATGATGTATCTGATTTTGATTATGAAACTGATATATCAAGTTATTCAATTGCTTATGAGTCTGAGTATTCTAAATATTTTAACGTTAAACAAATTATAAGTGGACACCAATATAAACTATTCAAAGCAGACGGAGACTCTAATCCAATGCTTAAATATGAAGGCATCACATATGATTTAACGAATCCAGATTTTGTCGGTAATCTTGATACTGATTATGAAATTATTAGAGGAAATCCAGTTGTAATTGATAAATTATATGAAGATGATGAGGAAGTTTTGGGATTTCAAGGTTTTAATGCATTTGAATCACAGCCTCTTAACATCGATACGTTAAAATTACAAAATAAATCTAAGATATTCCTAAATCAAAGTGGTACGGAATACACAAGACTTAAAGAAAATAAATTGCCTAACAATGTGATGGATTCTAAGCTCATTCCATATATAACAAAATGGGTAATGGGTTCTGATTGCCGGGATAATTTGTATAGGCTGAATATTTCAAAATCTTTTGGATCCAATAACTTTACTTCATCATTTATTGATGCAACTAATAATGCGTTTAAATTTACGCATGAATGGGCATATATCTCAGGTTATCCGGAATCAAGTGACATTACGGATCTCAAAACATTTAATTATTATACGTTTAAACCTTTTGATCAGGATAGATTTTTAGCAGATCCTACTTATTTTGACCATTATTTTATACCAAGTAAATTTGTCCATGTAGATGGTTACATCGTTGATATACCGCCTTATACCAGATATTCAATCGTTAAAAAAGTATCAGCAATTGCATACGAGGTCTTTTTTAAAGGATATAAAGTTAGATTTACAAGTAATGAAGACCTAACAGATTATAAATACTCATCTGTTATTAATATAAAGAAAAGCAGTCTTAGTTATACGGATAAGCAATTATATTCAAGGTTTTTAGTTAATTCATCAAATAAAACAATTGTATTAGTTATTGATGTTATACTTGATGATTATAAGATTTTACCTGATTTGAATCTTCCGTTTCCATATGGAGAATATTCATATTTATACATGATGAATAGCTTAAAGCGATATGAATCTGGTAATTATACGTATGGAATTGAATTTAATTATCCGATTATTAGAAGGCCTATAAAGGATCAGGATGATAATTTGGTTGAATCATTCAGGGGCATCATGATGCATCTTACAATCGATGATTCTGGCAATTATGGGATTACTGAATTAAAATTTAAAGAAGAAGACGCATGGTCAATCTATAATATGACTAAAAATGGTGCATATGGACGGTTAATTGCACTAAATGATAATGGACTATTGCTAATGACAAATGCAATGCAGATATTGTTAGGTGCATTCATTGTAAGGTCAGATTTTACAGATTCAACTATATTAAAGAAAATTGATAAAGGAGTTAATCTAAAAAGTAGCGGTCTTTTATATATGAATCATCCGGTCTATGATTTTGAAGATGTTTTTAATCCAGTTGATGTTTTACCTTTTATTAAAGGTGAAAGTTTAATATGGTTTCATCAGGATGGTGGTTATAACTCTTATGTAGGATTAAGGAGTTATTTGTCGTTTGCAAACATGCATGATGTTGTAAATAAAGGAATTGATATCATATCGGATATTGGGATTCAGGCAATTAAAATTATAAAAAATCAAACAATTAACTTAAAACAAGAACTTTATATTGAGGAATCTAAAGCTATAATCCCTGGACTTTCAGAGGAAAGCGTTGACCAGATTGTATTAAAAGAAAGGGAATCTAAAGACATCTTATATAGATATTCAGGCTTATATGCTCCTAAATTTAAAGATGTGTGGAAATTTGAAGGGTATATGAATTCTAGTCTGATAGGCGGCGTTACTGGTTTAATTCAAAATACGCCAAATAATTTCATGGATAGAGATTTAGTTACTTTTATATATGATGGTACCAATTGGGTTGTAAACATGGATGGGGTAATTGAATTAGTAGATCAGGTTGATGATATAATGATAAAGATTCAACCGGATTCAGACATTTTATATCATACAAAAACTGAACTTATACGATATGATGAAACCGGATATTTAAATTTGTATTGTCATAAAATTTCAGATTCAGTAATCTTAAAATCTACGAATCCAATTTATGAAAGTATAGGTGAGATTGGGATATGGAAAAAATCAGATCATTCTATCTTTTTATCAAACTGGTATCCTAATATTTATAATCAATTTGTTGATAAATTAACGAGTAATCAGATTCATGGGCTTGCTAATATTGAAGAATCTAAATTCTTTTTAGCCACTAATGTTTTGGTACTTGAAGACATAGTGACAATCAGACTTGGTGACAATTGCGTAATAACGGATGATGGATCTAAAATTATGATTAGTATTGACAAGTCCAAGCTGTTATCCGATTATTTGTCTGATAATTTGAAGACAAACTTGAACAATTACATGTCTGATTATTATATAAATAGTCAGGATTTTGTATATGAATATACAAAGCTTAATGTATCAAAAGCATATAAGATATCTAGAATCAAAATATATGGAAAAGTTGAAGGAGATACAACATCAATTACAACTGAACCACTCAGTAATTTATTAGATCGTGGATTCATTGAACTGGGGCTAAAATATGAAGAATCGGGTGATTTTATAAATGTTACTTATTTTAAAAGTAATAGATTACCTTATTCCTTATCTTTAACTCTTGCGTTAAAGCTTAAATAAATTAGAATAAATAACATATGGGAATAGAATATGGGATATTGAATTTAAAAAAAATAGTAGCTTCTGACAAAATACCGGAAGCATTTGATAAGGTAGAATATAATTTTGAACAAATATTGCTTCATGGCGGTGGCCCTGCAGGTGAAAAAGGAGATAGTGGGAATCAGGGATTTCCGGGTGCCACATTGCAAGGTCAAAAAGGTGACAAAGGATCTATCATTTATTTTGTAGATGTAAACTTAAATGACGGGGATCCAATTATTGATCCTATTCATCGGGAATCTGATATCGTAATTGATGTATCAGGCGATTATTTTAAAGTATATCTGGAAAGTGGGATTTTGAAATATAGATATGAATTTTCATTTGATGAAAGTACATTTAATCTGTTTTTCAAGGATTTGTTTGATTATAATGATGGAGTTACTCCATCTAATCGCTTTAAATTATTTGAAACTACTGATGTAGGTGCAGACGTTATATCACCATTAAAGAAGACCGGGACTGTTGAAACATCATTTTATCAAATGTATTTGGGTGTAGATAGGAAAATGCTATATAATACAAGTTTATATATTGCAAACCTAATACCTGAAAGTGTTGCTAATGCACAAGATGAATTTTTTGCCCAATTAGGTCTTAAATATAGAGGAACCAAAAATTCAGCGATATCATATAATACTTTCTGGATTAAATACGATGAAAATGGGAATAAATTTTCAGCGTCTTTGATCAATTTGTCAACACTTTTTACTTTACAGCATGATAGCTCAGATCAACTTTTAAATCAAGCTATTTTAAAATCAACAACATTTAGGTTTATCGGGAATTCTGTATCTACATTGACCCCATCCAGATATTTAGATCTTATAATTGATACAACTGATACATTAAGTGAATTTGTAATCCTCAATACATCCAATAAACTAGTCATAAAATCTCCGTCTATAAATTTTGATTATTTGTCTGAAGCTGTTTATGGGATTGGGAACTCTGATAAAATTTTATATATAAACGAGGATGGTGACCTTGGATTTAAGGACTCTTTATCAATAAGTAGACTTGAATATGTGTCGGCACTTGATAATGGAAATAAATGGAAAGTTATTAGTGGTGAAATTTTTATGATACCTGAATATAGACAGCTCTATTTAAAAAACAGGGGTATGATAAACGAAGGAACCATAATAAATAATGGTGAAATTTATATAGACATATAATGCTATACGAAAAGAAAATAGCGGATGTTGAAGTTTTATCCCCTGATGGAGATCATCTAACTTTGTTTGCTAGCACGGATGGGGTTTTAAAGCAAAAAGATGATAGTGGTGCTCTAAAAACTTTAGATTCTTTAAATTCTATTCAGTCTAATTACTTATTGAATCCTTATTTTCGGATTAATCAACGAGGACGTGAAATTGATGGGGTAAAGCCCTGGGAAGTAACTGAAATTACAAGTCAGGCGTTTGCAACTGATAGGTGGTATTTCTCATCAGGATTGCGTAGTGGTTCAGTCATTCCATCAGTCATTCCATCCGCTTATCCGGGTGAAATGCCAGGATATACAGGATCATTGAGGCTTACTATTAATGAAAATTATGACAATATCGCAAATCTTGGTACAGCAGACAGGCGATATATTGTACAACAAATTCCTGCCGAGAATGTTAGTTATTTTGAGGGTAAAACGCTTACATTTTCAGTATGGTTTAGGTCTAATGTTGAATCCAATACATTACATTCCCATTATTTGCTTGCATTTACGAATTTAAATGCTCAATATGCGTGGATGCCTGAATCTTATGTACCAGGTAATTGGCATAAATTAAGCGTAACAATTACGATACCAGTTGGAGCGACTTCAATCCAATTTGTAGCCGCTATAAATTCGATGGAATTTGTAATTGGTCAATATATTGAAATTGCAGCCGCACAAGTTGTAGAAGGAAATACTCCAGCCCCTCATATTCCACGAGAAGATGGGGTAGAAATGAAATTATGCCAGAGATTTTATGAAAATGGTAAAACAATTATGCTTGGTACGCAAAATTCTACATTGAATACGCACTTAATGATGTATCATTCTTTTATGACCCCTAAAAGAATTGTAGGAACATTAAATACAAAAAATTTAAGTTTTACAACATTTCCTAATCATGATTATTCGATTTTGATTGAGCCTTATGTACCAAGTTCAGCTACAGAACGTGATTTAGCAGGTGGTGATTTTATAGGTGTTGGTGATGAAAGTGGTTTACTGATAATGCTTTATCTTGCACCATATCCTTATCAGGAAAGATCTTTTTATTGGGAAGCTATTGCAGAATAAATGTGAATAAATTTAATTTGATATGTTAGTAAATAAAAAAATAAGCGATGGTGATGTGCTAACTCCAGATGTGGATCATGTAGCTTTATTTGCCAGTTCAGACGGAGTTTTAAAACAAAAAGATAGTGATGGCATCATAAAGCCTTTACAATCTTTAACTCCTGAGATTAAGACTAATTATTTGTTAAATCCTTATTTTCGAATAAATCAATATGGCCGAGAATTTGGTGTGGTAAAGCCTTGGGAAGTAACTGCGGTATCAAGTATTAAATATGTAATTGATAGATGGCAATTTTCAGCCGCCTATCGCTCAGGCCCCGTTATAGCCAGTATTAATGAGGCTATTTCACCGGGTGAGATGGATGGATATACAAATGGTTTAAGAAAAACTATAAATGAAAATTATGACAATATTGCAAATCTTGGATATCAAGATCGTCGATATATTATACAACAAGTTCCTTCTGAAGATTACGGGAAATATGTGGGTAAAACGCTTACATTTTCAGTATGGATAAAAACTAATGTTAGTGTTATTGGGGCTGATTCAGTTTTTATCAGGGCATCATATTCATCAACTTCAGTCGTATATGCATATTTACCATCTGATGGCTCATATACACCAGAATCTTGGTATAAATTAAGCGTAACACTTGTTGTATCTGATGATATTGCAGATATTACTTCAATTGATTTTGCAGCTGCTATGTCAGTTAATGCATTTGTAATCGGTCAATATATAGAGATTGCGGCTACACAAGTCGTGGAAGGTACTGAATCTACTCCCCATATTCCACGAGAAGATGGGGCAGAACTTATATTGTGTCAGAGATTTTATGAAAACGGTGTAGTGATTTTTACTACTGGATATAATGCTACATATAATCGTGTTTTATCTGCATATCATTCATTTCAGACACCAAAAAGAATTGTAGGAACATTAAACACCAAAAATTTAGATTTTGTCACAACTCCTGGTTATGATTATTCGATTTTGAATGATTCCGGTGGATCTGAATATTTTAATTTAGTGGGGGGTGATTATATAAATTTTAATGATGAATATGGAATAGAGGCATTTTTTGATCTTCTGCTACATAGCACTTATGAGTATAGAGAAAGATCCTTTTTTTGGGAAGCTGTCGCAGAAGTATAATGATATAAATTGTATGTCTTAAATTTAAAGATATGGCTAAAAAGAAAACAAAAGAAGTAGTTGATAAACCCCAAATAATGATAGATGGGAATAAGGGGTATAATCATTATATACGGGTTAATCAAGACGGTTATGTGATTAAATCTTTTACATCCGCCTTTACACAGCCTAAAGAGGGTGATATATTGATAAAGGAAAATGCACCGGAGGCATATACGGATTTGCAATGTTTTGATATGGTAAAGAAAATTCCTGCTTACAAATATGTGGATGGAAAAGTTATTGAGTTGTCTGATGCTGAAAAAATCAAAATTATTAAGGACAGGGAAAAGCAAATTCTTAAACTGGAAATACCCGGTCTTGACGTATTAAATCAAATTAATGCGCTTTCAGAGGCTATTGTGCTGATGGAGGAGAACAAAGTTGCTGAGGCAAAAATCAACAAAGTTAAAGCACAGCTTGATTCTTTTAAAGCTAAATGGTACGATCTCTATAAAGCCCAATAAATAAATTGATAGTATAAATCTAAAAATCATGGAATATAAAAGCGTACAGCAGATCCTTAAATCCAAAGATGTGATGGATACTAAAGGTTATGAATTACTTGGATATACAATTATAGATCCTGATTTAAAAGATGATGGATTAGGGATTACAATTGAAAGCAACCATAAAGGTAGAAAACTTACGGATGATGAAATTCAAACAATTTATACTATTATCCAAAATAATGAGAGGGCTATATTAGGGGCTTATCCGGGCAAAACATGGATCAATATAGTGCTTAATGAATCTAAAGTTATAATAGGCAGTAAAAAGCTTAAATCCATCTATGAGTATCTGAATGAAAAAACGGATACCGACTGGGAAGTGGGTGATGCAGTATATGTATCAGATGTTTCATCTAACAAAGGATATGGTATTATAGTATCAATTGATAAAGCTGGTGAAATGGCTCAAGTTGATTTTGGGGGTGACAAATATGGGATAGTGTTTAAAAGGCTTAAACCATCTGATGAAATAAAAGAACAGGATGGAGATTATGCGAGGTATTTTGTAACTGGTGAATCTACAAGTGGTTCTTATTTTGAAGAAGAATTCTCGGATATATTGGAAACCGAAGAATACATGGATTTACTAGAACAAGACCCCGGTGATGTCAATATGGCAACACTTGAAACATATGGGGAAACCGAAGATGGTGAAAGAGTAAAAGTTGGGGGAGAGTTGAATGAACAGGAAAAGTCTGATGAAATATATGGCGAGCAGATAAGTGCCATTAATGCATGGTTTAAATCTACGTATGATGCTGAGTCTGAATTTAAATGGGATGGTAAGGAGTTGATTGTTACGGATAAAGATGGTAAGACTATCGAAACTATAGGGCTTGATGACCTTAAAGCTAAAATCGAAAAATTTCCAATCCTCGAGGCCAGAGATGTTTCAGGAGAGCCTCATTTGGTTGTAATATTTACAAGCGATAAAGAAAAAGGAGGAACATCAATATATCAATTTGCAATATTTCCAAGTTTAAGGACTGCTCAGGCTGCGGTTGAAGAAGCTAAGGAATTTTTCTCAACTGAAGAGTATGATCATCTAAAATTAACTTATGCTGTCAGACACATGGGAGAAAACATAGCGGCTGCAGCTCTTTATGGAGATTTTGGTAAAATAGGACGGGTAGTAAAGGCAAAAGATTTTGATAAATTGAAGGATAAGATAGAAAAAGCCTTAGCTAATACCAAAGCTAAAGGATTTAAATATGAAGTTGAAATTTTATAAGACAATAAGATGAGAAAATCTGGATTACCTGACAAACTTCCTTTATTGAATGAAGCCGCTTCAGTTGATGTAAAATTTATAGCTAAAGCATTAAAGCAATATATGGATTCAGAACAAACCGATTTCAATTTTGCTGATCTAAAATCTGCGTTAAGCAGGGATTTAAAATTATCTGAAAATTCGACAGAATTTGGGATTATGATGGATCATGTGGGTGCCAGTATAGATGGAATTGCAGTTAGAACCGACCCCCGAAGAGAAAGTCAAATCTTCGATCTTGCTAAAGAATTGGTGTATAAAGACTACTTATAAGATGGGAAAGAAATTAAATAGGCTACCACTACTGGAAGAAAGTAATAAGGTATCGAAGTTCAATGAAGCTCTTACGGTTAATACTGATATCGTAAGGGTGTATAGGCATAAAGCATATGTTTATTGTGACATCTTTTTTGCTGAAGATACAGATAGCGGTAAGTATTATGAAGGATATGATAGAATAGGTAGCGGTACAAGATATTTTGTTCAATTTCAAGAAATTGATCGTGAATATTTTAATGTAAATCGTGGTGAGGAAGTCGATATAAAAGGTAGTCAAAACGAGGAGTTGAAGGAAGCATTAACAAATGATGATATAGGCGTTATTGAGACTGAGTTTCATATAGACGCAAATGTTATAATAAACAGATTCTTCTGGGATGAATTGGATGACAATACAGATGCAAAAATAAAAGCATATAATAGATATTTTAATCTAAAAGATATCAATGATGTAAATATAGGATATGATGAATCTTATTCAAATATCTTTTTAGATTGGATAAACAATGTGTTAGATTTTTCTCCAGATATTAGGAAGAAATCGCTTAATACCGTTTTGAGTATACCTGGCCTCAGCTTAAACGTGATTGAAAGAAATATGGGAGATGAAAACATTATTCATTATTTCTTATCTCGTAATCCAAGTGATACATCATGGGAAAGTATACCTAAAGCACATATTGATTTGTTAAAACCCATAATAGCAGCCGGAGCATCTGTTGACAAATTCATGAAATCAGCCGAATCATTTTGGCGTGATGTACGTTCGGATTCTCCTGTATTTGATAATAAATTTATCGAATATTTTGCAAATACAATAAAAGTTAATGCTGAAGATTTAAAGGACAAAATTAAAAATTTATAAACATGGAAACAAAGAAATCAAAAAGATTACCGCTATTAGAAGCAAAAGATCAGTATGATAATATAGAAGTTTCTGTGTTTGGCAACCAGGGTATTGATTCATTATATAAAGATAGTAAAACAGAATATGATAAATCAATAAAAAAATTGGAATCATTTGAAGCAGCTCGTGCTTATATTCGTGATAATTATAATGATATGATGGAAGACATCATCAATGCAATAAACGCTACATTTTCTCCAAAATCAAAATTTGAGGTTTTTACTAAATTTGGATTTTCTGATGAAAGACCTTGGATTAGTATAAGTAGTAAATCTGGAAGCCATGAAAGATATGATCGTGAAGCTGAATTTGAATCAGCTTTATCCCCATTTTTTGATAAACATGAGCGTATGATATTATCGGCTGGTAATATAGCAACATCTTATGAAATTCAATTTGGACCACCCCAAGAATGGTAAGCATAGAAAATAAAATCAATAGATTGCCCACGATTCATCGATCAAATTTGATACATTAACCCCAAATAATCTGACAGGCTTCTTTAAGGGGTCAGCTTTTAAAAGCTCCAAAATTGATTTCATCATGATCTTACGAGTATCAAACCTTGTTAGGATTGTCATTGATCTGGTTTGATTCGTGAAATCATTGTATCGAATTTTTACCGTTATAGTCTTACCGCTTATTTCCCGCCTTTTCATTCTTTCGCAAATATCATCTACGATTTCACGTAATCCTATATAAGCTCTTTCATCATCAAATAAATCATAATCAAAGGTCTTGGATACGCTGATAGATTTGCGATCTCTGGATTCAGGATTTACGGGGCGATCATCAAGCCCTCTCGCTATATTATAGAACCATCCGGCTCTTTTAGATCCAAAAATAGATTCTAATTCTTGGATTGACAATCTTTTTAAATCTTGACCATCTAAAATACCAAGGTTTTTAATTCTATTTACACTTCGCTTACCGATTCCTCTAAAATTTTCAATTGGCAAAGTTGCCAGAAATGATTCGATTTCAGATTCCTGAATGACTGTAAGACCATCCGGTTTGTTTAATTCTGATGCAGTTTTGGCCAAAAATTTATTGATAGATATACCAACCGATGCCGTAATCCCTATTCGCTCTTTAATTTTATCTTTTATGGTTTGGCCAATTTGGATTGCTGAATCCATAGATTTAACTATGTGGGTAACATCTATATAAGCTTCATCAATACTTACAAATTCAACGAGTTCTGAATATGAATCAAAGATTTCCCGCATCATTGAATTAGCTTCTACATATTTGTTGCGATCAGGTTTTACAAATATGAGGGAAGGACACATTTGTTTTGCTATATAGGAAGACATTGCTGATCTAATTCCATATCGACGGGCTTCATAACTACAAGTAGCTACAACACCACGTCTGTCTGGTGAACCTACTGCAATTGCTTTCCCCTTTAAATCGGGATTATCTCGTTGATGAATTGATGCATAAAATGCATCCATGTCAATATGTAGGATATATTGGCTCACTAAAACTTTATTGCTTTAATTCTAATATGTCTCATGGATTTAATGATGCAATAAATAATAAAATGATTTTGGTTGAATATGGAAAAATTTATAATATCAAACAATTAAATAAATAAGTTTATTAATTTAATCACATAATCTATATAATCATGGCAGAATTTGATAAATTACAACTGGAATTAGGCGAAAGGGTCGAAATGGAACATACCACTGATCCGGAAGAAGCCAAAAAAATTGCGAATGATCACCTTACAGCAAACCCACTTTATTATACGAAGTTATATAAAGCTGGATTGATTGATGAGGATGTAACAGATATCATCGAAAAATACAAAGATGATCCAAATCTGAAAGAAAATCGCAGATATAAAATCAATCACAAGTATAATAGCATGCATGAACGCCAGAGATCTATAATGAATCGCAGAAGGCGGATACATGAGCAGAATGAAAAAGCACTTGCTGATATGACCGATGATGAATTGATTGAATATTCTAATACCCTGACTACATCACCGGAAGCTCAAGCCGCCAATGCTGATTTGATTGCAAAGGTAGAAGAAGAAATTAAAAAACGTGGAATCAAAGAAAGCCGTAGGCGTGCAATAAATCACCGGGTGAGGCGTATGCATGAACGCACCAATAAGATGAGGCGTATGCATGAACGCACCAATAAACCGATGAGGCGTTTACCTTTACTTGAAGAAGAAGGTGCAGAAGCAGGTGCAGCACCTGTAGATTTATCAGTAATTAAGCAGAAACTTGAAGGCATTACCGAAATTACAAAAGCGGAATTGGAAACAATGCTACAAGATGCTGGTATTGATATGGATGCAGAAAGCGCAGCTGCTGAATTAGGGATAACCCTGTCTGATAAAATTCAGGAAAGGCGGAAAATGAAGCGTCACCTGACAAAAAGATAAGATTTAAAACGTAGATGGATAAAAAGCCATTGAACAAACAAACAAACGAGTTTGTGAATCTTAAGCATTTCGCAGATGTAAACCGATATATATATCGAGAATCTGACCGCCATATATCGGTTTTACAGTCAATCCATAATCCTTTGTTCAGGATTGAGATCGAGAAGCATGATGGAATAATTCAAACATTTGAAAAATCACCGACTGGTGAAATCAAAAGCATCCATGATTCAATTCAAAATGTCATTTGTTATATAGAGTCCAAATATTAGAAAGGCATGAAACAAAATCTAAAATTAAAGCGATTACCTGTACTTGAGAAAATACGGATTAAAGGTAAAATCAATGAGGATAAATGGCCTGAGAAATCAGATATAGAACCTAGCGAAAATGATGTTAATGAAGAAGTCCGTGCAGGAATAGCAGATATAATGAAAAAAAGGGTAGAAGTATTAACTTTTACCACTTATACGCTTGAATTGCTTGTTGATGGCAAAGAAATATCTGGTAGTGATCTTGCAAAAATAACAGATGAATACCCTGTGGGTTCAGTCCAATATAATGAATATTACGAAAAAATGCAGCTGAATATTTTAAGAGACGAATTATAAACAAAATATAAAATTATGGAATTTATAAAATCAAATACACCTGATGAGTTAAAATCAGCAGTTGGTCTTGGAAAATTCAACCCTGGAAGCATTGAAGGAAGTAAATATTACAATCAGGTGGCCGAGGCTGCTAAAAATGGGATTATTTTGTTCATGCAATATGGGGGTGATTATAGCTTGTCTCCAACAAGCAATGAAAAAGATGTTGAAGAAATATACGGGGAAGGATTTAAAAATGAATTAGATGAACATATTAATCATTCTGATGTTACAGTTTATTATTATATAGATGATGATAGTGCAGATTTAGGTAATTATCCGATATGGTTAGCCATCGATTTAAAAGGAGAAGATATAAAAGCTGTAGCTGATATAAGAATGGGTATAGCCGGAGGATGGGATACTGATTGGGATTTAGACAAATATTTTATTAAATATGGTCTAATTGATCCTGATGATGAATTTGAATCTAAAAAATCTATAAAACGATTACCTTTACTGGAAGAAAAACAAGCCGGAGAGTATGTAACATATGAATTGTTAGGTAAAGACCATAAATTTGAATTTGATGAGAATTATTCTGATATTTATGGGATTGTAACCGAAATTTTTGAATACCTGGGTTTAATTGCATTTCCGCTTGGGGAAGATGGCGATATGATAGTAATAACCAAAACTCAAGATGAAGCTGATGTAGCTGATATGATGTGGGGTGATTATGTAGATGCAGAAAATGAAGGAGATGAAGATAAAGCAGAAGCGATAAATGATAAATTTAGTGCCAAATATCCGGCTCAAATTGATTTTGATGATAGCGATGGCCATATATTTAAGCAAATGTATAATGCCTTGGAAGAATTTGGATATGAAGGTGATGATGATCCATCAGTTGAGAAAGGTAAAATTGGTATATTAATTAGAGAAAAATAAACTAATCTGAATATTGATAAACCACCCTATATATAAATCGATTTATAGCCCGTTGAATAAAACGGGCTTTGATTTTTTAAAAAAGCAAAACTCCTCGATGATTTTAAGTATAATTTAATATACTTTAAAGCGAATAATCATGTATACTGATTTACATTTTCATTTAGGTTCATCATTTGATGTTTTGGCAACATGGGAAATGGCTAAAGAACGAGGAATTAAAATGCCATATAAAACACATCATGATTTTATGGATGCATATTCATTGCATGATAGAATCGATCATTCCGAATATTTAAAAAAATTTGACTTAATTGAAACCATCCAATCATCAACTGATGCAATTGAAAAATCAGTGATCAGGTCTGCCGCAATGGCTTATACCAAATGTTCGGTTGACTTACTGGAAATCAGGTTTAACCCAATGTACCGAAATGTCGGGGGCGGCTTAGACCTTGATGCCATAATCACGAATGCGTGTACCGGGGCAATAAAGGCAATGCAATATTACAAGATGAAGATTGGAATCATTTTGTGCTCAGCCAAACGGTTTGATGAATCTTTGAGTCTCAAAATAGCTGAAAAAGCTGTAACTTATTCAAAGTATGGAGTTGTGGGATTTGATATCGCCGGGTATAGTAACGATGATGATTTATCCCATCATTATAAAGCGATTGAATATGTAAAAGCACATGGATTGGGTGTAACTGTTCATGCCGGGGAAACCAATGGATACAAAGAAGTCCTGAATTTAGTTAAAGATATAAGGATTGATAGAATTGGACATGGGATTAACATTGCGGATGATGAGGAAACGATGCGAATTGTTTCAGATCAAGCTATAGCGTTAGAGGTATGTCCGACATCCAATTATATGACTAAAAGTGTTTCTTCATATGATGAATTAGCCAAAAAATTGGCGGTTCTTTATACACACGATATACCGATTACAATTAACACGGATGGATTAACTTTGCTTAATACTAGCATTAAGGCAGAATATGATCGAATTCTGGATCCAATGTGTAAGCATATAAGCGAAATCGTGCATAACCCTATATCGACTGACATCGTAGATTCCATGCTACAGACATACGGGCGAAAATATAGTTTTATCAAATTATAGGATTAATTCCGTTATACATATTAACTTAAAATAGACAAATATGCACCACAAGGCAATATTAACTATATTTTTCTGTTTATTTCGATTTGGAGATGGTATACTAGACTCATCAAATAGAGAAGATACATGGGAAAATAACAGTATATCGATTTCTGATTATCTGATAGAACGATATAGCCAAGATTATTCAGATTCTTCATTCACAATTCCTCAATATATAGATGAATTTAAGTGTATTGCGGTATATGAGATGGAACGAAATGGAATTCCGGCCAGTATCATAATGGCTCAGGCCATCCTTGAATCCAGTTATGGGAATTCATTATTGTGTAAGCAGTCAAATAATCATTTTGGCATAAAAGCATATGGGTGGAAGGGTAAGTATGTGAGAGCTGATGATGATTTGAAAGCTGAAAAATTTCGAAGCTATGAAACTGTCTATGAATCTTTTAGAGATCATTCAGATATGATAAAAGCGATGAAGCGATACTCCGGATTGTTTGCGTATGGGAAAGACTATACAAAATGGGCATATGGACTTAAATATTGCGGATATGCAACAGACCGCTATTATGCACGTAGGCTTTTATATTTGATCAATCGGTATGATTTACAAAATCTGGATACCGCAAGTACATCCAATATGTTGATTACTACAACTTATTACGGCAGGGCAATAGTCCAATAATCCAATCCAATATATAATTTAATAAGTATAAATTTTAAATCAAACAAATTATGAAAAATCATGCACGAATAATTCAGGAGTCACTTGAACCAGTTGGTTTTATGTTGAAAGATTATAAAGAAAGATGGGATTCCAAGCAAATGAATTCATTGATGAAAGATGTTCCTAATGGTCAATGGGTTGATTTACAAACAGGGGGTGATGATGATGCAATGGTTATTGTAGGTGATCAGAATGGTATTGATAAAGCTGAAGAATTCAGTAGTGAAAGCGATTTTTGTATGTTTTTATCGCTTGGATATAAACATTACTGGGATACTAGTGCAAAAGATTTTGTGATAAAAGTAGAAGATATGACAGGTGCAGAGATTGAAATATATTGGGATGGTGGAGCAGGAGGTGACAAAGCTACAATGGCTGTATTTGGTGAATCCAAAAAACAGCAAAGAATTAAGGAAAATAAAAAGGCATTGATAAGATTACCGGGTAAGCTTCCTTTAATAAAAAACGGTGTGCATGAGTCAAGGCGCAGAAAAATTAATGAAGGCTCTGCTGAAGACTCTATTGATAAAGTTGATAAAAAAGTAATAGAAGATATCCTTGACATATTTAACAGAAATACAGGGGTAGATGACCTGAGTACATGGCTTGACCTTGGTGTTAAATTGGGCATCATGGATATAGAAGAAGCCAAAAAAATGTGGTTAAGTTTAATTTAATATCATAAAATAACACATAAATTTTAAGCATGAATAAATCTAAATTATCTGACAGACTTCCTTTACTTGAGGAAATGGGGAATAAAAATAGGGTGCGTGGAAAAAGACGGATTAATGAAGATGCTGAAACTGAAATTGCCAATTTTGCGTCTGCATATAAAGCAAATGTGACTAAAATTGATCTGGAAGAGTTGATCCAAGCGATAGGAAATAAAGAAGGTGAAGATGCTCGAGAAATTTTTAAAAATTATTTTAATATCCCGGTTGATGCAGATGAAGACCCTGATTATATGCGTGATAAGAATTATGACTCTAAAAATTTTGGCAAATAAAATATAAAAATTGATACACATGAATAAATCAAAATTATCTGGTAGACTTCCTTTACTTGAGGATTATGAAAGGCAAATAAATGAATATGAGACACTTAAAAAGGAAGATGCTGTTAAGCTTTTTCCTGGATATGAGGAATATCCAAGCATTGAAGTAACTGGAGGAAGTCTTAAAAAAATGTCCTCAGAACAAGGATGGGATAATAAATTTACAATTAAAGTTAGTAAAAATTATTACAATCTTCAAAAACACCCTAACGCCAAATGGTTTGCATCTGAAACAAAAGATAATAAAACAGATAAAGAAAATAAAGAAGAACCTAAGCGTGTGGTTTGGAGACCTAATATGACTGATGATGAATATGATGAATATTTAGCATATACAGAATGGCAGCGGAGGACTAATAAGAAAGATGGTGAGAAAGATGATGAGAAAGAAGATATTCAATACGTCAGTTATATAGCAACGGGATTTTTCAAAGATGGTAGTGAATATCTTACTGATTATAAAACTAAAGAAGAAATGAAAAATGATATAAATAGGCTTAAAAATAAGCTTGATATGAGTAGTGTTATAAGGTATGGTGTAACTGATGATGGTTATGAAGTGGATCTTAGTGGCGGAAGATAATATTAATTATAAAATTATAATCTTATCTTTAAAAATCCATGAATTAAAATGAAATAATAAACTTTTTATTTAAATAAAATGAATAAATCAAATTTATCAAATCGACTTCCTTTATTGAAGGAATCCCTTAAATCTTTGAATGAAA
>Ga0265297_10001826_pt1 | contig 46826 bp, 79 predicted proteins | sample Munlanlwell13791_FD_192502 | JGI IMG/M metagenome (GOLD analysis project Ga0265297, IMG submission 192502) | Leachate microbial communities from a municipal landfill in Southern Ontario, Canada - Leachate well 137-91 | ecosystem: Engineered > Solid waste > Landfill > Unclassified | place...
TTTGTTCCCATGTGATAATGCCCTGCGGGTCAACCTCTTTCAACCCTGATACCCTCATGTCGTCCCAACTATCAGTTTCCATTGCCAACGGCATCAGGACTTCATTTTCTGCGGAAGTCGAACCTGTAACGGCCTCGGTGTAATAAAGTCTATGAGGAAAAGTGGAATCAATTATGTGCAACCGGCCATAATGCGCCGTGAAGTATTTTGGGATAATGACGGGAATGTAAGTTGATACAGTTTCCGCACCATTGGTCAAAAGCGTAGCGTCAGAGGCATCGTCCGTGTAAGTGGTGGTTGTGTTGTCCGAAACAGTGGCAACGTAATAAATATCAGTAAGCGTCCCGCCCGTTCCCGGCCCACGGTAAAGTTTCCGGTAAATTGTCGCAGCCGTGCCGTAATAAGCCGTGTAGGTAGAAACGGGAATGGCCGTCCACGAGATTGCCTGACTGGTAACGCTGACATCGGCACTTGCGGGGCTTAATCCGGTTTCATAGGTCTGACCATTCGGCCAAGTAATATAAAAGGACACATAGAGCATATAGTGTCCAGATGGGTTTCCAGCCGCACCAGCCGCACCATTGGCCGCTAATGCCGGATTCGCCACCTGGACGGGATAGACGTTATTGCTGCTATCCGCCATTATAAATTCGGTTTGATTTGTCCCTAAAAGAAAATCCTTGTATTCCTCAAAGGTAAAGGGAAGTCCGCCAAAAGCAGCGTACAGATCGGAAAAATCACCCGTTAAAGCATTGTATCGTAAATAAGTGCTGTCACCGACAAATAATTTGCTTCCATATATTTTAGCGGAATGAACTGAATTGATTGCCGTTGAATTAATCGCGGCGTAAGAATCTCGAAGCGTAGAAGTGCCTTCTGTTTCCAGATTGATATTTTTACAGGTCTTGAGAAAGCCGCCCTTCTGCAAGGCGGAACGCGCATCAAAAGAAAGACCTCTATGAAAATAAACCAGTTCTAACGGCATTATCTGTGCCTCTTGGGTTTCAAAACCGACCTCTTGTCTTTAAATGGTCTGCCATCTTTTTTACTTCTTGCGGTCATTGCTGAAGCGTTAAACTTGGCTTCGTAAGCCTCCGCTCGTTGAAATTCTTTTGAACTCTCATGGAATGAACCTAAGAGATCCGCCACAACGCCGTTGACCAGTGCCATGTGATAGAGTTTCGGAATTTCAGGATATTGATTTTCGTTTCCGGTATCGGGAAAAGGAATCGGATATGGGATAAAATCTATTTCCAGATTGCCGGCAGGCACGGTAATGTTGGACACTTCGCCTACTTCTGAACCGAAGATAACAACATCGTCATCGTCCCATGACGTAATGACTCCGTATTCACCGGCAAGAATTTCATAGGAATCACCGGCAGCAAAGACGTTCGCCGTACCGCCTGATAAAGTGGTAATGGTCAATGAATGATCTGCGGTCGAAGATACAACGGCGGAACTTCCATCGGTGACGTTATTAACGGCCATTCCAGCAACTAATCCAAGCGCGGTAAAGTCAACTGCCGTATCGCCTAACGTAGTTGCAGCACCGCTTGTCGCCGTGCCGGTTATGTTTGTGGTCGTTCCGGGGAAATCTTCACCGATGGTTATTCCTGTATCGGGGTCAAGAGTATAATCCGTTCCATCGGTGTCAACTGGCGGATAAATGCCGATCAGCGGTATGTTTCCCTGTGATTCGCCCATGTAACAAATAATTGGCTCGCTGGAATCTTCAACTCTCCATCCATCGTAATGTTCATCAAGATATTGAGTTGTGTAAATATCCAGAGTAATATATTCATCGGTGTCGCTGTAATATCGCGGCTTGCCTATTACCCCGCCGTCCATGCAGTTTGTGGGCAGTTTAAAGGTATTGTAATCGGCCTTCAGCCTGATAAGCGCGGTTTTCTTTAGGCACTGGCTTAGAAAAACAAATTTGTTCTGCCGGTCGTTTAGCTTCTGCCGGATAAGCCATTGCGGAAACTTGTCATAGCTGACGTTCGTGCCTGAAATACTGCCGACTTCAAACAAAATATGTTTTTCCAGATCATTTAACGTCAGACCTTCATAATAGGCCGATGTTGATATTGTGACTCCCATTTAGTCCCTCATAGGTTGTCCGGGGCCGAAAACATTTTTACGGTGTTCGTCCCAATCCCGATCTTTTGGTTTTATCCCGTCAATCAATTCTGTTTTTTTTGTAACCTTGTCACCGAAACGCCTGTCAGTGTAGTGTTTCGAGATAACCGAATTATATGTGCCGGTTTTATAAATTATATAGGTGTCGCCGTTATGAAATGTAATATCTGTGGTAACGGTGTTTTCGGTCACGGAAACCACAAGGCCATTGGTAGAATCGGTATCATTGTAAACGGCAAGCGCAGCATAAACCCCGCACGATTTAAAGTCCTTGCCTATGTCTGTAATAGTAACAGACGTAGAACCCTTATGCGTTCCGGTCGAAAGATAATCCGTATCCCTGTGAACTACAACAACGCCACCAGTCATTATTTTACCTTGTCAATGTCTATGCCCGTTATGAAATTCTTTTTTTGTCCTGTTTTATCTTTTATCTTTTTTTCCAGATATTTTAATTTATCCAGTTGTCCATCAGTCATTGTAGTGCCCCATTCCTTGCGCATATTGGTTTCCTGTTCGGAACGGGTCTTGCCAAAATGATCGTGTTTGCCCCTGATAATGATTTCCATATTATCCCTTCTTTACAGGGGAGAAGTTTCCCTCTCCCCCATAAGATTTACACGTTATGCTGATTCGTTAATACCTGTTACATCCCAGTTCGCCACACAAACCATTCCATTCTGAACAATGAAGGTTGTTGATAGGTCGGCTTCAGCAAAGAAGTTATTGACAATCAAACCAGAACTGCCGGAAGTGGCAATGTTGATCTGTACCGTTGTGCCTAAATCAAAATAGTTATCAGCGATAAGCCCGTTCTCAACTGCACCAGTCCAGATTATCGGAGCGGAATCCATAGCGGTTCCATTACCACCGAGGAAATGACATCCACGGACTACGGGTCGTCTGTTCACGTTAGTTCCGTCAAGCGTGATGATTATACCGCATGTGTTCCCGTCATACTTGGCTTGGAGCTGGCATTTTATAATCTGCAAACTATCAGAGCCGTTAGCCAAAATACCACCCTCGCCCTTGATCGCGCAGTTATACAGTGAAGAACCCGTGTGTCCGGCCTTTGTGTAAGTTGCACCATCACCCTCAAAATATATCCCCGCCGTTGCTCCCTCGCAAAAGAACCCGATGTTTTCTATGTGGGTCGCGGGTGCTTCTACGTTAAGGTTTGTATTCGTGGCGAATTTCCATCTTACGCCCAAAAAGTCGGAAGCCACGCCTCGCGGAGTTACACCGATTATTGATTTACCTGCCTGTGGAGCAGTAGATGCGCTTGCTGCGCTGGTATTAGCAACAACAACATCTTCGCTGTAGCGGGCAAAACCCGTTCCCATCGTGTATTGCTTTGGGCGGATGTAAATAACATCCCCGCCCGTTGAAGTAGTTACGGCTTTTTGAATAGTGGCAAATGCCCCGTCGGGTGTCTTGCCATTATTGCCGTCACTGCCGCTTATCCCGTCAACAAAATAGTGTGTCGCCCACGGACTTGAAAACCTAATACTCTCACCGAAAAGCGGAACATTAAAACTTGTTACGCCGTTTGGAAAATTCGTAAAACTCATTTTAGACTCCTTAAACTAGGAACACTGCCCTGTCTTTCACTCCATGCACTGCCCGGAAGAATTGCACTTCCGCTTACCCGTTAATTCCTAGCGGGGCTTTTGAGTTACCCCGCCCGGAAAGGTTAAAGTTTGCGTAAGTAGTTGATATTACGCAGGAACATTGAAATAGAAACTTCTTTCATCGGCAATCTCAACTGAAAATCTCTGATCGCTCTTGCACATAAGATCGCCGGTCTGGAACTCTTTTTCCCGTGCAAAACGAGTCTTGCGCCGCCAGAACATGATGACTCCGCGCCCGTCTCCCTGAAGCACCCACATATCCGCATCGGTCATGTACGACCACACCTGCGGGGTAATGGAACGGCCAGACTTAGCGTAGGCATTGATGGCTCTGTTGCCGGTGTCCGGTCTGTCGGTTGACTTCAGGATTTCGATTGCGTTTTTCTCCAACTGCGGGGGAACCCATAAATTCTTGACTTTCTTCTGTACCCGTTTGGAGCGGTGATCGTACTGGTTTTCAAACGCAACCAGATTTGCCCAGAACGTCGAATAGGTCAGGTCGGTAGAAGTGCCGTAGTTGGAATAAGTCGTACCATCCAGACGGGTATGAGAAGCGGAGCAGAAAGCCACGCTGTCACGTGTCGTATGGTAGGTCGTAGCGGTTGCGTAGTTGAACAACTTAGCAACTTCCACTTCGGGATTCTCGGCCATTGAATCGCCCAAATCCTTGAAAATATCTTCCAGGTCATCGGCTTTCCCGCCAGCCCGTAAATGATAAAGGTTGTCGTCAATGGCTTCCTCTGTAAGCCGAACACCGAGCGCATAGACATCATGCACCCAGGCTTGTTTTGCGCCTTCGATTTCAACGTCATAGCTGATCGGCGCACCCTCACCCTTTCTAACCGGGAGTCCAAGTCCCGATCTGATGGAATCTTCTTCTTTCTTTTTCATTGATTCTTTTACGTTGACGAGCTGCGAATATTTGCTTTCAGCCCGTTTGCTCATGTAACTGTCCAAAGCCACAGTAAAGAGGCCAGGGACATACTCATTCAAAAATCTTGATCGTGTCCACATAGTTTAGTCCTCCTTAAACTGCGGTGTCGCTAGAATAGAAACTAGCACCTGGGTTAATGATTACAATCCATCGGCAATACGCTGATGCCACTGTGTCGTCCTTGTAAGAACGGACAAGACGCAGAGCCAACGTAGCTGTAGTGTTTACCGTGTTGGAATCCAATTCCTGTGTGGAAGTACCTTTTGTGGTACTGCCGGATTCCGCTGTCATTTGAACATTCAATCCGATACTTGCCGCTGCGATAGGCGTTGTGTCGCCATCTTCCTGCGCAATAAAGGTCTGATCGGGATGATCGGCTACCAGAACATAACCGCCGACAACGCCATCTCCTACCGTCCCTGTCGGGAAATAAAGTATCGGGTCTCCGTCTGAATCCATAAACCCGATTGCCGCACCAAGCACAAGGCCAGCCGCACCAGCAGTACAAGTTGTCACCGACTGCCGGGTATCGCCGCCAAATGCCTTACATACTAACCCAGTCTGTGTTGCCGCCGACTGGATTAGACTTCCATGAAACATATTTGCCGCATAGGTAGTTGCAAAGGGATACCATGTAGCCCGAAGCACGTTACCGTACGGTTTAAGCCCGAAGGCCGCATCCGTATTCGCCATGTTAAAATCTCCTTATTCAGTAACAGAGAGATCGCTTTCGCTGACTCTTGAAGTGGTAATACCTAATTCGGCATCCGCTTCATCTTCGCCAGAGTAAGAAATATCTCCGTTGTTTACGCTTAACCGTGATTTACTGACCGTGTTCGTCCCGACAAGTTGTGCGCCGCCTTTCTCCTCTTTCTTGGCAGCAATGTCCTTGCTTGCCGTGGCGTTGTCAGCAATTCCACGTTTAACATTCAATTCTTTCTCGAAAAGCCAGTATGGTTTGAAAACCAACATCTGATCTTCCCGCGATACACAGCCGTTATTGGGGTCAATATAAGGGTCGAATATCCGACTTCTCGGACTTGTCCTATTAACCGGCCACCATTTGAAAATTTCCGGTTTATTCTTAATCTCGTCCAATCTGGCCGTACTTCTTGTAATCCAACGAAAAGCAAATTCTCTTTTGTCGCGGAGTTTCTTAGCTGGCTCCGGCAATTCAAACGGGTCTGCTGAAAGCGAATAATCATCAACATCGCCTTCGTTGATGGTTTCCCAACTTCTATCCTCTGACGCTACCCGCTGGAAAATGGCCTTTTCTTCGGGGGTCAGGTTGTTGCTTACTTCCGGTGTCGGAGCTTTTGGCTCGGCTATAACTTCATTCTTTTTCTTTTTTGCATCTCTGGCATGTTGCATGGCCGTCTGCTTTTTCTTTTTTTTATCCTCTGCGGTTTGCACCGTGTTATTATTTTCAGTCATGGCATTACCCCTTCCTTCCTAGTATTTGGCTTTTATAGATTTTCATTTTCTTCGGGTCTTTATCGAACCCGAACTTTTTGGCTGTCTCCATCTGCGATTCGGTAAGTTCGTTTCCAGTGTCTTTGATAATCACATCACTTTTACTGCCGGGGGGTGTGAGTTTCCCGTCCTTGATTTGTTTCTCCCTCGCAGCGTTTACCTTGTCGTCAGTGGCAGCCTTCTTGCCCTGTTCAAACCAATACTTTGAAATGTTGGGTAAGTTTGCAAAAACCGTAATTGCCGTGCCAAGCACATCCCCGTAAGGATGTTCTTTCAGCAACATTACTTCTTTTGCCTTCTCCGCACTTTTACGCATTGGAGATTCATCATCGTCAAAATCAGGGTATCTTTCCCTGATAATCGAATCGAACTTGCGTCTTTTTTCCGCCGTCTCAACTTCGTCAACGGCTTCTTTCTTGACTCCCTTGACTTGTTGCTGCGCCAGGTATTTCATGGCGTTCAACATCACTTTGGGGTCGTCCTTGTGTTCCTCCATGATTTGCAGCAATTCAGCTTCAGTCAGCGCAACGGCTTCTTCGTCCTTGTTTTTCTTTTTCTGCCGTTCCTCGTGGAGAGCTTTTTTTAAATCGCTTTTGTCGCGTCTTAATTTCTCCACTTCCGCCTTGTAATCGGTTTCGTCCTTGTCCTCTTTTTTATCCGGTTTCTTTTCGGCTTTCTCTTTTTTGTCCTCAGTTTCTTCTTCCAGTGTCACGGTTTTTTTCTCACCGTTAAGGTCAACCGCGTCACCACTCAATTCCAGCATTACTCCGTCTGCATCTTCCAGTTCATCGTTCTCGGCTTTGTCCGGTTTGTCCTTCTTGTCTGTTTTCTTTTCTGACTTTTCGTCGTCAATTTCTTCCTCTGACTTTTCGTCGTCTTTTTCCATATTGCCATCCTTTCTTCTCTCGGAGTTTGCGTCATCCGGTGACGAAATAAAAAAAGGCGCACCACCTTTCGGTGAAATGCGCCTCGATTTTTTCGATAGCTTATGTTAAATTAGTTTTTTTCCACTACTCCTAAAATATTTAATAACTCCGGGGTTGCTGGTCGTTTCCCTAAATTTTCAATCAGGCATGAATGTAACATAATGCCGTTCCCATTTATCGTTAGTGGAAGCTCTGCATAAACAACGCAATCTTTAATAACCTTTTCCGCTTTATCATACATCCGGAGTAATTCTCTTAAACTCTCTGTTTCTTTTAATTCCTTCCGATGTTCAATAAGTGAAAGAATCAAACAACTAATCATCACGATCAATAATAAATTTACAATCATTTTTACCCTCCATTCTTTGAATAGGTTAAAGTTTTATATTCTCTCCCACTTTCACGTTGACAATATTCCCCGCTTCAATGGATACCTCTATTTTAATGTAGGCAAGTTTATTGCCAACATACTTTTTAAGAAGCGCAATGAGTTTATCTAGTTTGTCCATTTATTCCTCGAACAGATACATATCGGCAATCTTGTTTGCCAGTAAGTCTTTCGTCTTGCCGATTAACTCTTTTGCATAAATTTTTTCATCTGGCGTAGTAGCAATCACGTTCGGCAAGGTGATAAATAGTTTTATAGCCTCAAGCATACCCGTGTTGTGCTGCAAGTCGTTCGCATCCTTTGAGGCCAGAATATGCTTCATTACTTTGACTGCCGCATCAACCTCATATTCACGGTATTTCAAAACATCTTCACTCAGAAGCAGGGACATAAGACTTTCCTTCCGAAAACGGGTCTATGGCTGGCCGACTCATCATATTAACAACATCGGCAAATAAAAAATTTTCAAGATTTTCGCTTCTCTCTATCCCATGTTTTTTAGCAAGTGCGATTCCTTTATTGAATGTATTAATCCCGATGTCTTGAAACCACTTCGGGCCACCGATTATTTTTCTCATTGCGTCTTCGGTCATTGATACTAGTCCTTTCTACGCCACCGGAACCGCCGTTTTATTTTTAATTGTCGTATTGACTCTTTTCGCACCACTCCCCGCCGGTGCGCCAGTTACTTCCTGTTCAATCGCCTGTTTCTGTGCTATGTACTTTTTAGCAACCTCTGGAAGTTCGGGCGCAAATGCCAGCATATCCAGCATAAGTTTGGCCTGTGGGTTAATATACCGTTTCAAATTCGTCTTGCCGTGCGCCTTCAATAAATCTTCAAAAGCAGACATTGGGTTCGACAACGGGTTAGGCAGCATTAAATTGTAAATGTCTTCCGCCTCTTTCCGTTCCATCATCTTATTTGCCGCTGCGGTTGAACCTGTAAGAACAAACTTAAAGTTGCGTTTCATATCCTTGCGTGGAATCAATGTGGGTTCGCCGTTGTAAACATGCATGTAGTCATACGGCATGTGCTGATAATAGAGGTCATAAATTGACCGTAGGAAAACAATAAATTCGTCCCTCGTGGACTGCGATTGATAATCAAATTTGATGTTACCTTCCTGCACCACCATCATTATTTCCGTGGCGGTTTTCTTCGCATCGTCCGGTCTGCCCATCTGCGGATTGGCTATGCTGCCAATTCTTTCCCACAACTGCATGAACAATTCGATAAAGGCGATATAGACTTGTGGCTGAACATTAAAATTGGGGAAAAGAATGCCTTTAACAGAGTCAACCGGAACGCCCTCACCCGGAGCAATTTCAACATCATTTGGTACTCCCGCCGATTCTTCGTAGAAATACCACGGAATCATACAAATATAAGCGGTATTCAAAACAGCGTTAAAGAAATCCGAAGCTCCGTTTTGTACCGATTTCAGTTTTCCGTAAATTGAAGTACCGTAAGAACGCCCTTCTTCGGGAAACAATCTAATGCGGTTTATGATACTGGTGTTGTCATAACGCACGTCCCGCTGGTATCGCAACCGGATTAAGGTTCCCGACTTTACGGCTATTGTTGCTATAATCTGATCTTCCTCAAAATTCTCTTGTTCTTCCTCAGTTGCTTCCTCGTCCTTTAATGTAAAATAAGAAATATACCATTCGACGCATTCAATCACTTCCTTGCCAATAACTTCAACATCCATTACCTTCTGAGAGGGTGACTGACCTTCTTCTTTGAGCTTGTCGTCGGTGTATCCCAAAATCCACGGCCCGATATTTTTGGTTATGTAGCCTTTTTTTAATTTTTCTCTTTGAAGCTCGGCGTAAGTCGGTCGGATAATTCTCCCTTTGTCGGCACGTTCCCATTCGTCAATCGTTCCTATATTGTCGGCGCAAAGAATGTCGGTAAAGGGAACGGTCTGGACTTCACAACCCTCTCTTTTTGTTGACTCAACGTCCTCTGTTCGAGCCATTAACGTAATAGGGTCAACTACAATCTTTCCCGTTTCATCATAAACAAAATCCCGTTTTTTGGTTTTTTGAATGTCGTAAGACGGTATCGAGTACCAGGTGCCTTCCAGCAAAAGCGTGTGAACAATGGTGTTGCCTTTGGAATGAATATAGACCTCGTTTTTTAGTGTCTTATTAAACCAATCTTCTAGAAGTTTTGTCTGGTCGTCTTTTTCCGTCTGGCCGACCATTTCAAACATACAGATTGGTTCTTTGCCGATCATACCGGCAACAAGTCGCGGCTCAAGATTATCAACGGTAATTGTCAGCAATGGCAAAACGATATTACTCGCGTCCTCCCACGGCCAATCTTCCCGTTCTGGTTTCTGCTCGTAAACCCTGCGCGAATCCTCTATTTCCTTTATTTTTTCTCCCCGGTATTTAGATTTAGAGAAATCGTCATAGAGTTTTTTGCAGTGATCCACCAGTTTTTGAAACTTGCCGTTTTCGGGAACGGTAGTAGGCCCCTTTTTATCCTCGATTAAATCAGGATAAACAACTCTCTGGTCTGGAACGTTTTGCGGTGTTTCCATTATCGCCCTTTAAGCATCGTATTTTTCAAAATCCATTATGATCCGACCTTTTGTCCCGCTGCCTGCACTCGCTATTGTCAACGTCAGTTCGGAATCAATATATAAATCCTCTGTAGGCACTAACTTCTGAGCGGCAGAAGCACTCCGCGCCGTACCGTTCCCGCCCAAAATATCAAGACTGTATTTATCCAAAATGGTAAGCGTGTAGGCAGTCGGCAAAGCGGTTGTCAGATCTCCCAAAAGTCCCGGTGCGGTTTCCACTGATTTCAGATTCCCCCGTATCTTTGATGGAAGCGGCCCGAAATCGCCAAAGGGTTTACTTGTGGCGTAAGTTGACGCTATCGCCAAAGCAACCGCGCCGTCAGTATGAGAAACCCAATCCAGAATGACTTTAAAAGCCTGTTCGCCGTCCATGTACGGATTGCCTTCAACCTTTACTGTTAATGTCGCTGCCATATTTCTCTCCTATGAAACGTAAGTTTCTTGATATTCACCATCCCATTTCGGTTTTGACTTCATTCGCCAGTTTTTAAAACCGCGTTCTCGGTTCATGTCGTGCCGACTCACAGGAAAACGGTATTCCTTAAATAAATCGTATGCGTAAGCAATCATGTCCAGTATATCAACGTGGTAAAATGGGAATTTCAGCATTTCCTCGATAATCGCGTCTATGTATTTTTGTGGAATCGCAGTGGAATAGTGTATCTTCCCGTTGTTAAGCGGCCATTGCAGGGCGTTTTCAACCCTTTTAACCTTGGAGCGCCCAGCTGGTTTTAAAAGAACGAGGTTTCCAGCATCCAAAGACAACCTCCGGCCCCGAACCCTCAAGGCGTTGGAAATATGAATTTCAGTGGTTGACAGGCCGACTTTTTCCACACCCATTTGCTGAATAATGCCGTTCCTGGCATACATTCGCACAATGCCGTCAATGCCCTCGGAATGCGACATCTTGTCGGCTTCAATATCAAGTAAGTAAACATTGGATTGCCCGATGTCGTCAAGTACCGGCTCGATTCCAATAACACCGAAAGACCACAAATCTTTACTTTGCCTATCGGTTTCATCGCCGCCTGCCTGATCCAACACCATGAATTTATAAATCTGCCGTGGAATGAACTCCGGTTCAATCGGCTGCAAATAATCACTGTTCAACCTGATCTCACTGGACGGTGTGGGATCGCAAAGCTGTTGCGAGTTAAAATGCGGTGACATCTTCGCTTTTTCCCAACTATTTTGACCCATTAATATAGGATTGCCGTCCTTCGTTCCATCATCCGATCCGCTTATCAATCTAAGATGATACATTGTGCGCCCATCCGGGTATTTCATATCTCTGACGCGAACATTCGGCCCAAAATGACTGTAATACGTCCCGATAATCCTATTCTGATCGGAATCCGACCCCGTACCCAAATTCACGATAGCCATCTGAAACTTACTAAACACCTTCGCCAGCATGTCGGGCGAGTCCCGAATATCTTCGGTTTCCAGGTCATCAAAAACATTACGCTCAAAATGTGAACCTGTGGGCATGCCTTCTATCAATCCGTGGGCCTCAATCGAAGATTCCTTTCTCGAAGCATTGGAGCGTTTCAACACCAGTCCGTCATCTTCCGACCACTTGGGAGCCTCAACATCCGGCCTTTTCCAAAGCACATCAGGGAAACACCATTGCAGCAATTCCGACCGTTCCAGTAATGATTTCAAAGAACGCAACGGCTTCTTCGCCGCCGGACGCGCATAACAAAAAATCCCCGTACAGGAATCAGGATTCTTAACCTCAAACTGAAATGTCTCGGCTTGGGTAATAATTGTTGACTTCCAGTGGAACCTAGCCCATATATCCAATGTATCAGTCCTCGGCCCACGCTCAACATCCCTGCACATCTGCACAACAAACGGATGGTGCGCCCTCTCCCCGTTCCACGATTCCTTGTCCGTTATCCCAAATCCGTAATTCACCAGAAACCAGAGATCGTTGGCAAACAACGCCCGCAAAAAATCCCGCTCCTTCCAAATCCCCGCCTTTACATTCGCAAAGCCAGCAAGGTAATCATTCGAGTACGCGGTCTTAAACTTCCCTGTGGCGTACTCAGCCGCGTTTAACGCTATCTCTGGATGTCGTTCAAACCGTATCACTTCTTAACCTTCTCCAAATCCTTCAGCGTCTTAATCTTATCGTCCTTGATAACAACTTCCCCGGTCTTAACATCAGTCTTAAATTTCTTATAGTATCCGCACTTCTCAAGTGGCGTTATCTTCATCTTTGGCATAGTTTATGCTTTACTAAATCTCATTTCTAAAAAATTTGCCGCGTCTACAGAGACACCTTACGATGCCGACCCCCACCCCTCGAAACGCCGCATACCCCCCCTGCCTGGTCATGGCATGGGGCTGTGTCTACCCTGCCCTTGCTTGTGTGTGGTCATGCCCTTACTACTACTCGCTGTTTGGGGGTATCTTTGGGGGCATCTCACTAATTACACTACTACCTAATCAATAATATCGATACCTTGCGTATCTAATTCGAGTCCTGCTTTAGCACTCGAACTGTTTATTTGCACGTTAATTGTACTTAAATCAATGTAAGAGTTGCCCTGTGTTGGCCTTTCGCCTGCCCCTTTGTGTCCCATAAGACCGGCTGCGAATTTTGTCATATCTGCTTGAATTGTAAGTGCTTCTACCTCGCGGGTTTCCACGACTTCCCCTTGATGTGTAAAGAACTTGGTTTCTTTCGCGTTTACAAGGCTGTTTATTTTAGCTGCAAGAGCTTCATCGGTCAGCCCCGCATCTTCAAGAAGTTTACGGAATGTTTGCTGTATCAATGGATGTTCTATAATTTTCCCAGCGTTTTGGATTGCGTAAGTAGGTGAATATCCTGCTGTTATACAGGCTGCTGATTTAGTTGCTCCGTTTATCAACTCGCTTGCAATGATCTTGGCTCTTTGTTTCAGCTCTTTTTTAGTTTTTCCGAGTTGTTTTTGTTTAGGTTTTACCTGGTCTTCCATCTATCTCTGCCTTCCGGGTGTTTTCTGGGGCTGGCTTATTATTAGTGTTGCGATCCGCATGTTGCTGGTATCGCCTGGTTAAGTTTAGCCTTGCCCCTTAAGTTTAATTAATTTACTTTTTTCAGTGCCAAACTTGTAATTAGTTCTCTGTAGTTTCCTGGTGCGCTTCACTGATAATTTTGATAACTTTTTGTGCTTCATTCTTTACTCCGTGGTTACTTGCGCTTATCGGCTATCGCCGCGCTTATTAACTACCCTCTTGCAGAGGGCAAGGAATAATCATATATATATAGGGGTAAAGCGGACATTTTGACGATTTGAAACTCAATTAATTCTGTGATTTAATTATTGATTGGCACTGATTTCAGACCGGACATGATTTTATTGATTACTGGTAGGTTTTTACTACCATTTAATAGGTGTAGGTTGGGAGTAGGTTTTATCATACAGCTAAAAATCGTTGTAAGCCGTTGATTGTGTTATGCGTTCCCGTTTTCGGTAGTCTATTGGGAGTAGGTATTTCCATACACTTTTAGATATTTAGCTTTTATTAATTGCCATGCCGTAAAAGGTTTATAGCTTTAATTATCGCTTACTTACGCCTAATTTTAACGTCATAACATATTATGGCATGACGCTTGCTGTAATATAAGGCAAATAACGCAATGAAAGGAAACGACCATGAGCCGAAAAACTTACAGAATCAATTTAGAGTTAGAGGGTGACCCCAAAGGAAAGATTTACCGAACGGATGGCATCCCGACACATTGCTGCTCGATGGAAACTGACTATTTCATTTGGGAAAAAAACACAAAACACAATAATTATCAGGGTTATAGCGGATATGTCAGCGCCAGCACTATTGAAAGGTGTTTAAGAAAATTCAATCCAGATAATTTAACAATCTAGCAGCCCACGGGCGGGAGGTAAGACGATGAAAATGATTAAAAAGGTAATTGACATTGCACACCATCGGAATGGGATTTCTGGAACCAGCTTTAATGTCGTTCTTTTTATTGATAGAGAAACAAAAGAGAAATTTGTCGGTATCGTTCCCGATGAAGATGAAAACAGTTTTAACTCTTTTGTGTTATCAGTTGATAGAATGGGAAAAGACAATATTAGATTTGCTGAAAATTCATGGCGGGGCGACAACTATACTATGGAATTAAAAGCGGTTATCAGAGAAAAAGAATTAAGAGAAGAAATTAATCAAGTATCCACTAAGGAGGCCTAATATGACAGAACCCAAGAAATATTCAGGCGGAGCGGTATCCTTTACCATCGGGATGCCGGAGAAACTCAAATCAGAGCTGGAAAGGGTTGCAGAGTTGACTGGCCGGAGTCGGAATAGTCTGATCACGGAGGCAATAACGGTGCTGGTGGAAAAATATAAAAAAGTGGAGGTGGTAAAATGAATAATCAATTTACACCGGGAAATTGGAAAATTGAAGGGCAATCAATTATTACTGAACCCGATAAGGGTAATAAGTTGGTTATTGCTGATTTAACCGATAGTGGCGCAATGGACAAAGAACAGGTTGCAGCCAACGGTCATCTCATAGCCGCCGCGCCGGAACTTTTGGAGGCGTGTAAACTTACCTTAGAAAATCTTACACCGCTTTACTTTACTGATCATTTATGTATAGAGAAACTTAAAGCAGCAATCGCCAAAGCAGAAGGCCGCTAGGCAGAAAGAAGGGAAAGATCATGAATAATTGGCAAAATTGGATTGTAGGCGACGAACCAGAAAATTGTATTCCCATTGGCTTTGATGAAGTTGACTTGAATGGTAATATGGTAGTTTTTGTCAGGGCAAGAAGCGCAGAAGAAGCTTGTCGCAAGGGGATTAAGAAATTTAACAAGGCGATTAATCCAAAGTCAATACGAGCTAAATTATAGACTAACCAAGACCTTACTAGCCCGGGTCACGCCCGGGCCTTTATTTCCCGTTCCCCGCCAACCTTCTAAATTGCCGTTCTGATATTGATAACAGGGCGGCAATGTCTTTCTTTTGACGACCAGCGAGCAACAATAAAGTAATCGCTTGTTGTTTAATGTCCTGTATATTAATTATATTCTCAATTCTGTTTTCCCGGTCTGCGATTAATTCAGATAAATATTCCTTATAATCTTTTTGCTGTAGCTCATCTTGTCGAGCATCCAGCATTAAAGCCTCTTTTCGCTCTGTGTTGCCGTTAATCCGTTCTAAAAAAAAACATGGGCCAGGAGTGCAGTTATCTTTTTTACAGCAGTCAACCTGCTCACACAGCGGATCGCGCTTAGGCGCAAGTCTAATTCCAAAGTGCGGTTTATTCCCTTCCGGTTTCCAGAGGTTGTTTCGTTTTTTCAATCAGTATCGCCCTCATAGTATTGGCACTTTTCAGCAACCGCAGAAAATCGCTTATTTTTATAATCCTTTATTTTCAAAACATTTTTATAGATTTTATTCTCTCCGGTTAACATTAACAGACATCCGGCACGGCAATATACTTTTGCCTTGTCATAATTCAGTGACAAATCATAAAGTTTCCGGCTTTCCCGGTGTCCTGGCTTTGATTCTGCAACAACCGGAAGAATAGGTATTTTTGCTCTAAGATTTATACACTCTAAACAAGTCATATTTTCCCCTCAAAACGGTAAATCATCGTAGTTATTATTAATTAACTCAACCAGCTTTCCCTTACCCCGATTAATCAGATCAAAAGCGTAGTCGAATCGGTATTTATAGATTACGCCACTATTTAGCTGCACTCGCGCCGCCGGCAATACGCTCCGTGATTTCACGCACCTTTGCTTTATTTCGTTCAATTTCTTCATCACTTGGGCGTATTCCTGGTTCGGGTTGCCACTCTTTTTGTATCCAAGATCCTCCCGCGCCGTTTCCTGTTCTATTTCCATTATTGTCCCCTTGTTTTAATTCATATATGTTTTGCCATGATCCTTCTATGGATTGATTTAAAATTAAATTCGGATCGCTTTTCATTTTTAATAATTTTTGAATAATAAGTTTTTGTGCGTGTTTTGTTGCCGGTTTTTTGATAGTCTTTCGCATTTCAAGATATGCGTTCCAAGTTTCCGGTTTTATATTTTCAGGTAAAGAAAAATCACTTATTGTATTTTCTTTTAATGCTTTTAATTCTTTTAATGTTTGTTTGTGGTTAGTGGCTGGTTGGTTGTTGGTTAGTGGCTGGTTGGTTTGTTGGTTGATTTGGTTTTCATCTTCTTGATAAGTACTCCAATTTATTATTGATATAATAGAAAATTTGTTGGTTGTTTTGGTGGTTAAATTTCGGCTTGTTTTTAAAAAGTTGAGCAAAGTACGAATTGTCTGTTCCGAAATCCTTAATTCCTTAGCTGCGGCTTTTCTTCCAAACACAAAATCGCCTGGCATTAAATGCACTTGTTGGCAGCCTACGATCAAATCATATTCCTTATAACTAGCTTTCATTAGACACCAACACCAAAAAGCCCACAGTTTACTATTCTGTAGCCAGCCAGCATCAAGAGATTTTCTCCATAGTTTGACGTATCCACGGTGCATCACATTTCCTTTTCGCTGGTTATTCCCAAATTACATCTATAATTGTTTCATCTGTCTTTGACTTCTCTTGCGATTGTGATACTTCTTTGACGGATCGGGGATCATCGTTTTGTAGTATTCCTGCAACCACAAGTCCGTCAACACAGGCCTTAACCGACCGTCCATCACAGTCACAGAGCCGGACTGTTTTATGGTGGATGTGGATACGACAGCACTCTTTATTAAATCCCTTATCTTTTTTCGCTGCCAATACCCCATTGCCAACAGTTGATTCCATGTTGGCAACCGGAACGGGAGAACAACTCGTATGATTTTTTTTTTAGCCATTAAATCAAGAAATTCTTGCTCAGTTAATCTCATCTTTATCCCTCTGATGATTTTAAAACAATGCGTTCTTTCAGACATTTCCGGCTCATGCACTGGCCGCCGTACTTTTTACAGGTAATGACAATCTTGCTGCAATGGATACAATATTCATGTCCTTGGGTTCCGTTTTCGGCGCACTCCCACATTTGCTGGGAAAAAGGTTTGTAATAGTCGGTCATTTCAACACCACCATTAGACGGTTTATAACTTTGTGAATTTCATCGTCCACAACATCATCAGAATAAAAAGACTTCATTAAACTGCCAATGTCGGCCAGGAGAATTTCTAAGCATTCATGTTTTGCTATTTCTTCCAGTGTGACTATTTTTTCTCTATCATCACAAACGCAAATTATAGCCTTCCGCGTGGTAGGAATAAGAACTGCGTGGCCGTTAGCGCCCTCTTTATTTAAAACCATTACACGCCAATCCCAATCAAAAAGGCCAAGTTTTGTTATCCAATATTCGGATTGTTTTCTTAAAATTTCTAAATCTTCATCAGAAACCTTAGCTTGAACCTTCATTTTATTCCCCGCAGGCCACTTTCAAATTCAGAACGGCCAGTGAAATATAATTAATTGCTCCGTACAATTCTTCTATTGCCGCTTCCACTTCAAGACGGTTATGTTCATCCCATTTTTTTAATGACTGCCCCAGGGGGTAGCCAATCCCGACTAGACGGGTAATTACTGCGCTAATTTGATCCTCAAACGATTTTTCATCACCGTGCCGTATTTCACCCTTGCCCAGTGTAGCGTGATCGTATGCCGCCCACATGACGCGGCGCAAACCCTCATAGCGTGGATCAATTCGATTAATTGCCGTTTCTTTACGGGTCATTATTCACCCTTTCCTTTTTCATCTTTAAGAATTGTTTTTTTAAACATGATATTAGCAGCAATGTGATAGATGATTATTCCTTCAGGATTTTCAAAACCAGGTGCAGCAAAACTACCGTTCTCTTTTAATAAATTCAAAGCCCCGCGCACATCTGATGAATCAAAAGTATCCGCTGATAAAATAACCGGAACAACGTGACAACATTTCGGTCGTATGGAATTATCAAACCATTTTCTTACATTAAACAAACTGAATCTTTTTTCGCCCTTTGGCAGTCCATAACCGCGCTGAATACCACTTCCCCACCATTCGCCGAAATGTAAGCCCGGCCCCAGGGTCAATAATTCTTCTTTGTGGTCGTATGCCCACCGCGCAAATCCGTGATTGTCGGTTTCCAGCGTGATCCAGCGAGTTCGGGAGCCAACCAGAAATTCTCCACCTTCGCCGATGTAAATACAGCCGTTAGTGCCGTCAATCTTTTCCGTGATTATAACTTCACGACTCAACCGCGCAATTTTCGGGAAACCTACAAATTCCATCATTTCCCCGCCTTTTCCTGTTTCTCAATTCCCTTGCGAAAAGGGCAGACTTGGCAAATTTTAGCGTTATTTTTGCGCTGCTGTTTACAGTTTTTGTAAAACCATGAACTAAAATCTATTTTGGGGAATTCCATCATTTTTCCTCGCTTTCGTGTTCTTCTTCCAGGATTATTTCTTTATCTTCCGGCAGGGTAAGATTTTCTTCCTTACCGTCTTTTTTTAAAACCACGTCTGAGTGGATTACTTTAATTTTCTTGGTGGTTTTTTTCATGCGCCGTTCCTATGCTGTGCAGTCTATCTTTGTCCTGTAGATTATAATTTTTATGTCCTTCATTTACATTCCAATACCGATTTGTATTAGTTTGCTATTCTTTGCCTAAATAAAACTCTATCCCCAGCGCTCTTAATAAAATAAAAAGTTTATCCATTCGGCACGTTTCTTTGCCGTTTTCTACGTCTGAAATAAAACGATAGCCACAATCACACAATCCCGATAATTGCTGTATGCTTAGATTTTGTTTTTTGCGTTCTTGTTCAATGATACTGCCGAGGGTTTTGATTGAAAGCGGTTGCTTGATGAATGTTTTGGGAACCTGGGAAACGGTCGGCGGCGTTGGTTGCTTAATTGTTTCTTCCACTACTTTAACGAGATATTCCACCGGACAATTAAATACTTCATATCCAACGGCACGAAACGGGCGCATTTTATTTTTAACAAGTGATTCATAATAAAACCCGTTATCTACCGCCCATGTTTTAAATACCCCCCAATCTCCATATAAATTAGAAACTCTTTGCTCGGCATTATCACTTGTTCCTATTTTACAAAATCCAACTAAAAGAGGACTGGTGGCCGCATAAACAAAATCTTTTTTTATTTTATACATTCCAAGCCTTATTTAAAGTTGTATAGTTCAGGTCACCAAACACTCTCATTTTTAAACCCCTACACTTTTCAACTATTGCTGGTAATTCTATCCGCTACACTTCTCTTATCGCTGAATAAATATGTTCAAGTTTATAAGTCTTTTTAACTATTTCGATTTGACCTCTGTTGTCGGGTAATTTGAGAAAGATACTGCCGATAGTGGGTTGTGTTTGAGGAAACTTGGCCGCCCCTTTTATCGGATGCCAAAACTTCCACGTCGGGGCTATGACGTTTATCCTAGACACGGTGTCCGTTCTAAAATACTGATGGTGGTGGCCATACAGAAGCATGTCAGGGTCTTCTTCCAGTTTGCTTTTGATAGCGGAAAAATAAAGACTGCTGCGGTCAAGCATTTGTGCCTTGTAAATAAAAGCGTCACCCGCCTTATGTGTGGCGAAAATAACGTGACCTGTTTTTTTAAACTTCAAATTGGCGATGCTGCCGTAAAATTCTCCCCCGACATCTTTTGCGATTTCTTCTTCCACGTTGTAGTCGAGGCCGTTATGATAAGCTGATCCATCGACACCGATATATTTTCTATCTTTAGCGTAGTCTTTAATAAGATCGACAAATGCATCTTTTTGATGATTAAGATTGACATCGACCAAGTGGCGGCCAGCGTCTTTTCTATTATTACCCTCGATGGATTCCGCAAGGTTAATAACAAACTCAGCATTACGGGCATCTTCGCAACTCCAACAATCTTCCCAATACTGCATTAATACTTTTTGCCATTTGTGGTTTATGTGATTTAAAAATCCGTCCGGCCAGAGAGCCGCTTCATGCCCGACTTGAACATCTGCAACTACGGCTACAATAGTCATACTTCCCTCATTTCTCCTGTTTTAGATTTTATGAATTTTTTAAATTCTTCAAAATTTGGCTCAGGATGCGAACCCGCAAGGCTTAGGTTTAAGGACGAGGCGCGTTGATCTATGCCGTGTTTAGAACGATAAGGCATAACCTTAACCGCGTCCTTTACTGTTGCCCCAGCTTCACAGAGTTTCCGTAAAAGGTCATCTTCTTCTTTAGTCCACTTCAGACCAGACATTATCTTTCCTCATATAACTGTCTTTCAGCTTCCAGGAACGCTTCTAAATCTTTCGCCTTGGCCTTCTCAGCCTCTATTGTTGCCGGCCAGTCCACGGATAACGGGTATTCCTTAAATTCGTTGTATTTCGCCGTCAGGATAAGTAGGTAGGCGGCGACTCGCTTCTCTCTCTCGCTAGGGGTCATGCTTGGCCTCGGTCATTCTGATTTTCCAGTATCGGTAACAAAAAGATGACAATATTTTTTTCTCCATTACACTTGATATTTTTCCCTTGTGTAAACGTGGGGCTGGTTTAACAATTTGTAAATATGGCTTGCAATAAATCAAACCGGCATACTCAGGCACTTCGGTTATTAAGTTTTCGGGGCAGACGTACCAAAAATAATTTGGGCGGTTTCCAATGATTTTATTATCGGTAGTCAGTTTCTTGGCAATCCACGGCGGAACTTCTGATAAACCGATTTTTTCATAATCTTTGATATACATTTGCTCATATTCTTTTGGAGACCGGCAACCGCATTGCACAACTTCATGCTTGCCTGATTTTGATTTTACATCGTTCTTAAAATCTGATTTACTTATTTTGATTTCATACTCGTGAATATATCCGGCTCTTGTGACGCTTATGAAATCAGATTCCCAGTCATAGAGATAGACATTGGGTATCTCATAGTTACGGCCAGCAAAACACCTGTGAAGATAATTTTGGATGTCAGTTTCGGTCATTTCATCCTCTCAGGGGCGGCGGGGCCAGGAGGCACCCCGCCTGGGTGAGTTTAATCCCGTTCCATCCACAATCTATTTGCTGCTCTTATAGCAGACACCATATCCTGATAGTGATCTTCCGGTAATATCCTGATCCCGGCCATGCTCATGATCTTTTCGAGCACTTCAATTTTCAGGGCACCGGTGCCGCCAACAAACCTTGATAAATCGCTGCCATCGCAACCGGCTTCTTCAGCAACAACGCCTTGCGTTCCTTTTTCTTTAATAGCTATGTTGATAATATTGCGTATGATTCCGTTATTTACGCCCATTTACAAAACCTCCCAAAATTTTTTGGTTTCATTTGTTTTAAAAATTTTAGATAATATGGCCAACGAAGCAGAACTGATATTTTTTAAAAGGATGAACAAAATGAATGACAAGATGATTTACCTCAAAAATAAGGTTATTTTTGATAATACTGTTCAATTCTTTCCCACGTCCGCAGGGTACAACTACCTTGATTTTCTAAGATTCTGTATAAAGTTGTGTATGGAATTTTTATTTTATCTGCCATGCCGGAAATGGAGTGTTTTTGAATATCGTCTTTTAATTTTTGAAGGAGTTTGTTTCGCATGGAAAGTATAATATCCGAATACGGATATAATGTCAATAGGGAATTTTTAAAATTATCCACATACGAAAACAAAGACATGGTAAAAAAAGGCATGAAATTTATAAGTCGTCGTATATCAGACGAAATGAAAAAAAAGGATTTGACTCAGACCGACTTGTCAAAAAAGGCTAAGGTTGGGCAATCAACTGTTAATAGAATATTAAATACAGCCGTAAACGCTAGAATAGGCACATTAAATAAAATTGCTAGCGTCCTTGGCGTTCCTTTAGAATATCTTATCACAGAAAACGAAACAAAAGCCCTTCTGTGTCTGGAAGTATCACGAATGAACGCGGATGAAATCCATCAAACTCTTTTACACTTGGAAAAAGAAAAACTATACAGAGAATCAAAAAAAGCCTCATAACAATCAATCCTCTATATCGTATATTCGGCTAATCCACTGAAATCTTTATTTTTTGCAAAATATTATCCGTATTCGGAATAATAATTGAAAAAACTTGTTGACAAACTATCCATATTCGGATAATCTATCGCCAAAGCAAAATAAAGGGGGTTAACAGCACAGCAGCAGATAGCAGGTTAGAAGGAGAGGCCATGGAAGAAATAATTATTACGACACAAAAAGAGTTAGATGCACTGCCGGAATCATACAACCAATACCAAGAAATCTATATCAACTCTGATCCTGCTGTGTGGCTGAAAATAGTAAAAACACCACAGAAGGCAAAAATAATCCTCTGGGGATCGTCACACGCTGTACTCTGGGGATCGTCACACGCTGTACTCTGGGGATCGTCACACGCTGTACTCTGGGGATCGTCACACGCTGAACTCAGGGAATCGTCACACGCTGTACTCTGGGGATCGTCACACGCTGTACTCAGGGAATCGTCACACGCTGTACTCTGGGAATCGTCACACGCTGTACTCTGGGAATCGTCACACGCTGAACTCAGGGGAAACAGTTCCGCTAAAACGCAAGATCAAACCTCAACTATAGATAAACTGTTGGAGCAAGCAACGCTGATTTGTATTGATAAAAAATGCAAGGTTCTCAAGAAAGATCGTTCCGCTAATATCATCATTTCCCCCCGCGTCACTTATAATATCAAAAGCTTCTGCGATATTTACGCTGATAACATGGACTCGAAAAAAGAGATTATTCTTTATAAATCAGTGCGCCCAGATAATCAAAAAGACTTTTATACTAATTCAATTAAATATACGGGGACTGTCGAATGTCCTGACTTTGATAAGGACGAAACAAGGCAATGCGGTGGCGGCTTGCATTTGTCACCTACGCCGGATTTGGCTTTGTCCTACAATAACGGAACTGTTTTGAAGTGCCGAGTAGCAGTTAAGGACATTGTTGTTTACGGATACGACATTGCCAAAGTGCGTTGCAAAAAAGTCACCGTAATAGGTGAAGTAATTTAGTTCTCCTGTTTGACGGCACGGGGCCAGCCGCAAATGGCCCCATTGAAATAAGCTATTCGCGGTTACGACCGCAGACAATAGCAGCACCCTGGCCAGCCCCTAACCTGAGTCCTAACGGATGTTGAGGGCATAGCGCACCGGGGAGAGAGGGTTTGAGTCCTTCAAGTAATATATGGATTCTGCGAGGTCAGTCAGCGAAGCAAGGACAATCAAAAAAGATTACTTGCAGGCAACTACGGAGCGGAATCAAAGACAGATTTGAAAGGAGGAAACGGAAAGGATGAAAATTATTGAAGCACTCAAGGCAATCAAGGATTTAAAGCGTAAGGCGGAGGATTTAAGGAACAAGGTTAAAGATAATTGTGCGTTATCAACCTTAGATACTCCGAAATATCCCGACCAGAAAAGACAGGTATCTGAATGGATGCAAGCACACTCGGATATTTTAAAAGAAATTTCCCGGCTTAAAATTGCCCTGCAAAAGACAAATATTGCAACCACTGTAACAATCGAACTTGGCGGCAAACAAGTAATAAAGACAGTGGCCGAGTGGGTTTTGCGGCGGCGGGAACTGGCAAAAGAAGATTTGTCAATGTGGAGTGTTTTGTCAGACCGTGGAATTAAAGAAGGAATGGGAACTGCACCTGGTGGGCAACCTCTCGAAATCCGCGTTGTGCGTTTTTATGAACCCGCAGAACGCGACCAGATGAAGGAACTTTATTCAGCGGAGCCGTCTATTATTGATGGACGACTCGAAGTTGTAAACGCAATAACAGATTTAATTGAGTAAAAAATGACCCTACAAGCAGAGATAAAAACTGGCAAAAGGAAGCGCGGCTACTGTGACAGTGTGGCATTTAGCAAGCATCATACTGATAATATGAAATGCTGCTCACGAATTGGGATCGTGAACAATGTGGCGTATAGCCAAAATAATAAAGTCTCAAGTCTCAAGCCTAATGGTGTCAAGTTTCAGACTTCTCAAGGCGGCAAGACAAAAGACATCAAGGATAAACTCGAAGGAAAACTGAGAGAACGTCCTGAAGTAAGTTATATTTCTTTCTTTTTTAACCAGAACTTTTCGGGCTTCCTGTTTGGGAGGGTATATTAATTTTTTAACTTTTAACCGGAGGTCAAGGGGCGTGCGCGCAAGCGTGAGTTAAAATAGCGAAGCATACAGTAACAACGAGAAACACCAGACAAGTATGCCGCGCCCCGATCGGAGGATGATGGAGCATACAAAGTTACCGTGGAAATTTGAAAAAGACGAAGAAGCCTGCAATAATCACGACCGGCTGAAGGCTCTCAATTTGGAGCTGGTGGCGGCCCTACAGGGATTAATTAATGAACAGAACGGGCCTCCATTAATCCGCGATCAAGAAAGTTGGATGGACGCAATGGCTGTGGCCGCAGCCGTTCTGTCAAAGGTGAAACCATGACCTACTACATTCAAGTCAACATGCTGAAATACAAGCGGCCATTATTAAACACCTGGAAGCTCGCGCTGCGGATTTTAGACGCAATAATAATTTTACTTTGCGGCGTTATGGTTGCCGGAGTCGGTTGGCTGGCATGGCTACTGTGGACGAAACAAATCGGACTGTTTTAAGGTGGATAATATGAAGGTATTAGTCCCATACAAAGAGAATCACATCGCATTGTGGAATTGGTTGGCAAAAAATCCATCCAAAGAGAAAGATGAATGGCCGGGATTCAATACAATGGAGAGGTTGGATTTGGAAATCCCACCTTATCATTGCTTTCTATGTAGTAAATATTATTCCCTAGATAGATATGGCGACCACTACTGCGTATATTGCCCGATTTATCCATGTTGCGGCTATGATGGTTTATATACAAGGTGGTTACGTTGCCGTGATAGTCAGATAAAGAGAATGTTAGCACTTCAGATTGCCTCCTGTCTTGGGGACTTAAATGAAACTTAACCTTGCCATCCTGGCCTTTATTGCCGCCTTCTGTATTATCCTGTTTGCCCTTTATCATCTTGGCAAACCTGCTCCGGCTGAGTGCGGGATAACGATTAAAGGTTTCCCCGGTCAATACTGTGTGAAGCACGACGCAAGGGGAAATTATTATCAGTCAAAGGAAGTAAAGGAATTGAGGTTTTGGTAATGAAGAAAAATCATGTGTGGATTGTGGAAGGATTTGTTGATTACGGTATTTATGAAACATGGGAACCCTGTGCCAGTGTAGGTTTATCAAGAGAAGATGCAAGGCGCGAAATGAAGAATGAATGGAAAGAGAACTACCCCGGCGACAAGTTTCGTGTCCGCAAATACATAAGCGAATAACCAAAGCGGCTTCGTCTAAACGCAAGACCGGCTTAATATCGTACGAGGCCGATGGTAACGCTAAATACCAGCCGCAAGAAAGGAGAAAATATGACAGAAGAAATTGTTAGACCGCCTGAATGCACAGATGAACATCTTGAATATTTGGATGAACTACGAGAATCAGGCATTACTAATATGTATGGCGCACCTGCATATTTAAAAAAAGAATTTCCGCTGAGTAGAAACGCTGCCTTTTCGATTACAAGTTACTGGATGAAAACATTTAGTAAGAGACATCAAATTAAGGAGGCTTAAATGAACTGGTTAGACCGATTCAGGCACAAACTTGACCCGCTGGTAAGCCCGAAAGAACAGGCAATAAGGGCAATTTACCACATCGTTGAACCTTGGCGAGTAACAGAGCGGGATGAAATTTTGGAGGCCGTAATCAAAAAATCATTTCCGCACAAACGGCACATTCACGATAACCCTGTCAAGAAGTTGAAAGAGGTGCAGGAGGGTAACGCATGTTCAATATAGGCGATACTATTTATTACGCATCGGCAGGCAATAAACAAATTGAAGTTCCCTGCCCTATCTGTTTTGGAAAGTGTCGAGTCACCCTTATTCTGGGCAATGGTGATTCTGTGGAATTGCCCTGTGATTATTGTGCAAGGGGCTTTGAAGACCCGCGCGGGTATGTCATTGAATATGAATATAGGGCTGAAGCTGAATCCTTTTTGATTACCGGAGTAAGTATCAACAAAACGGAATCGGGAGAAAAACACGAATACTGTTCGGGCGGAGAACATTGTTACCACAGCCTCAAGGAAGATCAGTGTTTCGCTACAAGAGAAGAAGCATTAGCGGCGGCGGTTGCCGTTAAAGAAGAAAGCGAAAAAGAGCAGAGGGAACGTGCGGAATATCTCAAGCACAACAAACAAAAGAACTTTGCCTGGAACGCCGGATACCATCTACGCGCAGCAAAGGACAACAGGAAGCAAGCTGAATACCATGAAGAAAAGGCAAAACTTTGTAAGCAGAGAGCAGCCGTATGACCTGGCAATCCGAATTAATGCTTTGCAAAGAGCCGCACCCTGATTGCTCTGGTTGCCCGATAGACAAGAGATTGGAGTGTAGGCATTATCAGGGATTGCACTACGCGCAGACAATGTACGATTGGCATCCGTCAACGCACATGCGAGAAGCGCACTATTACAGGAAATGAAGGGAGAGAGAATGGATATTATAAAAGAACAAGTAACGAAGATAGCGACGACTAAAGACCAGTGTACCCGGTTGACCGTGGATGTTGAGAAATCCTTTATCCCGGCTGATGTGAACCTGATTAACTGGCAAGACCAGATGGTAACGATACAGAAAGAAGGTGAATGATATGGAACCGACCTTAGATATATTACCCAATGAAGGCAAAACCGAAACAATAACAAAAAAACTTATTAGGCAGGAATGTGATATTTGCGGAGAACCGGCTCACTATAAGCATACTTATTTATTAAATAACGCGAGAAACAATCCGGCATCAAGAGCATACGGGCGTGATGATTGTTCGTGGTGCGAAGACCATTGTTCTTTTGTCTGTAAGGAACACATAAACAAGAGAGAGCCACCGGAAGGAATGGGATGGTGTAGTACCTTTCCAGCAACGGCGGGATTCGCACATATGTTTTTGTATTGGATAAATATAGCAAAGAAAGAAGGTGCATGATGGAAAACGAACTTCAAAGATACGACATGACACAAGATGCAATGACACCGGATACAGTAGTTAGACAGGTAGGACTAATTCAGCACGTTATGGAAAAGGTAATGAGGGATGGCGAACACTACGGGGTTATCCCCGGTTGTGGCAAGAAGCCTTCTCTTTTAAAAGCTGGCGCAGAGAAACTATCGCTGACATTCCGGCTTGCTCCTCAATATGAAGTAACAGAAAAACCAATGCAGGGTAATCATCGGGAATATTACGTCAAATGCACACTGACGCACATTCCCACAGACAAGGTTTTCGGTCAAGGTGTTGGGGCTTGCTCCACGATGGAGGGCAAATATCGTTTCCGCACCGGCGAAGTTGAATTTACCGGAAAAGAAGTCCCAAAGGAATTTTGGAAAGACAGGGATATTAACCTGATCGGCGGCAAGGGATTTTCCACAAAAAAGAACGATAAGGGCAAATGGGAAATTGTAAGGGCTGGTGAAAAGGTCGAACATGACAACCCCGCTGATTACTACAATACCGTTTTGAAGATGGCGAAGAAACGGGCGCACGTTGACGCTGTTCTCACGGCTACGGCAGCAAGCGATATATTCACTCAGGATGTTGAGGATATGCCGGAAGTATTGCCGCCAATTAAAGAAAAAAATAATCCAGCACCCAAGCCGAACACCGAACATACTGTAGTTTACGGACTGAAAGAATCAGAAGCCGATGTTCCCTTAGATTTAGGCGAAGAAGGACAAACACCCCAAAAAAGGGAATTAAAACCTGTCGCGTCATTTTTCAAGGGTGAAGCGGTCAAATGTCCCGAAGCGCTGAAACTTCAAAACATGAATAAATGTGACGAGTGCGCGTCTAAAGCAGAGCATTGCCCTGCATGGCAGAAGGAGGCTTTATGAAACAAAAGTTTTGGATGTATCCATGTCCAGGCAATAAAGTTATTTTTGTTAATAAGGAAAACACCGGTCATGTCGACTGTATCGGCACGGTCGAGTTTGACGTGCAACCGCCGGTCATAAAGGAAGTGGTCAAAGAAAAAGAGGCTTATTGTCGGAAATATTCTGCCTCTAATATAATCGAGGCTTCTGCTAACATTCCCTTAGACGCTTACGACGTTAAAGTAACCTACAAGCAGAAAGTGCCGGTATGACCCAGATCGAACAGGACATAAAACTTTTGCGCGAGAAGTACGGCGATATGCGATCAATAAAGACCGCAGAGGCCATCATGCGGCTAGTCGAGTACGCCGAAAAGCATAAGGAGTGCGTGAAGAAATGAAAACCGTAACCGTTGTCAATAAATGGTCTGGTAAAAGGGTTTGCCAATTTGAACCTAATCTGGCCAGCCTGAGAACTAGGAAAATGGCCGCATATATCAAAGAGCTTGAGAAAGCAACTGACCATTACGCGACTGTAATAAAACAACAGGCTTTTGAGATTGCCTCATTAACTGGGAGGAAAGCATGAACATGACCGCTGAAGAATTATTGAATGATTATGCAAGAACAGTTTCAACGGCAATGGCTGACAGAGATCAAGACAGATTGGATAAGGCTAGTTTGATTAAAACTGAACTTCTCTCCCGACTCAAGCGCGGGGAGAGGGCGGAGAAGGCGATAAAAGCTGTCAAAGATTGGTTTGAAAAACATGACGAAGATATTGAAATCCATAATGGCTATGTAATGTTGTTTGAAAAGAAAGGATTTGTAGAATGTCTTTGTAATTTCATGGCCGACTCAACAGGTTTAACTACGAAAGACATGAAAGATGAAATCCAGCAATACAAGGAGGCGGGGAAATGACTAACATTGATAAATTAATATACAATCTGAAATACTATCCTGGTCAACCTAAGCACGAGGAGAAGTTAAAGAATTACGTTTCCGCCCTGAACGCCGAGAATGAACGGGCAAAGGAGGCAATCAGTAATCACCTAAAGGTTTGTCGCGGCTATGTAAGCAATAATGGCTACTTAGATGAATACAAGGAGGGGAAATGAGTAAAACACTATTAAGAAAGTTTGGCGTAAAACATATCTTTGATGAATACCGTGAACTAATCTGTAAGGAATGTGGAGCTAGAGCCGGTGAACATTATGATGATGGGAAAATCTGCCCCTCGCTGTCGCAACTCTCGCCAAATACCAGAAGAAGTATTCACCTGCCAGAATATTGCAATGACTGTCACCATAGAACAGTTACTTGCATAGAACGCCCGTGTGAAACAGGAGGCCGGAATGAGTGACATAATAGACCTAAGCAATCCCTATACACTAATAGATGCGCTTAATGTGCAGATCGCCGCCCTGACCCGCCGCATTGAACTTGACGCGACCAACTGGAAAGTCCTTTGGGACGGGGCACAAGAAGATATTGAACGACTGACCACCGAACTTGTCAGTTTTGAAGGACACCATCAGGCAACCCATGATGCTTTATACGAATATCAAGAAAAAAATAAGCAACTTGATACAGAGAATGAACGGCTGAAGAAAGAACGTGAGTGTTTAGGGCAATCTATGCGGCAAGTATGTGTTAATGTTGGTATGATTAGAGAAGATGCTACACCTACTGGCCCTGAGTTAATTATGTTCACAGAAAATCTGGAAAGAGATTATACCGCCCTGCAAAAAGAACTTAAAGCGGCTTGGAATAGAGTTACTTTATGTGAGCGGGAAGAAATACCAGCCCTGCAAAAAGAGGTCGAGGATTTGAAGTGCTGCGGGAATTGCAAAGCATTCAAAGGTGGTTTTATATCCGGTTGTTACTATAAGAATGGACGATCTGCAAATGAAATTTGCCCTGATTACCAGTCCGACAGCCTGACCAGAAAGGAGAGGGAGGGATGAACCCACTAGAACTTGAACTGTTCATCGCAGCGCAGAACGCGGAGGTGAAGACATGATTACAGTAAGATTTCCAAACGGTCAAGCGGTGCAGTATAACGATGCACATTACTGTATGAGGTCGGAAAGATATAGTGACCTTTACAGGGCATCCGATAAAGACGGAAAGTATAAGGGATGGGTTGCCCACAAGTGCCGAACTCTTGTATTATCGAAGTGGAATCGGCCTGCCGCGTTTACAATCCTCTGACCGACAATGTAAATGAACGTCTTGACGCACTGACCAAGGAAATCCGCTCGCTGAAAAGGAAGGTGAAGGGATGAAAGAAATAATATTACCATTATGGGGTGCTGTAATTGCTTCTGGTTGGTGGGCTGTTGGAGTATTTGGGCTTCCTAAAAACGAAAATGATGGCCCTGCAATTTTGATTTTTACTCTTGGTGTCACCATCCTATCATCGTTGGGATTTTTGTTTTATGCGGCGGTGAAAATAGCAAACGATTGGGATAAATCCTAAAGGCTAAATTATGCCCTTGACCGCCGCCCGAAATATGCTACCATCGCCCTGTCTTGGGGGAGGTGGATATATGAAAGGTTCTGTTCTTCAGGATAAGAAGACGCAGCACTGGTATATTCAATTACGGTGGGACGGAAATACAGAAAAATTCTTCCGCTATGAATACAAGGGGCGTTGGTTCCCATTCGAAAGCAATGCCCAGGCAAGAAAAATTCTCAGCGTCATGCAAGACGATATAGACAACGGCACTTTTAATCCAGCCGCCTATCGCAAAGACTCTCCACTATCTATAAAAAAATATGTTGATATATGGTTGCCGCTTGCCGATGTAATCAAAAACACGCGAAAGAAGTATAAGAGTTATTCAACTCACTTTATCAATTTTTTTGGTGAAGATAAGGATATTCGAAAAATAAACAAAATTGAAATTCTCCAATTAAAGAAAAAATTGGAAGATTCTGAATATTCGAAAAAGACCGTTTATCATGTTCTGAATACCCTCAAAACTATGCTTAATTTTGCGATCTCAAATAGAGATATGCCCTCCCTTCCGGCCTTCCCGACCCTCACAAATCCGATAAAGGGGAATATAGAATATCTGGACTTCGAAACGCAGCAAAAGATTATCAACGCAATTCCAGAACGACACCGGCCTATCTTCGAACTTGCCGCCGAATACGGTCTGCGTCCACAGGAAGCACGCGCCTTAATGAAAGACGCAGTTACAGACACCCATGTTATTATCATGCGCCGACTGTCAGAATATGAGCTTTTAGAAGGTGACAAAACCGGGAAAGTCCGTCCCTATCTCAAAACGGAACGGGCAAGGGAGATATTGAAGTCTGCTGCTCCGTCTTTTTCCGATTACGTTTTTACACACAACGGTAGGGCTGCCTATGATGGCAAGATTCTCAATAGATTATGGAAAGATGCTTGTTCCGCAGTCGGAGTCAAGATTAAACTGTATAACGGAGTAAGGCATTCACGCGCCGGTCAATTATTGGATGCTGAATACCCAATGGAGTTGGTCAGCGAATTGCTAGGACATAGCAAAATACAAATGACGCGGGATATGTACGGACGCATTTCTCAGGCACGGATAAACAACGCGCTAGAGAATGTTCGAATATACCCATTTACTGCTAATTTACTGCCAAAAAATAAAAATGAAAAGACTTGATTTAATTACTTTTATTATATATAATTATGGTACGCCCGGTAGGATTCGAACCTATTTTTTTAATCCTAAGTAATTGATATTACTAAACCGGAATCATCGTACTGTCAACTTACTGCTAACGGGAGCGATTTAATAACCGATGCCGGGTAAAAAGTAAAGGGGATTTTAAATAAAAATGCCAAGCCAAGAACACGAAGATGCTGTATCCGCAATCGTTGAATTTATCGCCGCAGAATTTAATATATCTGTTGGAGAAATAGACATAACCGGAGATTTCTTTCCTATGCGACTTCGCCCCGACATATCTTTTATCAAACCCGGCACAGACAAATATGTCGTTGTGGAGGTAGGCGACACTAACGCCGAAAAGATAAATCAGTATAGAAAATCGAATATCGTTTGTGAAATAAGATGGTACACCAAACGGAGCAAAGGCAACGGAATATATCTTGTCGGGCAATGGGACATGGCATTGGCCCCGGTTGTTAAAATCAACCGTAAATCATATAGAATAAAAATGATGGAGAAGGAATTGCGATCTAAGGCGGAGGTATTTCAAAGTGAACTTCAAGCACTCCATATCACGCTTGATTCAGTTGTTGCGTGTCCCGAATGCGGCAGGCAATTACCGATAAGGGCGCTTCTTCCGGCAGATCACCGTGGAAAATATTATGGAATTTGCAGTAAGTGTAATTCTCCGGCGGAAGAAGAGGTGGCGTAATGAAGAGACCGCAAGCAGGAATCTCGCATCGCCCACCAGTCAACCCATTGATTTCATTAATTCCTGTCAAACTAAACATAATTAAAACCGATCCGACGAGCATCCGACGGACGGGATTTACTGCCCTGAAAGGAGGGTTATGAGAGAAAGCAACCCAGAATTACATAAGCAGAGAGTAAGTCTTTCGCTAATTGGCAACCAAAGGAGGTGGTTGGGGGATAATGCGGGATATGTAGCAAAACATATGTGGATTGTAAAGCACTATGGAAATGCAACTAAATGTGAGAAATGCGGAACTAAAAAAGCATTGCGTTACGAATGGGCAAATATTAGCGGACTATATCGCCGCGCCATAGACGACTATAAACAACTTTGTCCATCCTGTCATAGAAAAGAAGATCACGGAAATTTTTGCAGAAAGGGGCATGAGTTCACCCCAGAGAACACATACATACGAAAAGAAGGTTGGCGCGTATGCAGAAAATGTAATCGAGAAAGGATTAAAAGATGGAAAGAGTCTTAAAATTCAGAGCGTGGTATCAAAATTTAATGTTTCCGGTTTACGAAATAAAGTTTGCGGAAAAAGAAATATTTGAAATAGCCATCCCAGATAATGATGGGTTTCCGCATTTTGTGGATGATAATATTATTCTTATGCAGTTCACCAGCCTGCTTGACAAGAACGGCAAAGAAGTGTGGGAGGGGGATATACTAAAACGCACGATCAATATGCGAAATTATGCTGACTGTGACGGTACGGCGGAAGAAATACATGAAGTCAGATATGAACGCGGATATTGGTTGCCGTTTCAGGACTGTGGTTATTATAATCTTGAAGAATTTGAGATCATCGGCAACATTTACGAGGGAGAATATGCCAAAGGGTAGTAAAGGATTTCAAAGAGGACATGAAACATCTGTAGAAACGCGCAGGAAAATAGGAGATGCCAATAGAAGGCCATTCCCTTTTATTTGTGATTATTGTGGAGAACAGGCGATAACAACACTGGCTGTCTATAAAAAGAAGAATAGGCATTTTTGTTCAATGTTGTGTTACGCCGCTTTTCAAAAAGAATTATTACCCAAAGAAGAACACAATGCTTTTGGACATGGCAATACTCCAGAAGAACGAAAGAAAAGATACTGGTGCAGATCAACTTTAAATCACGCTGTGCGAGACGGACTTATTACCAAAAGGGACTGCGAAATTTGTGGTAGAAAAGGACAGGCACATCATGACGATTACAATAAACCGCTAGATGTTCGATGGCTATGTTTTTATCATCACCGCAAGGAAGTTCATAAGCAAAAACCAATTTACGAGAATAAGGATTTATTATGATCTACCATCAGATTAAGGCAATCGTCTATATCCCGCTTATCCTACTTGTCGGCTTTTCTATTCTTGTGCAATGTGGTATAGTCCGAATAGGAGGGTAAGGATGGAAACAATACACGGCAATAGTGGTTATGTTGGCAATGGTTTCTGTAGCAACGGTCACACTTTCGTTTTTGCTGGTGATGGTAAGATACCGGAAGGTTATCCGTGCGCCTGTGGGCAATATAAGGCGCATTGGGTTAAATGCCCCATCTGTGGACAAGAAATGCTTGAGTCTTTATGTTTGAATTATTCAGTAACCATCAACTTGAAGAACGGGAGGGAAAATGATACAAAGAGGCAATCGGCAACGCGCTTCTTATTCTTCGCTTAACCTGTCGCCAAACCAACTTGCCATTATTACTACGCAAGCGTATCGGACACCATCTACAGTGGCCTTTAATTCTGGTTTAAACTCATATCCTTTAAATGAAAGATACATCATGGCCGCCAGTATTATAAAAGATGCTATGACACCCACTGGCCGGATAGATGCTCTCAAGTTTATTACCCATTGAGCAGGAACCCCGCAAACATCACGGTTAAAATACCTTGTTTTGGCATCCAAGAGTCCTGTTTGAGCAGTAATGTACGGAGCCATTACATCGGGTTTGGTTGTTGCCAATGTACTTAAAGTTGCTTCTGGTGTATCCACCGAGGGTTTTAAAAACTTCTTTTTTACAAAATCAAATGCCGGTGGAATGACCAAACTTATCAGTGCTAAAATTGCTTCTATTCCCATAAAATTACCTCGTTTTTTTGTTACAAAAACCATATACTTTTATTAACATTTACTTACGCCCTTGATATTTTATTGAATAGTGGTTGCCGTCTGGATTGCCCTTAAAATCACCTCCCCAACAACAGTCAGGATCAAGACTTTTCCAATACTCTCCAAACTGTTTATGATCTTCCGTATTCGGTAGATACTGACCATCTTTAATTAAGTCAATGTCCACGGCCAGCCCGTCATAATGCAGACTGTTTTTCATGTGTTTCAGGCCGTCCTTGCCAAGAAGCGGCGTGTACCCCTTGCCGATCATAAAGTTGATAAGGTCAGCCACGCAGACGGTAAATAGGGCGCGTTTATCGAATAACTCGCTCATACATATCCCCCGTAAATAATTTCTTCCAGCCGGTCTATTCTTTCACGCTGAATGTTCTGATTGGTTTCCAGTGACCGGAGATCAAATAACGTCTGCATCCAGTATTTATATAGGCCCACCCTAGGGACCATGGGAAATCCTAGCGATAACAGACACTTGTTTATTTCTAACGCCCATAAATAGCCTATTTTAGGCCCGTAGCGGACCATGGGATAATAAAAGTCGAAGTAGCTAAACATAGCGCAATCTCCAAACTTCCTCTAACCAGATTGCCAAGAAAAACAGACAGCCGATCACCGCACCGGCAATTAACATACAGGGTAACGCTACAACGGCTATGGCAAGTTTTAGGATAATCATTTTATAAACATCCTAACCACTACATCAATAATGACCAGTCCCGCAGCGGTAACTACCCAAAAAAGAGGTCGTAATTGAGTTTTATGCGTAGCCAAATCGGTCTTGATTGAAGCATTGCTCTTAGCCAAATCATCCAACTTGCCGAACAGGGTTTCTTGTCCTGTAACAAGGCTTTTAACCGCGCCGCATATTTCACCGACATTCTGCATTAACTGACTGTGATCTGGACAATGCTCAACCATCTTGCACCTTCCCTTGATTTCTGTTATGTCGTTTGTGGGCGTGGCCGGTTTCCCTTCCGGTGTCGCTGACACGACAACACGCCTACCCTTACTTAATGCCCCTTATGTATTGCAAAAACTCATCATCGAGGTTTCCCATTTCTTTCTGTTCTGAAATAAACTGCTCAACATCTTTGAGCGTATACGGCTCTTTGTCAGGATAGTGCCAGTTCCAGGGTCTTACTTTCCCGTCCGAATTGTGACTGGTCAGCGGAATCATGTTTTCTCCGTCAATCCCTACGGCCTGCGAGTGGTCAATGTCTTCGTCCTTTGTTTTGCGTATCTTGCTAATGGCAATCTTTACCGACTGCCCTGTCATGGCCTCCCACTGTTTCGCGTCGTAGATGGACTTCTTAACGCAGTTCCAGTCATCAAAATTAGGTGTCTGCTTACTAAATAGTTCATTAAAAAAGTCGTCTAAAAGTCCCTTTGGCATACAATCACCGTAGTAACCTGACAATGCAGTAGTAACTTGCTGCGTTGTAACTCGCCGCCACCCACTGATTCGTCAAGAAATTATACACCGTCCCACCTTTAGAATTGACGATGGTGCAACCGGAAGTTCCGGGGGTATCAACAGTCTCAGCTAATATGCCGTTGGCTGAATAATTAATATTCTCGTAAACTACCGCTCCGCAATAGCGATGCCCTGGCGCGTTGGTAACGTATCCCGTATTGCTGCCTGCGGCCATAGGATTAACACCGGCATAACTGGAAAATCGGCCATCAACAATGTCCCCCACGTTAAAAGATGTATTGGCTCCGCTATTGATAGTCGCAGTAATTGACAATTTAATGAGTTTACCCGTTGTGGCAGCTAATTGATTAGACATGGCATGACCGTATCCACTGGAGTTAATGGCTGATGTTATATCAGCTCCACTGGTTGTAAAGGTCTCGTACTCAAATCCAGCCGTTACAGAATTAGTGAATCCCGTAATGCCAAGGTTCGTTGTTGTTTCCGCACTTCCCGCCGCCTTCAGGACACCGCTTAAAACGCGGTTACTTGAATCATATGCTTCAAAAAGCAGTTTATCTGGATTTGCCGCAACAAGAGTCTGTACCGCCGCTGGAAGATTATCCACAAAAGCCGTGCCGTCAACAGCCGATATCCTCAAACCGGTTATTGTTCCGCGAAAGACTACCGCTGATTTAGTATATATTGTCTGCATATTTCACCTATGCCAGTGTACGAGTGAAACAAAGTTCGATAGCGGTCACTCCAATATTTTGTGCGTATGTATCATTCGCCTGATCCCGCACCAAAGACAGAATACAGCTCTTGCCAGCCGCTAAATGCGTAACCGTTACCGCTGCACTCCATGCCGTTTGAATAATCGCATACTGAGCCGGTAAAGTCGCCGTTGCATAGGTGTCAGTCACCGTAACAGCCGTTCCCAAAGCATGACTGATAAGCTGGTCAGTGGTGTAAGAACCTGTCACCGCCCCGACTCCGACACCGGCAAGAGTAAACTTAACTGTTTCGGTATTCGCCGGAACTGTGCTTTCTGTAATCGCGTACTTCACGCGGTAAGTGATTGTCGAACCCGTCAGGTCTGCTGGTGCTTCCCACTGAAAGAATAAATCCTGATTAGCCGATGCGCCTTGAAACTTTCTGACTATAATGGTATTAGTCGAAGTTAATTCAGCAGCCGCAGCCGGTGGAGTCGTACCGCCATATCCTGCTTCAATCGGGATTGGCTGATAGTCGGTGAAGGCAAAAGTTGAGCCTGTAATAGTTGCTCCGGTAATAATATTACTCAACGAAGTTGGCAACCACTTTGAACCGTCCCACATGAAGATTAAGGAAGAACCCACTGCTATAGTATAAGTCACTGAATTTGCCACAACCGGAACGGTGTTGCTGGATGTGTCATTATTGACTACGGTGAAATATTTAATAACCGCCGTTGCTGACGGACTTTGAAGCGTTTGAGAATTACCCGTAGTTGTGGTAGTTATCAAAACCCCGTTATAAACATTTACAATGGCAGTACCAACAGCAGCGTTAGTCGCCGGATCGGTTACGGCATACATTGATTCGATTTGATTCCATCCATTTGACCAAGACATAATCCCTCCTTATATATCTTACTATTACTGTTTATTATTATGCATTAGGTACTCTTAAATATCTATATCCAGTAGCCCCGGAATCATTAGCCCCAAGTGAAACAAGTCTTAATGTTCCGTCAATATTCATGTGTAATTTGCCGGTAGCTAAATCAGTTCCGATTGCCAATATATCGCCGCTTGTAAGATACATCATGATTTTCTCTGTACCGGCTGCGTTTTTCCAATACAGAGCTATATTATTTGCTACCTGTATTTTGCCGGATGTCACAAGAGAAGTGGCGGTTAAGTTACCAAAAGTGACCGCATCATTCGTATCAATGCCTAGAATCGTTCTTGTCGTGCCCGCCGCTGCGATATAGGCTATACATCGCCAGTTGCCTGAACCTTCAGATCGGAAACGGAAAACATCACCGGCTGTCGCTGTTATATTGCCAGCACCGGGAAGAATCAGGGAAGTTGCATTATGGGTTAAAGTAGGCGTTGAATCGAAAACAAGCGTAAATTCTTTGCCGTATGGTACGGAACCTAACGAAGTAACCGGCCCAGTACTGCCTGTCACATGAACAAAATTACTAGCCAATGCAGCAAGATTTATTGTAGCGGCACTCGCTACAGAAGTGTAATTTATCGTAACCGTTCCCGAACCGCTGAATGTCGGCCAGCCGCTTATAATACCATTGACTGTGAGAGTGTACCCGGTTGTGGTAATTACAACGCCTTTGGGACAATGCAAATCCACTGTCGCCGGTATCGTAATGTCAGCATTCATTGTCCAAGTGCCGGGATGCAGAACAAGCGTCATTTTGTTTGTGCTGATGGCCGTCAGGGCGGCATTTACCGTTGTGGAGTTGTAATTTACCCCTGCACCGTAACTCGCCAGCACGTCCACTACATTCCCGATGGTGTTCAGCGTTAATGTGTTTCCGCTTGAATCTTCGCGGGTGAAGGTATTATTTACCCCGTCGTACAGAGATAAATCCTGATTTCCGGCTACGCCTTTTGTAATTGTTGTGGTCATAAAATTAACTCCTTATGCGTCAAGGATACTTCCTTTCTTGTCAACGTATTCTTCCACTACTTCTTTTTCCAACATTTTCCATGCTTGCCCGACAATGGTTACTGCGTACAGTTTCGCAATAAGTTTTTTAATTAGCGCAATATCTTCCGATTTTAAATCAAGCGTGGATTCTGCGGTCTTTATCGTCAACGCCATTTCCCAGCGTTTTAATTTTTCTTCGCCGCTAAGATTTACTTCGTCTTGATAGTTTCCAAGAAGGGCATTGATAACGATTTTTTTTAATGTAAACTCAACTCCCTTTTCTTCACCACCCTCTCGAATTGTTTTACCTTCGATGTCTGCCAATGTTTGATTCAATAATACTTTCATTTTAACATTTCCTTTCTATTTTATACTGCCGTTGCGTTCACTACTCCGGTAACGACTGATAATGTATAAACTGTGCTGCCTATATTTATAGTAGTTCCCGATGTCGTTATTGTGGCGACGGTCGTTCCCGTACTGGTGAGGAATGCTACACCAGAGGAATTTCCATAATAACCAGACCCGCTGGAATACACGGCGGCAAAACTAGGTGAGTCGCCTGTGCCCACTCCAAGAGCCGTCCTTGCATTCGCTGCTGTTGTTTGACCCGTACCACCATGATCTAAGGCGATGGTAGTTCCATGCCATCCACCTGTTGTAATGCTTCCGAGTGTCGTTATATTAGTTGTCCCTGCCCATGTACTTAATGCTGTGTTTTCAACACTGTTTAAAGACATAGAAGTTTTGAGGCTGGCAAGCGATGTTTCGCCAGTGCCGCCGTGGTCAACCGCAATAGTTGTCGCATGCCATGAACCTGTAGTTATTTGTCCGTTCATTAAGAGTTGAAATTTCAGATTTGCATTTCCTGCGCCTTGATTAAAATTCCCTACCTCAAAGGCGGCTCTTGTATCGCCGTCTGATGTCGCAACCCAAAAGGGTTGAATTAAAATACCCTTAGCGTAAGTTGCGCCCATTGTTACCAGCATCCCCTGTGAATAATCGTTGCCCAGACCGGCTCCTTCAATACCCGCAAGGGCTTGTATTGCCGCTGAATCTGTAGTTGTGCCTGTTTCTAATGCCGCAACAAAACCCTGAACGTAGGCTTCTCCTGTACCGCTTCCCGCGCCGGTAGCAATAAATCTAACCCCGATAGTATTAGAAGCTGCGCCAATAGCCACAAAATTAGTATCACCAACAACTGAAATTACATATTGCTCTCCAACAATAAAAGAACCGGCATGTACCGTTACTGATGAAGTATAATCAAAAAGGCCTGCTGGTCTAAGACGAGGCCATTTATAGACGGCTATTCCACAACCGCCACCAGTTTGGTTTACTAAAATTCCCGAAGTATCAGCCCCATTATCAGGCTGTGTAAAAATTTTAACATGAATACCTGTCTTTCTTATCTGGACACTTGTCGGGTTTGACGTTTGAATGATGTTTAAATCCAGTAACGCATTATCAACGTCATCAGTATGGGTATCAAACATTCTCCAAGTTGCCGTTCTTAACCCTTCACTCGTAGCAGAAACAGCAGTGGAAGAAGTTGACAGCACGTTAAACTCCGTTGTTGCGCCGGGAGTATAAACGCCGCCAACCATAGTTAATTTAGCTGTCGAAGCCAGCGCCAAAACATTTGTTGTTTTATTCCACGTCAGGTTTGTTGCTCCGGCATAAAGGCCGCTATCGGAATAAAGCACTTGTGTATTGGTTACAGCGTCAGCCCATGCAACCGTTCCAGTCGTATTTTTAAGATATGTTATGCCAGTTGTGGAATTGATCGCAGCCAATACGTTCGCACTATTCGCAGCGAACACGGAACCCGCCGCAATCGTATCAGGCATGGTAAGCGTAGAATACGCCGGTAGTGCTGCGCCAGCCCTTACTAATTTACCTTCTGCGCCTTTTGCTAACTTGTCCCATTTCGGAGTTGCGTTGCCGATCATAATATCTCCGGCAACTACCGCAGAAGCCCCGACTGCATCGGCATGAGTCGCAGAAAGAATATTATGCGTTGTTGCAGCGGATAATGCGAGGCCGTCAGCATCAACACTGATTCCCCCGGCTGTCTTGAGTTTTACATAAAGACCGTTGGTATCAACGGCTAGACCGTTATCGGCTTTTAATTTGACATAAAGTCCATCGGCAGCGGAATCTAATCCCAAGTCAGTATTTGGTTTTACCGACAGAGAACCGTTTATCTTTTGCAGTCCGCCGATAGACAAATACTTTAATTGCAAAACATCATCAGCACCGATTTGAAACACGTCACCGACATTAGCCCCGCCAATTCTATTTTGGTAAAGGTCATCCATTAACGATTGCATCTGCGTAAGCATTTCGTTCGGGTCAGTCGCTAATATAGGATACGGTGATACTGGCATTTAATAACCTTTGATCTTTTTAATTAAATATTCTTTACTTGGTAATTTGTTCTTTATTTCTTCACTATTCGCTGTCGTTGCGTAAAGTGTTGGCAACAGTGACTTACTGACTGTTTCGCTACTAGGTTTTGCTTTACCTAATACCATAAGAAATTCTCCGGCAACTCTTGGCGAACTGGCAGCGACAAGAGGCCACATTTTCGGATTGAGATACATTAATGCGCTTCCGGCCCCTATTTTCCCGACAAGTCCTCTTGGAATTGCTTGATTCATGGCATATCCGGCAACCATGCCGCTTAAATCCTGTCCGCTTTGATTACCAAGAATATCTATTAGATCACGTCTTAATTCTGAACCTTCACGCATGGCAGAAGTAAGGCGTTTTAAAGTCTGATCGGCAGTCACCCTGCCTGACATTCCGTTTTTGCGTAACATCAAACCGCTTTCAATGTCTTTGATTAAGTTGGTGGCCTCGGAATAACCCTTCGTCATTTCCCCGTATTCAGGAACCGCCGTCTTTATAGTATCTCCAACCTTTTTAGTAAGTGAAGCAACAAACTGACGAGCTTGTGAGGAATCAGAATAGAAGTCTGATAACTGTCTTTTTAGAGTATCAAGGCCAACAACTGTTTTATCGCCTTCTTTAGAACCCCAATCCGTGATTGTTCTAATAATGCCTTCAATGTCTTTTCTGCCAGATTCGCCAATAGCAACCCTACTATAATCAAGATCAACTCTCCCTGTTTTGGGATTCGGAATCATTTTGACGTTGTAATCAGTAAGTAGTTTTTTTAAGTGGTCGGAAATAGGTTTAGTGTCAATTTCCTGTCCTGTATTGCCAACCATTCCAACTTCGCCAAGGGCGGGATCACCAGCTTTTATTTTTGATAATTTACTTACATAGTCTGATGCTCTTTTATCTTTTAACTGTTGTAATGCAGACCGTGTTGTATCAACGACCTCATCACCCGTTATATTTCCGCGCAATGCAGATTTGAAAGCCGTACCGCCCTTAATAGCTTCTTCTGTTGCACCCGGCCCCGCACCTGTCGTAACACCAAATATTTCCTTGCCGACCCTGCCCGTAACTTTAGCAATGGCCGGAATGACTTTGTTTAATAATGGTCCCGATGCTGCATTAATTCCCGCTTCCGGCACTTCCCTTGTTAAGAGTTCTAGGGGGTTAAAACCGCCTCTACGTCCTGCTTTCTGACCGATCATGTTTGCTAACTGTTGACCGCCCAACGTACCCAAGCCAATACCCGTAGCCTCTGCAATTCCCGGCGCAATTAAATTGGCTGGTAATGCAGCCGCACCACCGCTAACTGCGCCCAATACCGGAAGTGCATACTTTGTATAGGGGTCAACGGCCTTTGCTAACTTAGTTAAAAGTCCAGTGTCTTTAGTCGGTGAAGGAGTAACTTTAAGAATGTCACGTTTTACGACCATATCAATTACTTTAGGGTCAGTCCCTTCGGGAAACTCCATCGGGTCGTGTCCTTCTATTTCAACTCTTATAGGTTCGCCCATTATTATATCCTGTTACCTTTAGCGTCATACCTGATTACGTTTGGTCGTGCCGTGGTTGTTTCGTCTTTTTCGGGAGTTCCTAGAAAACGCATTGTTTTTCGCACTTCCTCTTTTGCCTCTCTCCACGTTGACATTCTCATGTTTGCCTGATCTCTGGTTGAGTTTAATACGAGTAGTATTTCTTTCATCGAAAGATTTGGGTCATGAACTTTTTTCCAATCTTCTTTTGCGGAATCGGAAAGTTGCTGAACAGAAGCAGAAGCACCGCTCGAAAGTTTTCCTATTTCGTTTGATACTTCTAAAAGATAGGATGCAATAGAGGCTTCCTTACCGCTACCTTTCGCCTTCATTGTTAATTCCCTTATGGGGTAATCAAAGACGCGCAATCCCGTTCTATTTGCGTCAGTATAAAGTTCTTGAAGTTTACCTATCTGTTTGTTGATATTCAAAACAAAGGCACTCATAGGGGCTTCTTGTTTCGTCATGTTCTTTAAAGACATGTCATTAGCTTTGTAGTCGGATTTAAGAGCGGAGGCAACTTGTGGGGTAATTCCTTTGTCCACTTTCCATTGTGCAAATTCTTTCGCATACTGCTGACGATCCCCCCCGGCCAGTCCTCTTGTATTAACGGGGGGTGTTCCGGTAATCATGTGTTCCATAAACTCTTGCGTTTTTGCTTCTGGTGTCCATGTTTTAAAACCCACTTCTCCCTTTTTGTCGTTATTGTAAATTGTCGTTTGAGATAAGTTTTGGCTCAGTTCTCGTCCGTGTTTTGCGGGGTCGTAGGTTTCTCTTTTTCCGTCAGGTTTAATCACTTCCGTAACTTGAGATTTCGGATTCTTCCAGATAGGAAAACCACCTTTTTCAGTAACACTTGTTGACTGCCAACTCGGTAAGGTTTCGGGTTTCACGTTTTTATTTTGATAAACAATTTCCTTTGTTATAGGATTAATAAGATCGTTCTGTGGCCCGACTGCAATCGGTTTATTTTCTGTAATTAAATCTTTCAATACTTTTTCAGGGTCTTTTCCGTGCTGCATTAAAACGCTGGTTATTTCGTCAATGCTCGGTTTCCTATTCACTGTCTGTTTTGTGGTTGTCGCTGGCAGTCCTTCGCCCAAAGTCGCCTTGCCGCCAAACATAGTATTCACTGTCGGGGCTTCAATGGCCGGTAATGTGACTTCCTGTTCTTGCGGCTTAAACAATTCATTCATTTTTGAACGCAATAAATTTTCTCTGCCAATGTCCTGCATGGCTTTAGTTTTAGCCATGTCAAACTTCTCGCGTTCCATATCCAGTTCAAGTTTCTTCATGGCAAGCGGGACTATCCGGCTGGCTGTCGTGTCTTTCTGAAACGATGAAAAGAAATCTTCCATTTTTAATCTCCTAAACTAAAACCGCGCCCCATGCTTTGTTCTTTTCGTTCCCGGCCATGTTGCCAAGCGTGGGATTGATAGCCCCGACCGGCATTGCATTTGTGTTTTGCATTGCAGCGATTTTAGGATTGTTTTTCGCCTTTGAAATATTCTGCAATAGATCAAGAACATTTTTAACCCGTAATCCTGCATTAGCCGCTTTATAAACATCACCCGCAGCCTGTTTTAAATCCATCGTGGAAACTCCCGGCGTTGTATCCGGCATGGACATTCCAGAAAATTCAGGTGAAGGTGTACCCGTGGGCGCAACTGTTTCCATCGGTGCGCCGGTATTCGGTATGGGATCAAGCCCTAACTCAGAAGGCAAATTTGTTGCCCGTGACTCAACGGTATTCTCAATCAGGCTTTCCAACGTGTCCAGGCTGCCCGTGGGCGGTATATTTACCTCGCCCTGTGGTGAAACGCCGGGGTCGGCAGAAGTCGCTGCACCGGCAGCACCGGAAAGAATTGCCTTATTGTAATTAGCCGTGTCAATCATGTCCTGAATGATGGGAATAGCGTCTGGTGCGCCACCAGAAGATGTTACGGCTTCCGTGGCTTGCGTTAGTGTGTCGCTCGGCATACCGCTTATACCACCTTGTATTCCACCAGCTACGCCGCCAAGTACGGCACCGGATAAAAGAGGTGAAACGCTGCCTTTTTTCAATGCGGATGGGATTGATGCACTAGCGCCAGTTATTGCACCCTGCGGAACTCCTTCAACCGCACCGCTTAATATGCTGGAAAATATAGATGGTTCTGCTGCTGCCGCTCCGCCGGAAGCCGCTCCCGCACCTGCTCCTAATGCTCCAAAAGTTGCGGCTAATCCAATCTGCCCGACTACCTCCATAATCCGATCTGCCCATGATTTATCACCCGGCCGCGTAAGTGTTCTTACTCCGGGATCGCCTTCGCTAAACGGTTTATCTTCGCCGGAATATTCATAGGCACTGATTAGCGGTGCCCAAGAATCAATGCCCTGTTCAGTATAAGGTCGTGAATATTGCCAGCCTTCACGGAGTATTTTCATTGTAATCCCCTATTTTGCCAATCTTAATTGCTGCAAAAGGTATAAGTCTTTTAACGTACCTAACGTGCTTCCGGCCATACTGCCTATACCTGTCAATGTCTGTCCTACGGGACTTGTGGTCGTGAAGGCACTCGGATTCGCGTTTACCGGCTGATTTGTAGTCAGTGCGCCTTGATTCATTGCCGATGCAATATTACTTCTCATTTCCCGGCCAATATCTTCGGATTTCTTTCCGTAACTGCCGCCGCCCGTCCCTCGGATAGCATTTGATTTAGACATTGCTTCGTTTTTGCCCTTTGCCTGATTCCCATAAAGACTGGTCACGTTGTTTCTGAGGGCGTTCATATAGTTTTCTGTTTTTTCAGGAGTCCATGAAATCGCTTTTAAATAATCGCTCTGACCTTGCTTTGTGGCGTTTGTGTTCATTATATTACCGGCAAGATTAGCCAGTATTCCGCCAACACCAAGAGAGGTTTTTGGATTTTTGGTTATCGTGTCAATAATTGAACTTCCGGCATTTTTGATAATGTTCCCATTATTCATTCCTTCTGTAACAGGAGAGGGAGTGCCTTGCGGGGCGTTTTGAAATGCAGTCATTGGCGTTATTTGTGGTAAATTAGCCGCCGTACCAGTACCACCAGCCGTATCGGTTCCCGTGGGATTGAAATCACTTTGGGACATCATTGCGCTGATAACATCGGGCGAAAACTCAGTTTCCGGTGTTCCGAATGTCCAGTTTGAACCGCCTCCCGGCGATTCTGCCGTTCCTGTGGGTATAGTGCCGGATATAGGGTCAACGCCCAAATCCATCCCCGGCATTTCCTGATTTCCTGTATCAAATAAACTTGAGAACCAATCCCACATAATAGCCTCCTACGCCGTGACTTCAAAAGCGAGTTTCCACGGACTGTAAATCTCAACTTTGCTTAAATCCGTTCCTGATAAATTAATTCTTATTCTGTATCCCTTCCAGTCATTGGGAAGTGTCTTAATCCACTGCATTGCCTCAGATGAACCAGTAATTGTTTTCGCTGTCGAACCGTCTGAATATTTCATTAATACATCGTCAATATAAACCTTCATGGTCACATCGGAACCAGCCGTATCAATCATGTACTTTAAAGACTGCCATGTTTTGATTTCATTGGCTAACTCGGCACTCCCGCCGATCATGTCATGCGTTTCCAATTCAAAACTGACATATCCAGCGGTTTGAGTTCTGACGTAGCCATCAGTGCAGCCGAAATAAATCTTTGTGGTATCAAAGTTGGACTCCAAGCACTGCCCGTTTAAATCAGTCCATTCCGAAACGCGGATGTCGGGATAGCGCCTCATGTCGATTGCTAAATGATGGTCGGGAACCGTGCTTGAGCCAGCGGGGTAAAGAAGATGGTAATATCTTCCGATACACTTACCCCGGCAATTTGCGATTGCGTTAAGGTTTATGTCTTTCTTGAAAATATAATCCAGCTTTGGCGTGGTCATTATCTTATCGTACTGGCCGTTAAAGACAGTCAGTCCTAAATCCCCACCTTCGGGATTTGTTAAGCCGATGATCCCGCCCGGATAAGTTGAAACGTCAACCGTGTAAGGTGCGCCTATACCGTTTTTGGAGTAGGTCTTGCGGTAAGCCCATGTATCGGGGTCCATGCCTTCACGCCTTAGCCATGTCTGCTTTAAGGGAATGAAAAGATTTGTTCCCCATGTGATAATGCCCTGCGGGTCAACCTCTTTCAACCCTGATACCCTCATGTCGTCCCAACTATCAGTTTCCATTGCCAACGGCATCAGGACTTCATTTTCTGCGGAAGTCGAACCTGTAACGG
>Ga0265297_10001827_pt1 | contig 46814 bp, 31 predicted proteins | sample Munlanlwell13791_FD_192502 | JGI IMG/M metagenome (GOLD analysis project Ga0265297, IMG submission 192502) | Leachate microbial communities from a municipal landfill in Southern Ontario, Canada - Leachate well 137-91 | ecosystem: Engineered > Solid waste > Landfill > Unclassified | place...
CCCCCGAACCGCTGGCCATGGTCAAGCCCTTCCAGCTCGCCTATCCGCCCCTCATCCGCTTCGGCGACGGCTGCCGCGCCGAACTCGGCGCCATTCTCCGCCAAACCCTCCGCGGCCAGCCCCCCCGCCCCTTCCTCGTCACCACCCGCCGCCTCGCCGACTCCGCCGAACTGGAACGCCTCCGCAACGCCTGCGGCGGCACCTTCGCCGGCGTCGCCACCGGCATCCCCCACGACCCGCCCCTGGAAACCATTGACCGCCTCACCGCCGAAATCCGCGCCGCCAACGCCAATGCCGTCATCGCCGCCGGCGGCGGCAGCATCCTCGACGCCGCCAAGGCCGCCGCCGCCCTCGCCCCTCTCCACCGCCCCGTCCACCCCTTCTTCGCCGGCCAGGAACCCATCCCCGGCCCCGGCCTCCCCCTGCTTGCGCTGCCGACCACCGCCGGCAGCGGCGCCGAACTCACCCACAACGCCGTCCTCACCGACCCCCAGGCCGGCACCAAAAAATCGCTGCGGAGTCCCCACCTCCTCGCCGCCGCCGCCCTCATCGACCCCGAACTGACCTGGAGCGCCCCCCCCGGCCTCACCGCCTGGAGCGGCCTCGACGCCCTCACCCAGGCCATCGAATCCTACATCTCCCGCAACGCCCACGCCGCCAGCCGCCCCCACGCCCGCGCCGCCGTCCGCCACCTCTGCCAGGCCCTCCCCGCCGCCGTCCGCAACGGCGCCGACCCCGCCGCCCGCAACCAAGTCGCCGCCGGCAGCCTCCTCTCCGCCATGGCCTTCTCCCAGAGCGGCCTGGGCGCCGTCCACGGCCTCGCCCACCCCCTCGGCATCGCCCTCGGCCTCCCCCACGGCCTCACCTGCGCCATCCTCCTCCCCCACATCCTCCGCCTCAACCTCCCCGCCTGCCAATCCGACCTCGCCGAGCTCGCCGCCGAACTCGGACTCCCCCCCGCCGCCGATGCCTTCCTCGAAGCCATTGACCGCCTCGCCGCCGAACTCGCCGTCCCCACCACCTTCGCCGCCCACGGCCTCACCCCCGCCCACTTCCCCAAGATCCTCGCCGACTGCCGCAGCGCCAGCATGAACGCGAATCCGCGCCCCCTCACCGACGCCGACCTCGCCGACCTGCTCCGCCGCCTCGCCCGCGCCGCCTGACCCAGCGTAGCACAGACATTCCTGTCTGTGAAGAGCGTAGCACAGGCATTCTTGCCTGTGCTCCCCCGCCTTGTATCCTCAAACCCCGGCGGCTATGCTACTGCCGCCCGATCCGCCCATGCCCCCGCCTCTGCCACCCCAAAAAAAACGGCGTCACGGCGTCACCCAGTCATTGCATCACCCAGTCATTGCGTCACTCCCATGACTCCCTGACCCATGACTCCCTGACCCATGACTCAATGACTCAATGACCCAATGACCCAGGTCTCCCGCCCTGCGAGGGTCGCCTGGACGGCAGGTCCCCCGCCCGGCGAGTTTTTTGGCTGGACGGCAGGTCTCCCGCCCTGCGAGGATCGCCTGGACGGCAGGTCCCCTGGACGGCAGGTCCCCCCGGGGTGGACGGGGCGCGGCGGGGGCTTATGGTACGTCCGCGGGAAGGCCGGCCCGGACCGGGCCGGGAAGGCGCAGCAACAAGCTTGGGCAAACGGGAAGGCCGGCCAGGAGTCCGCCATGGAGCCAGTGAGAATCGGCGTCGTCGGGGTCGGGGCGCTGGGGAAGATCCACGCGAAGCTGTACAAGGGGCTGGCCGGCGTCGAGCTGGTCGGAGTGCATGACGCGCAGCCGGCGGCGGCGGCGGCGCTGGCGGCGGAGCTGGGGGTGGCGGCGTTTCCGAGCGTGGCGGCGTTGCTGGAGCGGGTGGAGGGGGTGAGCGTCGCCGTGCCCACCGACCGGCACCACGGGACGGTGCTGCCAATCCTGGCCGCCGGACGGCACGTGCTGGTCGAGAAGCCGATCGCCGCGTCGGTGGCCGAGGCGCGGGAGATGGTGGCGGCGGCGGCGGAACACCGGCAAGTGCTGGCGGTGGGGCACGTCGAGCGGTTCAATCCGGTGGTGGAATGCCTGGACCGGACGCCGGGCGAGGCGCGGTTCATCGAGGCGGCGCGGCTGGCGCCCTATCCGCCGCCCCGGCCGGGGCTGCCGCCGCGGGGCACCGAAGTCAGCGTGGTGCTGGACCTGATGATCCACGACCTCGACCTGATCCTGCACCTGGTGCGGGCGCCAGTGCGGCAGGTGGACGCGGTGGGGGTGGCGATCCTGAGCGCGACGGAGGACATCGCCAATGCCCGGATCCTCTTCGGGAACGGCTGCGTGGCGAACGTCACCGCCAGCCGGGTCAGCCAGGAGCGGCTGCGCAAGATCCGGGTGTTCAAGACCACCGCCTACCTGTCGCTCGATTTCGGCGCCAAGACGGGGGAGACGGTGACGCTCGGGCCGCAAGGGCTGGTGCGGGAGCCGGTGCCGGTGGAGGAGGCGAACGCGCTGGAGCGCGAGCTGGCGGAGTTCGCCCGCTGCATCGCGGAATGCCGGCGGACGGGGGTGCCGCCCGTGCCGCGGGTGAGCGGCGAGGCCGGATTGGCGGCGCTGGAGCTGGCCGAATTGATCCACGCCAAGATCCGGGAGACCGCGGCGATTGGCGGGGGGACCTGCCGTCCAGGCGATCCCTCGCCGGGCGGGGGGACCTGCCGTCCAGGCGATCCCTCGCCGGGCGGGGGGACCTGCCGTCCAGGCGACCCCTCGCCGGGCGGGGGACCGGGTTTTTAGGGGGTCATTGCGTCATTGCGTCATTGCGTCAGGGGAGTGAGGCAATGATGACGCCATGACGCAATGACGCAATGACGCAGGGGGGCACTGAGGCTGGGGGCTGGGTGCCAGGCCGGCGGCGCCTGGCCCCAAGGCGCCCGGGCGCCCGGCCAAGCCACCCGGACGCACAGGCAGGAATGCCTGTGCCACGTTCTTCCCCGCCCGGGAGGCCGGGTCAGGCGAGGGCGGCGAGCAGGGCGGCGGGCTGCTGGAGGCCGATGAACTGCTTCGCGACCTTGCCGTCGCGGATCACCAGCAGGGTGGGGATGGAGCGGACGTTGAAGTGCGCCGCCAGGCCGGCTTCGTCGTCGACGTTGACCTTCGCCACCTTGACGCCGGCGGGGAAGCGGTCGGCGGCGGCCATTTCCTCAAGGATTTTGCCCTGGGCCTTGCAGGGGCCGCACCAGGGCGCCCAAAAATCGACCAGGGTCGTCCCCTGCGCGACCGCGGCGGCGAAGCCCGCCTCGTCCAACTTCAGGATTGATTGTGCCATGTGATCGGTGCCTTTCCTGTCGGTGCCGGGGTTTCTGGTTCCCGGGCCTTCTGGGGTACTATAGGCCGGCGGCGGCATGGCGCGGCGGCGCGGCCGGCGCAAAAAAGGGGACGCCGCCTCCCAACCCTAAAGGAGGCGGCGTCCATAGCTTCCAACTTTGAAGCCCCTCCGGCAGGAAAAGGAGAGAGGAAACCTGCCGCAGCGGACTTCAAGGGGTGAGACCGCCGTTTTTCCGGATGGTTCCCGGGGGTGCCGCCTTTTTTTCACAGATGCGCTTGGCGACTGGTGAAAATAGCGCATGCCCGCCGCAACTCTCCTTGTCCCCATGCCCGCCTTCGCGCTCGAAACTCGAAACTCGCGGGCAGGGGCACAAGGGACGGGAGAAAAACCGGGGCGGGAAATCAGCCCGGGTAGAGGTCCGCCGGGGCGGTGATCTCCACCTGGAGCCCGCCCCAGGCGGCGGTGAACGCCCCGGGGTCGGCACCGGCCTGGAGGTGGACGGATTCCGGCGCCGGCGCCTGCCCTGGCGCCAGCAGCTCCAGCCCACCGACGACCTGGACGGGGCAAATCTCGGCGACTGGGAAGCCGGTGCGCGGCCCGTGATAACAGACTGCGTCCACAAAGGCGCGGCCGTCCTCCTGGCCGCATTCCCAGCGGACGGCATGGGCGCCGAACCGACCCGGCGGTGCGTGGATGATGGCGCGATGGTCGCCCGCGGCCAGTTCGAAGCGGTCGGCGGCGAGCTGCACGGCCCGCACGCCGCCGCCGGCCAGCTCATAGCGCAGACGGAAGTCCTCGGCCGGGAAGACGCCGTCCGCCGGATGGTCGAAGTGCGGATGCCAGTCGCCGCGGTCGGTGAGCAGGGTGAGGGCGGAAAGCACGCGCGGGCCGCCCTGGGCCTGGCGGACGAAGCCGGAGGCAAAGTCCCGGCCGTCGTGGAGGAAGCGCAGCCGCAGGGTGACGGCGGCGTCCTCCGGAGTCCGGAGGTAGCCAAGCAGGAACCGGCGTTGGGTCCAGGTGTCCTCGTGGTTGCAGGAGCCAAGGGTGGCGGCGGCGGAAAACCAGGTCGTGCCGCAACGGTCGCCGTACCGTTGTTCCGGGCAGGGGCGGGTGCCGCGTTCCACCAGGGTGTCGCTGCTGAAGCGGTCCGCCGGCGTCGCGTCCGGATCCTCGCGGCGGATGAAGCGGGTGCGGAGTTCGCACGGGTTTTGCGGCAGGGTGGTGAAGCGGGTGCGCCACGCTTCCGGGCACGGCAGCCCCGGCACGAGCCGCGGCATGATGGCGCCGCCGCCGCCGGCCCCGTGCGGCACAATGGCCACGCCGGTCTGTTGCGCCAAGTAATGCGCCAGGCTTGGCGCAAGATGGTTCGCATAGGCGCGGGCATGGGGGCCGGCCCACTGCTGCGTCGCGGGATGGAAATGTTCGGCGATGACCTGCCAGGCGGTTTGCCGGAGCTGCTCGGCGGCGGCGCGAACGCCGGCGTCCTGGGCCAGGTGCAGGACGCGCTCGCTTTCCTCCAACGCGACCATGGTGTAGGTCGGGCTGTTGTATTCGGTGAAACTGCCATGGTAGCGCACCAGGTTCATGACCCGTTCCAGGCGGGTGCGGCCGAAGGCGAGCAGCCGCGGTTCGCCGAGGAGTTCGCCGGCCACGGCGGCGACGCCGCCGCCCATGATGGCGATGTTGGTGTAGTCGAGGCGCACGTTGCGCCGGAAAATGCACCAGGCGGCGTGGCCCAGCGCCTCGCGCATCTTGGCCACCAGTCCGGCGGGCAGAAGCGCGGCATGGTCGTGGAGCATCTGGGCGAGGGTGGCGCCGCAGAAGTCGGCCCAGTTCCAGTCGGGCGGATCCATTTGCGCGAGCGGCTCGTCGGCGTACCAGGGCCAGACGCCGTAGGTCGAGTGGAAGGGATCGGTGTCCTGGAGGCTCAGGACTTTCGCGATGATTTCCGCGGCGCGGCGGTTGTGGGCGGCGCCGCCAGCCTGGAGCAGGCCCAGGGCATAATGGAGCGACTCGCGGATCGGATGCGCCCGCGTGCCGGCCGGCAGCCGTGAATGGTAGCCGGGGCCGGCCGCCGGCAGGGCGAGCAGCGCCGCCGCGGCGTCGTAGTTCCGGTCACAATTCGCCAAATAATGGGGCAGGTTCGCGTCTGGCATGGCTGTTTGTGGCATGGGTCAAAAGTTTCCGGGCTTTGCGTCGGCGGCTTGTTTGGGGACAGGAGAAAACGGCCAACGGGCAGGCGAGCTGCGCCGCCCCGAAAGTAGGGGCACCGTCCCCGGTGCCCCCATGGGACTGATGGCGGTTGCGGAGCGGGGACGCTCCGCCCACTATTTGGGAATATGGTTCGCTACCGCCGCAGGCGCAGGGTGAGCAGTTGATCGGGGGCGAAGGCCACTTGGACGCCGCCCTCGCGGACGGATGCCGGGGCGGCGGGGCGCTCCAGCAGGTCGCAGAATGCCGCGTCCGTCGGCGCGAACGGCAGCTCGAGGTTGGCCGTCCCGCGGCTGCCGTAAAGCTCGACCAGCCGGAGAATGAGATCGCCGGAGCCGTCCTCGGCCAGCTTGGCCGCCTGGACATGCAGCGCCGGGGTGTCGCTCCGGGCCAGGCTGCCGGCCGCCGCGGCCGCGGCCGTGCCGGGGCGGGCGCGCAGCGGCCAGTTGAGGTCGTAGGCGGCCTCCACGAGCCCGCCGCGGCGCCAGTCGCCGGCGTCGGTGAAGAGGGAATAGGTGAAGTGATGCGTGCCCTTGTCGCTGGTGCGGTCGGGGCGGATCGGGGCACGCAGCAGGCTCAGACGCAGGACATTGCCCTTCACGTCGCAGCCATACTTGCCGTCGTTGAGCAGCGCCACGCCGAAGCCGCCCTCGCCGAGGCGCAGCCACTTGTGGCAGCAGACCTCGAAGCGGGCCTGTTCCCAGGAGGTGTTGCGGTGGTTCGGCCGCTCCAGCACGCCGGCGGAAGTGTCGGTCTCGTAGTGCGCCGCGTGGACCGTGACCGGGAAGGCGACCTTGAGGATGCGTTCGGTCTCCTGCCAGTCCACGAAGGTCTCGAAGTCGATCCGCGGCAGCGTCGCCCAGAGGCGGATGATCTGCTCGGCGGAACTGGCGCCGAAGCGCCGGCGGCGGCGCACGGCCACGCTGACCGGGCCGTTTTCGACGACTTCCGCCGCTTCCCAGGGCGGCAGCGCGATGGGATGGTCCTCGAACCGGTCGAGCAAGTCCCAGGCGTTGTACTGGCCGGGGCGGTCCTCGAAGAGCTGCCAGAGGTTGCCGGCGCCGGCGAGGACTTCGCGGTGGTGCCGCTTGTCGAGCATGCGCGCCAGGTTTCCGGCGGCGTCGAGTTCGAGCCGGAAGAACTCGTTCTCGAGTTCGCGGGGGGTGACGGCCAGCTTCCGGGAGGCGGCGCCGGCCGGCGCGGCGGGTGCGAGGTCCGCAAACGCCAGCGGCGGCACGGGGCCGGTTTCGACGACGACGCGCTCGCCGCCGCCCGCCACCGCCTGCGCCTGCGCCTGTGCGGGCAGTGCCGCGGCGGCGGGCTCGACGATGGCGACGCCGGCGCGGGTGAAGCTGAAGGGGTTGAACACGCACAGCGCTCCCGCCTTGCCCGGCCGGGTCAGGGCGTCCCACGCGGCTTGCTGGCAGGCCGCGAACTGCCCGCGCATCTCCGCGTAGGTCTGCATCGCGTCGGTGTAGACCGGCTGGGTGTGGCTGCCGGGCAGGATGTCATGGAACTGGTTCAGCAGCAGCTTCTTCCAGGCGTCAGTCAGCGCCGCGCGGGGATAGGCGCTGCCGGCCGTCAACGCGGCGAGCGTGCAGAGCGCCTCGGTCTCCTGGGCGAGGAATTCCCCGCGGCGGTTCTCGCGCTTGAGGTCGGCCTTGGTGGTGAAGGTGCCGCGGTGCATTTCCAGGTAGAGTTCGCCGTCCCAGACGGCAAGCTTGTCGGGATTGGCGAAGGCGGTGTGCAGATATTCCTTGCCGGTGGTGAGGCGGACTTGGGGGAGGCCGGGCAGCTTCTGGACGCGCCGGAAGTGCTCGATCATCTCGTCGGTCGCGCCGCTGCCGCCGTCGCCGTAGCCGTAGAGGTGGAGCGATTCGTCGCAGGTGTCCTTGTCCAGGAAACGTTGCCAGTGCTCGGCGAGCTGGCCGGGCTCCAGCCAACTGATGAAATGCACCGGCGGCACGCAGGCGCAGACCTCCGTGCCGTCCAGGCCGCGCCAGCGGAAATTGTTGTGCGGGAAGGCATTGGTGTCATTCCAAGTGGACATCTTGTTGGAGACGAAATAGGGGATGCCGCCGGCGCGCAGGATCTGCGGCATGATGGCGCTGTTGCCGAAGACGTCCGGCAGCCAGCAGTTGTCCACTTCGACCCCGAATTTCTCCAGGAAATATTGCTTTCCGTAGAGGATTTGGCGGGCCAGGCTTTCCGCGGAAACCAGGTTGCAGTCGGGCTCGACGTACATGCCGCCGGCGATTTCCCAGCGTCCTTCGGCCACGCGCCGCCGCACTTCCGCGAAGAGTTCGGGATAGTACTTCTCCAGCGTCTCGTAGCACCAGGCCTGGCTGTGGGCGTAGAGGAATTCCGGGTGGCGGTCCATCAGCCGCAACTGGATCAGGGTGGTGCGGGCATTCTTCTGCACCGACTGGTGGACGCGCCAGTGGTAGGCGATGTCCAGATGCGAATGCGCGACGCAGGCCAAGTGGCCCGGCTGGCCGAAGGGCCCGGCGCCGGCGAAGACGCTTTCCCGGCAATAGTCGCGCAGCGCCGGCAGGCAGGCGGCCAGCTCCGTCCGCGGGCACTCGAAGGGCGGCATCCGGCGGAGCAGCTCGCGGACCTGTGCCTGGAGCCGGTCGCGCACATCCTCGTCAAGGAGGCTGCTGAAGGCGGCGCTGTACAGCACGTTCAGGTCGTGGCTGACGGCCTGGGCCAATTCGTCTACCACCACCAGCCGGGGCTGGTGGAAATGCTGGACGCAGCCGCGGATCTGCCGGGTTTTCACGTTGCGTTCGTCGTCGGGCTTGGACCGGCTGTAGGCCTCAAAGGTGAACTCCAGCCGTTCGCCGGCAACCGCGGCGGGGGTGAGCCGCACGCGGTCGCGGTTGGGGTCGAGGCCGTCGAGCATCTTGCCGTTGAGGTGGACGATCACCTCGGCGGCCACCGGCATCTGCAGCCAGAGCGGCTTGCCGGCCAGGCGCTCGGGGACGACGGCCGCGCCCGCGAACAGGGCCGCGCCGTCGGGCCGCCCCCAGAGGTCGCCGTCGGCGATTGGCGCGGCCGGCCCGTCCCAGCGGTAGCCGTCGGGATGGTAGTCGCCGACGCGCACGGTCCAATCCTGCGTCGGCGCGCCGTCGGCAATGACCAGTTCCTCGACCTGCTGGAACATCAGCCGCGCCCAGTGTTCCAGCGACATGCTGCGGCGTTCGACTTTGACGTGGGCCATGGGAAAACCTCAGCGGGCGAAATAGGGAAGTTGTTTGCGGATGACGACGCGGACGGGGCGGCCGCAATGGCGGCTGAGTTCCGTCTCCAGCCAGGCGCGGAGGCAGTCGCTGGTCGCCGGGCAGCCGGCGCAGTCGGCGTGGGCGTCAATCAGCACGCGGTCGCCCTCGACGCCGGCGAAGGTGATGTCGCCGCCGTCCACGCGCACTTTGGGGCGCAGTGTCGTTTCAAAAAAATCTTGCATGGTGACGATCCCGCTCATTCCAATTTTTGTGCGGCTTCGCGAAATTCGCGGCTGCTGGAATCAGAATTCCTCGCGGCGGCCGCCTTGCAGCGCCCGGACCTGGCCATCCCCGAGCCGCAGGGTGCCGGTGACGCCGGCGGGCAGGGTGACGTGGCCATGCAGCGCCGCCCCCTCCCGCCGCACCGCCATCTCGATCCGGCCGCGGGGGTGGACGAGGGTGCCGGCGGCGGACGGCAGGGCGCCGAGCCGCGGCGTGATCGCCACTGTCCGGAAGCCGGGGCTGGCGGGGCGGATGCCGAGGATGGTGGCAAAGCAATGGAAGAGCGGGTGGGCGCCCCAGGCGTGGCAGTCGGAGCGGCTCGGCTCCGGCCGTTCGCTGGTGGTCTTGAAGCCGAGCCGTTCGAGGTCGAACCAGAGTTGCAGGCGCGCCAGCATGGCGTCGGGCTGGCCGAGGAGGCGGTAGGCCTCGAAGAGGTAGTGCATGAAATAGATCGTCGTGCGGGTCAGGGCGGGATCGCGCAGCAACGCGGCGCCGGCCTTTTCGGCCTGGCTTGGCGGGAGTTCGCCGCCGAGGATGGCCAAGCATTGGGCGTGCTCGGAGAAATGGCGGTGCTCCAGGTCGTCGGCGAAAAGCTGCCGCCCCTCGTCCCAGAACGCCGCGGCGGTTTGCGCCGCCAATTCCCGGGCCAGCCGCCGGGCGCGCGCCGCCAGCTCGGGCTCGCCGAAGGCCGCCTCCAGTTCCGCGGCCATTTTCAGGGCCAGCACCATCTGCCAGTTGAGCACGCCGCTGACGCCGCGGGTGCCGTCGGGCGGGACGCCGCCGTCCCATTCCAGCGTCCAGTCCATGAAGTTCCAGCCGGTTGGGGCGGCGACCAGCCCCTGCGGGGTGCGTTCGGCCAGGAAGGCGTCGAGCACGCCGCGGACGCCGGGGAGCATCTCGCGGATGAACGGGGCGTCGTCACGCCAGAAGGCGGCGTCGTGGACCATGCCGATCCACCAGAGGGCGAAGGGCGGGATGACCTGGCGGACGCGGCAGGGGTAGCGGGACTGGGTGAGGCCGGTGGGGAGGCGCGAGGCGTCGAACATGCGGATCGCCTTGCGCGGCAGGCGGTCGTCGCTGGTGATGGCATAGGTCGCGAGGATTTCCAGGCGGGTGTCGCCGACGTACATGAGCTGCTCGTAGTAGGGGCAGTCCATGTAGGTCTCGTGGGCACACATCTGGAGGGCGCGGAGCATGAGCGGCTGGACGCGGTTGAGGCGGTCGTCGCCGCAGCGGAAGGCGCTTTCCATCTCCAGGGGATAGCGCGTCTCGCGCAGGCTGAGGCGGCGGATGGCCAGCGGCGCCGCCGCCGTCTCGATCCGCACTTCCAGGTAGCGCCCCGCCTGCCACCACAGGGTCTGGAAGACGCGGTCGGCGCCGCCGTCCGGGAGGAAGGTGTCGCCGACGCCGAGGAAATACTTGCCCGCGACCTCATCGCGGTTGCCCTTGGTCTGGTGCTCCGGCTCGCAAAAGAGCGCCTCCGCCCAGTTGACGTGGATGCTGGCGCCGGCGCCGCCGCTGGTGACGAGTTCGGGATAGGCGCAGCAGTAGTCCTCCAAGTCAAGGATGACGCGGCGGCGGGTTAGCGGCGGGATGGTGATCGGTTCGCCGCCGGCCAGCAGGCGCGTCCAGGCCGCACGCTCGGCCGGGAGGTCATCGGCGGGCCGGATCGGCGCGTTGGCGGCAAGGTCCGCGCCGACGAAGCGGGCGATCCCGGCGCCCCGTTCCCGCTCCAGCATGGGCGGCAGCGTGGCCGGCGCCAGCATGTGGACCGGGGGACAGTCCATGAAATCGCGGTAATTGATGCCGGGATCCCGTTTGGCGACTGGCCGCCACTCGCCGCCGGCGGCGGCGTCCTGCTCCCAGCCCCAGGGATAGGCCCGGCCGTCGAGGGCCATGTTCATGCCGGTGCCCCAGGCCGGCATGGGGGAATGGAAGGAATAGCCGGGCAGCGGCCGCGCCTCCCACGGGGCCACGCCGGTGCCGAGCAGGTCGAGGAAGGGTGGCTCCGCGGCCAGCAGAAAGCCAGGATAGACGCTCATCTGCGCATGCGGCGGCCAGTCGCCGAGTGTCCAGACCCGGGCGGCCAGCAGATGGGCGCCGGCGGCCAGCGGCAGGTCGTACGTCTCGTAGAACCAGTGGTCGCGGTCGCCGCGTTCCGGGCCGCGGCCGAGGCGCCGGCCGTCCAGGAACAGCTCGTAGCGCTCGTCGGCGGTGACATGGATGCGGATGGTGGCGGCTTCCGGCAGGTCGAAACGCCGGCGGTAGGCGGTCACGAACGGCGGCGCGCCGGCCTCGGCGCAGGCCACCCAATGGCCCGGCCAGTAGCCGCGCTGCCCGCGGGGCACGGCCTGGGTGGTGGTGGTGAAGGGATCGGCGGTGATGAAGGTGCGCATGGTTGAGCCCAACTTAATTCCAGTTCCCTTTTCTGCCCCACAAACAAAAAAGAGTGTTCGAAAGTTTCGGGCTTCTCGTGTGGCTGACGCTTCACTGCCGCCGGCTCAGTCACCAGGCTCGACGCTCCACAGGCCGTCGCTGTTGTAGGGATTGTTGTTGTTGACGGCAAAGTTCTGGTTGGTCACGGTCTCGAAGGGGCTCAGGGTGGCGGCGTGGCCATCGGCGAAGAGGTAGTTCCAGCGGCCACTCCGCTCGATGGCCGGGCCGCCATGCAGCGTCGGCCCGCTGGCGGGCACGCCCTGGGTGGCGTTCGCCTGCTGCGAGGCCACATAGCAGTCCTGGCTCCAGCCGAAGCGGTTCTGGGTCTTGCTGGGCCGTTCGCTGACGACAATGGTGTTGCTGGGGGCCTGGAGCTGGGCGATGTTCCGGCCCACGCCCACCCTCCGGGTCGAATCGGCGGGGTTTAGCACGCTCCAACTGATGCACTTCGCCTTGCCGTTGCTGTTGGTTTCGCCGCCGGCATTGTAGGCGTAGGTGCTCTTGATGTAGCCGAAGGTGTTCGGTTCCTGGTCGGCCGGGCAGCGGAACAGCTCGGCGGTGTTGCGATAGGGCTCGATCGTCGTGCTGTTGAAGGCGACGCGATCCTTGTCGGCGTCCGTCATTTCCTGGCCGAGATAGCCGAAGATCAGGTCCTGCCAATCCACGGCCCCGCTAATGAAGCTGGCCGCCGGCCCTTCCAGCCGCAGGGGCGGATAGAAGCCGCCGTTGTCGTCGCCGTAGCTCATCACGGCAATGCCGATCTGGCGTTCGTTGGAGAGGCATTTGGCGCGGTAGGCCGCCCCTTTGGCCTTTTGCAACGCCGGCAGCAGCAGTGCCGCCAGGATGCCAATGATGGCGATGACCACCAGCAGCTCGATCAATGTGAATGATAAATGGCGCTTCATCTTTCCTGTCCGCGGATTCCGCAAACCAACTCCTTCAACTGTTTGAAACGTCAGCTTCCGCCAAGGTTTCATTGCCACTTTCAAACCGTCACTGCGCCGGCACGGCTGCCGCCGGAGCGAGCAGGAAGCCGCCGAAGACCTTGGCGTCCACGCCGCGGCCCGCGTTGCGCACCTCGATCATCCGGTCGCTCTCCTGCAACTGGATCGTCCCCCGCCCGCGCACCCACTGGAACTTCCAGGGGCTGTCGTTCGTCAGGCGGAAGGCGCCGCGTTCCGTCAGCGCCCCGGCGTCCGGACCGGCCAGCACCGTAAACTCCTGGGCGCAGACCTTCGGCTCGCCGCCCTGCTTCCAGCAGGCCCAGAACTCGTAGTCGCCGCCCCGCGGCGCGACGGCGAGGGTGTGGCGGAAACTCACGCTCCATTCGCCGCTGCCCTTGTGCGCCGAGACGACCTCCGCCTTGCCGGGCGCGGCATAGTCGTCGCCCTCATGTTCGCCGACCTGCCCCGGGGCGACCACGCTGCCCGGGATTTCCGGCGCCGCATCCTTGCCCAAGGTCAACCGCAGCACCGGCTTTTCCGCCGTGCCCGCCACCGGCAGCTCGTCCGCCCGCAGCGCCGCCGGCGCCGTGATGGCCGCCGCCACCAGTCCAACCGCCACGATCATCTTGATTGCCTGCCTGACCATGATCCATCCCTTTCGTCTTTTTGCCCACGAAACACACGAAACAACACGAAAGAATCCAAACCCTTTTTGACCACGAATCCACACAAATCAACACGAATCAAAGCGCCGAACCATTTTTCTCCACGAATTCCACGAATTAACCCGAATCAAAACGCCGAACCATTTTTACAACAAATCAAAACCAATAAAACATTTTACCCACTAACTCTCGCCAATTGTCGCTAAAAATCTAAAAAGTAATTTTTTCGTGTTGTTTCGGGTGTTTGCTGGGCTAAAAGATTTGTGGAGATTTGGGGAAAATCCTTCGTTCGTGGCTTCGTGGTGCCGCCCCTCACTCCCAGCGGGTCAGCCGTTCATACTCCGCCTTGGCCAGGACATAGACCGGGCTGGGGCCGATCGGGAAGATGGCGCGGCCGTCCTGGACTGCGAGCGGCTTCGCCCGGCCGACCACGTCCACCAGCAGCCACTCCTGGGTGCCGTCGAGCGGCAGGATCCATTCCCCGGGGCGGTCGTCGGTGCGCCAGGCCATGAAGGTATTGCCGAACCAGGCGGCCTGGAGGTTTTTGTCCTGGGTTGCCACCGCGCGGTACGGGAGGCCGTCAATCAGCGCCCCGGCGGTGATCATGGCGGCTTCGCCGGGCTTGTGCCCCATGGAATAGTCCCAGAGCCGGCCACGGGCCCAGTCGTATTCGTAGCCGATGCAGAAGGCGATGCCGTGGTAATCGCTGCGGTGGTTCACCCAGGCGATCATCTTGGCCGCCAGGTCCGCCTGCCCGCGCCGGCCGGTGGCGCAATGGGCGGCCTTGGCGCCGACCTCGCCCAGCCAGAATGGCAGCGTGTTTTTGCGTCCGAGCTGTTCATAGGCAAGATTCAGCCCGCGTTCGTCCTCCACGGAACTGTTGCCGAAGGGGCCGCCGAAGGTTGGTGGCTTCTGCGGATAGGCGTGGACGTCCCAGGCGTCGTAGTGTTTGTCCAGGCCGAGCTTCAGGCATTCCAGGAACCACTGTCCCGGCCCGAGGATGCCAGAACGCTTGGCCGGGCGCATGTCGCCGGGGCGCACCACGCTGCCGCCCAGGTAGATGGCGTCGGGCCGGGCCCGGTGCGCGGCGGCGTGCTCCCATTCCGCCCGCTTGACCCAGTGCCGGGGCTCGCGCAGCGTGTCGAACGCCGCCTGGCCATGCCGGATGTCAATCTCGTTGGTGCCTTTGAAGAAGCGGGTGAACGGCGCGACGGCCGCGGCCAGCGCCTGGGCTTCCGCCGGGGAATCGTTGAGGTGGGGTTCGTCCCGGCTGAAGTCGGCAAAGAGGACCAATCCCCGTTGGTGAGCCGCCTTGAAGTCCGCCAGCATCTCCGCGTCCAGGCGTGCTTCCGCGCCGAAGTTCTTGAAGACGCCGGAGCGTTCGAGCCAGGTGAAGTCCTCGCCGGGCGTGCGGAAGCCGCCGCCCTTCTGGTTGTCCGCGAAAATATAGTAGTTGTTCAGCCACAACTTCTTCTTTTCCAGCCGTTCCCGCTGTGCCGCGGTGCCGCGGGCGACGGTGAAGCCGTCGGCGTACCAGGCCATGATCAGGCGCTCGTCCGGGGTGTGGAGGGAGGGATAGACGGCGTAGTAGCCGGCCTCCGGGGCCGGGCCGAAGTCCACCGTGACGGTGGCGGGGAAAGTCCCTTCGACCTCGCGCACGGCCAGCGGCTGGCCGGCAAAGTCGGTGAGGGTCAGGCGGAGGATTGCCGGAAAGGGGGCGATGGGGGTGGCGAGTTGCTTTTCCTCGCGGATGGGATGCCAGTCCATGTCAGCGTGGATTCGCAGTGGCTCGCCTGGCCGCGGCAGGTTGGCGGGCGCGTCCACGAAGATCAGCGGCCGGAAGCGGGCGGCGCGGGCTTGGAGTTCCAGGTCCGCGGTCGGATCCGTCACCTGCGTCCGGAGCGAGTCCAGCGGCTGGCCCGCGGCGGCGGTGAACTTGGCGGCGAAGAAGAACGCCTCCCCGGCGGCGTGCTGCATCACCATCTTCACCAGCAGGTTGTGCCAGCCCGGCGCCAGCTCCAGCGTGACGGTTTGGGCGGGTTCGGCCTTTTCCGGCATGGCCGTCATGCGCAGCCCCTCGGTGGTCAGGCCTTCCAGCGGCGCCTGGGGGCGGTCGCCGGGCTTGGGGAAGTCGGCCGGCGGTGCCGGGTCAGCCGCGAAGGGCAGCGGCTGGCCGTCGAGCCAGCCAGAAGTCTCAATGCCGCTCTGCCGCAGGTGCAGGACTGCCGTGACCGGCTGTTCGGCATAGAGGTAGAGCTGGGCATACCCCGTGCCGCGCGACCAGCCGTAGGAATGGGTGGTCTTCGGTTCGATGACAACCACGCCGTTGGCCGCCGTGGCGGCGCGCTCCCAGGTCCGGATTTTGCCCCCCATCATCTCTGAACTCAGGTAGGGCATCCCGGGGTTGGCACGCAGCACCGTCTCGGTGTCCAGCCCATAGATCGAGACTCCGGCGCGGCCATCATGGATGCCGCCGACCAGCCAGGCTTCAGGAATCCCGTGCCGCAGCGCGGCCGGCGCCAGCGCGGCCGGCACCGACGCGGCCGCCAGCCCAACCGCCACGATCATCTTGATTGCCTGCCTGACCATGATCCATCACTTTCGTCTGTTTGCCCCCGAAACACAGGAAACAACACGAAAAAAAGCGCCGAACCGTTTTTTACCACGAATCCACACAAATCAACACGAATCAAAGCGCCGAACCATTTTTACAACAAATCAAAACCAATAAAACCTTTTAACCACTAACTCTCGCCAAATGTCGCTAAAAATCTAAAAATTAATTTTTTCGTGTGGTTTCGGGTGTTTGCTGGGCTAAAAGAGTTGTGGAGATTTGGGGGCAAATCCTTCGTTCGTGGCTTCGTGGTGCAGGATTTCACTCCAGCCGGGTCAGCCGTTCATACTCCGCCTTGGCCAGGACATAGACCGGGCTGGGGCCGATCGGGAAGATGGCGCGGCCGTCCTGGACTGCGAGCGGCTTCGCCCGGCCGACCACGTCCACCAGCAGCCACTCCTGGGCGCCGTCGAGCGGCAGGGTCCAGTCCCCGGAGCGGTCGTCGGTGCGCCAGACCATGAAGGTGTTGCCGAACCAGCCGGCCTGGACCTCCTGGTCGGCCACCGCCACCCGGCGGTAGGGCAGGCCGTCAATCAAGGCGCCGGCGGTGTAGGCCGCCGCCTCGCCGGGGTTGCGGGCCATGGCATATTCCTCGGCGGTCTTGCGGCGGTCATGGTGGGCGGCACAGAGGGCGATGCCGAGCCAGTCCTCGCGGCTGTTGGTCCAGGCGGCCATCTTCGCCAGCGTGTCGGCCTGCCAGCGCAGGGCGGTGAAGCCGTGGAAGACCATGGCGCTGGTCTCGCCGAGGAGGAAGGGCTTGGTGCAGGGAATGCCGAGTTCCCGGTAGACATCGCGGACGCCGAGGTCGGTTTCCCTTGGGCTGTTGCTGACGGATGGTGCCTCCAGCCGCGGCGGGAACTGGGGGTAGGCATGCACGTCCCAGGCGTCGAGGTATTGGTCAAGACCGAGCTTCAGGCATTCCCGCAGCCACTCGCGCGGCCCGGGGATTTCCGGATGGTCGGCGCGGCGGCGGCTGTTGCCGGAGGTGTAGACGCTGCCGCCGAAGAAGATGGCGTCGGGCCGGGCCTGGTGGACGGCTGCATGCTGCCACTTGGTGCGCTCGACGTACTTCTGGGGCTGGCGCGAGATGTGCCACGCCACGCCCTCGTCGCCGCCGAAGCGCCCGTCCACCTCGTTGATCCCCTTGAAGTAACGGGTGTATTTCGGGGTCAGCGCCACTACGCCCTCGGCATTCTTCGGGTCGTTGTTCATCCAGTTGCTGTCGCCGGCAAAGTCGGCGAAGAGGACGATGCCGCGCTTCTTCGCATCCTCCCATTTGGCGGGGATGTCCGTGCCGCTGAGGCCAGGGGTGGAGCCGACGTTCTTGAGCATGCCAATCCGCTCCAGCCAGGGGGCGAACGTCTCCCAATCGTTGAAGGCGTAGTACCAACTGTTCATCAGCTCCTTCTTCTCGACCCGCTCCTTCTGGGCGGCATTGCCGAGGACGACGCTGAAGCCGTCGGGATGGAAGCGGTGGACCAGCCGGCCATCGGCGGTGACCAGCTCCGGCGTTAGGCTGTAGTAGCCGGCCCCCGGCGCGGGGCCGAGGTCGAGTTCCAGGATCGCGGGGAAGCTGCCTTTGGCCTCGACGGTCTTGATTTCCTTCCCGTCGTAGTCGGCCAGGCGGACGCGCAGGGTGGCATTGATCGGCAGGAACGCCGCCGGGCACCACTTGGCCAGGAAGGAGGGAGTGACCCGCAGGTCGGCGACCAGGGTCAGCGGCTCGCCCGGCCGCGGCAGGTTGCCAGGAATCCCCTTGAGCGTCAGGCTGGGCCAGAGCCCCGCCGCCGCCCGCGCCACCCCCAGCGGCACGGTGGGATCGCTGGCCTGGGTGCGGATGCCGGCCAACCCCTGGCCGTCTTCGCCCGTGAACTTGCCGGCGAAGAGCACCCGCGCCCCCTTGTCCTGGGCATGGACCAGCTTGACCACCAGGCAATGCCAGCCCTTGGCCAACTCCAGCGTGGCGGCCCGCGGCGGCTCGGCGGCCTGGACGGCCGCGACGTCATCATGGATTTCCTGCCCGGCCCGCTCCGCCACGACTTCCTTGCCAGCGGCCGCCGCCGGCCGCCCGAGGGTGAAGGGTGGCGCCTGGTCATCGGCCAGCGGCTGCTCGACCCCGTCCAAGTACAGTGCCGACTTGATGCCGGTGTGCTGGAAGCGCAGCACGGCCTTCACCGGCTGGTCCGCCTGGAGATAGACCACAGCATAGTTGGTGGCCTTGCCCCAGGCATAGGAGTCTTCCAGTTTCTCGGTGAGGACGCAGGCGCCATTGCCGTCCACACCCCGCGCCGACCACTCCCCCCGGCGGTTGCCGGCGGTGTAGTAGCCGTAGGCGATGAGGTCGCCGGGGTTCGGGCGCTGCATGGCCTCGGCGTCCAGCCCCCAGCGGCCGACGCCGTTCTGCCCCGGCCAGTTCACGCCGACCAGCCACTGGGCCGGCGCGCCATCCCTCCGCAGGGAGGTTGGGGCGGGGGTGGCCAGCTCGGGGTGCGGCGGGATGAGGCCAGCCGTGCCAGGCGAAGCCAGGAACTGCGCCACCTGGGCGGCATCCTTTGGCTCGGCCAGGACGCCGCGGACCTTGCGGTCGGCGTCCACCACCACGGCGGCTGGGGTGGCCGGCAGGTTCAGCCACTGGGCCATTTTTTCCGCTTCGGCGCCAATGAGGTAATGCACTTGGGCGGTCTCAAGCCATGGCTTGGCCGCGTCCTGCGCCAGGCCAGCGAAGAGCGCCGCGTCGCCGGCACCGGGGCCATCCACCAGGTAGAGCGTCGTTTCCGGCGTCGCCGCTGGCCGCCCCCCCTGGGCGAGGAAGTGGGCGCGGCGGGCGGCCTTTTCCGCCGTCAGCCACGCCGGCAGCGCCGCCTCGAAGCCGAGGGCGAACCCCTCGAAGACCTTGGCGTCATGCGCCTTGCCGCGGTTGACGATCTGGATCACCTGGTCGCCGGGGAGGATGGCGAAGGTCCCGTTCCCCGCCAGCCATTGCTGCTTGAACGGCGTCTTGTTGAGGGTCTGGAAACTGCCGCGCTCCCCCAGGCTCTGCGCGTCCGGCCCGGCCTTGACCGTGAAGCTTTGCCGCACCTGCGATGGCTCGCCGCCGCTCATGTAGCGGGCGTGGAAGCTGTAGAACCCCGGCGGCACCGGCCGGTCCAGCTCGAACTGGAAGGTCGTGCCGGTCTCGCCAAAGCCCTTCTGCGCCACCGTCGCCGCGGCGCCGCCAATGCTGGCGTACTTGACGATCGCGCCGTCCTTGGCCGCGATCGTGCCGGGAAAGAGGCGCACTGCCGGCCCCGGCGCCGGCTGGTTGAACGGCACTTTGCCGAACCCGAGCGCAATGACCGGCTGTTCGGCGCTGCCAGTGAGCGGCAGCTCGACCGGCGGCGGCGGCGGCTTCGGCCCGCCCAGGAGGAAGGCGCTGAAGACCTTCCCGGTCATCCCGTTGCCGCTGTTGCGCACCTCGAAGAGCCGGTCCTCCGGCTTGAGCGTCACCCGCGCCCCGTCGCGCCAGACGTGGCTCCAGCCGCCAGGCTTGAGTTTGGAAGCGCCCCGTTTTTCCAGCGAAGCCTCGTCCGGGCCAGCCCAGAGTTCGAAGGCCTGGGCGCTGGTGTTCGGGTCGCCCCCCTGCTTCCAGCGCGCCCAGAAAGTGAAGTCGCCCGCGGGATGCCCCGCCGGCAGCCGGAAGCGGAAATTCACCGCCCACTTGCCCTGGCCGGCGCGCAGCGACTGCACCTCCTCGGCACTGACCTCGATGCCGCGGTCGCCCTCGTGCCCGACCACTTCGCCACCCGCCACCACCGCCAGCTCCGCCGTGGCCGCGGCGGCCGGCGCGGCCCCCAGTTGCAGCAGGAGCTGCGGCTTTTCCGCCGTGCCCCTGGCCGGCAGCTCGGGCAGCGGCCCGCGCGCCTGGCCGGCACCCTTCACGGTGATCTCCCCGATTTTCTTCTCCGTGCCCGCCGGCGGCGGCGGATTGCCGGAAACCAGAAGAAAGGCGTCGAACATCTTCGCGTCCTGCGCCTTGCCGGCATTGCGGACCTCGACCACCTGGTCGCCGGCCTTCAGCTCCACCGCCACCGGGGCGTTGACCCAGTTGAATTTCCACGGATCGTCGTTGGTCAGGCGGAAGACGCCGCGCTCCTCCAGCGCCCCAGCGGCCGGCCCGGCCAGTAGCCGGAACTCCTGCGGGCAGAACCCCGGGTCGCCCCCCTGCTGCCAGCGTGCCCAGAAGGTGTACGGCCCCGCCGCCGGCGCCGCCGCCAAGGTGAAGCGGAAGGCGGCGCCGAACTCACCCAACCCCTTGTGGCCCAAGGTCACGCCCGCGGCGGTCTCCGCCACATACCCCACGCCGGCCTGGGCGACGGCCTCACCGCGGCTCACCGCCAGCACGCCCGCATCAGCCGCCACCGCCGCCGGAGACTTGCCCAGCTCCAGCAACAACACCGGCTTCTCCGCCGTGCCCTTGGCCGGAAGGTCCGCGGCCAGCGCGGCGAACCCCGCCGCCGCCAGCCAGGCCACCAGCGCCGTCACCGTCACCGTCACCCCTGCCTTGAGCCATTGCCGAGCCATGCTGCCGCCCTTCCTTCCTGGGTCTTATGAGTCCGATGGGACCAATGGGTCTTATGGTCTTATGGGTCTTATGGGTCCGATGAGCCGCTGGGTCAGGCACCCGGGAGCGCCACCGCGATCTTGTACTGCGGCACCAGGGTGATTCCCCGGATTTCAACCGTGCCGCTGTCGGCAATCTCCATTGCCGCCATCGCGCTGTACTGGACGTTCGGCCCGCCGCCACCGGGGCGCGCCGGCACGATGCGGATGACCAGCTCCAGGTCCCGGCCCGGCGGCATGAAGCGCTTCAGCCCAATCTCCCATGGCTGGCCGTTGCAGAAGTTGTCATGCACCAGCTTGCCGTTGATGAACGCCTGGCCAACATCGCCGAAGTAGTCAATGCGCAGGAAGAGGTCGTTGGCCCCTGCCAGCGCCGAAGCCGGCACCCGCACCAGCCGCCGCCCCGGCCCGCGGTCCTCGACCGTGAACGGCAGCGGCGGCCGCGGCACGCCGGTCGTGAAGTCATGGCGGACAAACGCGCCTTCCCGGCGGCGCGCCGGCGGTGGCGCCCCTTCCTCCCCACCCGCCGCCGCGAGGGCGGCCTGGGCCGCCTCCTCCGCCCCGGCCAGGAGCCAGAGCGTCGCGGCCTGGTTTCCGAGCGGCAGCAAGTCGAGGCGGTCGCCGCATGGCACCAGGTCGGCGCTCGCCAGCAGCAGGCGGCGGCGCCCGGCCACGGCGACCTTCCAGCAGTTCAGCGACTGCTCGGCGGTGAGCGTCAGGAGCTGCGCCTGCCGCCCGCCCGCCGCCGCCACCCGGACCAGGCTCTCCAGCCCCGGCTCGACCGTGAGCACATCCAAATCCCCCACCCGCCGCAGCGTGCCGGCGCCGGCGGCGACGCGCACCCCCGCCGCGGCGTCAAAGGCATATTCGCAGGGGATGCCGGGAATGGCGAAGAAGACCTGGCACTCCCCTTCCCCCAGCGCGGCCCGGGTCAGCGGCTGCGCGGTCGCCTGGCGCAGCTCCAGCCCGCCGCCAAGCGGCAGGTTGAAGGGGAAGATGGCGCAGGCATCCTTGCGCAGGGTGAAGCCGCCCGCCGCCGGCAGGCGCAGGGTCCCGCCGCCGCCGCCCAACTCCAGCTCGACCCGCACCCCCTCCTGATCCCGCAACTCGGCATGGTCCTGGTAGTTGTTGAGGAAGAGGAAGCCGCGGCGGCCGTCCGCCGCCACCCGCACCGCGCAGCGCAGCGCTTCCGAGTCCGCCGGCTCGACCTTCGCCAGCCCCTGGGCCAACACCGTCTGCATCGGCGCCAGCTCACCACCCCATTCCTCCAGGAACAGGAACTGCCGCTTCAGCCGCCGGTAGGCCTCGCTCAACTGCCCGAACTCGCGCACCGGCGCCTGGAAATCGTAGGAGATGCGCGGACAGCGGTGCTCGTTGAAATAGGCGTGCTTGCCCACCGGGTTGCTGCCACCGTGGTACATGTAGTAGCCAACCAGGTTTGTGCCGCTGCCCAGATAGGTCACATGCATCGCCTCGACGCTGCACGCCGGCACCACCGGCCGGTTGCGGTAGAACGGCTGCATCCCGCCGCCCAGCTCGCAGCAGGCCACCGGCACGCCCGCCGTGTCGAATTTGGCGGACTCCCGCCCGTGCCGCGCCAGGAAGACATAGTTCGGCGACGGCCCCTGCTGGCTGGGATCGTCCAGCCACGCATAGAAGGCATAGCCGCCAAAGAGCGGCAGGAATTCCGCCGCCTCGACCGGGCTCTTCCCCCAGCCGGTGGCCGTCCACAAGGGCGCCTCCAGCCCGGCTTCAATCGCCAGCCGCTTGAGCGTCCGCATGTGCCCGTTGCCGCCCGTCCCCTTGGGCGTGTATTCCATCGCCGGGTTCTGCGTGGTCTCCCACGGCGCGGCGCTGTCCATGAACTCGTTTTCGCACTGGATGCCAATGACCGGGCCGCCGTCCTTGAACAACAGCCCCTGGACTTGCCGGCCGATCTCGCGGTAGTAGCGCTCGACGTAGCAGAGGTAGCGCGGATCGTCGGAGCGCGCCTCGAACGGCTGGCCGTAGAGCCAGTCGGGCAGCCCCCCGTTGCGCGCCTCGCCGTGGCAGAACGGCCCGATCCGCAGCACCACCGGCAGGCCGTGCCGCGCGCACAGCTCCAGGAACCGCCGGATGTCGCGGTCGCCGGAAAAATCGAAGACGCCTTCGTCTTCCTCATGGTGCAGCCAGAAGAGGTAGCAGGCCAGGATCGTCACCCCGCCCGCCTTGATCTTGAGGATTTCCTCCTCCCAATAGGCGTGTGGATAGCGCGAACTGTGGAACTCGCCCATCACCGGCAGCCACGGCTTGCCGTTCCACTCCAGCCACTGGCTGTTGATGCCGAGCCGCTCGCCGCACGGGTTGGCGCCGCCCATCCGGAGCTGGCCGCGCACCACCGGCGTCGCCGCCACATTCAAGTCAAACTTGGCCAGGCTCATTGTCGAAATCCCTTAAATCCCTCACCACAAAGACACAAAGACACGAAGTCCGATCGAAGAATTTTCCCACAAATCTTATAGCCCACCAAACACCCGAAACTACACGAAAAATTTAAATTTTAGATTTTTAGCGACAATTGGAAGGTTTTATGGGTTTTGATTTGTTGTAAAAACGGTTTAGCGGCTTGATTCGTGTTGATTTGTGTGGATTCGTGGGTAAAAAGGGTTTGGATTTTTCGTGTTGTTTCGTGTGTTTCGTGGGAAAAAACGGTTCGGGTTCTTTCGTGGGCAAAAATCACTTGAGGTTGAACCACTGCCACTGGCTGGCGCCAGGGTTCGACCACAGCGCCGTGGCCTGCGCATTGTCGATGCTGGGATGCTTCAAGTCAATCTTCTCCACATGCCCATCCAGGAAAAGGCGGTTGGACTGCAAGTAGTTGGAGCCGTGCCAGCCCGGCAGCGCCGAGTCGAAGCCCGGGGTCAGGTACGCCCAGGCAAGGTCCTGCCTGTTGGCGTCGCCCATCTGGATGGTCGTCGCCGGCCGCGCCACCTGCGCCAAGGTTGGCCAGTTGCCGCCGCCGAACTCGTTCCAGCTCCCCGTCTTGCTGTCACTGGCATAGGAGATGCGGATGTTGTAAAAAAGGGAGACATAGGGGTGAGAACGCAGCCAACTGTCCGACTTGAACTTGAACCGGTCCACGTTCGGGCAGCGCAGGATCGCCAGCGCCTCCTCCTTGTTGCTCCAGTCCGCCGCCATCTTGACCAGGTACGGCGACATCAGGGTGCCATAGGACGCCGGCCACGGCCCGGCGCCGGTGACCAGGTAGTTGCCCCAGGAACGGCTGGCGGCGCCCAAGTCGCAGGAGAAGGCCGGCAGCGCCTCCCCGAAGTCGTCCGCATAAAGGACGGAGGCGACGCCGCACTGCTTCAGCCGGGCCGCGCAGGTCATCCCCTTGGCCGCCTCCTTCGCGCCTTGGAGCGCCGGGAGCAGCAGGCTGGCCAGGATTGCGATGATCGCAATCACCACCAGCAGTTCGATCAGCGTGAAGCTGGTTTTGCGGTTCATGATTTCAGCACGGATATCTTTCCCACAAATCTTTTTGCCCACGAAACACCCGAAACTACACGAAAAATTTAATTTTTCGATTTTTAGCGACAATTGGAAGGTTTTATGGGTTTTGATTTGTTGTAAAAATGGTTTGCCACTTTGTTTCGTGTGTTTCGTGGGCAAAAATGGTTCGGCGCTTTGATTCGTGTTGATTTGTGTGGATTCGTGGTAAAAAACGGTTCGGCGCTTTTTTTCGTGTTGTTTCGTGTGTTTCGTGGGAAAAAAACGGTTCGGGTTCTTTCGTGGGCTAAAAAAATCGCGGCTCCGACGGTCGGTCACACCATCCGAGCCGCGACAGCCGCGGAACGACCTTTCCCTTACGCCGGACGAGAACGGCAGGAGCCAAGGGATGCCTGGACGGCAGGTCCCCGCCCGCTCATTCACACTCGCGGTTCTGATGAAGCGCGGCGGGCGGTCTTCCGCCCTGCGAGGACTGCCTGGACGGCAGGTCCCCGCCCGCTCATTCACACTCGTGGCTCTGATGAAGCGCGGCGGGCGGTCTTCCGCCCTGCGAGGACTGCCTGGACGGCAGGTCCCCGCCCGCTCATTCACACTCGTGGCTCTGATGAAGCGCGGCGGGCGATCTTCCGCCCTGCGAGGACTGCCTGGACGGCAGGTCCCCGGCGGCGGAGCAGCCCGACCCCGCCGAGCAGCAGCAGCGCCAGGGCCGCCGGCTCGGGCACGACGGTCAAGGTGCCGGTACCGGTGAAGTGCGTGTCGTCAATGTAGGTCGCGCCGCTGCCCGTCGCGCCCCAAGTGCCGGCCGCCTGCTGCGTGTCATTGATAAACAGGCTGGCAATGGTCTCGCTGCTGCTGGCGAAGTTCAGGTTGACCTTCGAAAATCCCGTAGCCGTTTCCACCAGCCGAAGCGTCATCGCATCCAACAATGAAGTGTTGTCATTCAGTTGCAGTACCGTGTTTCTGGCGGTGGAGGTGCCATCGTTGGAGACGGTTAAATCCGCGATGTCCACCGAGCCGGTGGTCGCAACCACGAATGTTGATAAGCCGGAGGCAAGGCCCTTAACAGTCAAGGCTCCATTGGTCGCAGTGAGTGTGCCTCCGACCGTCAGACCGCCGCCGCCGGTCAGTTTGATGCCCTGGCCGCTGCCGCTGAAATTGATATTACTATTGATGATCTGGCTGCCGGTACCGGATTGCATGTTGATCGCTATGCCGCTGATGGCACTATCGATGTCGATGGCATTCCCGCTGATCGTGAAATTAGCGACGTTGGTATTGTATTGAAGCGAATTGATACGCCACGGATTGTTGATATCCACGACCGGTGTCGGGCGTGTTGAGCCGGCGAAACGCAAGTCGGCCGAGCCGTCACTCGGCGGCGCGGCGGCGACCGTTACCCAGTTCTCTTTCGTGCTCCAGTTGTCGTCGGTGCCGCCGCCATCCCAGGTAAACACATCCGCGGTCGCCGCCGGCAGCGCCAGCAGGGTGCCGAGCGCCCCCGCCACCAGCACCAGCCGAGCATTGATTGTCTTTTCCATCACTTGCCTCCTGTCTTGCTCTTGTCTCGTTTCGTGCCTCGTGCCAACTCGTGCGATCTTCCTTGCCATCTTCCTTGCTCCTTTCCTTGGTTGCGGGAATCTTTCCAGCAATTCTTGTTACCCAGAAATCTTCACAAATCCCCACAAATCTTTTAGCCCACGAAACACCCGAAACTACACGAAAAATTCAATTTTTCGATTTTTAGCGACAATTGGAAGGTTTTATGGGTTTTGATTTGTGGTAAAAACGGTTTAGCGGTTTGATTCGTGTTGATTTGTGTGGATTCGTGGGTAAAAAGGGTTTGGATTTTTCGTGTTGTTTCGTGTGTTTCGTGGGAAAAAAACGGTTCGGGTTGTTTCGTGGATTCGTGGACAAAAAGTTCTTTCAGTCGGTGACGGGGGCCAGGTTCGTGGTGGCACCAACGACCAGCCGCGGCAACACCCATTGCACCGGCTGCTCCACCGGCCGCCCCTGCACCCGCGCCAGCAGCATTTCCATGGCCTGGGCGGTGACCGCGGCATAGTCGTTTTCGATCGTCGTCAGCTTGGGGTAGCGCGCCGCGGCTTCCGCCTCGGAGCCGTAGCTGACCACGCTCAGGTCCGCCGGCGCGGCCAGCCCCTTCTCGGCGGCGGCATGGACCACCGCCCGGGCCAGCGACTCGCCGTGGCAGATGAACGCCGTCGGCCGCTCCGGCCGCGGCCGGGCCAGCAGCCCGCGCGCCCAGGCCATGGACGCCTCGGCCCGCGCGGCATCCATCTCGCCCGAAAAGAGCTGCTCCTCGTGGCGCAGGCCGAACTCGCCCGCCGCCCGCCGCAGCCCCTCCTGCCCCAGGCGGTTCTGCGAATAGCGCTCCGGCCCGCCGCCGTAGGCGAAGCGGCGGTGCCCCAGCTCCGCCAGCCAGGCGACCGCCTGGTAAACCGCCTTGTCCGCCGCCGACAACACGCAATAGGCGGCCGGCTCCTCGATGCTCACCCACGGCACATCCCCCCGCGCCGCCAGCCACTGCCGGAGCGGCTCGCCGACGTCGCCCACCAGCAGCGTGCCATCCACCAGCTTGGAGACCACTTGGTGCGGCGGAATGAAGCCGCCGCCGTCATCCATGGTGTGGTGATGGAACTCGATCTGGTAGCGGATCCCGCGGGCCGCGCATTGATCCACGAAATACCCGACCACCCGCCGCTGCACTTCACGGCGGAAGGCGGAGACGCTGTCCTGGGCGGCCACCACCACCCCCAACTGCCCGGTCTTCCGGGCCCGCAGCAACTGGGCGGCCACGCGCGGCTCATACCCCAGCCGCCGGGCCACGGCGACGACCTGCGCCCGGCGGGCCGCGCCGACCCGGCCGCGGCCATGCAGCGCGGCGGAGACGGTGGCCTGGGAGACCCCGGCCTCGCGGGCGACATCGGTGACGGTGATGGAGCGTTTGCGCCTCATGCCATTCCTGGAAAAAGCTTGGCCGTCCTGCTGATACGTATCGGCAAAGAGTACAATAGCCCGGCCCAGAACCACTGTCAAGGACTGGCCAGAAAAAAAAGTTTGGGGGGACCTGCCGGACCTGCCGTCCAGGCGCTCCTCGCAGGGCGGAAGACCTGCCGCCAAGGGGGGCACTGAGTCATTGGGTCACTGAGTCAGGAATTGCTGGCCGGCGGCAATGGCGGTTGGGGGTTCGCACGGAGGACACGGGGAACGCGGAGGCGATGGATCGAGGTTTTCCCCGTGGGCTCCGTGGGCGCCGTGCGAACCTTTCTTCCCGTGTGCCGCATCGGGGGAACAGACAAGAAAATGGGGTGGACGGGGGGACGCCGGGTGCGCGCCATCTTGCGCGGCGGGCGGCAAAAGGGCGAGCGCCACGCCCGCTGGCAGACCCCCGTCGCCTACCATGGCCGCGCCGGCCCGGATACGCGCCGAACCCGCCGTGCGGCCCGACGGCCGAGGCAAGCTCAGAGGAAATTCGTCAGCGCTGGCTCTCGGCCAAGCGGTGTTGACAAAACCTGACACGTGTGATAAATTAGGGACTTCATGAACAGGGTTTCTGCAACTTGGGCCAACTTGACGGCGGGGGTGCTGATCGCGCTTCTGGCCTGGCTGACGCCGGTTCCGACGCCGGAGCCGATGGTCGCCAGTCCTGCCGTCGAGGAGGGTTCCCTGTTCGCTTTCCCATCGTCGGAAAGTCCCAAGGAGACGTCGGCCTACGGCGCCGCCCCCGTGGCGGACTGGGGAGTTCCCCGTCTGCCGGAGGAAGGCCACCACCGCATGAGGCATCCTGACCCGTCCGCGGACGGGCGGCTCACGGTTGTGGCGCTGGCCTCCATCCGGGTGCCGGCCGGCCGCCGTCTTGACGCCGAGCGCGGCGCCTGGGTTCGCAGCCCGGTCGCCGACGGCGCTTCGTGCCCCCGGGCGCCCCCCGCCTGAGCGCACGTCGCGCCGCCCTTGCGTGAGCCGCGGTCCGGCGGCAATGATCTTCCCGGACCGCGGCCACGCCCTTTTCGCCGCCGTGTTTGCCACCCGGCACCCCTCCCCTCCCGCCGGCCTGGCCGCATTTGCGGCCAGGGGGCGGCGGCCCTGGTGTCGCCACGCCGCCACCAGGCCTTGTGCCCAGTTTTGGTGTCCGTTTCCCTTGGATTCCCCATTCCTCTTGCCAAGTAAGGAGTTCCCGCGATGAGCTACAGCTCGATCCTGTTCCAAATGGTGACGATTTTCGGCCTGACGGTCGCCATCTCCTTCGGAGTTGCCGCGCTGATGAAACTGATGTATGCCATCATGCAGGCGCTGAACAAGCGGTCCGCGCCGCCGCAGCCCTGAGCCAGCCCGGCCCCGCCGGCGCGGCTTCATCCGCTCCAACCCCTTGTCGTCCGCAAGCGAAAGAGTTCCCATGCATTACAACATCCTTGAGATTTTCCAGGGCGTCAACACCCTGTTGTCCTCCAGCCCGCTGATGCTCACGGTCCGCCTTGGCCTGATCGCCCTGGGGATGCTGCTCGTTTATCTTGGCAAGAAAGGGGTGCTGGAACCGCTCCTGATGGTTCCAATGGGGCTGGGGATGTCGGCGGTGAACGCCGCGGTGCTGTTCCTGGATCCCGAGACCGCCCGGAACGTGCTCTCGACCGTGGCGGCGCCGCCCACCCAAGTGCCCGGCACGCTGTTCGTGGCGCCGCTGGTGGAGAAGACGGAAAGCCTGATGTACCTGATGCAGGTTGACTTTTTGCAGCCGATCTACACCTTTGCCTTCAGCAACGGCCTGATCGCCTGTTTCGTGTTCATGGGGATCGGCGTGCTGCTGGATGTCGGCTACATGCTGCAGCGGCCGTTCCAGAGCATGTTCCTGGCGTTGTGCGCCGAGCTGGGGACGGTGGTCACCTACCCGATCGCCATGGCGCTTGGGATGACCAGCGGCGAGGCGGCCTCCGTCGCCATGGTCGGCGGCGCCGACGGCCCGATGGTGCTGTACACCTCGCTGAAGCTGGCGCCGCACCTGTTCGTGCCGATCACCGTGGTCGCCTACCTCTACTTGGGGCTGACCTATGGCGGCTACCCCTACCTGATCAAGCTGCTGGTGCCCGCCAAGCTGCGGGCCATCAAACCGGTGCCGGAGCCGGCGCCCACCGCCACCGCCGGGGAGAAGCTCGCCTTCGCGGTGATCCTCAACACCGTGCTTTGCTTCCTCTTCCCGGTGGCCGCGCCGCTGTTCATCTCCCTCTTCCTCGGCGTCGCGATCAAGGAGGCGGGGCTGACCCACTTCAGCGACTTCGTCGGCGGGCCGCTGCTTTACGGCTCGACCCTGTTCCTCGGCTTCCTGCTGGGGGTGCTCTGCGAGGCGAACACGATCCTCAGCCAGGGGGTGTGGAAGCTGCTGATCCTCGGGGTTGTCGCGCTGCTGCTTTCCGGCATCGGCGGCATCCTCGGCGGCTACGTCCTCTACTACCTCACCGGGAAGAAGTACAACCCGGTGGTGGGCATTGCCGGCGTGAGCTGCGTGCCGACCTGCGCCAAGGTGGCGCAAAAGATGGTCTCCAAGGAGAATCCGGCGGCGATCATCCTGCCGCAGGCGCTTGGGGCCTGCATCAGCGGGGTGATCACCACGGCGATCCTCTGCGGCGTCTACACGGCCGTCATCCCGCTGCTGGCGAAGTGACCCCCGCGAAGTCCGCGCCGCGGCGGCCTTGGCCGGCCGCGGCCGCCCCCCCCCGAGTTGCCGGGAGGACCGGGAAAGGAAGGGAAGACCGATGCGCATCCGCCCCTATTGGTTCAGCGGCACGGCCATCGCCCTGGCCGGCGTCGCTGTCCACCGGCTGCTGGCGCCGCTGGCCAGCGGCGCGGCCAAGTCCGCCCTGCTGCTGGCCGGGATGACGCTGGCCTTTGGCGGGCTGCTGGTGATCGTCTTCGGGTTGAACCGGAGCCACCGCCGCTGACCCGGGGCGGGCCTCAGGCCAGCTTTTCGCCGAGGAGCCGTTCGTAGAGGCGGACGTACTGGAGGGTGGTCTTCTCCAAGTTGAAGTTGGTGAACCCTTCGCGCATGATCCGGCGGATGATCCGCTCGCGGGTGGGTGGCGGCAGGCGGTGGAAGCGCATCGCCTCGCCGATGGCCCACCAGAGGGCGTCGCTGGTGAAGTCGTTGAACACGAAGCCGTTGCCGGTTTCGTTGACCGGGTCGAGGTGCTGCACCGTGTCCTTCAGGCCGCCGGTGGCGCGGACGATGGGGAGGGTGCCGTAGCGCATCCCCTCCATCTGCGGCAAGCCGCAGGGCTCGTAGAGGGAGGGCATGAGGATGAAGTCGGCCGCGGCCTTGCCCAGCTCGCTGAGGCTGTCTTCGAAGACGTGGTAGGCGATGCGGCCGTGGCTGCCGCAGGCGATGGTGCCGAAGGCGCGCTGCCCATCCGGGTCGCCGTTGCCGACGATGGCGACCTGGAGGCCGTCGCTCCAGTAATGGCTGACCAGGGCGAGGGCGATTTCGGAGAGCAGGTGCGGCCCCTTCTGGCTGAAGATGCGGTGGGGCCAGAAGAAGAGGGGGGCGTCGGCGTTGATCTCCAGCCCCAGCCGCTTCTGGAACTCCAGCTTGTTCTCGCGCTTGGCCTCCATGACGGTGTTGACGTCGAAGTTGCGCTTGAGGCCGGCGGTGGTGCGCGGATCCACGTTGCTCTTCGGGGCGTTGAGGATGCCGAAGGCGCAGCCCGCCTTGTGCTTGGCGAGCATTTCGGTGCGGAACCGCGCCGAGATCAGCTCGGGGAAATGGCCGTGGATGATCTCCAGGAGGAAGGTGGGGCTGACGGTGTTGACGAAGTTGGCGGCCTTGACGCCGCTGAGCAGGAAGTCGACGGGATCCGCGTCCCAGAAGTTGGGCATGTGGTCTGGATGCGCGTCCAAATAGAGGTCGCGCCAGAAACGGGAGACGTCGAGCCCGCAGTTCTCCAGATTGCGGAGGGTGTCCTTGTTGGTGTGGACGTTGTGGATGGTGAAGAGGGAGGGGATGCCGCGGGAATGGGCGGCGGCGGGGATCAGCCCGGTCATCCAGTCATTGCAGTGGACGAGCATCTTGCCGTGGAGCGGCATGGCCTGGTCGAAGACCTGGTTGATCACTGCCCGCTGGAAGGCCTCGGCCCGGTGCAGCGCGGAATTGGGGCCGCGCGCCTCGTACACGTCCTTGATGTAGGCGAAGGAGGAGTCCTGGACCAGGTGGATGGCGTCGGCGCCCTGGAAGACGCTCACCAGGCGGTCCAGCTCCTCGCGGCGGATCCGGGCGAAGTCGCACATCTGCTGCTCGTATTTGGGCAGGGCGATGTGGACGTCCAGGCCGAGCTTGACCATTTCGGCGACCAGCGCCGAGCTGATGTCGGCGAGGCCGCCGCCCTTGGCGTGGATGAAGTTGGCCAGGTTGCCGATGCCGCTGGGCAGCTCGGTGACTTCGGGGGTGACCAGCAGGATCCGCGGGCGCCGGGCCTTCCGCTGGATCTGGAAGCTGGGGCGGCCGAGGTTCTTGGCCTCGCAGCGGAGTTCGGTCAGCACCGTGGCATAGGCGGCGATGGCCTGGCTGATTTCGTCGCACTTTTCCGGCCGCGGGGCGGTGCTGGCGACGTCGAGGGTGCTCATGGCGGCGTAGAGGTCCGCCGCCCCGAGCTGCCGCCAAGTTTCCAGCAGCGGCTCGTCGCCAGCGCCGACCAGGGGCGTTTCGAGTTCCTGGTAGCGCTGGAAAAGGATCTGCTGGGCGCGGTTGCCCAGCCAAGTCCCCGTGTCCTGGGCGGCCCCCTTCCAGGAAGAGGTGGCCAGGTCGCCCAGGGCGGCGATGGGGAGGCGGTCGCGCTCCCGGCTGGCCACCAGCTCCCCGGCGGTCACCGGGGTGACGCCGGCCGGCGCCAGCGCCGCGGCGAACTGCTCCCACGGCTCGTCCGCGCCACTGGCGATCTCGCCGGCGCACTCGTAGGGGAAGCCCAGCACCACGTCCCCCTCAAACCGCTGCAGCCATTCCTCGAAGCGGCCGGGTTCCGGGTTGTGGGCGAGGTGGCGGGCCAGCTCCTCGCTGCGCTCCCGGTCCCGCGGCAGCACCAGCAGCCGCTTCAGCCGGTCGGTGAGCAGCCCCCCGGCCGGCGCCAGCGCCGCCAGGTCGGCCCGCCGTTCGCAGAACAGCGCCTTGAAGCCAACTTCCCCCGCGACATGGCCGATGGTGTTGTTGAAGAGCAACCCCGTGTTGCGGAAGGCGGTGGGGACGACCCCCAGCAGGTCTTCGAGCATGGCGATGTGGAGCTGGGCCTGGGCGCGGAAGGCGGTCTTGCTGGCGTCCCGGAACAGGCTTGCCAGACTGTGGTGCGAGGGCTCGGCGAGGAACTCGATGCGCCCGCTGTCGCGCGCCACCTGGGCCAGTTCCTGGAAACTGTGGAGCAGCTCCGGATGGTGCCGCCGCGCCATCTCCAGCAGCGGGCCGCTGATGCTGACGCAGGCCCGGAACGCCGGCTGGCGCTCCACCAGCCGGGCGAGCATCCGGTTCACCGGGAGGAAGCTGCGGGCCGCCACGGCCCGGAGCTGCTGCTGCTCTTCCTGGATGTCGAAGGGGGCGGCCAGCGCCGGGTTTTTCTTGAGCCGGCGCGGCTGATGGGCCGCCAGGAACAGGCAAAGGGTGGTCATGGGGATGCCCTCCTTGGGCAACGCGGCAAATTGGGAATCATCACGCTACAATGTAGCGCCGCTTGCCGCAAGTCGAAACCTCCCGCGAACGGGAAGCCTGGCATCTGAATGGGGCCGGGCGGCCGAACGGCCATGCCCACCGCGGTCAGGCGGCCGGCGGCGGGCCGGGCGGAAGCTGGCCGGCCGCAACCAGGCCCGGCTTGCCGGCGGGCGCGGCCGCCCCCCAGCCGGCCTCCAGCTCCACCGCCCGCGGGAAGAGGATGTTGCTTTCGAGGTGGAAATGCTCGTGCAAGTCCGCATCCAAGTGCCGCAGTTCGGCCATGAACGCCCGCATCTGCGGGATCGCGTCGGCGGGGGGCGTGTAGCCGTTGGTGAGGCCGCGCAGGATATGGAGCGCCGCGATGGTGTCCTCATGGTCCAGCTCCATCCGGCCAATGGCCGCCATGAAGGTGGCGCCGCGGGTCTCCGGCTTGGACATGCCGCCGCGGATGGCGCCGTCCAGCACGAGAATGGCGGGGAAGAGGATCCGCTCCTCCTTCAACTGATGGGAGATCAAGTCCTCCTCGAGGACGAGGAAGAGGTCGGCGACCTTCCGCAGCAGCGGCCCGTATTTCTCCCCATGGTGCTGGATGATCTTGACCAGGTGCAGCCGGATGCGGGGCAGCGCCCGGTGGAGGTAGCGGTGGTGCGCATCCAGGATGTGGCGGACGAGCCGGGGGAGCGGTTCGCCATGCCACCCCTGGGCCTCCGCCGCCGACGCCGCCTGGACGGCCCGCAGCTCCCGGATGAGCCGGTCAAGGTTCACCCCGTAGTCGCGGGCGGCGTCTTCCAGGGTGCCCTCGCCGCCACAGCACCATTCGATCTGGTGCAACTGGAAGACCGTCCGCGACCGCGGCACCTGGCCGGCCACTTCCCGCACCGTTGTATCGGGCTTGATGATCATCGCTCGGAAAGATCCCTCCATGGGGGGCGGCCGGCCACGGTCAGGCGCCTGCCGCCAGCGCCGGCGCCCGCCGCGGCGCCTCGCCTTGCCGCGCCTGGACAAGCAGTTCGCGGACATGCTCGCGGGCCGTGGCCGAGGCGGCCTCGGCGCCGAGCATCCGGGTCAACTCCTCTTCGCGGCCGGCGGCGTCCAGCAGCGCCATGGCGGTGTGCGTGCGCCCGTCCGCCACTTCCTTGCTGACCCGGTAATGCCGGGCCGCCGCCGCCGCGATCTGCGGCAAATGGCTGATGCAGAGCACTTGGTGGTGGCGGGCAATGGCGCACATCTCCTCGGCCACCTTGACCGCCACCCGGCCGCCGATGTTGGCGTCCACCTCGTCAAAGACCAGCACCGGCACGCGGTCGGCCTGGCTGAGGACCGTCTTGACCGCGAGCATGACCCGGGCCATCTCGCCGCTGCTGGCGATCTGGCGCAGGGACTGCATCGGCTCGCCAGGATTGGGGGCGAAGCCAAACTCGGCATGGTCGGCCCCGTCGGGCCCCGGTTCGGCCGCCGCCAGCGTCACGGCGAAGCCGCTCTGCTGGAACCCCAGCCGTTGCAGCTTGCCGGTGATCGCCTCGGCCAAGGCCATGGCGGCGGCGTGGCGGCGCTGGTGGAGCGCCGCGCAGGCGCGCTGGTGGAGCGCCGCCAGTTCGGCGCAGCGCCGCTCCTGCGCCTCCAGCCGGGCCTGGCGCTGGTCGGCGCTGTCCAGCCGCTCCCGCAGCGTTGCCGCCGTCCGCAGCACGTCGGCCAAGGTCGGGCCGTACTTGCGGCGGAGCTTCTGGAGCAGCCCCAGCCGCTCGTCGAGCCGGGCCAGCTCCGCCTCGTCCAGCTCCAGGGTGGAGGCATAGCGCTCCAAGTCGCCCCCCAGTTCCTCGACGCTGGCAATCATCTGTTCGAGCCGCTCCCGCAAGGGTGCCCCCTGTTCCGCGTCAATCGCCTCGATCGCTTCCAGCTCGCGGAGCACGAGCCGCAACGGCTCGACGGCGGCGGCCTCACCCTCGGTCAGCCCCTGCCGGGCACGGGCGGCCGATTCCAGCAGCGACCGCCGGTGGGCGGCCACCGCGTGCCGGGCCGGCAACGCCTCATCCTCCACCAGGTCGAGGCCGGCGCGCTCGATCTCCTGGAGCTGGAAGCGGCAGAACTCCGCCTCCTGGGGGGAAAGATGCTCGGCGGCCAGCCGTTCCCGCTCCACCTTCGCCGCGGCGAAGTCGCGCCAGGCATCCGCGCAGGCCGCCCGCTCCGCCGCCGCGCCGCAGAAGGCATCCAGCAATTCGAGCTGGGTGCGGGGCTGGAGCAGGGACTGGTGGTCGTGCGGCCCGTGGATGTCGACCAGGAGGTCGCCAAGCTGGCGCAGGGTTTGGAGGGTCACGGCGGCGCCGTTGATGAACGCGCGGCTGCCGGTGGCGGCGATCACCCGCCGGAGAAGCAAGGCATCCTCCTCGGCCGGCGGCAGCCCATTGTCGGCCAGGAACCGCTCCAACGTAGCCCGCTGCTCCGCCGCCGGCGCCGCCGCCAGATGCAGGGAAGCGGCGATCTCGCAGGAAGCGGCGCCCTGCCGGATCAGCCCCGGCCCCGCCCGTTCGCCGAGGAGGAGCTGGAGCGCCCCCAGGACCAGGGACTTGCCGGCGCCGGTCTCGCCCGTGACCACGTTCAGGCCGGAGCCGAACTCCACGTCAAGCCCAGCCACCACCGCCAGGTTCCGGATATGCAGAGATGCCAGCACCGCCGCTTCAGGCCTCTTGAAGTGAAAGTTGCCGCCGGGCGCCCCGCCCGCCGCCGTTTGGGATGCCGGCTATTATACTACCTCATTTGCAATTTCAATCCGCGCTCCACGCTATTTCCACCACTGCAACCCATGAGCCCAGCCCGCCCCGAAACCGGATCCCGCCGCAAGGGCGCCCCCGCCCGCCGCCGGGGTTGGCGCCTCTGGCGCGGGCTGCTGCTGGCCATCGGGGCGGCCTACCTGGCCGGCCTGGCCCTGGACCGGTGCGGCGGACCGCGCTTCACCGCCGGAACCAACGTCTGCACCCCGCCCCTGCCGCTGGCCGCCGGCGAGGCCCGCTTCCTGTTCGACCTCACGGGCACGGCGCCGGACGGCCGCCGCGTCTTCCACCAGGAAACCTTCGACGCCCTCCTGGAACTCATCGCCCGCGCCACCGACGGCGAACTGCTGCTGCTCGACCAGTTCCTCGTCAACCACTTCCGCGGCCGCACCGGCACCGGCGGCAGCCCCCACCGCGACCTCACCGGCGAGCTTGTCCAAGCGCTGCTGGCCGCCCGCCGGCACCACCCCGGCCTGGCCATCCTCTTCATCACCGACCCGCTCAACGCCAACTACGCCGACCAGTGCCCGCCCGACCTCCAGCCGTTGGCCGAGGCCGGCATCCCCGTGCTGCTCACGCCGCATGAGCTGCTGGCCGACAGCAACCACCTCTATTCCCCCTTCCACCGCCTCCTGGCCTGGCCCGCCAGCCGCTTGCCGGGCAGCGACCGGCCGCTCCTCGCCAACCCCTTCGACCCGGACCAGCCACGCCTGGGCCTCCGCGCCTTCGCCCGCCTGCTCAACTTCAAGGCCAACCACCGCAAGGTCGCCGTCCGCCTCGCCCCCGACGGCAGCGGCGAAGCCCTGGTCTCCAGCGCCAACCCGCACACCGCCAGCAGCGCCCACGGCAACTGCGCCCTCCACCTCACGGCCGGCCCGGTGGCGGCGGCCATCCTGCGCAGCGAACTCCAGCTCGCCCACACCATCCTCCTCCACCGCCCGCACCTGGCCTTCGGCACCCCCGCCAAGCTGGCCCTGCAACGCGACCTCGCCGCCCGCCTCGCCGCCCTGCCCGCCACCACCCCCACCGCCGCGGCGGAACCCGGCCGCCCCACCGCCCAGTTCGCCACCGAGGCCGCCTTCGCCACCCAACTCGAAGCGGAACTCGCCCGCGCCGGCGCCGGCGACCAAATCGCCATCCTCCAATTCTATCTCGCCGACCCCCGGCTGCTCCGCGCCCTCAAGGACGCCTGCGCCCGCGGCGCCACCGTGCGCCTGCTGCTGGACCTCAACCGCGACGCCTTCGGCCGCGCCAAGAATGGCATCCCCAACCGCGCCACCGCCCACAGCCTCCACGCCTGGGCCACGCGCACCGGCCACGACCTCCAGATCCGCTGGTTCCGCACCGCCGGCGAACAGGCCCATGCCAAAGCCATGCTGATCCGCCGCCCCGCCACCGGCCACAGCGTCCTCGCCGCCGGCTCCGCCAACTGGACCGTACGCAACCTGCGCGGCAGCAACCTCGAAGCCGGCCTGATCCTGCGCGACGTCCCGGCGGCGGCCGAGCGCTACACTACGGCCTTCACCCAACTTTGGGAAAATCCGGAAGCCACCGCTTATAGTGTGGCATACTCGGAACCGGACGCTCCGGGGGCGGCGGGACGGCTGGGGCAGAGGTTGCTCACGGCCTTCGGCAGCTTCACCGGCGCCTGCACTTATTGAAACGCCGGCAGGGACGTGCAACGGAATGGGTTGGATCGCAATCACATTGGCGGCCGCGGTCGTGGCGCTGGGCTGGATGGCCCGGCGGCTGACCATCCGCAACCAGTTCCTGCGGCTCAAGCTCCAGGCCACCCAGCGGCAATCCCGGGAGGCCACCGACTTCCTCGGCCTGTTCACCACCAGCCTGGCCACGACCAACGACTGCGAACAGGCGATGGACACCGTCGGCCATTATCTCTGCGAACAGGTGGACGCGGCGGCGGTCTGCATCTACCGCATGGTCGAGGACGGCGGCGAACAGCGGCTCCAAGGCACGGCCGTCACCGGCATGTTCCCGCCGCTCAAAGCCACCGCCCACCTCGATCTCCTGATGGCCAAGGCCAGCCACCTCAAGGAGCACGTCAAGCATGAGCAGTTCGCCCTGGGCGAGGGGCTCGTCGGCCTCGCCGCCGCCCAGCAGCGGGCCATCCTGGTGGAGGACGCGGCCGACGGCCGCTTCGACCTGCCCGCGGAGGTGAAGACGGCCATGGCCGCCCCGATGTTCTCGGAAACCCGCCTGGAAGGCGTGGTCGTGGCCGTCAATGGCCGCACCCCCAACCGCCGCTTCACCCCGGCCGACCTGCGGAACCTGGAACACCTCGCCCACCAGGCGGCCATGGCCAGCGTCCTCACCGGCATCTACGCGGAACGTTCCCGCCAGGAACGGCTCTTCCAGGAACTGGAGTTCGCCCGCCAGATCCAGCACTCCCTCCTGCCCGAGGCCATCCCCCACTTTGGCGACTACCAGCTCCACGCCGCCACCCGCCCCGCCCTCGAAGTCGGCGGCGACTTCTATGACTTCATCGCCGTCGATGAAAACCGCCTGATCATCCTCGTCGCCGACGCCAGCGGCAAGGGCGTCCCCGCCTGCATGCTGATGGCCATGTGCCAGAGCTTCGCCCGCGTCGAGGCTGAACACTTCACCATGATGGAGGAGTTCCTCCGCAACCTCAACCGCCACCTCTACCGCGACTCGGACCGCAGCCGCTTCGTCACCGTCGCCGCCCTGATGATCGACAAGGAAAACCACGTCTGCGAATACGCCCGCGCCGGCCACACCGAACTGCTGCTGCGCCTGGAAAGCGGCAAGTTCCGCGTCGTCAAGCCCAAGGGCGCCGCCATCGGCCTGCTGCCCGACGAATTCGACATCGGCTTCGACACCATCGCCTTCAGCTTCACCCCCGGCACCTCCCTGCTCGTCTTCACCGACGGCATCACCGAGGCCCTCGACGAGAACGGCACGGAGTTCGGCCTCGACCGGCTCATGCAAATCTGGACGCGCCAGGAACTGCCGGCCGCCGAGGCCGGCGAGGCCATTTTCACCGCGGTGAAGGAGTTCGCCGGCAACGCCCCGCAGGCGGACGACCAGACCGTCCTGGTCATCACCCGCCCCAGACCCGCGGCCAGCCCCGGGACCGCACCCGCCCCCACCTGACCCCGCGCACCCCCCCCGCCCACGGCAAAAGGCCTGCCCGCCCCCCATGCGCCGTTTCCTCTACTGGCTGCTGCTGCTCACCCTCCTGGTGCTGGTCGCCGCCTTCTTCACCCCCGGCCCCTTCCGCGCCGCCCTCGGCGGCGCCGGGCTGCCCTTCCTCAAGGGCACGACGGCGGCCAGCAACGCCGTCGCCAACCACCTGGAAAACCTCCGGCCAACCACCCGCGCCGAGCGGGAGCGGCTGCGCCACTACGAACGGCTCATCCTCCAACTGAACACCCAGCTCCAGCAGGCCCGCCTCGCCGCCGCCGAAAACCGGGAGCTGCGCCAATACCTGGAAATGCCCGCACCTCCCGCCTGGCGCCTGGCCGTCGCCCCCGTCATCGCCCGCGACCCCTACACCTGGAACCGCCGCTTCCGCATCGGCAAGGGCGCCCTCCATGGAATCACCCTCGGCGCCGCCGTCCTCGCCGGCAACCAGGTCATCGGCCGCATCCACGAACTCTCCGCCCGCAGCGCCGTCGTCGCCACCCTCGCCGACCCCGCCTGCAAGCTCAGCGTCCACCTCCCCGGCAGCAATGCCGTCGGCATCCTCGCCGGCCGCGCCGACCAGCACTGGCACGAGCCACCCTTCTGCCTCGTCACCTTCCTGCCACGCGACGCCGACTACCAGCCCGGCGACTACGTCCTCACCTCCGGCCTCGGCGACGCCGTGCCCGCCGGCCTCCCCGTCGGCCGGGTCATGCCCTTCCCCGACGGCGCCAGCAAGCGGATCGCCAGCGCCGCCTATGCCGAACTCCTCGTCCGCCCCGGCGCCGATTTCGCCGGCTTCCGCGATGTCGCCGTGCTCGTGCCCCTCCCCCCCCCGGCCCCCCACAGCCCCGGCCCCCCATAGCCACCTCCAAGGCCCTTTCGTGGCCGGTGGTTCAGCCAGTGTTCCAAACCAAGCCGTTGGTGTTCTCGTTCGTCCCCCGCTCCCACGAGTGGCAGGGATGGGCAAAGAAGACCTGGAGGAAGGCCTCGGCGGTCTGCCCCGAGAGGGTGCGGCCGGAGGCGTCGGGGATGGTGGCGGAGGGCATAAGCTGGGAAATATCGGGGCGTTATGGGCGGGGATGGGCGTCCACCCCCGCCATCGCTTCCGGGATTGCCGCAAAAGTGGCGCTGGCGGCGGCGACGAAGGCCCGGACGCGGCCCGCCTCCTTGCGGCCGTCGGCGCCTTCCACGCCGGTGTGCGCGTCCACCCCCGCCGGGCGCACGGCGCGGATCGCGGCGGCGACGTTCTCCGGGGTCAGGCCGCCGGCGAGGATCAGCGGCCGGCGGAGTTCGCGCGCCAGGGTGTGGCTGACCGTCCAGTCGTGGGTGCGGCCGGTGGCGCCACAGGCGCCCGTGGCGGGGTCGAAGCTGTCGGTGATGAAGGCGTCGGCGGCCGGCTCGAACGGCCGGGCGGCGGCCAGGAGCGGCGCCGGATCCGATCCCCGGACGATCAGGCTCTTGATCAGGAAGAGGTCGGGGCGCAGTCCGCGCAGCCGGGCGAACTCCGCGGCGGTGATCTCGCCGTGCGCCTGCACCGCCTTGGCCCCGAGCGCGGTTGCGAACTCCGCAATCCCGCGGCCGTCGGTCTGGTAGGTGATCAGCACCGGCACGGCGGCGGCGGGCAGGTGCCGGATCAGGGCGGCGGCGGCGGCCTCGTCCAGGTCTGGCCGGTGGTAGCCGAGCCGCAGGGGGAAGCCGAGCCAGGCCACGCCGGCGGCGAGCAGCAGTTCCGCCTCGGCCGCGTCGCTCACGCCGGCGATTTGGATCCAGGGCTGGGGGATGGCGGGGCGCATGGTGGGAGCTTCCGGCGCTATCGTCCCTTCTGCACGACGATGCGGGTGGCCAGGGTGGCGGCGGCGGCGGGGTCGAAGCGGGCCGGCTCGGGGGTGAGGCAGGAGGCACTGGCGGCGGCGAGGGCCTGGCGGAAGGCGCCCACCATGCCGGCCGGCTCCTCCAGGAGCGCCCGCCGGCCGGCGACCTGGGCCAGCAGCACGGCGGCCGCCGTGTCGCCGGCGCCAATGGGATTCAGCACCCGCTCCAGCTTCGGCAAGGTGAAATCCCATTTTTCGCCGGCCCGGAAGAGGTGGGCCTGGCCGCCGCCGGCGGTGACCGCCAGCCAGCGCACGGGGAAGGCCGCCAAGCAGTCCGCGGCCGCCCCGGCCAGATCGTCCCGTTCCATCAGCGCGCACAGTTCGGCGGCGTTGACCTTGAGCAACTCCACCCCCGCCTGCAAGGTTGGCAGCACGCCGCGGTAGCCATCGAGCAGCACGGGGATGCCGCGGTGGCGGGCGGCGCGGACGGCCTCCTCGTAGAAGGTGTCGGGCACGCCCGGCGGGAAGGTGCCGCAGAGGGCCACGCCGGCCGCCGCCGGCAGGCGGTCCATCACGGCGTGGCGCAGCCGGGTGAACTCGGTGGCCGTGACGGGTTCGGCGGGCTCGATCAGCTCGGTCATTGTCCCCGTCGCCTCGCACAGCAGCGTGTTGCAGATCCGGGTGGTGGCGCCGGTGCGCACCGTCGCGTGCGCCAGGCCGCGGGCCTCCAGGTCGGTGACCAGCCAGTCGCCGGTGGCGCCGCCCGCGAACTGGGCGACGGTGGCGGCGCGCCCCGCCTGGCGGGCGGCGGCGACGAAGTTGATCCCCTTGCCGCTGGCCTGGCTGCGGACTTCGCGGGCGCGGTTGACCTCGCCTAGGCGCAGCCTCTCGAAGAAGAAGGTCTTCTGCCAGGCGGGGTTGAGCCCAAGGGCGAGCAGGGGTGCGGCTGGATCGGGGGCGTTCATCGGCGGCGTGTCCGGCCGGCGGCGGCGCTCCTGCCGGCCCCCGGTCCCATACTGTAGACGCCGCCCCCGGGTTTGCCGCCCCCTCCAGCCCTGGTGGGCGGGGCATTCCCAGCCCCCGCATCCGCCCCCCCCATGGGCGATTTGCCTGTCCTTGGACGCACACCCCTTTTTGCGGACTCCACGCCAATGGAAGGGGTCGCGCCGGCTTGCAATGGCGGAAACCCGGGCTATCTTCTACGCCGTTGTTTGCCTTTTGGCACTTGTTGCCGAGGGGTGGGCAATGCCTTCTTGAGCGGGGGCGTAGCGCAATTGGTTAGAGCACTGCCCTGTCACGGCAGAGGTTGCGGGTTCGAGCCCCGTCGCTCCCGCCATTCCCAATCAAACCGACGCCCCGCGTCGGTTTTTTTTGTTCCACCCGCAACCGGCTCCGGCAATTGTCATGGCAGTGCGCAAAAAGAAAAAGACCGCCCTCCCCTCCCCGGCCACGGTGCCCGCCGGGGTGCCGGCCGTGACCGAGGTGACGATCGAGACCTCCGTCTCCGACCTCTCGGTGGCCGCGGCCGCCGCCGCGGCGGCCGCGGCGGACCGGGGCGGCGGCAAGCCCCAGCGGCTGCCGGTGGTGCCGCTGCGGCGGGCAGTGCTCTTCCCCTATGCCATGACGGCAATGGTCATTGACCAGCCGGAAGGCGTCCGCCTAGTCGACGAGGCCGTGGCCCGGAACCGCTTGGTCGCCATTGTCCCGGTCGATGCCCCGGATGGCACCGCCCTCGCCGCCGCCAAGCTGCCGGACGTGGCCTGCGCGGCCCGCATCGTCAAGGTGCTGCGCTTCCCCGACGACACCCTGCGCATCCTCGTCCGCGGCATCCGCCGCCTGCGGCTGCACCAGGCCGGCCCGGCCAAGCCCTATCCGGTGGCCACCTTCCTGCCGACGGCGACGCCCGACCCGGATTCGCCCGAAATCCAGGCGCTGGTCGCCAGCCTGATGCAGCAGTTCCATCAGTTGCTGGCCCTTTCCCCCACCCTGCCCGACGACCTCAAGGTGGTCATGCTCAACTTGGAGAACCGCGGGCGCCTGGCCGACTTCCTCGCCAGCAACCTCAACCTTCACTTCGCGGAGAAGCTGGAGCTGCTCCGCACCGGCGCGGTCGGCGAACGGCTGGCCAAGCTCAGCGTCCTGCTCAACCGCGAGCTGGAACTGCTCAAGCTCGGCAACGAGATCCAGAGCAAGGTGAGCAACACCTTCGGCAAAGCCCAGCGCGAGGCGTTCCTGCGCGAACAGCTCAAGACGATCCAGGAGCAGCTCGGCGAAGAGCCCGAGTCCGCCGAGATCGCCGCCCTCCGCGCGCGGCTGGCGGAAGTCCGCCTGCCCGACGAGGCCAAGGCCGCCGTCGAGCGGGAGCTGGAGCATCTCCGCAAGATGCACCCGATGCATGGCGACTACAACGTCGCCCGGACCTACGTCGAATGGCTCCTGGCCCTGCCTTGGGCCACCCTCACCGAGGATCGCCTTGACCTCGCCGCCGCCGCCCGGCTGCTGGACGCCGAGCACTACGGCCTGCGGAAGGTCAAGGACCGCATCCTCGAATTCCTCGCCGTCCGCCAACTCCGCGGCGACGCCCGCGGCTCCATCCTCTGCCTCGCCGGCCCCCCGGGCGTGGGCAAGACCTCCTTTGGCCACTCGATCGCCAAGGCCCTCGGCCGCGAATTCATCCGCGTCTCCCTGGGCGGCATCCGTGACGAAGCCGAGATCCGCGGCCACCGCCGGACCTACGTCGGCGCCCTCCCCGGCCGCATCATCCAAGGGCTCCGCCGCGCCAAGACCGCCAACCCCGTCTTCATGCTCGACGAGATCGACAAGATCGGCGCCGACTTCCGCGGCGACCCCTCCGCCGCCCTCCTCGAAGCCCTCGACCCTGCCCAGAACAGCGCCTTCTCCGACCATTACCTGGAGGTGCCATTCGACCTCTCCAAGGTCCTCTTCATCACCACCGCCAACCTGGTCGACCCGATCCTGCCCGCCTTGCGCGACCGCCTGGAAATCCTCGACCTCCCCGGCTACACCGCCCTGGAAAAACGGGAGATCGCCCGCCGCTTCCTCCTGCCGCGCCAGCTCGCCGCCAACGGCCTCGGCAAACGGCAGCTCGCCCTTCCCGACGCCACCCTCGACGCCCTCATCGGCCGCTACACCTGCGAGGCCGGCGTCCGCAACCTCGAGCGCGAACTCGGCCGCCTCTGCCGCAAGGCCGCCCGCCGCCTCGTCGAACTGCCGGAAGCCAAGCGCGCCCGCCAGCGCTTCACCATCACGGAAAAACAGCTCCCCGGCTGGCTCGGGCCGCGCCGGCTCTTCCCCGAAGCCGCCACCGCCGAACCGCTGGTCGGCATCGCCACCGGCCTGGCCTGGACCAGCGCCGGCGGCGACGTGCTCCAGATCGAGGCCACCGCCTTCCCCGGCAAAGGCACCCTCACCCTCACCGGCTCCCTCGGCGAGGTGATGAAGGAAAGCGCCCAGCTCGCCTACAGCCACCTCCGCGGCCGCCACGAGGAACTGCACATCCCCAGCGCCAAGTTCGAAAGCTGCGACTTCCATCTCCATGTCCCCGCTGGCGCCACCCCCAAGGACGGACCCTCCGCCGGCGTCACCCTGCTCACCGCCCTCGCCTCGCTGCTCACCGGCCGCCCGGTCAAGCCGTTCCTGGCCATGACCGGCGAACTGACGCTCCGGGGCCGGGTGCTGCCCGTCGGCGGGATCAAGGAGAAGGCGCTGGCCGCCGCCCGCGCCGGCGTCCGCACCCTCATCCTGCCGGTGTCGAACCGCCAGGACTTGGAGGAGATTCCGGCGGAGATCCGCGATGCGCTCCAGTTCCACTTCGTCCACGATGCGGGCGAGGTTCTGGCGCTGGCCCTGCAAGACTGAGCCCGGCGGCGCTCAACCCGGGCCCAGGTGGCGGAGCCGGCGGCCGTCCCAGGCCACCACCTGGTCCGCCACCCGCACCCGCTCCCACGCGAACTCCGCCACCAGCTCCCGCGGAGTCCGCGGCCGCGGCTCCGGCTGGAGCCCCGCCACCCAGGCGAGGACGCCGCACAGCGCCGCCGGCGTGTAGTGCTCGCGCAGCTCCGCGGCGCTGACTGAGCCATGGAACTTGGCCAGCTTGGTGCCGTGCGGCTCCAGCAGCAGCAGGTGATGGCGGTAGGCGGGGGGCGGCAGGCCAAGCAGCCGGTGGAGGGCAACCTGGGTGGCGGTGCTCGGCGCAATGTCGCGGCCGCGGACGACGCGGTTGATCCCGGCCGCCGCATCGTCCACGACCACGGCGAGCTGGTAGGCCACGGCGCCGTCGCGCCGGCGCAGCACGGGGTCGCCCATCGCCGCCGCCACCTCCTGCGACAGGTCCAGCCCCGATTCGTCCCGCAGCGCCACCTGGGCGTCGTCCAGCCGGCAGCGGAGCGGCTCCAGGCCGGCCCGCCAGCCGCCGGGCGGCAGTGGCCGGCCGCGGCAGGTGCCGGGATAGGCCCAGCCCCCGTCGGCGGCGGGCAGCCCCGCCGCCTTGAGCCGGGCCCGGCTGCACGAACAGGGATAGAGCCGCCCCTGCGCCGCCAAGCGGTCCAGCGCGGCCTCATGGCGGGCGGCGTTGTCGTGCTGCCACTCCAGCGCGTCCCAGTCCAGGCCGAACCAGGCCAGGTCGGCCAGCAGCCCCTGCCGCCATTCGTCCGTGCAGCGCTCCGGATCCAAGTCCTCCAGGCGTAGCACGAACCGCCCCCCGCGGCGGCGGACGTCGAGCCAGGCCAGCAGCCCGGCGAGCAGCGTCCCCGGATGCGCCCGGCCGGTCGGCGACGGCGCGAACCGCCCGATGGCGTCGGTGGGCTCCATTCCGCGCGGCCCGCCTTTCCCTGAGATCGGGCGTTACAGCTTGCCGATCCGCTTGAGCACGACCAGGATGTCGTTGTCGCTCTCGCCACGCTGGCGGGCGAGCTGCTTGACTTCCTGCTCCAGGTTGACTTCGAGCCGGTGGAGCTGGACGTGCTGCTCGACGGTCTTGCGCACCTTCGCCTTCACGTGCTCCTGCGAGATGCGGTTGAAGTCGTCCACCAGCTCCGCCGGCTTGCGCGAATAGAGCATGGAAACCGTCACGGAGGGCTTGCGCAGCCGCGGGTTTTCAACCACGCTGTAGATCGGCGTCACCTCTTTGCCGGTGAAGTGGTCCAGGATGTTGTAGAACGCCCGCGGGTCGCCGCCCTCGGGCACCTCCAGGAGGAAGATTGCCTCGATCGGGTTCTCCGGCGGCAGCAGCAGCGGGTTCAGGTTCTGGGCAAGCTGCCGGTCGAACGGCGCGCCGGGGTCGAACTCGAAGGTGGTGAAATGGTTGAAATAGGGTTTGGCGGTGTAGAGGTTGAAGTCCTCCACGTCGATATGGCCGTCCAGCAGCCGCAGCTCCTCGTTCTTGCGCGGAATCTCCAGGAAGGTCCGCAGGCTGGTGACCATCAGCTCGTTGAACTCCTCCTCCGCCAGCTTCGACTCGAACTTCAGCCGGTTCGAAAAGAGGATCAGGTTCCCGGTGTTGCCGCTGTCCAGCGCCTCGGACAGCGGGCCGCCGAGGAACTGGGTGGTGTTGGCGACGAACTCGGCCGGCTCCTGCTTCGCGTACGGCAGCACGAAGGCGAAACGGGTGCGGTCCGCCAAGGCCGGCTCCGCCCCCTGGCTGATCTCCTGCAGCAGGGCGGTGCAGATCCCGCAGCCAGTGCCGCCACCGGTGGAGCTGAACACCAAATTGCCGCGGATCAGCCGCAGCAGCTCCTCGCGGATCGAGAAGTAGGCATCCTGGCCGATCTGCGGGTTCTTGCGGGAACCGCGCAACTGCCCTTGGACGGAATGCCGCACCGCCAGCAGCTTGTTCCGCGCCGGCAGCTTGCCCATCTCCACTTCGGAGACGTTTACCAGCAACGCGTCCTGGTCGAGCTTGATGGCCAGCTTGCCGCCAGCCCCGCCAATGCCGATCGTCATGGTGTCAGATCCTCCAGAAACGCGGACTGCCGCGGTTGGAACTTGTGGTGGAGCACCAAGGCCTCGAGGGCCTTGGCGCCGTAGGGGGTAATATAGATATTCCGCCGGTTCCCTTCATCCTTGAGGGTGACGAAGCAGAGGGCGGCAAGGGAATCGAGGATGGCGACCACGTTCTGCTTGGTGCGCGTGATCCGGTGGAACTTGAGGTCGTCGAAGCAGTTGGTGATGTTGAACTTCACCTTCCGGTCTTCGGCCTGGGCCGCCCAGAACAGCACCAGGAAGTGGGGCTCCGCCAGCCGTTCGACCTGGGCTGGGAACAGCTCTTTCATGGTGGGTTCTGGCACGGGCTGGCGCCTTCCGTCACGGGGCCGCGGTTTCACTACACTATACTTCGATATTGCCCCCGCCGCCACCCCCGCCCGCCGCCAGCCCCGCCTAGCCCTGAATGGAGGTGCAGTAGATTGCATCAAACTTAATTGCACTATAGTATAGTTTAGTAAAATATCACCACCCCCGCCGCCGCAACCAGCCCACGCTTGTGTGAGACTTGTTTCCGGTTTTTCGACAGGCGATAACATCGGGCATGTCGGATCCATGTCCATTTCCATGGGGTTCAGGTTGGGCGTTTGGCTGGGGTTGGTTTCACCGCCGCA
>Ga0265297_10001828_pt1 | contig 46805 bp, 47 predicted proteins | sample Munlanlwell13791_FD_192502 | JGI IMG/M metagenome (GOLD analysis project Ga0265297, IMG submission 192502) | Leachate microbial communities from a municipal landfill in Southern Ontario, Canada - Leachate well 137-91 | ecosystem: Engineered > Solid waste > Landfill > Unclassified | place...
CACTCTCGCGTACAAAACCCTGAGATAATCATATATCTCCGTGATGGTTGCCACGGTCGAACGGGGATTAGAGCTGTGCGCTTTCTGGCTGATCGATATCGCCGGAGACAGACCCTCTATCTCGTCGACGTCCGGTTTCTGCATCCCTCCCAAAAACTGCCTCGCATATGAAGACAATGATTCTATGTATCTCCTCTGCCCCTCGGCAAAAATCGTATCGAAAGCCAGGCTCGACTTACCCGAACCGGACAATCCGGTGAACACGACCATCTTATTGCGGGGAATCTCCAGAGAAACATTCTTCAGATTGTGCTCCCTCGCTCCCTTGATTACTATTTTATCCTGCATATCATTTCTTCTTTATATCCTTCTCTAACTGAACTATCTCATCCCTCAATATGGCCGCCAGTTCGAACTCCAGCTTCTCGGCCGCTTCCTTCATCTTCTCCTTCTTCTCCTTCAATATCTCTTTCAACGGCCTCGCATCCCCCTTCAGATCCAACTCCAATATCTTCTCCCCGTATCTCCTCGCCTTCAATTTCTTCGTATCCAGCCCGAACTGCTCCAAAATGTTCTTTATATTCTTCTCGATCGTCTTCGGGGTTATCCCGTTCTCCTTGTTGTATTCCACCTGTATCTCCCTCCTTCTTTCCGTCTCCTTGACCGCCCTCTCTATCGACTGGGTGATATTATCGGCGTACAAGACGACCCGTCCGTTGACGTTCCTCGCCGCCCTGCCGATCGTCTGGATCAAACTAGTCTCGTTCCTCAAGAACCCTTCCTTATCCGCATCTAAAACCGCCACCAAAGAAACCTCGGGAATATCCAATCCTTCCCTCAATAGGTTCACTCCGACGATGACGTCGATCAGTCCCTTCCTCAATTCGGTTATCGTCTCAATTCTTTCCAAGGTCTTAACGTCGGAATGGAGATACTTGACCTTTATCTTCTTCTTTTCGAGATAATCGGTCAGGTCTTCGGCCATCCTCTTGGTCAAAGTGGTGACGAGAGTCCTTTCCTTGTTCTTGACCTGCTCTTCTATCCTCTTGATCAAGTCGTCAATCTGGGAATCTCCCTCCTTATCCGTGATGGGACGGATAATCACCTCGGGATCTATCAATCCCGTCGGACGGACGATCTGCTCGACTATCTGTCCGCTCTCATTCAATTCTTCCGCTCCGGGAGTGGCCGAAACGTATATCTTCTTTCCGGTCAATCTTTCGAATTCGGCGTATTCCAGAGGTCGGTTGTCGTATGCAGACTCCAATCGGAAACCGTAATCGATAAGGGACTTCTTCCTCGATTTGTCTCCGAAATACATTCCTCCTATCTGGGGGATGGTCACGTGCGATTCGTCTATAACGGTCAAGAAGTCCGGATCGGCCATCCTGAAATAATCGATCAGGGTGAAGGGAGGCTCTCCTTTCTTCCTTCCGTCAAAATGCCTCGAATAATTCTCTATGCCCTGGCAGTATCCGATGTTCTCTATCATCTCCAAATCGTAATTGATCCTCCTTTTCAATCTCTCATACTCAAGAATCTTCCCTTCCTTCTCGAAGAACTTCAACCTTTCCTCCAATTCCTCCCTTATCCCCTTTATCGCCTCCTTCTTAGTCTCTTCATTCAAGACGTAGTGCTTGGCAGCGAAGAGAGCGACCTCGTCGACTTCCCTCAAGACATTCCTCCTGATCGGATCGATGACTTCGATCGAATCTATCTTTTCCGAAATCCCTATCTTGTATATGGCTTTCTCGTGGACGGGCATAACTTCCAAAACCTGGCCTCTCAATCTGAAGGTTCCAAGCAACAAATCTTCGTTCGTCCTCTCGAACTGCAAGTCTATCAGCTTTCTCGCCATCTCCTGGCGGTTGATTTTGTCTCCTTTCTTTATCACGTGCAGGACTTTCTTGTATTCTTCGGGGGACCCCAAGCCGTAAATGCAGGAAACAGAAGAGACAATTATTACATCTTTCCTAGTCATCAGAGCCTGGGTGCAGGCGTGCCTCAGCCGGTCTATCTCTTCGTTTATCTGCGCCTCCTTCTCTATATACGTATCAGTGTGAGCCATGTATGTCTCCGGCTGGTAGTAGTCGTAATAGGAGACGAAATATTCGACGGCGTTGTCCGGGAAGAATTCCCTCATTTCGTTACAAAGCTGGGCCGCCAGGGTCTTGTTATGCGAAATCAGCAGTGTCGGCTTCTGCACCTTCCCTATGACGTTCGCGATGGTGAACGTCTTACCCGAACCGGTTACCCCGAGAAGGGTCTGCTTCTCCATCCCTTCTTCCAATCCCCGAACAAGCTTTTCTATCGCCTGGGGCTGGTCTCCTTTCGGTTCAAATTGTCCCTTAAGCTGAAAATCCATAGCTTTTGACCTATGTGAACCTGTATTATACCATCCAAGTCCCAAAACAACAAGAGGACTTAACTTAGTATCGCTAAGAAAGGAGATAAGTCAGTCCTTGAGGCAACGGACGGAAAACCCGTAAGCTGCCGAAACCGTACTGCGGTAAACCGTGGCGTAAGAATAATCCAGATTGCGGTTCCAGCCGGACGCCCCGGAAGCCCAAAAGGTCGTGTACGTGGAACGATTATTGAACGAACCGGCGGTGCCCCGGTAGCCGGCTCCGACTGCGGTAAAAAGAGAGGCGTTGGTGCCGATGTTTGCATGATTTGTCCAGTGGGTGGTTCCCGCTTCCTTGAGTTTCAGCCCGCCATTGGTTCCCCTCCAACTAGTCGTGGAACAGGAGATTGAAGAATCGACATATTGTTCTAGGGTGCACCACTCTGCGTCGGTCGGAACGTGCCATCCGGAAGGACAGAGGCCGTGAGAACTGTTGACGGCGGATAGCTGGTAAACAAGACCGAGTTTGTTCGATTTGATGTTAGTAAGAGTCTCTTCGGCAGTGTTCCCGATATTGGGAGGATAGCCGTAGTATCCGCTGTCAGCAGACCAGGTTGCGGCATATGTGATTGGTGTTCCGTCCCTGTACTTGGTTGTCATGAGGTTCTCGGCCATCCAGGTCTGGTTCCCTATTGTGACGGTAGCGTATTTGTTCCCGTCGATGTCAGTTAAAGCTGAATCAGCCATGATGCCATATGTGGTACCGTCAGAGGCATATTTGTAGTATTGTCCGTTCGGATCGAGAGGAAGGGTGGGAAGGTTTTCTGCGATGGCTTGAGCGAGAGTGGAACAAGGAGAAGAGCCCGAGGGGGCTCCGATGTTGCAGATTGTTGATTGGACAGGATAGGTCATCCCGTTTAAGGTGCTGTATATAGTGATGGCTTTCTTTAGTGCAGAGATATCATTCTTCCTCCTGGCATCGTTAGCGGAAGAAGTCGCTCCGCTCATGGTGACGATGATGAGGCCGGAGATGATGCCGATTATGGCTATCACGACAAGGATTTCGATTAGGGTAAATGCTTTTTGTCCAAGCTTATTCATGCTTCTTCTTTAATATGATTAAATGAAGAATGAGAGCTAGGGTAAAAAATATGGCTCCTCCGAAACATGGTGTCAGGAAGGGGTTTGTTCCGGCCGAACAGCCGACTGTACAAGATGTTTTATTGGAATAAGCAATCCATTCCATGGCAAAATTATACCAGGCGAACAAGGTACCAGCCAACAATACGAAGAACTGCGTTAAGATTATTTTTTTCATATGTTTATTGTTTATTATTTTTCTCCATGGGAAATATCTGTGCCGTCCATCTTCTTGTATAACATCTTCTTCAGCCCAACCCACCAATCAGTGAACCTGGTTTTCTTCATTTCTTCGAATATCTCTTTAGCTGATTCTGTTTCAAGAGCTTTTCCGACGTTATTTATCCAATCCATAGCCAATTCATTGCCGAGATCATAATACTCCTTTGCACTGAAAGCGGCCTCGAGCCAATCCGCATCTTTGGCAATCACGCCTTCCTTGGTATTTCTTTCTTCTATTTCGTTAAAATAATTAACAATATTTTTGAATTCTTCCGGGAGATATTTAATTTGATCGGAAAAAGAACTTTTCTCCGCTTCCCTACTGTCTATATACCTGGCGGCCACCCTGTGCAGATCTCCGATCCTCACTTCTCCATTATCATGGAAAACGAGGATTGAAGCGACCCTCTCCGGACTCAAATCAGTTCCGTCCTTCTTATTCTCCAAGACGGTCAAAATATACCCGATCTGGGCAGCCCTCAGGGAATGCTCCGCGACAGAATCGGGATTATCGACTCCGATAAGCTTGAATCCGTTATGCCTCTCCCTTTTCAGGACTCCTATTTCGAAAATATAATTGACTATGTTTTTCATACGCTTTGATTATATCAAATCCTGGCATTAAATAAAATTGACAAAACAATCGATTCGGATTATCCTCATAAACAGAAAAGGGGTAATCATGAAAATCCCTATTGTCTACGGAGAACGGCCTATCATTACGGCCAGGGAGCCATTCGAGCTTCCCAAAAATAGAAAAGTGATCGTCGCAAAAGCTGGAGAGGAAAAACCTCTCCTTCGTCATTTAAAATACTCTTTCAAGCACCCCTCGAACTTCTCTATATTCTCATTCTTTACCGTGAACCCCGCTGCCGGAGGATGCCCCCCGAACATGACGAGCAATTCTTTGCAGCTCTCCATCGCCTTGACCGCATCCATCCCCTTGGGAACCCTCACCGTTCCCCGGCTTATCTCTTCTCCTTTCCTGTACAGGAAAACGGGTTTGTCGAAATGATTGACCAGGCGGGAAGCCACCGCTCCCAAATGCTCCGCCTCCCAAACATGCGACCCTTCAAAGATTATAGGGGAATCCTTCACGGAAACCCTCTCCGTCAATTCATCGACGAGATTGGCAACATTCCTCTGCTTATCGCGGCTTTCTTCGAAAAGCTCCTCAGCCGTCTCAACGGCTTTTTTGAAGTCCGGCTCGGTTAGAAAAAGATACGGTTTAGAAACGTGCCCGCTTATCCCCGAAGAATTCAAAGCGCTGTTAATCTTGGCAATCATGTCCCTCTTTGACAAAAAATCCATCGGATTCAAAAGAGAAAAAATGGCCCGTATCGCCGGCCTCTGGCTGTATTCAACCTTCTCTAATCCTTCATTGATAATCTCTTCGTTCTCTCCCGTTTCGGGCATCATATCCGAAATGGTGGCCAGAGCCGCCAGCTCAACAAAGCTGTCTTTGAGCATGTCCGACATTTGATCTCCCAAAATCTCCTCGGCTAGACGCAAAGCCAGCCCGGCATTGGCGAAATCCTTGAAAGGATATTCATCCGTTTCCTGCTTCGGATCGACCACGATATCGGCATCGGGAATTCCTCCGACCGTCTTGTGATGATCGATGACTACAACGGAAAAACCGCTGTTCTTGGCGTCTTCTATCTCCCTGAAATTGGTGATGCCGCAATCAAGAGTGACTATCAATCCGTTAGAAACTTTTGATTTGATGAATTTAAGAGCATCCGCATTCAATCCGTATCCTTCCGTCTTCCTCTCCGGAGAAAAACAAAGGATTGAAACCTGCTTTTTCAAGATTGAGGCGAGATTGTCTATCGCCTCCTTGGCAATCACTATCGATGCCACCCCGTCCAAGTCCGAATCCCCGTATATCACTATCTGTTCGCCGTCCTCGACGGCTTTTTTAATCCTCTCCGCCGCCTTGTCTATATTCTTAATCTTCATTATTTTTCCTCTTACTGTTCTCTTCCAGAGCCGCTATCCCCGGCAAATCTTTCCCGGCCATGAAATCAAGCATCGCTCCCCCTCCGGTCGAAACGTGGTCGAACTGGTTCTCAATGCCCAGCCTCTGGATTATCTGCACGGTCTCGCCTCCTCCGACAACCGAAAGGACCTGGCTGTTGATCTGTCCTATCATCTTGGCTATGTCCACAGTTCCCTTGTCGTATGGCTGCTTCTCGAACCATCCCAGAGGCCCGTTCCAGATGATTGTCTTGGCTTCGGACAAGACCGACTTGTATTTCTCTATCGTTTCCGGTCCGATATCATATATGGCTTCCTCTCTCCTCAAGGTTCCGACGGCTCCGGTCCTGCTGTACTCCTCGTCAAAATTGATCAGGCCCATTATTCCGTCTACGGGCAGCTGCAGCTTCGGGCTGGTCAGGTCTATCTTCTTCGCTAATTCCATCAAGCCCTCTTCTTCTTCGTTAATCGAATCCCTGACACAGATCCCTTTGGCGACCAGAATGGAGTTGGCCACTTTTCCTCCGAGCAAGACATAGTCCGACTTGTCGAGCAATCTCTCTATCACTTTTACCTTGGTCTCTATCTTTGAACCTCCGATGACCGAAACCAAAGGCCTTTCCGGAGAAATGAGAGCATTCGACAGAACACGCAGCTCTTCATCCAGAAGCAATCCTGGATATGAAGGAATATATTTGGTTATTCCAACAACAGAAGCATGGGCACGATGGCAGACGCCGAACCCGTCCTCGACGAAAATGTCTCCGAGACGAGCCAGCTCTCTCGCGAACTTATCGTCATTGGCCTCGTCTCCGGCATAGAAACGGACGTTCTCCAATACGATGATCTCACCTTCCTTCATGGCATTGATCTCCTTCTCAACCGCTTTGCCGATAGTATCGTTCAAAAACTTAACGCTTCCTCCGACCAATTCCCAGACCCTTTTAGCGATGGGCCTCAAAGATGAAGCCGGATCTTTCTTGCCTTTAGGGCGCCCGAAATGGCTCAAGAGTATGATCTTCGCTCCGTTATCCCTCAGGTATTGTATAGTCGGGACGATCTTCTGAATCTTATAATCAGCTTCGACATTCCCTTCTTCCCCGATCGGAGCGTTGAGATCGCACCTGACCAAGACCCTTTTCCCTCTGACATCGGCATTCCTTAAATTATTCATGTTTTTGATTGTTATTTCAATTTATCGTTTTTCAATATTTTCCTCGCAATTACGAAAATAACCAGCGCCAAGATGATAAAATTAAGAAGCTCTCCCAAAAAAGAACCGTATCTAATGACAACCGGGCCCAGGTTTAAAACCGCGCTCTTCCAGTCTCCTCCCGCAGTCAGAGGAGAAAAAAGAGGCATAATCATGTCTTTTACCAGAGAATTAACCAGGCTGGTGCTGGCCGCCCCCATGATGAAGGCGATGGCCAGGGAAAATATATTGTACTCCTTGAGGAAGCTTAAAAAATCTTTAAACATATTTTTATTTCTTTTCTATCAAAGGAAACTCCAAAGTGACCTGCGTCCCGACATTTTCCATCGAATCGATCATGATTGTTCCTTTCATCAATTCGATTATCTGCCTGGTGATCCATAATCCCAATCCGGTTCCGGTGATATCGGCCGTCTTCTCGGTCTTGACCCGGTAGAACTTCTCGAACAGATGCTCCCTCTGCTTGGCCGTCATCCCGATTCCCGTATCTTTGACTATTAAAACAAGATTTTTGTCCCTGTTCAAGGCCTTGACTTCCACGCTTCCCGAAGGAGTGTATTTGATAGAATTACCGATGATGTTTATCAACACCTGCTTGAACCTGTCCTTGTCGGCGTTAATCAAGGCTTTTCCTTCGATGGAACAGGACAGGGCCAATCCTTTTGCATCTGACTGGACCTTCATCTCCTTGACCGTCTCTTCGACAACGGGCCAGACATCCATCTCTTTCATTTCCATCTTTAACCTTCCCTGCTCGATCCTCGATACGTTCAAAAGGTCTTCGATAAGATTGCCCAGCCGTTCGGTCGAAACGTTGATGATCGAGAGATAATCCTTGCTTTCGGCCGGAGTGAGTTTATCCGCATCGTTCTGAAGCATCTCTATGTATCCCCTTATAACCGTGACCGGGGTCCTGAGTTCGTGCGAAGCCATGGAGATGAACTCATCCTTCATTTTATCCACCTCCTTTATCTTGTTATACAGAATAGAATATTCGAACAGGCGCGAATTGGCAAGGAGGAGAAGGACGATGAAGATGACCGTCAGCAGAAGCATCCAGTATGAGTTCCCTAGAGCCATGGCCAGCTTTGTGTTGATTATATCCGCCGAAATCGTCATCGACAGAAGAGCCTGCTTCTGTCCCGATGAATCCTTGAGGGGCATCACCACCAGCCAGAAAAGGCGCTTAACACTCCCCTCTTCTTTGTATATCTTCTGGGCTACGGGAAGATCGCTGTTCCAGGCGGTATAATAGTTGAACAAATTTTCCGTCTTCCCTATGCTCCCCTTATCTTTCATGCTCGCAACCAGCTTGAACGCGTCTCCTTCCCTCTGGAATACGTCCAATGACTCGGTGTCTTCGTTATATCTTCCCCAATTGTCCACGAACGACTGCATCTGCTCGACTGAAGAGAACTTGTCCGAAAGGCCGGCGTTGACCGACTGGCCTATCCCCACCGCCTTGTCCTGGAGGGATAAATCGATCGTGTTCTTGAAAGAGTCGGCAAAAATCCAGGTGTTCAAAATGATCACACCTGGAATCACTATCATCAAGGCAATGGAATAAAAAACCTGCTTGTTATCCTTCAAGAACTGCCATTTTGAATTCCTTTCTTCCATGTTATTCTGCGAATCTCTGTTTGATTATGAAGAATGCGGCGACGAGTATTAAGACCACGGCCAATCCGGACAGGACGTACAGCATGAGCATGTTATTGGTCTGGCTTTCCACCTTGGACACGTCGGCTGCTGAAGCAACGAAATCATCGACTGAAACGGCCTGGGCTTCGGCGATGAAGAAAGGCGTGGGCAATGCCGATTCGACTATCTTTCCCTGATCGTTGTTTACCGCTACGTATACTTCATGGGTTCCATCAACCATCGTCTTGTCGAGATCATACGTCCAGTTTCCGTTGGCATCAGCCTGAACGGTCACGACGATCGGCATCGTACTGTAGATGAAGAGAGTGACCACCTGATTAGGCTTGGCTTTTCCTTCGAATCTCAAAGCATTCGTCTCTGTGACGGTTTCAACCTTATCGATAGCCAAAGACGCACTCGCCACGGCGGCAACATATTTGGGCTGCTCCAAGGACTTTCCTTCGGCTATGGCCTTGTCCACTCCGGCTACCTCCGTCTTTATCTTCTTCGCCAGCGGATCCAGCGGATCGGTCCCCAATCTGACTTCTTCCGCGTCGGAATATCCGTCGCTGTCGGTGTCTTTCATATTCGGATCCGTCTTGAGACGATTCTCCACATCATCGGGCAATCCGTCTCCGTCTGAGTCGAAAGCTATGGCCACCGGAGAAAGGTTCTGCTGAGCTGAAACGGTCGTTGCCGTGCGAATCAAGCTGACTGAAACGCTATCTGCCGCAGCCGAGGTTATAGGAAGGTTCTCAACCTTGACTTCTTTTACCTGGGTGACCGGCTGAGATTGTCCCGAAGGAACTGAAACGACCTCGGTCCTGATGGTCTGATTCTTTATATCTACAACGGCTGCGCTTCCGGCCACTTCGGATAACTTCTCTTTGACGTCCGAAGCGATAACCGTTTTCAAATCTGATAAAATAACATTGTCGATCAAGGAATTACAGCTGTCGTCGCTCAATCCTTCGCATTTCAACGGTTTTCCGTATTTGCCGAGGAAATACTGCCGGCATTGTTCCTGAGAATTGAGATCACTGTCGCGACAATCGGAAACTATCCTCGAATGATACAGATATAATTCGCAATCCTTCCTGGCTGTCCAACCGATAGCGGAACATTCAGCAGGAACTGTTTCCTGTTCGGTCGCTCCCGGCTCCGTTTCAACAGGAGTCACGGCATAAACGCAATCTCTTGTGACTAAGGGCGACTTCAAAACATTCGAAGAAATGCATATATCGGACAAAGAACATTTCCTGTACTGGGTCCCTTCGCTTCCGCAAGCGCTCCAGTCTTCGCATTTCCAATCGGCGTCGCTACAAGGCAGTTTACAGGCCTCCTCGACGACGGGATTACCCGGCGTGCATCCTTCGGGAGACGTCGATGATATGCTTCTCGTTTTCTTACCGTCCTTGCATTCGCTCCATCCCGAATATTTATACGAACAGGCCACGGCGGTACAGGCCCTCTCCAATGGTTCGTTCAGCTTGTCGATGCATCCTTCGGGATACGAGCTCAAAACCTTGCGGGTCTGCTTCCCGTTGACGCACGATCCGTATTCAGAAAATTTGTAGTAACAGCTGGTAGCCGTGGTTTCAGTCTGTTCCTTTTCGGCAACGGTGCATTCCTGTTCCGTTCTCGGAGAAACCTGGGAAACTCCCGGACAGTCGTAAGTCAAAGTACAAGGCCTGTACTGCTTCCCGTCAACGCAGACGCTCCAGTTATCGCAAGTCCACTTGTCTGCAGTACACTTGGCCACGCACTTGTTCCCGCTCAATGAGTATCCCGAAGGGCAAGAGCAAGAGCACGAAGAAGCGCTCCATGCACCTCCGCTGTTAGCACAATCCGAACCGGTCAAAGTACACGCCGTCTTGGCCACGCAGCTCCCTCCGCCTCCGAGAGAATACCCGGTCGGACAGGCACAAATGCAACTATTAGAATTCCAGGTTCCCTTGCTCCATTCGCAGTTATTCTTGTTCTGGGTGTTCAGAGCGGTGCTGGTCGAACAACTGGTGGTGGCATTGGCCACGCATTTGGTCCCGCTCAAAACATAGTTAGCGGGACAGGTACAGGCACATGTCGTAGAACTCCAAGAACCTCCGCTGCCCGCGCAGTCCGAACTTCCATCATTGGTGCAATTGGAAACGCTGGTCGCAATCACGCATTTTTTCCCGTCCAAGCGGAAAGAGGTCGGACACGCACAAGCGCAGGTGGTGGAATTCCACGAACCTCCGCTGCCGGTACAACTCACTCTGTCTTCGGAAACGCAGGTTGTCGAACCGTAAAGACATTTGTTTCCGCTCAAAAAATACCCAGAAGGACAAGAACAGGAACAGGAAGAAGTGCTCCATGTCCCTCCGCTGCCCATACATTCCGATCCGTTGTCGGAGCAATGAGCCACGCATTTGTTTCCGCTCATATAGTAATTGGACGGACAGGAACAAGTACAGTTTGTGATATTCCACGAACCTCCGCTGCCGGTACATTCAGAACCGAGAGCTCCGGTAAGGGCGCAATAGGTGGCAACGGGAGCATAGACGCAACTCCCTCCGCTTCCCAGATTGTAATTCGCAGGACAGGTGCAAACACAGGTATCCGAATTCCACGAACCGTTGCTCCATTCGCAGTTATTCTTGTTCTGGGTGTTCAGAGCGGTGCTGGTCGAACAGCTGGTGGCGACCGTTACCTGGTTGGCCGCGCAAGAAGTGCCGCTCAAAGAATATCCTGTCGGACAAGCACAAGAGCACGAAGAAGCGCTCCATGCACCTCCGCTGCCGGTACATGATAATCCTGTATCAGTACAAGAAGGCGTAGTCGTATTGTTGGATGTTCCAGCAGTCGAAGAAGTCATATAGACGCAACTTCCTCCGCCTCCCAGATACCAATTAGTTGGACACGTACAAGTGCAACTATTCGAATTCCACGAACCGTTGCTCCATTCGCAGTTATTCTTGTTCTGGGTGTTCAGAGTATTACTGGTCGAACAATTGGTTGCGCCTCCTGTGACGGTAAAAGTCGCGCTGATTCCCGATCCGTATACATATTCTTTTGAATTGCCGTTATTATCTTTCAAGACAACCTTCCCCACTTTCCAAGTCCCGTTCTCGGCGCTCGAAGGCATTAAAAGGTTGGCAGACCATTTGCCCGTGTCGTTGGAAGCGGTAATATCGGAAGAAATCTGGTTCGTATCGGTTCCCGACGGCCCGATTACTTTGACTGAAACCGATTTTAACCCCGACGAATCGTCCGAAGCTGAAACTGTAACCGTGAACTGGCTGTTTGCGCTCACCGACGTGGGATAGACGGCCACTCCGCCCAGTTGCGGAGCCGTCGTATCGGTAACGGCGGTCGTCAATGTTTCGGCGTAAGAGACTATCTCGCCCCCCTTGGTTGCGACAACAACCGCCAATAGAGAGATACAGAGGAACAATGTTATCAGTTTCTTCATAATGTTTATAAAAACACCTCGAAAGAGATGTTAAGATTAACCTTTAATAATGAATTGAATTTTCTCGGCATTTATACATTATTATATTATAAAACAGGTGAAAAAATAAAACAATACCTCAAAAAGAAAATTTCTCTTTCATCGTCTCGAACAGGTAGACGGCCGGATTCCTGGAACAAATAGCATCTATAGCCGAAATATCTTCCGAAGTCACGCCCTGGCCCTCTTCGGCATTGACCGCGTACATTATATCCATAGGATCATCGGCATGGCCCAGTCCCAAGGCATGCCCCATTTCATGGACAAGGACCGAAACCAGCTTCCGTCTGTCATCAAACTGGTAGATATTGATTCTTTGTGAATAAGAATCGGAAATATAGTTTCCCTGCTCGAATTCTTCAAAAGATTTGCCTAAGTCGTTATATTCCCCGGCGCTGATATTGTATTTCTGAGCGAGATAATCTATCTCCTGCGCTAGCGAGTTTATCTTCTGCACCAGTTCGGCATTGGCGTCCTCCTTGGCCCTGATTTCGGAAATCAGCTGTTCGGCGTTCTTTTTCTTGTATCCCGACTGGTTATAGCTCAAAACCAAGGCCTTCAGCTCAGCCGAACTCTTTTCATACAAAGACACGTATTTATCGTATTCCCCCTTTAGATAATCGTAATTGGTCTGGTCGATATCCATGACCTTGCCCAGCTGGTCAAGCTGGTCCGTAGCTTCCTGGCGGGAATCATAGACCAGATTCATCTTCAACCCTTTTCCCTCCGAATAATCGAAAAGGTTTTTCTTATACGCATCCTCCCATGATTTCTCCGCCTCTTTGATTGAGGAAAGGAAAAAATCGGAAGACACTCCGAAGCGGCTATCTATCTCTCCCAGGGAATATTCGATCGGATTCCGGCAGGGATTGAAAAAAAGACGGGAATATCCCGACTGCATCTCCGGCCAGAAAAGATAGGCGAAAAAAGCCAGAATTATGATAAAGACGATTTCGAATATCCTTGTTCCGTAGTCCATAGATCAATTATCGCAAAAACAAGGAAATATTTCAACAAAATCATTTACCCTATTTCCTGCACTCTTCGAAGCAAGATTTATGCTCTTTTCCGGAATCGAAGCATTCCTTGACGCAAGAACTTTCCTTCTTCTCGAAATAGAAAATATTTTCGGGGAGATTCTTCTTGTCCGCTCCGAATTTGGATTCGATGCCCCTGTCCACAGCCGGAAGATCCTTCTTCTCAAATATCCTTATCTTATCCGCCTTAAAGTCATATCCCTCCTTTTTACCCACGGCGACGACGAACTGGCCCTTCTCAATTTCGGGAACGCCCTCTGTCCTTTCCAGATCCACATTTCTCAACCCCTGAGGTGTCTGAAGGACTATGTATCCTTCCCCTTCTTCGAAAACGATTCCGGCTACTCCGCTGTTCCTTACCCCCGTCATCGGATCAAGAAGCATTCTTGCCGGAACCATTCCGCCCCTGGCCTGTGTCTCGATTATCTTTCCCACATTGGCTGATGTAAGGACGGCTCCCATAACCATGATGCTGGCGACCATTCCCACGGCCAGATATCCGAACGGCTTCTTATATGAGACATCGCTCTTGGTAATCAGGTATCCGGACAGGACGATAAGGATGATGAAGGCGACAACCAGAAGATATGGGAAAGATTCAAGGAAAGCGAAGATGCCGAACTTGCCGAAGCTCAGATACTTCAGATTGTCGGTTTCTTTGAGATAGAAAAGGATGAGATTGAAGAAAAGGACGGAAAGCAAAACAGAAAGGGCGAAGGCCGTTCCAAGTCCCAGCTTTTCGGCGACAAAGACGTATTTCGACCTGATTTTAACCTGGCCGCTCTTTATCTCCTCCATTATTGATTTTTCCAGCTCATCTTCCATAGTTTTTATTTATTTCTTCAAGATTGTCCTTTATCATCTTCTTCCCTCTTAAAATGAGGGTGCCGACCGTATTCTTTGGTATCCTCAAAACATCGCTTATCTCCTCGTACGACATCTCTTCCAGATAGAAGAGGACTATCGGTTCGCGGTATTTCAGATCCAGTTTCCCTATCACCCCTTCCATATCTTTCTTTAAGAATTTCCTGTCCGCCTCCGTCCCTATATCCGACTTCTCGTCGATCAATTTGTATTCCACGTCGTCTAAAGCAACCCTTCCTTTATTCCTTCTTCTCTTCAGATGGTTGACCGCCTCGTTATGGGCTATCCTGTATATCCAGGAGGAGAACTTCTTGCTTATATCAAAGCCGTACAGGTTTTTGTACGCTTTGATGAAGACGACCTGGAGGATATCCTCGACGTCGTCCGTGTCGCTTATGAATTTGTGCAGATAGCGGGAAAGCTTGTCTTCGTATCTCCTGATGATCTCCCTGTATGACTCCTTTTCTCCCTTCAAAATCAAAGAAACTATCTGTTCATCGCTCGATTGCTCTGTCATGACTATATGGTATCACACTTTAATACAACCGATAATCTCTTTTATTTCAAAGGGAAAACCGGCTATTCGGCCGGCTTTTCCGTTTTAGGACCAAACATTCCCATGCCTCCCTTACCGTTCTTAAGCATGTTCACATGCTGTTCCTTCATCTTGTCGAACTGTTCCTGGGTGGTTGCGTTTATCCTCTCTATCTCCTGCTGTTTCCAGGAGTCGAGGGTCATGTTCTGCCATTTGGCCAGTTCCTCAGCTCTCTTGGATTCCATTTCCGTTTCCTTGGCTTGCACCTGGGTCTTCTGCTCTTCGGTAAGGGTTATCCCGTACCTTTTCTCAAGCTGATCGGCCTGGTTCAAGGCGTTAGAAGCTATTCCCGAAGATGCCGCCATGGCTGTAGCCAGCCCGAATCCGGAAACGATCAAAGCGGATAAGATGGAAAAGATGATAAGTTTCTTTTTTTGCATATTGTTTTTATTTATTATCTCGAGGTCCTCTAAAAATTAATACAAGCTTAACGGAAAATTATTTCAAAAACAAAAAACCGGGTCTCCCCGGCGGTTTGTTTCATTTGTCCTGCTTTTCCTTCTTCTCCGCGCAGCCGCATTGGCAGTCGGAAGGACAAGAACAGCAGTAGATGCAGACGCCCGGCTCGCAGGAACATTCGGTTTCGGCGTTCAGAGGCATTCCGCATTCGCACTTTCTTTCTTCTTCCATATTATTTTTTCTCTTCGCAGCCGCATTCGCAGTGTCCGTGCTTCTTGCAGATCATTGACAATCCGACGGCTATGATTATTACCGGCCAGACGATTCCCCAGGCGCTGGCGGAAATATATCCCAGATTCTGGAGAAGGAAGACCGCTCCTATTACGATTAAGGCGATTCCTAAAATCATATGTTTTGTATATGTATTATGATTACGACCTTTATAATATTATACCAGAAAAAATCAGATTGAGAAAAGATACAAAAATCTCTCCCATTCCTCTATGCATTTATCGGATAAATCGATTACGTCGACGAGCGTCCCCAATTCCTCGATGTCCAACCCGAATCTGTCCTCCTTCCTTCCGGGATCGTGGTATTTGACGATTGGAGAAGAGATGTTTCCATATTTGTGCTCCACCAGATGATGGGCCGGCTCGTATTTGTCTATCGTCCTGTGCTTCTGCCTGTTAGCCATATCCTTGCACAATGACAAGGGAAAGCTCTCATTGATGAAGATATCTATATCTCTCTTGCTATACCTGCTTTCGAAAAGCCAGTCCCTCAGATGATAGCACTGGATGAAAAAGGAGGTGAAAGCGTCTATGGCGCTTTCGATGTTGTCTTCCTTGGCAACCGAAAACCGCTTGATGTCCTCGGCCAAGCGCTTTATCCTGTCCAGCTGTTCCTGATATGGAAAAACGTATTTCATTTATTTAAAGCTTCTTCCTTTGCTTTTCTGATGATATCTTCCCTGTCAAAATCGAATATCTTCCGGCGGAGCTCCTCGGGGAAAATCGCTTCTACGTCCTTCGAATATCCGCTGCCGTCGCCGGGAGCTTCATATGAAAACCTGCTTAAGTCATAATAGGAAAGCTCATTGGGGTAGCTTATCTTAACCGGCCCCGAAGAACCGCTCAAGACCTTGACCTCTCCATTTTCAACAACATATTCGATGCAATGCGCCCAGATATATAGCGGGAACAGCTCTTCTTGGGAAAGATTCTCGGCTACGCAAACATTATCGCTATTTTCTTCGGTTTTCCAGCTGAATCGCTTCTGGGTTAAAAGGTAATCGGTTATCGCTTTTTCGACATGTTGATTGGGAAAGGCAAAAGGACACTCTTTAAATTCACACTTGGGACCGGTACGACCCACATATGATCCGTCTGGACAGAGTTTGGCCTCCTGGGAACACATCACTGTTTGCTGGTTAAAATTCTTCCAGATTAAAAATCCTGAAATGGCGACGATCGTGACTGCTATCATAAAAAGGCCTAAAAATATCTTCAGAACTCCTTTTCCTCCGTCAACCTGCTTGATGATGATTTTAAAAAACATCAGCCAGAAAAGTATGTCTATCAAAAGCATTACGATAAAAACGATGAAAACTACAAAAGCAAACGGATTCCTGTAATTATAAGTATAGTTGGATACCGTTGCGATCAAGATCAGATATGGAAAAAAACCCAAAAGGAATCCAACGGATTTTTTAACAAAATCTCCCGCTTTTTTTCCGGAAGAATAACGGTAAAAGAAATAAAAAATAAGGCAGATGGGCAGTCCGATAACGAAAATAACGTTTGCGTGAATAAGAACATCTGTCCAGCCGCCTATAAAAACATAATTTATGTTGGAAGCGATGGCAAGCCAAACAATGACGTCAAAAAACTTCTTAACCCTTTCTTTGTTTAAAGTTATTTTTTCCATATTGAAATAACTTTTCCGCTACATCAAAGCGGCGATGAACTTCCCGATGTAGTACGGCCAGATGATTATGGCCAATACCCCCTGCCAGAAAGACAGGCCGAGGAAGCCGATCGTGAACAGCCATCCCGCGAACCAGGAAAAGGCTGTAAAGCTTTCGTTTTTTATCTTTATATCCTGCATGCATCTATTATACTACCTCCCTCTATTCTTAATCAACCCCGCAATCAACGGAAGCGCAAATGTTATGGCGTAATACGCATAAACATCGGGCTTGTAATAGGAAACCGAATTGAGAAGCTTGATTATGAAGAAATAGTCGAAAACGATGGCAATCAACGCCCAGGCGAAGGCCAGCTTGAAGTAATATCCGAACGAATCGCCTTTCACTTTCTTGAACAAAACCCAGAGGGCGATGATCGTCCCTATGGGCATGATAAACCAGCCGATCTGATTCTGGGGAACGAATGTGAAAAAGACAAAACCCAGAACATATCCGACGAGCCAGAGAATGAATCCCCAACCCAAAGAATCTTTCAATAGTTGTTTGTTCATGTTTATTAACCTTAATATGTCTTAACGCAACGGAAACCCATGTATTCATGGTAGTCGGAAGGAGCGTTGAGGAAATCCAGCGTATATATCCCAGCCCTGTTTCCGTCTCCCCAGCTCCCGCCCCTCAAGAAAGCTTTTTCCCTCTCGCTGTTCGGCGAAAAAGCCAAGAATAATTTTCCTATGCCGTTTATCGATCCGAGATTCTGGTTGGCCGACGATACATTTTCTTTTCCCACTAATCCGTAATCATCCAAAACATTGATCTCATACCATCCGCTATATGGAGGCTGATTGTTTTGCTTTATTGTATCACTCAACCACTCCCAAGCGTTTCCGGACATATCCCAGACTATGCTTCCGTTAGAAAGATATAGATACCTGGAATTGCTTCCGCTTGAAGCTCCGTCAAATCCGGAAACGACGTACTTATTGTCCGAATTCCCCCTGAACAGAACATTCTCGTTCCAATTCTGCTTTACGCTCTCGACATCTCTGGCAATAGCCATCCATTCGTCATTGGTAATCAGATGGTATCCTTCTCCCATGCCCGAGCAGGCGTTTTTCGATTCTTCCTGGGTAATGTTGACTATCGGGGCTCCGTCGGGCGAAGAAACCGCCGACAAAGTCGTGCAATCCGACCAATTGAAACTCTGTCCTCTCAACAGCCCCTCTTCGTTGGAATAGTCGCCGATATTGTCTTTATCGGTATCGCATTTGGCTTCATATGTCATGACGCAGAAATAATTTTTCCCCGACAAAGTTGAATTTTCTTTATCGAAGAAATAAGCGTTGTTTCCGTTCTTTTCCACCATCGTATATCCGTTCGGGCAACTGGGAGAGGGAACCGGCTCAACGATTCGTTCTTCCGTTTTAACCTGAGTGATGTCCTGCTTATAGGTATAAAAATAATCGTAACCCAAAACGACGAGAGACAAAACGGCTATTCCTATCATCAACGCTATGCCGGGAGCATTTTGATTGTCCATATTTTTATTTATTTATTCACTACATTATACCACGGAAAAGTTGACAAATAAAATTGTCGATGGTATTAGGGAACCAGCTAATAAAAGAGGATTGCATGGCAAGGAAACTGATGAAGCTGGCTATGGCAACAGGGCTCATCGCTCTTGTCGCCTGCATCGCTGTCGAATGGCAGATATTCAATCTATTCCGAAAAGAACTGGGGATGATTGTCTTTCTGAGCGGGATTAATATTTTCGTCATTCTGGGCATATCGACCTTCGTCTACGAAAGAGTCTCCCGGAATGTTGTGGAAAATTAGCAAGAGACATCTGTCTCTTTTTTTTGCAAAAACCCTATTCGTATTTCTTCAAATCTTCCTTGGCCCTCTTGATGAACTTTCCGAAATTGCGGTCTTTCTCCCTCTTTTCCAAATCGGACATCTCATAATAGTCGGATTCCTTTTTGATATTCATGTAATTATTGTATCTTTCCTCATCTATCTTTCCTTCTTTCACGGCTTTCAAGACCATGCAGCCGGGCTCGCTAAAATGGGTGCAGTTATTGTATTTGCAGCCCTTTCCCAGCTCGATAATATCTTCGAACAGGTCTTCTATTCCCGAACTGACATCAGCTAATCCCACTTCCCTTATGCCCGGATTGTCTATGACTATCCCTCCGCTCTTCAAAAAATACATCTCCCGGCTCGTGGTGGTGTGCCTTCCTCTTCCGCTGTATCCGCTTATCTCCCCGGTCTTGATGGAATCTTCCCCGATCAGCTTGTTGATCAAGGATGACTTCCCCACTCCGGAAGAACCGAGAAAACAATATGTCTTCCCTTTTTCTATATACATCCTCAACTGATCGATTCCCGCCTCGTTGAATGCGCTGGTTGAAATGACATCCGCGTTGTCGAATCTTTCCTTTATTTCCGAAATTATTGCCTCAAGCTGTTCTCCGGGAATCAAATCGGTCTTGTTCAAAATGATGACCGGCCTTATCCCCTGGTCTTTGAGTATGGCGAAATACCTCTCGAAACGGTTCAAGCTGTAGTCACGGTCCACGGACTCGACAACGAAAGCTACGTCTATGTTCGCTCCGATGATCTGGATGTCTCCCTTGTTCCCGGTCCTGTTCTTGTCCCCGTATTTCCTCTTTATCACCGTCTTCCTCGGCAATATCCCGTTGATCACGGCCTGGTCTTCCCCCAGTTCGGTTATCATGACCCAGTCCCCGACGGCCGGATAATCCTCCCTCGACGAAGCGTCGAACATCTGCCTCCCCGTTATCTTTGCCAAGAATCTTCCGTTCTGATTGACGACTTCATACGAACCTCTGTGTTCGGATGCAATCCTTGCAACCGAAAAACCCCCCGGTCTCTTGGATTCGAAAAACTGATCATATCCCAAATCTTCTAACCTTAATCCGTTCATATATATAATATATATCACAAACTAAAAACCGGCAAAAGTCGGTTTCAGTTTTAGTTTATATTATGAGACTAATTTGAGGCTTTTTTCTAGTAATGATTTAATTGGTAAATTTAAGGGTGGAAAGAATTTTATCATAAATTGGCATAAGATATTTATAATCTTCCGTCCTTATCCTATAACTAATTTGGTTCCACTGCCCCCAATTTATTCCCTCGATGTCTCCAATGTGAATTGCTTTAGAGTAGTATAGAACAGACAAACAAGGAGGGCCACAATGATATTCTTTAGCTTGTTTGTTGGCAAAAACAACATCTTTAAATGATCCTGATATCTTTTCTGGATTATCAACGTAATCGAATGGGCTATCAGTACCAACATTGACTGGATCGATTGCAATCCTCATATCTCGCTTATCATTCTCAAAGCCTTTAGGCATTATCTGAATACCATTATCTTCGGGAATAATTAAATGATTTATCTCAATAACCCAATCTGGTGGATATTTAATTTCGTACTTACATTCTTCATTTTTATAAGTCTTCCAATCGGCCATATCATCTATGGCCGCATTTTCTTTATTTGTATTAAAATTTTCTTGACCGCCTTTATTTATTAAAAAATAACTAATAAATCCTATCAAAAAAACAATTAAAAAAGTAGTGACTAATTTTCTATTCATATTCATATTCATATTGATATTATACCACAAATCAAAAACCGGCAAAAGCCGGTTTCCATTATTAAACGAAAGTTATCGCTTCTCCCTTCTTGTTTCCTCTTCCCGTTCTTCCGATCCTGTGCACGTAGTCATCATATGTGGCCGGGATATCGTAGTTGATGACGTGGCTCACATTGTTTATGTCCAAACCTCTCGCCGCCACGTCGGTCGCAACCAATACTTTGACAGTTCCCGCCTTAAAGCAATCGATCGCCCTCTTCCTTCTCGACAGGTTCTTGTCCCCGTGGATCGACTCAGCCATGAAACCCCTTTTGATCAGAGCTTTGGCGATCTTTTCCACCCCGTATTTGGTCCTTCCGAAAACAAGGACTTTCTTGAATTCTTCCTTGCTCAGATACTCGCAGAGAACATCTATCTTTTTAGTCGGGTCTCCAACCTTGACTATATCCGGTTGACATTGGCCGATGATTCCTTCTTCTTTACCGAAATCTTTTCCGGATTCTTCAAGAACTGGTTCGACAGTTTTTCTATCTCTTCGGGCAGGGTCGCTGAAAAAAGCAGAGCTTGCTTTGCCTCAGGCATCTGTCCTATCAGGAACTTCATGTCCCCGATAAAGCCCATGTCGAGCATCCTGTCGGCCTCGTCTAAGACTATCGTCTGGAATGAAGCCATGTTCAGGGCTTTCCTCTGGACCAGATCCTTGATCCTTCCCGGAGTTCCGATGACGAAATTATTGCTCCTCCTGGTATCCCTCAATTGCCTCCCGATATTCGTTCCGCCTATGCAGAGAAGCGGGAACAGATGCAGCCCGGGAGTGAAATCGTTGAATTCCTTTTCTATCTGGAAAGCCAATTCCCTGGTCGGAACGATAATGATGGTTTTGTTCTTCTTGTCCTTTAGGGATTTATTGATCGCCGGTATCAAAAAGGCGGCCGTTTTTCCCGTTCCGGTATTGGCTATGCCGACTACATCCCTCCCTTTCAGAATCAGAGGGATTATCTTGTCCTGGATCGGGGTCGGTTCGCGATATCCCTTGCGGATGATGTTATTCTTCAGCCGGCTGTCTATTTCAAAGTCATCGAACAGGTGCTCCGGGGTATAAACATCGTTTTCGGCGGGAACCGCTTTCTGGACGAACTTGGCTGTATCTATCCTGGATGCCGAAAAACCTTTCTTTTGAGGAAAGCTCTTCTTGCCGAATCGGGAACGATTATTGAATTTTCTACCTTTGAATCTTTTTTGCATATTATTAAAAAAACGGATCCCCTCCAATACGGAGAATCCGCCCTCGTATCTCAATATCTATGTCCAAACCATATCATTTTTTTGTCCGTTTGTCAATCTTTTTATCGGCTCTTTTCTTCTTTTCAACCGTCTTTTTAGGCTTCTTCGCCTTCTTCTTGGTCTCGGCTTCGGGAAGATCATCCTCTTTGGGCTGGCTGGAAGAAGACAATAGCTTGATAATGGTGTCTAATTTGGCATTCAATGACTCAAGCTGATCCTTGTAGTCGGTCTTTTCCGAAGAACCTCCTTTTTCAAAACATTCTTTGCAATAGACGGCCCTTTCTCCGGTCGGCTTAAAGGGGAGCTCGAAATGCCTTCCGCACTTGTCGCAGACCGCGTCAAACATTGTCTTATCCTGGAACCTGCGATTTCCTCCGTCTCTCCTTGATCCCGGTCTTTCTCGATTGGAATCACCGCCCCGGCTGTTAAAACATTGGCTGCAAAAGACCGGCTTGTCTCCTGTCGGCCTGAAAGGAAGTTCGCACCTCTTTCCGCACTCGCTGCACGTCGCCTCATACATCTGAGGCCTTCCCCCGTCCCGCCTTCCAAAATCTCGCTTTGCGGGGCCCCTCCTCTTGAAATCGGACTCGCTGGCGCTGTTCCTTTTCTCGCGGTCGAAGATATTGTTGAAGTTTTTCATATTGGGGCTATTATAGGCCATATCGGGATATAAAGCAAACGAAAAACCGCTAAACAACTAGAATCGATAATCAGCGAGTAAAGAGATTCTCTATTTTGTTAATTCAACCATTAAGCTTTCGAGAGGTATTCCGTTATATTGCTTCTTGCTTATTTCTTTATTTTCGTGCAATATCCTTATCTTAAATCCCGCTTGTCCTATTTTATCCAAATAATCGTCCTTTAATAGGGCTCCGGCCACGCATCCCGATATCAGGCCTTCGTTATTTCTCTGTTCTTCCGTGAGCTCTTCCAGTAAAACGATATCCGAAAGATATATTCTGCCTCCCGGCTTCAAAACCCTGTATGCTTCGCTGAACGTCTTGGCTTTATCGGGAGTCAGATTGATGACGCAATTCGTGATGATCGTATCAACCGAATTGTCTTCGAGGGGCAGATTTTCTATTTCCCCCAAAATGAATTTCGCATTCTTGATTCCCAGTTTCTTGGTGTTTTCCCTGGCTCTCTCTATCATCTCTTCGGTCATATCCACTCCGATTACTCTTCCCTTTTCTCCCACTCTTCTAGCGGCTAAAATTGCGTCTATTCCCGCTCCCGATCCCAGATCCAGGACAACATCTCCTTCTTTTATCTTTCCGAGGGCTAGGGGGTTTCCGCAACCCAGCCCGAGATTAGCCTCTCCGACAATGCTCAATTCTTCCGCAGAATAACCTATGGTCTTGGAGACATCTTCAGCGTTTTTGCATCCGCAATTGCAACCGCAACCAGAATCGCCTATGGCTATCTTCTTATACGCGTCTTTGACTATTTTTTTTATTTCCTTGTCTTCTTTCATAATTAATATTTTATTTAAAATAGAACTAGCAATAAATCTCTCGCTACTTTTTTATATTGGCTCGGGAGGTGGAACGAACTTGGAACCTTCTTTAGTAATTTCCCTTTCCTGGGATCACATTCCTAACACCACCACGAGGATTTTCCACGTCGCCCTTGTAGCGAGGTATTAAATGTATATGCAGATGCTGAATTGTTCTACCAGCCGCTTCGCCTTCATTAATGCCAATGTTATAGCTATCTGGATTAAATTTATCATCGATTATCAGTCTTGTTTTTTGGAGTAATTCGTAAAAATCAGCAAGCTGCTTACTCGTGAGTTCGAAAAATGACACGATATGGTTTTTTGCAATTATTTCACAATGCCCGGGAGTTACAGGAAAATCATCGTATCTTGAAAAGAAACTTTGGTTATCGATAATAATTTTATCGTCTTTTTTCTTTTGAATTTCGCAAAAAAAGCAGTCTTTTTCCATGGTTTTTATGACTCATCAAGAATTATTTTATCTTTAAACTTACCCCTTTCCTCTGCCTTTTTATTTTTAATTGCTTCTAATTCTTCTTTGCTAAAATTCTTGAAATTTATTATGGCATCAATAACTTCTAAGATATCTGCCATTTCTTCAGCGTTTTCGTCTTGTATGAATTCATTTACCTCTTCTTGCAACTTTTCCTTTAATTTCTGCCAGTATTCTTTGTCGTCGGCAATATGAGTAATGGGAATACTCCCCTTGCTTTTAATTATTTCTGGAATTCTATCTCTGACTAATTTATTGTACCTCATGTCTTTATCTTACCAAAAAACCACTTTAATTAAAAGGCGGCTTGACGACTCGGAAGATACAACAAGCTTGGAACCTTTTTAATTTCAATGCCTGGTTATTAATATATTTATATTTTATTTATCCAGTTATTTAATATTTCCTTAACTTCTTTTAGATGCTTCGGTTTGCTAAAAACATGATCTGCATCTTTAATGACATAAAACTTCTTATCACTCGGTAAAGCTTCGTATAAAATTTTCTGATGGCCAACCGGGGTTGATTCATCGTTTTCTCCTGCAACCAGCAACGTGGGCATGGTTATTTTTCTAACTTGAGTTAAAAGATTATATTTTAATCTATCCTCCATATGCGACCAAGGGATTTTTTTAAAAGTTCCCGGCTTTGATTTTCTTTCAGAAATTCGCCAACCTGTTCGTTGCCACTCCATTATCGCTTCAGGATTATTCTTAAGAGATAACTCACCGGAAACAACTGTAGATAATAAGGAGATGGCTTTAACTTTTTCTGGATGATTTTCGGCATATAATGCTACTGCAATCCCGCCCAAGCTATGCCCGGCTAAAACAAATGGCTCTTGATAAAAATCATTGCTTTTTACCCAGTTAATAACGTCTTCCAAGTCTTCGTAGTAATTCGTTGTTGTTGCATTTTCATAGTTCCCGTCGCTTTCACCAAAAGTATTTGTTGCATCAAATCGTATTGTATTATAATTACGCTCCAAGAAAACTTCTGCGCAAATTTCTATTATTGGCTGATTCTTAGATCCGCCCAGGCCGTGCATAATAAAAACCAGTCCAACCGGATTTTCTGCCTTTTGAAGTACTACAGATATTTTCTGATTTTTTCTATTCTTAATATATATCTTTTCCACAAATATAACTTTAAGCTCATCCTTTAGTTCTAACGTTAATCCCGTTAATTTTTTCGTATTCGCGCTTTTCGTTTTTTGATATCTTTTTTACTATTTCCTCCTCTAAATCAACCTTTAACATCTCAGAAAGTCCCATTAAGTATATTGCTACGTCGGCAAGCTCTTCGCCTAAATCGTCTTTCTTCTTCCTGTATGCATCATACGCCTCTCCTAATTCTCCATAGGTAAAACAAAATTCTTTATTAACATCTTCTGTGTTGAAATTTTTGTTCAATTTATTTTGGAATATTTCCTTTTGAATCTTTTTTAAATCTATCATGTTGTTGATTAAAATGCCTTATTATTTTTATTATATCATAAAGCAAAAACCGACAAAAGTCGGCTCTATATTGGCTCGGAAGATGGAACGAACTTAGAACCTTTTTAGATTTAAATGCTAATTTAATTTCAATAACAAAAACAATTTTCTAAAAACTTTTTTTGCTCTTTTATCATTTTATTGGGTAATTTTTTAAAATATTTGAGCTCACTAGAATTTTCGTCGGGTTGAAAGTTATTGCTAGTTGGCTTAACTTCTATTGCAACACTTACGCTATGGAATTGAACATTTGAACGAATTTCATTCAAAAATTCTATATATCCAAGGAATTTTTTCGGCATTACAATTAAACCAGTTTCATCTTTTGCTATTCTTAATATAGCGTTAGATATTTTTTCTTTTTTAAAAACTGTTCCACCAGGTAAATGCCAAAAACCTTTACGTGGGTCGATTGCTCTTTTGGTAAGCAAAATCCCTTCTTTAGATTTTATTATAAGATCTACACAGAGGCGTGGGACCTTGCTGTAAATATCAAAAAAATCTTTTTCACTTAATGGATATTTACTCATATTTATATTTTATTAATAATAAAATATTATATCACGTAAAGAAAAAACAACAAAATATCTGCTTTAGATTTGCTCGGGAAGTGGAACGAACTTGGAACCTTTTTGGTTCTAAATATCTTAGAATAAAAAAGAACGAGGTAGTAATCTCGCCTGTCATTCATCGAAAACTTTTTTGTTTTCTCTGATCCAAGGAATCACCTCGTCTAATATCTGCGGGTACTCCGAAGACGGAATACTTTCTTTTGTTTTCAAAACGGCTATGGTCCACAAGTCGGTCACGCCGCCCAGTCCCATAAAATGAAATCTGATACGGCGGAGAATGTATAGTATTCCATCCTTTTGAGTGAAGAAATACGTTTCTTTCTCGTCAATGACCTCGCTCGAACTTTCAAATTCGAGATCATTTAATCCGTATTTTTCTACGAATTCTCCATACTCTTTACCGCGAGTGCTATCGCAAATACCATCAATAATTTCAATTCTGGGTCTCATTTTTATGACTTCGACAAAATAATACTATATTTATATAGTATTGTCAAGTTGCTCGGTAAGTGGGACAAACTTGGAACCTTTTTGGTTTCCTAATTTTGGCTTATTTGTGGGGAGGATTTTCATAACATAGAAAATCGGCTTCCGCATTACCAATATTTTTAATCCCGTGAGATTGTTTTGGTAATATCCTAACTTGAGGCAATTTATTTAGAAATAATTCATTAATCTTTCTCGGTCTATTCCCTTGGTATTTCATTACGGTGGACTTTCCATTAATATTTATTTCTAATTTTCCATTTATTAAATAGTAAATATGTTCGGTGTATGGATGCTCGTGAGGTTCCATAATAATATTCGGCTTGATAATAATATATGAAAAAGGAGACTTTCCCTTGAAAGGGACCAAACTAACTCCAGCCACGCCTTTATAAATTGTTGTTCTTTTGAAATCAGGGATAGAATTCTTTTTTCTTGGCTTAAATCCCCAAGTCCAAACCCTGGACTGAATCCCCTCACTCGGTCTTCGATATGGAACTAATAATGATTGAATTGCTTCAAAACCATTTTTCCTTAACTCTGATTTTAAATATTGTGGAGATGTAAAATAATAATCAGCTCTTGAAATATATTCTATGTCTTCATTATTGGATGTGGATTCGTTGCTAATAAATAATAATCCTTGCTCTTTCAAAACTTTTTTATTTTCTTTTATAAATTTTTTTACTGATAATTTACTATCTAGTAAATGACCAATCAAACCATCTGAAAAAGATAAATCGAAATAATTTTCTTTTAACCCAAAAGGTTTGCTAGCATTTAGGACTCTAGTTTTTAGTCCTTTATTCTTGGCAAATCCTAGGGCAGATTCACAAACATCAGTTGCTAGAACGTTATGACTCGAGTCTAATAATAATCTTTCTATAAAAGCGTTACCACATCCGCAACTTAAAATTCTATTACCGGAAGTGTAATTCAATAATTTATTTAAAATTACTATCATTCTTTCTCGGTATTTTTTATGCGATGTGGATGGAGTCATCGAGTTTCCCATATTTTTTCCGTTTTCCCAGATTTCAAATCTCGTCTTTCCGTTTTCAACTGGAGACTCGTAATACTTTTTAATTTTATTAATAGAATTTCTCATAGCTGCAAAATTTTCATTGTTTAAATTATATCACAAAACAAAAACCGACAAAAGTCGGTTTTGGAACTGCTCCGATTGATAGACGACATTAGAACTTCTTTATTAAAAATTAATAAATAAAATTTAAAATCAAGCCTCAAGAGGAATCTCAATAGATGTTTCTATTTGAATCATACTTAATACTTCTTGATGCAAATCAATTGAATCATCTTCTTGCATATCTTCTATAGAAAGAATTATTGAATATGGCTGCTTATAGCCAGATGGCAATCCATTATCTTTGGATTCGCAAAAAATGTTTAATTCCCAAAAATTTCCTGTATGTTTCATTGTAGAAACCTCTAGTGCTGGATAACACTTAACATTTGACTTTGTGTGAGCTCCGTCGTCTGAATTACGAGTGCTAAAACTATCTAAATTTTTTTGATCTTCACGTATAAACTGAACAGAAATATTAATCGGATTATACGTTCTTACATTTTTATGATTAATCGGACTAGAATATACGAGAGTTTTTCTAACCTTTAAGCGTTTCCTACTGCTTCCAGATATGCAACTAGGTATTGGAAATTTAATAGTCTTTTTTTTATTTATTCCTATCTCGTCTTCGATCACCAAAGTTGAAGAAGAATTTAGTGAATACATTGCCTTTTCTAAATTAGGCATTCCGAATCCAGATAATTTCTTTTTCATAGTTTCATTTGTAATGCAATCACATCTTATTGATTCAGCAAAATGGATAAGAAGAGCCTTAATTGTATCTTTATTGTATTCTGGATAAAAATTATGCAACAAACAGGCCTCATGTAAAACTAATGGTGCCGCAAAACTTGTCCCTGAAGCTTTAGTAAGTTTATCGCTTTGCTTAGATGCCAAATAAACACCATTATATTCACAGCTAAAATCTCTTTTATGATTAGAATCATAATGTACAAAGTCTGGCTTAATAAATGGTACCGCATCTAAATTTGCTCTAGTTATTACAACTGGATTTTTAATTTTTGTTATAGAATCAACACTTTCCTGATACGCTATTGATCCTACTGATATATTATTTATACTGTCTGAGGGTGGAATAATTCTACATATCGGCAGTTTAAAATAATTAGGATATCCCATTGCCTTGACCATCCTTTTTTCGTTTGCCCCCCAATCCCTATCAAAAAGATTACCAACTGAAATAAAAAATAAACAATTATACTTATAAGAAAGTTCGTCCAATAATTTAGTTAATTTATCTACTTTTTTTCTATTATAATATATATAATTATTAATTGAAAAATTTATTAACATCATTTGATAATTTGCTGCATTTCTCTCAATTGCTTCAATCAGCCTCTCTTCTAATCTTAAAAAATAACCTCCTCCTTCTGATAAATCGACTGCTATAACTTTATTATCTTGCTGAATGCTGCCAGTAATATTAAGATGATGGCCACATACGACTAAGCTAGCAACAGCCGTAGCATGATCTTTATTGCCAGTATGTAACCCTACTTTTCCAACCATTGCCCCTCTAAGAATTACGTGCTGATCATTTACCGCTCCATCAAAGACAAATGCTGGCTCTCCGTTACTCAATGGTGGTAAAATATTAAAATCGTCTATATTTCTTTCTAATGAAGATCCAATTAGGGTGTAATCAGGAGACTGCTCTATTTCAATTATTCCTTCATAATTTTTATGCAAAACTTCCACGTCATTAAACTTCGCTTTCATTCTACAAAAATGTAATAGTTCTGTATTAACTTTTGAAATAAACTTTTCGGGAAATTGCTCTTTAATAGCGTCGATTTTTGTATTTGCAATATTTTGCTTATCAGCAAACGAAACATCGATAAATACCTCCTGACTTGGATTTGTTTTCATCTTCCTCTTCAATTCTTTTTCGATTATTTCTTCAAGGGTTAACGGTTTTATTTCTCTAATTTTTTCGAAATAAGACTTTAATTTCCCTTCCTCTACATAAGCAATGGCTTCATCTTGCAAACGTCCAAAATCAGATTTTCCGCCATCTAATGATTTGCTGCTAATTTTACCATAGATAGTTGTGTTTTTTTCTCTATTCTCTTCTTGACGATAAACCTGTATTCTATATTTCGATAAAAAATCTGGGTTTACGGGACCATAAAATTTAATTTTAATTTCATTGGTTTGCTTATCGGTATCAATTTTAAAGGATTCTTCTTTTTTAGAGAAAAAACTGCTAATCCTATTTACACCGCTTAAAACCTTTTGCTGTTGTTTTTCTCTATTAAATTCACCCAATGCTTTAAAATTCCTCCGTGGGGGAGCAGTATATGTATTCTCGCTGGAAAATAATTGACCAGGAATTTTAATATGTTTATATTTTTTTCTTGGCATAATTCTTATAAGAATTTCTATGTATACCTAATGTTTCTGACATTTTAAGCTTAGAACATCCAGTACTTTCCATTATCCCACAAAGGTCTGATAAGATTTTACGATGTTGTTTTTTTAAATTTTTTGGATTTTTGAGATAATCTTCGGTAAACAATGTTTTTACAAAATCAACTAAATCTGTTTCTTTTTTACCTTCTATTAAATTATTAATTACCGTTTTGTCAAAAAATACTTTTATTTCGTCAACAGTATTAATTTTCAAAGCATCTAAAGCTTCTGTTAAAAACTTTTTTTCTTTATCGCTTATTTTTATTTTACTTATTTTTGTTTGAGTTTTATTTATTAAATAATTAAAAAAGTTTTCTTTTTCTCCATCAACCAACTCATCAACCAATATTTTAAATTTAAATCTCCTCAAAATAGCTGGATCTATAGATTCTAATAAATTTGTAGCAACAATGATTATTTTGTTTCCAGAATTAAAATCTAGAGTTTGTATAATGGAATTTACTATTCTCTTAAGTTCTCCTACATCATTTTTGTCTGTACGATTTTTTGCGAACGCATCAAATTCATCTATAAAAATAACCGTATTTTCTATACTTTTAAAAACATCTGCGATATTATGCATTGTTTCGCCAAGTCTAGACGATATAACGTCCGTTATCTTAACATAACTTATATTTTTTTTGAGTTTGTTGGCAATATAGAATCCTATCGTTGTTTTTCCACTTCCTGGTGGTCCATAGAGCAAAATTTTATTAAATTGATCTGCAATTTGTGGTACTTTAACCTTTTGATGCAATTTTATAAATTTATCTAATTTTGGTTCAATACTTGGAGCTATCCAAATATTTTCTATGTCTAAAAAAAGATTAGAATCATTATTAATTGGATTAAAATTAGACAAACTTGGCATAATAGAAGATTTCTCATCTGAATATTCTTCTATGAGATCTAAAAAATTATTATACGATTTATGTCTATTGGCTTTAATCTCTTTTGCTGCGGTTTCTTCAATAATTTTAACTATTGCCGCTCTATCTCCCTTTAGTCCCAACTCCGCCAATTTTAAAACTAGGTCTTTTTTTGAGTTCATATTGTTATGCACAATTTGATTATACCTTTATAAAATTGTGCAGTCAATAGTTTCCAGCTTTAATTAAGATTTTATTTTTAAATAATCATACTTCTTTAATAACTTCTATTACTTGTGGATATTCTTGATTATCCACTAATAACAAAAGAAGAACATGATCAAATCCAAATTATACTTGGTAAAAAAGGAAGGCCTCGTCCTAGAACTCATGAATTCCCTTTTACTGGAATGATAACCTGTGGCGAATGCGGAGCAATGATTACAGCTGAAGATAAAACCAAAAGGCAAAAAAATGGAAATGTCCATAATTACACCTACTATCACTGCACAAAAAAGAAAAATCCTAATTGCACACAAAAAAATATCAAAAAAGAATGTCTAGAAAAACAGATTATTGATATTTTAGAATCAATAGAGATTCCAAGTGAATTCAAGGAATGGGCTTTAGACGTTTTGAAAGAAGAAAATGCTAAAGAGTTTGTCAATAAAGAAATTATTTTGAGCTCTCAACAAAAAAACTATAATTCATGCATCAGAAGAATAAATAATTTAATTGATATGAGGGCAAATGAAGAAATTACAGAGGAAGAATTCTCTAAAAAAAGAAAAGAGCTAACTCAAGAAAAAGAAAAAATTAAAATTATTTTAGAAAATAGTGATGAGCAAGTTAATGATTGGGCTGAAAAAGCGACACAATTATTTTCATTTGCAGAATTAGCTAAAACTAAATTTGAAAATGGATCATTAGAAGACAAAAAAACTATTCTTTCTTGTTTAGGTTCGAACCTCTCACTAAAAGATGACAAACTCAGTATAGAACTACAAAAACCATTACGTCTAATAGAAAAAGCATCTTTAGAGGTAAAGACTATCAACGAAAGGTTAGAACCTGTTGATTTTAGCTTAGATAAAAGAAAAATGGGAGAAATATACTCCCAAAGTCCTATGTTGCTCCGGTGGTAGGATTCGAACCTACAACCTAATGCTTAACAGGCATCCGCGCTACCATTGCGCCACACCGGAATATATCTGCAATATACATCAAAACCGCACCATTTTCAACCCTTTTTTAATACCCCTCCAACTTCTTCAGATTGCCGTGCTGGCGTATCTTCTCTATGGCTTTAGCCTCGATCTGCCTGATCCTCTCTCTGGTAACCCCGAATTCCTGACCGACCTCCTCAAGAGTATGCGTCACCCCGTCGTCCAAACCGAAACGCATGGAAAGGATCTTCTGTTCCCTGTCCGCCAAGTCCCTGAATATCTCGTCCAAATGCTCCCTCAATAAGGTTCTTCCCGCCGAAGAAGCCGGAGACTCTATCTTCTCATCCTTGATGAATTCTCCGAGGACGCTGTCTTTCTCGTCTTCTCCGACTGGAGTTTCCAAAGAAACTGCTTTCTGAGAAATCTTCTCCAGATGCCTGACTTTCTCAACTTCTATCCCCATCTCTGCTGCAATCTCCTCTGCCAAAGGATCTCGATCCAATTCCTGCAACAGCTTCCTCTTGGCCTGGGTGTATTTGGTCAATGTCTCAATCATGTGGACGGGAATACGGATAGTTCGAGCCTGATCGGCCAGAGCCCTGGTAATCGTCTGTCTGATCCACCAGGTGGCGTATGTGGAAAACTTGTATCCTTTCCTCCAATCGAACTTCTCAACCGCCCTGAACAATCCAAGGTTTCCCTCCTGGATCAAATCAAGCAAAGTCAAATTGGGAGATCGTCCTATATACTTCTTGGCTATGGAAACGACCAATCTGAGGTTAGCTTCGGCCAGCTTCCTCTTGGCATCCTCGTCCCCCGCTTCTATCCTTTTCGCCAAATCCTTCTCGTCTCTCGCTGTAATCGGATCGATCCTTCCTATCTCCTTCAAGTACGACTGGATCGAATCTATCTTTCCCGAAGAAACCCTCTTCCTTCCCTTCTTCTTAACCTCTTCCGTGTCGAGGTATCCCCTGGACTCCCTGACGTCTATGCTCAGCTGTTCCAGCTTGTCGAACATGGAATTAAGCTCCTGGATGTTCTGCTCCACGTTGGGGAAGTAGTTCAAAATCTCGGAAAAGGTGATGAACCCCCTTGTTTTCCCCTTTTTGACGAGTTCGTCGAGCTTCTCCGGGGTTATAACCGAAATCACCCTCTTCTTCCTCTTTAGGGGCTTAATCGCCTTCTTTTTCGGAGCTTTCTTCTTCAGGACCTTTTTCTTCGGTTTCGCCGGCTTTTTCTTCGAAACCTTCTTTTGGGGCTTCTTCTTCATTGTTTTTTATTAGCTTATTAAATTTAGACAGAAGTTCCGATACCTCCCCTCCCTCCCTCTCTTTGATCTTTATCTCATCAACCAATCTCTCCCTTTCCTCCTTCAGGGATAATCTCTCAATCTCATCCAAGCACTTTTTGAACTCTTTATCAAGCTCTATCTCCGAATCCTTCAACAATTCCGACTTGATCAACATGTAATTCAGGAAGTTGTCATCGATCGAACCGTCGAGCAATTCTTCCGTTTTGATCGAAGGATTTTCCTTTATCCTCCCCAATATCTTCGCGATCCGAGACGAAAACGAAGAAATATCCAATCCGGAAACCAATGAAGGATCGATCAATGCTATGGCCAGCATGACCTCTTCCAGCATCTCCCCCCTCGTCTTCTTCTCTTTCTCGATAGCCCTTGTTTCTTCCGCGGAAACAGCCTCTACTCTCACTTTCTGCATCTCTTTCCTTATGTCCCCCTCCTTTATCTTAAGGCGGTTCCCCAATTCTTCGATCCAATAGCTCTGTTCTATGTTATTATCAATTTTCTTGAAAACAGGCAAGAGGTCGGAGGCGATCTTCTTCTTGTCTTCGAACAACTCCGGATCCCTCCCCTTGAAGGCCAGATCGAAATAGAAGCGGTTGATCGGCTTGGCTTCGTTGACCAATGAGGCCCATTTCTCCGGCCCCTCGATCAAAACTATGTCCGCCGGATCCTTTTCCGCAACCATGGAAATGACCTTGACGTTGAATCCGCTTTTCAAAGCCATGTCTATGCCCTTCCCCGTAGCTTTGTTCCCGGCCAGGTCCATGTCGAATGCCAGAACCAGGTTCGATGTGTATCTCTTGATTATCCCCAAATGGATCGGGGTCAAAGCGGTTCCCGAAACGGCAATACAGTTCTTCACCCCTGCCTGATGGGACATGATGCAGTCGACGTTACCCTCGACCAGGACACAGAAATCTTTCTGCCGTATCTCCATCTTGGCTTTGTCCATCCCGTACAGGGCCCGGCTCTTATCATACAAAAGAGTGTTGGGCACGTTCATGTATTTGGACTCCTCTTCCGACTTGAAGACGCGGCCGGTAAAGCCGATGACCGAAGAATTGAAATCGCAGATGGGGAACATTATCCTCGATCTGAACCTGTCGAAGAACTTCTGGGAATCCTTCCTTATAGCCAGGCCAGCCGAAACTATATTCTCCCTCGCAAAGCCCTGGCCGATAAGGTAATCGGACAAGCTCTGCCAGGAATTGGGGGCATACCCTATCCTCCAGTCCCTGATCGTCTCTTCGGTCAATCCTCTCTTCTTCAGATAATCCAGAACCTCCGTTCCCGTTCCGCTCTTTAATTGGGCGGAAAAGAACTTGGTCGCCCTTTCGTTTAAATCCAATAAAACCTGTCTCTCGCTCTTCATCTTCTCGTAGTCAGCCGAGCCCTTCTTCAACTGGACCCCGGCTTTGTCCGCCAGGATCTTCAAAGCATCGACGAACTCGATTCCCTCAATCTTCATCACGAATTTGAAGACATCCCCGCCTTCGTTGCATCCCCCGAAGCAGTGCCACAATTGGCGGGAAGGAGAAACAAAAAAAGAAGCCGACTTTTCCGAATGAAAAGGACAGCGGGCTCTGTAATTGATTCCCGCTTTCTCCAGCTTGATATATGCGCCGACGACATCCACGATGTTCAGGCGCGATTTTATCTCTTCTATGTCAGAACTCATAATATGCGATTATTGTTTCCACTCTCCAAAAACGAGAGTCATATCGATCTCTTTTCCGTCCCTCAAAACCTTCAAAGAAACGGAATCGTTGGGATTGTATTTTGAGATCATCTTGGACAAAGTATTCTCCGTCGTCACTTTTTCTTCTCCCATTTCCAAAATAATATCCCCTTCCTTCAGTCCGGCTTTCTCGGCCGGAGAACCCGAAGTGACTGCCGGCTCGTCCGCATCGCCCCCCTTTATCAATAATGCTCCGTAGTCGACGGAAATATTCCTTTCCTTAGCCGACTTGGCGTCCAAAACCACGTATCTCACCCCCATATATGGGTAAGATATCCTGCCCATATTCTTTACCTGCTCGATATCTTTCTTAGCCTTGTCTATCGATATGGCGAAACCCAAGCTCTGGCCCGAAGAAGCCACGGCCGTATTGATGCCGATCACCTCTCCCTTCAGATTCAATAAAGGCCCTCCGGAATTGCCGGGGTTTATAGCCGCATCCGTCTGGATAGTGTCTTCAAGCGTTTCCGTCCCTATCGTCGCTCCCGAAGCGACCAAGGTCCTACCTAATCCGGAAATGACTCCGACCGAAACCGTATTCTCAAATTCTCCCAAAGCGTTCCCTATGGCGATAACGCTCTGTCCGATCTGGATGTCGGACGCATTGCCTAAAACCAGGGGCTTGAAACTGTCTCCTCCCTGTATCTTCAATATGGCCAGATCCTGGACCGGATCCTTGGCCAAAACCTCAACCGGATATTCTTTTCCCGCGCTGTTGATTACCGTATACTCCGCCTTCGCATCGGCGACCACATGCTTGTTGGTCAGAACCAATCCGTCCGAAGAGACGATGAATCCCGTTCCCGCTCCGACCTGTTGCTTTTCTGTCCCCGTCTGCTTCTGCTCGGGAATCAAAAAAACATTATCCCCGAAAGGACTGTAGTACTCTGTCGAATAGACGGGAACCTCCTTGGTAATGACTACCGACACGACCGAAGGGGAATTCTCCTTAACCACGTCGATGACCTTCTGTTCCTGGCTGGTCTGGGGAACGTATTCCTTCTCGATCACCTTTTCCGAAACTATGGGCACGCCCGCTTCGACCACCTCCTGCTTCAATTTAAGGTAGAAGACATAGCTCGAAGCCAGGCCCCCGATCAATCCGGTCAGAAAAACCAATATCAAAAACAATCCCGGGAAAGGGACCTTCTTTCCCGAAGGAGCGCTCAATCTTTTGAAATGTATTTCCGGCAGTCGGTATATGGACATATGCTTATCTCTTATCGTAATGGCCGAAATCGTACCTGACCTTCCTTTCCGCCTTTCCCAAGAATCCCATCTTCAGCCCGCATTTCAGGTATTTGAACGCTGTCCTCCAGTATCCGTCCTTCTCGTATCGGCGCAAAGGCATGTATATCCTTACCCCCCTTATTATATCAAACTTGCCGTATTTGCAAGCCTGGGTCGTGAAGTACACGTCTTCGGCCAGAGTGATGCTTTCGTCGAATCCCCCCACCTTCTCAAACACGTCTTTTTTGACCATTATGCCCATGGCTCCCATGGCGAAAGCATTCTTCAATATTATCTGGGGGAAGTTATAGAAAAGGTTGAGGGTCAGGGGATTGAGATAGAAATTGTTCTTCTGGGGAAAGATATGGAACGAAGCAACTGTCAGATCATTTTCTTTGAAATAATCGACCGATTTCTTTACAAAATTCTTAGGGGCAAATTTCACATCCGCATCCATAAAGAAAAGGATGTCTCCCTTTGCCACCTTGGCTCCGCTGTTCCTCCCTCTCGCCGGCAGCCCTCCTTTGGTTATTATACAACCGTGCTTGCGGGAAATTTCAACCGTCTTGTCCGCGCTCCCTGCGTCCGCGATGATGATTTCGTAATCGTCAAAACCGCCCTTGGATATCGCTTCCAATAACTTAGGCAATCTTTTCTCTTCGTTCAATGTCGGTATGATTATAGAAAGCATGTTATTCGAATAATTTAACGGCTTCGTTCCAGATGGCCGGATCATTGTTTACCGTCTTCATGTAATACCACCACTCGGCTCCCCAGAAATAGAAAGTGTCTATCCCCGTCCTTCTGGCGAAGTCCACATTCTTCTCGAACTGTGCGAGATTCATCGTCTTCTCCTGCTCCTTAAGGGATGAGTTCATTATCGAATTGGCGCACCACGGCTCGGCCTGAAGCTCCGTCCCGATGACATCCTTCTTGAAGAGCTTTTTCACTATCTCCACCCGGCGCTCATAGAAGATAGCCGGGAGAGGATACGAAACGTATGCCTTCAGCTGCTGCTGCCAGACCTTCCTGTATGTGGTTATCCCGACTATATCCGCTCCGGAAACGGAAGAACGGAACCACAGTGAAAGCTCTCCGCTGTCGGTCGTAATCACCGGATGCCCGGGATCGTTCAACTTTACAAAAGCGATTTCCTCCCTCCAGAAATCCTCGTCGTACCAGGGACAGGCTCCGAACTTGAAAAGAGGCTCGTTCTCGACCTGCCAGCCGGACAAAGACGGAGAATCTTTGTATCTTGAAACAACCGTCTTCAGCATCTCCAATATGGCCTTCTGCTGCCCCGCCTTATCCTCGTTCCTCGCCCACTGGGGCAGATGGCATTCCGGCCAGTGAGGCACCTTCATGCCCACCGCCAGAACGACTTGGGCATCCCTCTTCTCCGCCTCTTTCATTTGCCAGTCCAATTCGTCGAAATCATATTTGCCATCCTCTTTCTCGATCAAATCCCAATAGACCGCTATCTTCACGTTCTTCGCATTGAGATCGTCCAAGATGGCGAGATACGTCTCCTTGGCGTCCAATTTCAAGAACTCGGTCTGCTTGACCGAAAAATCCACCCCCCAGGTCATATTCTCCGCGGGACGGGAAAAACCGATGAAGAAATAGCCGATAAAGGCCAGGACCGCTATGAGGACGATCCACATGATGTATTTGAAGAAAGGCGTCATTGCCTCCTATTATATTAAATCCCGGCTAAAGAATCAATTCTCTCCCGGTATTCATCCAAACCGATATTCCCCGAAGATAAAAGATTGTTCAATCCGGCGTAATACTGTTCTTTGATCTTAGAAGTCGGAATCGCTTCGTTGTACATCCTGGCTTCGTCTATCAACCCGGAATAATACGATGATGCCGGAGCTCCTCCGACCAAATAAGTTCCCAAAGACAGATTTCCCGACGAATTGTATATTGCCGTAAAGGAATCATCATACGTCTTGGTCACGGAAACATCTTGGCCGTCAATATACAACTTCAAAGATCCGGAATTCCAGGTAAATCCGACCAGATGCCAGACATTGTCAAAAGCCGCGACCGAAGAATAATATGATTTCCTGTAGCCGGAATCCCAGCTTCCGTTGCTCGACAAAAGAACGACAAATTTATTGGAGGAAATCGATCCGGCCAGCCAAGACCTGTTGTTGCCCGATCCGTCATAATGGCCCAAAAAATATTTATCCGACTGAGAGCTTCCCTTGATCCAGGCCATCGCCGTCATCTTGGATCCGAAATTGAAAACCGCATCATCGGCAATATTGATATAGTCGGAAGACCCGTTGAAAGAAAGGCACGATCCTTGAGGACAATCTGCAGTCACTGTTGTCGTCCCGTGGAGAGTTCCGTTCTTCCCTCCCCAAGAATCATTAGCATTCCCGTCAAGCTTGTATTCGGCGACCAGATTCATCATCAAAGCATTCCTCAAAGAATTGGAAAACACCTGGCTCTTGGCAATATTCGCCTTGGCCGTCACTCCGTTCATTGTGACGACAATCAAGCCGGACAGAATACCGATAATGGCTATGACCACCAATAATTCAATCAACGTGAATGCCAATTTTACCGATTTCTCCATATCTTAAGCGATTAAAATCGCCAATCCCAAAACAATGATAATTATAGAAACTATCTTCTGCAAAACGACCCTTCTATTCATCTCTTCCTTCAAGACGTTGGGAAGGAAGCAGGAAACGAATACGACCATGAGGAAAAGGAAGACGTACTGGATCCCCTTCATCGAATTCATTATGGCGAGATAGGCGACGGGGGCCACGGCAATGGAAAAACTCTGTAATATGTTCGCCGCTCCTCCCGAAGCCTGGGTGATTAAAAACAGCACTCCCGTCTTCTTGTTCATTCCGTTGTCTTCGGACATTTCTTTCCTGAACCCTTTGTCGAAAAGGAATATCAAAACGAAAATGAAGCTGAATATCCTCATCCAGATGAATCCCGGCCAGAAAGCCATATCCAGGAAGACGAACTTGGAAAAAATGAAATCTAAAGAGAAAAGCAAAGACGTCAGAAGCCCTATCTCCAAACTCTTCCTTGTTATCTTAGGATTCTTGTCGATCGAAATCAGGATGCTTCCGGCCAAAAGGACGATGAAAGCGATTACATTCCTCGTTTCAACGGACTGGAATCCCCAGAAGACGAGGGAAAGTATCCCTATGAATATCGGCTGGGTCGCTCCGATGGTGGGAACGATCCTCGAAACCTCGAAATTCTCGAGGGCGTAGAAAAGGGCGTACAGTCCCGCGACATATACGATCGCTTCGAGGATTATCCAAGCCAGGGTCTGCCCGGAAGGAAGACAGAACTCAACAAAGGGGATCAGGAAAACCGCAAGGATGCTGAACACCCCCACGAAAAAAGTGTATGATTTCGGCTTAGAAGGCCCGGAGAGGACGATCTTGTCCCCCAATGAAGCGAAAGCGAAAAAGAAATATGAAAGGATTATCGATATGAGCCAGATCATTTTTGTATCTGTTCTTTTATCTTAAACGTTCCCATCTTCTCTCCGGAAATGAATCCTTCCATGGCCATGTCGGCGAAATACCCTTCTTCAAGCCAATCGTAAAGCCATTCTTTAACATGCTCTATCTCCCTCTGCTCGACCCCGAATCCCGACTTCAAAAGCCAGGCCTTGTTGTATTCCTCCTGCGATCCGATTGTCGGAGCGATGATTACGGGCAATCCCAAGGCGGCATAGAAAGAAAGCTCCGACGGCTTGGTCCATAGTATGTCGGTCTTCCTTAAAATCAGATTGAACTTGTCGTAGTATTCTTCAAAACTGCTCCCGTAGACGATTTCTATCCCCGAGCCGATCATCTCTCCCAGTCCCCCGTTCCTCAGTTCCTTCTCGAAATATTCCTTGATGTTCTTTTTCGTCCCGGCGACGAGGACGATCTTCAGTCTTCCGCCGTATATTATCTTCTTCAATCTCCTCGCCAGTTCCACCCCTATCTCTTTCTGCGCTCCGGCCCCTCCGACAGCAAAAGTGATCGTCAAAGGATGATTGGACTTCTCGGGGAGCTTTCCCAGCTTCTCGCGGATGATGAAGTCGTGATTCTTCCTGTATTTGCGGGAGGGGTCCAGGTTGACTATTCTGTTTTTCATATCCTCCAAAAGCACCTCCATATTCTTGCCTCCGATGTTTTCGATGGGCAATGGATAGCCGGTCATAATGATGTTCTGCTTCTTTACCCCGTACAATCTCAATCTCTGTCCCGTCCTCACATTGGGGGTGAAATACTTGATGCGGGAATCCTTGCCGCTCGGAGGAGCCCAACTCCTCGAAATGTCGGCATCGCAGATGACGCAGTATATGTCTCCCGGATACTTGAAATGCTCGGCCATGAAAGCCGGGTTATGGAAAGTGGAAACGAGAGGGACATTCTTCTTGGATAATCTTTCGATCAGGTCCTTGCCCCAGCCCCGCTTGAACAGCCCGACCGTCCTTTCCTGGGTGAAGGTTGATCCGCTCATGTCTTTGGAATCGTAGAAATCCTTTATCCTCTGAGTGGCGTCAAAGAGGTTGAAAGCGATATTGCCGAAAAGGGGGAACTTCTTGAAACGGGAAATGAATTCGTAGAAATAACGGGAGCTCTCCCAGACCTTCCTGTCCCCTTCGGGTATCCCGGGATAATCGTTGGCGCAGACAATCTTCCCTTCTTCGGCGAAGGATTTAAGCGGATAAGCGGTCCTCTGGTGCCCGTATCCCATGTTTATCGAAACTACCCATGCTTTCTTGTTCATGCTTCAATTATACCTTAATCAACCCAAAAATTCCAATTCCTTCTTCTTGCTCCTGAAGACGATATAAAGGAAAGGGACGTATAATAAAACAAGGAAAACAAAAGGAAGTTCCACATTCAATACGGCAAAAGGTACCTGCGAAGAAATATGGACTACCTGGACCAGATACCACAAAAGAATAATCGAAGGAATCGCAATCGCCCAGGCCAGGAAAGGCAGGACCATCCCGAACAGAGGAAGAAGCAGTCCCAACGCCATCAATAACGGGGTCATCGGAACGGTCAGTATATTAGAAACAAGGGAAACGACGGAAAAGTACCCGAAAGAATATATCAAGAGAGGGATGGTAAAGACCTGGGCCGACAATGTCATAGCCAGAAGCTCCCTCGTGAAATCAAATCTGCTCTTGAAAATAAGATTGAGCCAATTGTTGAAAACAGGCCCGGCAAGTATCAGCCCCAAGACGGCCAGAAAGGATAACTGGAATCCCAGGTCGAATTTCAACAACAAAGGATTGGATAATAATATGAGGAATGCGGCCAGAACCAATGTCCTTAAATTGAACGATTGCCGGCCAAGTATCTGGGAGAGGAACAACAGAGAAACCATTATCCCCGCCCGCACTGCCGAAGCCGGCATCCCGACCAGAAACACATACAGGAAGGTGAAAACGATGGCCATGACCTGGGCCTGCTTCCTCCACAATCCCAAAAACAGCAAAACCTCGAAAAGCATGGCCGAGAATACGACTATATGCGAACCGGAAATGGCGATGATATGTGACAGCCCGCTCCTGCTCAAATCATCCTTCATCTCCTTATCCATCTTCCCGTCATTGTTCAAAATCAACCCCTCCATGACCGGACTCAGATCGGCGGGAATATATTTCCTCATCTCTCCTCCCATCCTTTCCTTCAACGAAATGGCAGAAAATACCATCACATCGAAAAGATTTCCACTCTTCCCTTTTTCGATTATGGCAATTTCGGGAAAATACATCGTCGCCGATATGCCGTCCTTGCTCAGATATCCGGCGTAGTCGAAATTATCTTTTTTTTCCGGAACCTCTATCTTTCCTTTTACAACTATTCTGTCTTTGAATCCGATCGGAGAATACTTGTCGGTAATCAGGAGAATCCTTCCATATTCCGTATCGACAATCGCTTCCGATTTATTGAATCCCCTCTCGACATCTTTCAAAACGGTTCCCTCAAAAACAACCTCTTCGCCGTTCATGCTGACAAGATGACTCTTCTTAACCAGATAAGAGTGGTAGTCGAGATCGAACGCTCCGAAGAAGAAAGCAATCAGACAGATTCCCATAACGACGATTTCTTTCTTTTCCCAGAACGCTCCGACGATGATTAATCCCGCAATGCACAAGATCGTTCCCCAAAAAAAAGAAAAGTCAAAAAAGGAGGCAAACAAAATGCCTCCGACGAAAGAAAGACAGAAATAGATTAAGGCATCCGCACCGCTCATCTTTTCTTGAATAAATTAACAAAGACCATGCCCGAGACGAACCCGCCCAGATGCCCCCAGTATGCGACCGAGGTCTCGACGGCCATGGTCGAAAACAGCTGATAGACGAACCAGACAAAGATATAGATGACGGCCGGGGCGGTAAAGAAAAGAGCCCTGATCTTATTCCTCGGAAAGAGGACCAGATACCCGCCTAAGGTCCCCGAAACGGCCCCCGAAGCCCCTATAACCGCGGCAGCGGGGTCGCTCATGGCAAGAGCATAGACAATGCCCGCTCCCGCCCCGCAAAGGAGATAAAAGGCAAGAAACTTGAGGTGGCCCAGACGGGCCTCCAGATTATCCCCGAAGACCCAAAGAAACCACATGTTTATGACCAGATGCCAGAAACCGGCATGCAAAAACAAGGAGGTGAAGAGGGTGAAAAACTGCCCGTCCGAAAGCTTCTCCGGAGAGAAACCAAAAATATCGATATAGTGCCCGAGATCGTAAAAGGTCGCCAGAAAGACGACCGTGTTTAGGGCAATCAATGAAGCGACGACCAAAGGGAATCCTCCTATTCTCTTTTTGTCTCCCAAAGGGATCATCTTATCTTGAAAAAATCAAAACCTCCTTTTATCTCTTCCCCGACTTCCTTGAGCAATTCTTCCTCATACGGCCTGGCTCCGTCCAGCTTGGGATCGATCGTCCCCTTTTCTCCCCTGAAGCCCTGTAAGAAATATCTTTTTGCCGGAGAAATATCCTTGGCCATCCGGACGACATCGGCCCTCGAATGAATCCCGGGAACGATGGTGCTTCGGAATTCGTAATCGACTCCCGAATCCTTTATCAAGGAAACCGACTCCTTTATCTTCTCAATATCGACATCTTTTATTCCCGTAGCGATGGAATATTTTTCCTTGTCGAAAGGAGCCTTGATATCCATAGCGATATAATCAAGAAGTTTTTGATCGATCAATATCTTCAAGATATCCGGATTGCTTCCGTTGGTGTCGAGCTTGATCAAAAATCCCATCTCCTTTATCTTCTTCGCAAAGGAAACCAATTCTTCGCCGTATACGGTGGGCTCGCCTCCGCAGATAACACAGCCCTCCAAAGTCCCTTTCTTTCCCTCGAGGAAATCAAAGAATTCCTTTTCCTTTATCTCCGGCTGCTTCTTTATCTCCGCGGGCAAAACCAATTCCTTGGAATAACAGAAAGGGCAGCGGAAAGGGCATCCGGAGAGAAAAACCGTGCAAGCTAGCTTGCCCGGAAAATCAACCAAAGTGACTTTTTGCAATCCTCCTATCTTCATGAAGCTTTGAACTCCTTCCTGTCCTTGAATTCCTGCTGTTTGCCCTCGTTCCACTGGGACACGGGCCTCAGGTAGCCGACGACCCTTGAATAGACCTCGGTTTCCTGAAAATTCTTCAAACTCTTGTCCTTCTCGAAGCACTCGTTGCACTTGAAGACCATCTTCTCCTTGCCTTCGGGCAATGAGTATTTCAAAAGCTGGCCGTTCTTGATCTCTCCTTTCTCATTAACTGAGATCTCTTTTCCGCAATCGTGGCAAACATTGCTTATGTTCATATTTTTATTTCTTATTCGCATTCGCGAGAGACGTCTTCACTTTGAACTCCTTCCTGTCCTTGAATTCCTGCTGTTTGCCCTCGTTCCACTGGGAAACGGGCCTCAGGTAGCCGACGACCCTTGAATAGACCTCGCAGGGCTGTTCGATCGCGCACTTGGGGCAGGTGAAATGCTTGCCAGCGATGTACCCGTGGGTCGGGCAAATTGAGAATGTGGGAGTAATGGTGATATACGGCAGCCTGTTCTTCTCGAATACTTTCTTGACCAGCGTCTTCACCGTCTCGATGTCCGAAATCTCCTCTCCGATGAACAGGTGCTCGACGGTTCCTCCGGTGTACTTGCACTGGATGTCATCCTGCAGCTTTAATTCCTCGAAGATGTCATCGGTGTAGCTGACGGGCAACTGGGTCGAATTGGTGTAGTAAGGAATCTTCTTGGTTCCCAAAGAAATAATGTCCGGATACAGCTTCTTATCCTTCTGGGCAAGCCTGTATGAGGTGGATTCGGCCGGGGTCGCTTCCAGGTTATAGATGCTGTTGGTCTCCTTCTGGTATCCGACCAGCTTTTCTCTCATGAAGTCCATCACCTCTAAAGCGAAAGATCTTCCCTTCTTGGAACCGATATCGACTCCCATGAAATTCAACAATGCTTCGTTCATTCCGCACAATCCGATCGTAGAGAAATGATTGGCGTAGTACTGGCCCTTAGCCTTCTTCACTCCGGAGAGATAATATCTGGAATACGGATACAATCCCTTGGAAGTGAATTCCTCTATCGTTTTCCTCTTTATCTCCAAACTCTCCTTGGCCAGATCCATAATCTTGCCCAATCTGTCGAAGAATTCTTTCTTCGTCTTGGACAGGTATCCTAACCTCGGCAGATTGATGGTGACGACGCCGATCGAACCGGTCAGGGAGCCCGAACCGAACAGTCCTCCTCCGCCCCTGTTCGATAGTTCAGTCATGTCCAAACGCAGACGGCAGCACATCGATCTTACGTCTTCCGGCTTCATGTCCGAATTGATGTAATTGGCGAAATAGTTGATTCCGTACTTGGCCGAAGCCTCGAACATGGGGTCCAAACTCGGATCATCCCACGGAAAATCCTTGGTTATGTTTATCGTCGGTATGGGGAACGAGAATGGCCTGCCGCTCTTGTCTCCTTTGATCATGGCGGTATAGAAGGCCTTGTCGAGCATCTTCATTTCTTCGGCGAATTCGGAATAAGTTTCCTTCTGGGGAATCCCTCCGATGATCACCGGCTGGTTGGCGAAGACCGGAGACGGCTTCAGATCGAGAGTGATGTTCGTGAAAGGAGTCTGGAAACCGACCCTGGTCGGAACAGCCATGTTGTACAGGAATTCCTGGATGGCCTGCTCGACGTGATTATACGTCATGTTATCGTAGCGGATAAAAGGAGCGAGCAAAGTGTCGAAGTTGGAGAAAGAAACCGCTCCGGCTGCTTCTCCCTGGAGAGTGTACATGAAATTCACCACCTGTCCCAAGGCCGCTCTGAAATGCTTGGGCGGCTTAGACTCAACTTTTCCGATAACTCCTCCGAATCCCTTGAGCAAAAGATCGTATAGATCCCATCCGACGCAGTAGCAGGCAAGGGTGTCCAGATTGTGCAAGTGGATATCGCCCGATTCGTTGGCTTCACGAACTTCGGGAGGATAGACTTTGTTCAGCCAGTACTTCTTAACAATGTATGAAACTCCGTAGTGGTTCAATCCCTGGAGAGAAAAGGCCATGTTCGAGTTCTCCTTCACCTCCCAATCCAGCTTGTCTAAGTAATCATTGACCCTATCCACCGCTTCTTCGACCGATGCGGCCGATTCCCTGATGACCCTCCTCTGTTCCCTGTATAAAATGAAGGCCTTGGCGGCTACCGCCTCCCCTTCGAGTATCAAAACCTCCTCGACTATGTCCTGGATCTGCTCGACATTGGGAATTTCTTCGGCTTTAAACCTCCTGTTCAGTATTTTTAAGACTCCGTCGGCGATCTTCTCCGTCTTCTTTCCGTTTCCCTGCTTCGTGGCCGTGATCGCTTTGAAAACTGCGTTGAAAATCTTGTTCGAGTCAAATTCAACAATGTCTCCATTTCGTTTCTGGACTTTGGTGATGTGGTTTTTGAGTTTCATGTTATTAACATTCTATACTCCTTAAAAATTGCTGTCAATTTTGACAAATTTTTAGAAGATTTTATACCGCCCCTCCCGTGAAGAGCCTCTGATTATTCCTGCTTTTCCGAACTCGTGGCTATTACCGTGACCCGTATCTCATTTTTCGACAGATTGTCGTCGAATGAAGCTCCGAATACTATCTTTGCTCCCGGAGAGGCCTTCTTTTTGATCATCTCGGCTATCTTTTTAACTTCCGAGAGGTAAAAATTCTTGTTTCCAGATGCGACGTTGAATAAGATTCCGTCGGCTTTGTCCAGAGAGAACCTGGCTAAAGGAGAATAGAGCGCTTTTTCGACCGCGGAGACCGCTCTTTCCTTGCCTTCGGCCTTTCCTGTTCCGAAGAATGCCGATCCGCTATCCTTAAGTATCTCCCTTATATCCGAGAAGTCCAGATTCAGTATCCCGGGATTCAATATTACGTTTGAAATGCTCTCTACGGCTTCCTTCAAGAGCTCATCGCACTTGCTGAAGGCCTTTTCGACAGACGCTTTCGCGGGAATCAGCTCCTGTAATTTGTCGTTGGGGATGACCACCAGGGTATCGACTTTCTTTTTGGTATCTTCCATGCTCGCGAGAGCGATCTTCTTCCTCTTCTTGCCTTCAAAGGAGAAAGGCAGAGTGACTATTCCTACGGTCAGGACTCCCAGCTTCTTCGCCGCTTCGGCT
>Ga0265297_10001829_pt1 | contig 46793 bp, 38 predicted proteins | sample Munlanlwell13791_FD_192502 | JGI IMG/M metagenome (GOLD analysis project Ga0265297, IMG submission 192502) | Leachate microbial communities from a municipal landfill in Southern Ontario, Canada - Leachate well 137-91 | ecosystem: Engineered > Solid waste > Landfill > Unclassified | place...
CCGATGCAGATGTGATTATCATTATCGGAGGAGATGGTACGATCCTGCGAACGATCCAGTCATTGAATAAGCCCATCCCCGTCCTGGGTATCAACTGGGGGGAAGTGGGGTTCCTCGCAGATCTTGAACCTTCCGAAGCTCTTGAATTTGTCCGTACACTTCCCAGCGGGTTCTCTGTTGAAGAACGTATGCGGGTCTCCCTTGTCAACAATGGCGTTCCGGTTGGCATTGCCCTGAACGAAGCGCTTATCGTCACCACCCGTCCTGCAAAAATGCTGCGGTTTTCCATTATTGTCGATGGGATTACCGCAGAGCAGTTCCGTGCCGATGGCCTGCTGATCAGCACTCCCACCGGTTCTACGGCCTATGCGATGAGTGCCGGGGGCCCCATTGTTGATCCCCGGATCCAGGGATTCCTGCTTGTCCCTCTCGCCCCTTACATGCTCTCGTCCCGCCCGCACCTGATCAGCGAGAACCGTCGACTAGAAATACGGCTGGAAAGTGCAAAACCTGCAAAACTTGTCATTGACGGGCAGCAGACAATTGATCTGGGGACCTCCAGCACGATACTGGTAAAAAGATCTGAAATTCCCGCACGGTTTGTTGATGTGAAGCGGAACTTCTTTGAAAAAGTGGATAAAAAACTCCGAAGTCTCTGAATAGTTTCATTTTTTGCTCTGAAGGAATCCTCTTTTCATAAGAATGATCACCTCCCTTGCGCTCGAAGAACCTTTCAGGTTCTTCTCGTGTCTCATCTCTGATGAGATTCGACATATTAAAATAAAGGCTTATCTTGAAAGGAGATCTACTACTTGTCAGGTGGTTTAGTGCAGGTCTCCATGAAACTTGAGATGAAGGATTCGCCCGGCCAGCTGGTTGCAGCATTAAAGCCGATCTCCGATGTGGGCGGGAATATCATCGCAGTTATTCACCAGCGGGAACCGGATCAGGACAGCGATATTTTAAATGTCCAGATCGTTCTCGAGTTGCCGGAGGGACGACTGGACAAGCTCGTGGTCCTCCTCCAGGAACAGGGTGTCCATATCCAGCGTGTCAATGAAGAGCGTCTCCTGTACAAACGCACCGTGATCATCATCGGGCACCTGATGCATACCGATCTCTCCGATACCGTTGCACAGATCGATTCAACGGGTTTTGCAGAAGTAAGCGAGCTCTCCATGAGCATGCCGGCAGTCAGCGAACGGTCATCGTCCCGGATCACGATCAAGGCCGTAAGTAAGGAAGACATGGCATCTGCACTCACTATCCTGCGACGGGTCTCGCAACAGAAATCCCTTCTCATGATTGAACCCCTGGAGGAGATTGCATGAAGGTTGCACTCATCGGTATGGGATCCGTTGGCAGGGGAGTTGCCGGGATGATTGCCAAAAAGGATCTCGGCCTCACGATCACGGGTATTGCCGATTCGAAGACCGGTCTCATTGACAATAACGGAATTGATATCGGCCAGGTCCTCGCCACCAAGAAAGCGACCGGGCGGTGCGGCGATCCAAAAATTAACGCAGCCGATGTGATCCAAAAAGCAGATTACGATGCCCTGATCGAAGTAACTCCGACAAACGCACTTTCCGGAGAACCGGCCACCGGTTATATGAAAACTGCACTGAACCGGAACAAGCATGTAGTCACATCCAACAAAGGCCCCGTTGCGCTCAATTATAAAGAATTACAGGCATTGGCAAAGAAGAATGGAGTGGCTTTCCGGTACGAGGCAACGGTGGCCGGTGCAATCCCGATTATGCACACGCTCGAGCACGGATTAGCCGGCAATGAAATCCTTGCCCTCTATGGCGTCCTGAATGGCACCTGTAATTTCATTCTTACCCGGATGGCAGATGAAGGGCTCACCTATGATCAGGCGCTCATGGAAGCGCGGGAGCTGGGATACGCGGAAGCGGACCCGACCTATGATGTGCAGGGTATTGACGCTGCGATAAAACTGGTGATCCTGGCAAATACTATCTGGGGCAATGGCGTGAAGCTCGCCGATGTCGACCGGACGGGAATTGATCTCCTTACTGCGGATGCACTCCGTCTTGCTGATGAGGAAGGCTGTACAATCCGCCTGATCGCCGAAGCGATTCCCCGGAAGAACCTTATCCGTGTCTCCCCGCGGATTATTGAAAAGAACCATCCGCTCGTTGTCGAAGGCACACTGAACGCACTCACGATCGAGACAGATATGGCCAAGGAGATCACCATGATCGGACGGGGTGCGGGGTCTGTCGAGACTGCGAGCGCCATCATCGGGGATCTGTTGTTTATCAAGGACTGCTATGTCCAGCGTACTTGATCACCGCAGGGATTACCTGCGCCTGATGCGCCAGTTCACTCTCGACAACGGGCATTTCACCGTGACCGATATCCAGAAGTCCGCCGGGATCCCGCGAAGTACTGCGCAGGACTGGGTGAACCGGCTTGTCCGCGAGGGCTGTGTTCTTATCCGGAAGGAGAAGCACGGCAGGATCCCTGCCCAATACGCCGCGATCAGTGCAATGCCTTCAAGCACATGCAGGCGGATTTTCACAACGGTGGATGGTGATCTGGTTGAGATCTATCATGACTGCATAAGTGGGGCATGTGCAGCGTTCTGCGGGTATCACCACACACTCGCCGGGGGCATGCTGTCGAATGTTGAGCGGGACGGAACGCTCCTGAGAGAATCAGCAAAAACCGGGTCCTGTGAAATTACGGTCGGGCTTTCCCCCCATTCAGCTGTTGGTGTATGGGGGATCGAATGCCGGAATGACAATATTATCCAGCATATCCGGTGCATTGGCGGACCTGCATACTCTCTCTCAGATATGATGTCCCGGGCGGAGGGCGTTGTCCGTGTCGAATCACGGCACCGCGAGCATCTTGTTGAGGGAGAGGTCTGGACGAAGGCCCTGGTGCAGGTGACGATCGGGATTGATGATACCGATTCGCGTGAAGGAGGAGCAACATTTGCTCTTGCACTCGCCCTCCTCAACCATGTAAGCCGGATCAAAGGTGTTATTCCTATCAGCCATCATGTGGCGATGCTGAACCCGGATATTTTTTCAAAGACCGCAGGAAATTCTGCGAGTTTTATTGAAGTTGCGATCATTCCGGAGCGATACGCGGTACTTGTCGATAAGATCCGGAAGTTCGTTGCGGACGAATCGTTATCCGGGGAATGGGGAATTGCGATCCGGAAAGGGATCAGTATGCCGGAAGGGCTTCGCGAGTACGGGAAGATGGTGCGTGAACAGGTAATCTCACGGCCGGTAGCCGAGGCAACTGCGGAGCGGTTTGGCATTATGCTCTTTGGCGGCAACGGTGTGATCGGTGCGCTCGGTGCCGTTGCGCTGACAAATCTTCCTCATGAGGTTTTGCTGGACCCGGCCCGGAATGATTTTTAAAACTCCTTTAGCCTGGTTCCGTACTCTGACAGGTATAGGGTCTGGTTTGTTTGCCGGATTATTTCACAACGGTGGCATTGTTTCCGGTTCCGGTCTTATTCAGATCTGTTTAACTTTTTGCAACCATCGCAATTGAAAAACTGATCCGGATCGATCAGATCCTGATAAAAATTTTTCAAACGCGATCATTTATTTCCGGATTGCCCCTGCCCGACCCCCCTCAGGCAGGTACGGAAAATATCCCGTTTCTCATGGAAAATACGACTGAAAAATGGTATTTGTCACGATCTTTTGCCTGAGGGGGGTCGGGCAGGGGCAGGATGATCAGCCCGCGGCCTTTGCAGATTTTTTAGCAAAATAATTCTGGAAGGACTTTTTTATTTACAGTTGACAGCCCGGGTTGTGTGAAGCATTTTGCTCCTGTTCCGGTACAGCAAACAACTCCGGACATTTACGGACAAAAATGTATCGTATACTTTCCATGAGGTGACGCAATCGCTCCAGAATCCTGCGGAGGTTTGGATTTCTGACCATTGATACCTTTGAATTTCGTAAGAAAAATTATATATACAAACACACGTGATAAAGAGTTTATACATTGTCATGTCCTGAATCGGGCATTATCAAGGTGTTTGAACTTATGGCATTTACCAAGAATGATGAAGCAGTATCACCGGTCATTGGTGTGATCCTCATGGTCGCAATCACGGTGATACTTGCGGCGGTTATCGCCGCGTTCGTGTTCGGCATGGCCGGAAATATTCAGAAAACACATGTTGTATCGGTTACATTGACCAGAGCATCCCCAACTAGTGTTAATGCACTTTTCCAGGGAGGTCAAGATGCGAGTGCTCTGACAAATGTTAGTTTTACCGTAGATGGTGCACCAGATAAGGGTTGGTTCGCTAACGCTGGAGTAAACAGTAATCCTCCTTCAGTTATAGCTATTGGATGCACTACCGCAATAGCAACGACAACTTCCCCTTCCCATATCATTGGTATTGCAACTTTCAATGATGGATCGAAGCAGATTGTCATTGATACAACCATTTAATCCTTTTTTCTTTATCTCGTAACTATAATTATCATAATTAATTACAATCCATGATGATTGCAGAACGAGAAATTCAACACTATAATCCAGATTATTCCCGGAAAGAACTTGGGGACTATCCCGATATGCTCATATTGGTACGTGGTTCATTATATCTATGGTAAAGCCATCCGGATTTGAGCATGCAGTACTCTTTCAATGTATTCTCTACCTAATCCCGGTCAATATTTTTCTTCTTGGTGAAGGTGTAGCTGCCGGTGTCCAGTGGGTTCTATTCCGGTACCAGCAGAGCTATCTCGGGAACAGTCTCATCATATTTACCAAAGATCTGTATTATGTCAATCAAGAAATCCTCACCGGGAAAAGTGCAATTGCCGCGGAGATAGCATTCATTGCCACGATTTTTATCGTACTGGCAACGATCATACTTGTCATTGCCTGGCAGAAAGAATCCCCTCAATGGGTAAAAGCATCTGCCGCAATGACTATGGGCAGCGGTTGTCTCTACTTGGTTTCGGATGTACTCCAGTATGGCATCTTTTTTAATGGCCCTTCAGGATTTGTGATCCCAATCGGAGTGCCGGTTATCCTGGGATGTGGATGGTGGATGTACAAGATGAGTTATTTTGAAATAGACAAGGAAGAATTGGAGTGTGCAATACCTTCTGATGAAAAAAAATCTGAAAATTAACTGTCAACAAAAAATCTATAACAGCAGACCCTGGGTATTGAGTGTATAATTCTGACATCGAATAAATAGCGTCTGTTCTGATATCATAAGCTTTTGACATTTTCTTGAAATCTTTTTAATATTTGAGTTATCGGAGACTAATTGGAAACCGGCATTCAATGACCCTTGTTCTAGTGTCATGATAAAGAAAAAGTATCCTCATTACTTTGCACTCGCTTCCCATTTTCCCCCTCCCATTTTGAGATGTTAGATTCCCGGCAATCAAACAATTTATCGCAATATTTGTAAAATAATTGTTTAACGACGTTAAATTTTTTATGAGTTTTCATAAAAATAATACATTTTCCTTATGGAACCGCATCAACGATAATAAACTGGTGACTGAGAACATCGATCCCAGGTATCCATAACGGGTACCCGTTAAACTTGGCTACCGGCGAAATGAGGAAGATCATTAATATCTGCCAGGTAAGAATGGTCAATATCAGAATGGGTAAGATGAAATCCGAAAACGTGTCAGGTTCCCGACGTAAAACGTGGTATCCCGTCACAACAAGTATGGTTAAAATAATTTCAGCCAGGATCAGTTTATTGAAAAAGGCAGTATAATTCCAGTTATACGTATTCATCGAGGGGTTCAGGAGTATTACCGCAACAAAAAGCAGGGGGACAAAGAAAATCCCGAGCATACACGATCGGAGCACCAGTGCTTTCGGGTGCGCAAACAGGATCGTCTTCTCCAGGAGCATGAGACTCAACAGGATAACCGGAATATACAGGGGAGATAAATAGCGGATATCCGGCCCAATGCCGTGACTGGAATTCAGACCCGTGAGACAGTGTAAATATGCAAGGATCACAGCAAATGCCATGACCAACAGAATAAGGAAGCATTCACGGTGGTCGTATACTTTCCCGGAAGGTTTCCGGATGAGAATAAGGGGGATAAGAACCAGGGCAAGGAGTGCAAGGGGTGATACAAAAAACAAACCCATGCTGAGGGAAGCGGGGAAGAACAGGATCCCATAAATATCCGGGATGGGATTTGGCGTAACGGAAAAGAAAAAATGCCCCATTGTTCCAATGAGGTCAATAACGACCATAAAAGGATTTGTGGTGACAGACTGGCTGACATTTATTGCATGATCTACCGGAACAACCTGAATAAGTTCCTCGCTGTATTTGATCTTCTCTTCAAGCAGGAATGATGGTGTAAATGGATTTCCGGATACAATGAGGTTGTTTAAGAAAAACGGCAATGCCCCGAATGCTGTTGCAAAGATGGTACATAGGTGCTCAAATCCGCTCCTGATTGATATTTCCTTCCGGTGAATTCTGAAGAGATTGTCGAAAATGACAAAGAGACTGCAACAAAAAAATACGGAGAAGCCGAGTTCAGGGCGGATCCATGCAAGTAATCCGATGAAGAAGAATCCGGCAGCAGCATCCCATAATTTTCTTGTATGGATATACCGGATAAACCAGAATATGATAATCGAAAAGGTAAACGCAGTTGCCATGTGATCTTTCGCATTTGCGCTCCAGAAGAGATAGGCAGAACAGGCACCTCCGGCAAGCATGGCAAAGAATGCTTTCCATCGACCATCAAAGATCATACGCGCAATGAGATAGATCATCACCATCGTGAGTGCGAAAAGAATATGGTTGGTAAAAATTACCGCTGCGACTTCAATTGGGGCATCCGGTGCAGACCAGATAAATGGGGAATAGACTAAAAGATTGGCAGCAAGGAGAAGAAAACCAATAACCGCAGTAATTATAGTAATTCGCAGACTTCCAATTCTTGCCCGTGCGGGATAACATGCGCTGATAACGAGAGCTGAGAGGAATGGGAGGAATGCCCAGAATGTGATAATTGCCAGTCGGAAGTGATCGGTAAACAGACCAAAAATCTTCAGTATCGGGAGTGAGGCAATGGGCAATGCAAGTGAGTACATCAAAATATTATTCCGGTATGTAAAGTATCCGGAGGGCGTTCCGTTTTGATAAACCCCGTATTTCCCTTCATTGATAGTGATCTGATGCCCGATGTCCAACTGGTGTACCTGGTTGACCGTGATCCACTCATCATTCAGGAACAGTGCCGGGTTTGAGGTTGAGATGATCAGGAACATTGCGGCAAAAAAGATTACGAGGCAGATGCCCCGGTCCCGGTGTTCCCCGCCAAGGTATGTGTGAAGTGAAAAAATATTGTCCTGGATCTCTTCATTACCGGCCTTTACCTCTTCGTATCGCCCGATTTTTTTCTCATTTAATGTTTTTTTCTTTCCAGCCATATCGCAGTAACCTGTCTTTTTTATTTTCGTATTAATCATACGATTTTTTAATGCATGAATTAATGAATGAATGTCCCTTTTTTAAATATCAGCACTCATATATGTTATGTTAAACGGGCTGTGATTGCCCCGGATTCTGCGTTTGCGGGTGGATTTGTTCGAATGTTCCAGAATACGAAGCTCTGTGTGATTGTCCCCGCCTATAATGAGGAACAACTCATAGCTGACACTCTTGTATCAATTCCCGCCAGTGTCGATAAAATTTATGTTGTTAATGATGCCTCAACCGACCGGACGCAGACTGTCATAGACGACCATGCAAAAAAGGATCCACGGATTGTGCCACTCCACCATGAACAGAACCGGGGAGTTGGAGCGGCTATTATTACGGGCTATAAACGGGGACTTGCGGATGAGATGCAGGTTTTCGTTGTCATGGCCGGTGATAACCAGATGGATCCCATAGTACTTCCTTCATTGGTTCTCCCGATCATCCAGAATAAAGCGGATTACACCAAAGGTAACCGGCTTCTCAGCCCGGAGTATCGGAAGGGGATGAGCAAGTGGAGGTTTGTCGGCAATACGATACTCACACTCCTTACAAAGTTTTCCTCAGGGTACTGGAAACTGATGGATCCTCAGAACGGATACACAGCAATTTCTGCACGTGCCCTTGAACGGATTAATCTCGATATGATTTACCCCCGATATGGATACTGTAATGATCTGCTGGTAAAACTGAATGTCTTTGGATTCCGGGTAATGGATATTGAGATGCCGGCACGGTACGGGAGGGAACGATCAAAAATACAGTATGGCCCGTACATAGGGAAAGTGTCGTGGCTTCTCTTCAAAGATTTCCTGTACCGGCTCAGGATGAAGTATGTGGTATTGAGTTTCCACCCCATAGTGTTATTTTATTTTTTCGGAGGTCTCCTGACACTTGCCGGCCTTCTCGCCGGTATCTATACGGTTTTCTTTGTCCTTGTTCAGCATGGTCCACTGTTTATACGTGGTGTGCTCTCTCTCCTGATTTTCGCTCTTGGTATGCAGTTTTTATCGTTTGCCCTGATGTTTGATATCCAGGAAAACCGGGAAATATCGCTGGCGGATTGGACTGAGTGATAGATCCCAGAACCGATCTTCCCTAATGTTAAGGTAATTGTTCGAATGCATCCGGGGTGATAACATCTACCTACGCTATGGGTAATGCGATGATGTTATGTGCACACTTAGATCATTATTTCTCCTTATTGAAATCTATAAGAGCGTTCATCGATATATTACACATGACAGCTGCACATAACGGAGTAATATCTTGATTTCTTTACCTGGACAGATCTGTTCACGATGTATTCTCGATACAACCGTACCGGAAATCTCCTTTGATCCCGACGGAATGTGTTCCTTTTGCACAATACACGATTCTCTCGAGAAAAGACATCCACTTGATGATGAAGGCAGGAGGCATTTTTCTACCCTTATTGAACGAATAAAAAAAGAAGGAAGAACTAATGAATACGACTGTATTGTTGGTGTGAGTGGCGGGAGAGACAGCACCTATACATTATATACCGCTGTTGAATTGGGATTGAGACCCCTTGCCGTTCATTTCGATAATGGCTGGAATTCTGAAATCGCGGTGAACAATATAAAAAATGCGACAGATAAACTCGATATCGATCTGCATACCATTGTTGCAGACTGGGAAGAGTTCAGGGATCTCCAGAAATCATTTCTGTGGGCATCGGTATCCGATGCAGAAGTGCCAACGGATTATGCAATAATTTCCGTGCTGATGCAGACCGCACATAAATTTCATGTGAAGTACATTTTTAATGGCCACTCATTCCGTACCGAAGGTGTGGCACCAATAAACTGGACCTATATGGATGGTAAGTATATCCGAAGTGTCCATAAACAGTTCGGGAAACAAAAAATTACCAGTTTTCCCATTATGAGCCTGTCTGAACTGTTGTATTTCACATTTATCAAACGCATACGAATGATTGATGTCCCGGAATTCATCGAGTATAACCAGGTAATCGTCGATGATGTATTGAAGAACAAACTCGGATGGAATTATTACGGGGGCCATCATCATGAGAATGTGTATACAGAATTTTTCCAGTCATATTATCTTCCGAAAAAATTTGGAATCGATAAACGGAAGCTGGAATACTCCGCCCTTGTCCGATCCGGCCAGATGAAACGTGAAGATGCACTGAAAACAGTACAACAACAGTATCCTTTCAACAGTGAGATTATCGATTATACCCTCTCCAAACTGGGACTCAGCAAAGAAGAATTCCGGAAAATTATGGAGGCTCCGTGCAAATCCTTCAGGGATTATCCCAGTTATTATCCGATAATCCGGACGGCACGTTATCCCATCAAAGTTGCGTGTTCTCTTCATATCCTGCCACCGGTTTTTTATGAAAAATTTCTCGGCGGATAAAAGTAAGGAAATCCTGTACAATGATAACAATTGTTGACTATGGGATGGGGAACCTCGGCAGTATAAGGAATACATTCCAGCGTCTCAATATCGAGTCTCAGATTACATCGAAACCCGAAGATATTATCAATGCTGAAAAAATTATCCTTCCCGGTGTCGGGGCGTTTGACCGGGGCATGCACAATATCAACGAACTGGGGCTCCTTCCGGCTTTGCGAACGAGTGTTCTTACGAACCACGTTCCGATTCTGGGCATATGCCTGGGGATGCAATTACTCTCGAACCGGAGTGAAGAGGGCCAGACTAATGGGTTGGGTTGGATCGATGCAGAAACCATACATTTTGTGTTTGACAGCATGGATATACCCCGGAAAATCCCCCATATGGGGTGGAATAGTGTGAACCCGGAACGGGAGGATCCGATTGTAAGCGGAGTGAATTCTGACGATCGGTTCTATTTTGTCCATTCCTATCATATTTCTGGTATTGATGAAAAACTGGTAACTGGAACAACAGAGTATGGGTACACGTTCCCCTCGCTCATCAGGCAGGATAATATTTTTGGCATCCAGTGCCACCCGGAGAGGAGTCACCGGAGCGGTTTTAAAATCCTCCAGAACTTCATAAGGTTGTGAACCATGTTCCGTCCGCGCATCATTCCCTGCCTGCTTCTCAAAGAAAAAGGACTGGTAAAAACCATCCAGTTTAAGGATCCCCACTATATTGGCGATCCCATCAATGCAGTACGTATTTTCAATGACAAGGAAGCAGATGAGCTGATCTTCCTTGATATTATGGCATCACGGGGCAGCGGGTTTTTCAGGTTCCCCAGGCCAGTACCCATTGCATTCGACATGATTGCAAAAATCTCCCGTGAATGCATGATGCCGCTTTCTTATGGCGGGGGCATTACAACAACTGAGGAGATCAAAAAACTCTTCGGAATTGGTGTAGAAAAAGTTATCATCAACACCCAGGCAGCAGAAAACCCCGGGTTTATCCGGGAAGCAAGTGATTTTTTCGGAAACCAGAGTATCATCGTATCGATTGATGTCAGGAAGAATCGCAAGGGTAAATATGAAGTATTCATCCGGGGAGGCACGAAACCAACAGGAAAAGACCCTGTACAATTCGCATGTGATATGGCTACAATGGGAGCCGGTGAACTGATGATCAATTCAATCGACCAGGATGGAACGATGGCCGGATATGACACCGGGCTCATCAAAACCATTGCCGATGCAGTCAGTGTCCCGGTCATTGCCTGTGGCGGAGCGGGAAGGATTGAGGATCTTTATGATGCATACGTGAATGGCCATGCTTCAGCAATGGCTGCCGGTAGTATGTTTGTCTTCCACGGCAGGAAACGGGCAGTACTGATCAGTTATCCTGACCGGCGTGAACTTGAAACCCTATTTTCTGAAACAGCGAGAACGTTATGAGAATTGTTGTCGATATCAATCACCCGGCACATGTCCATTATTTTAAAAATTTCATCTGGCAGATGCAGAAAAAAGGGCATGAGATCCTGATTACGGCAAGTGAAAAAGATATCTCATATACCCTGCTCGACAATTATGGTTTTTCTTATGTGAAAATTGGCAATTACGGGAAGTCAATATGGAAAAAAATGATCAACATTCCGGTATTAGACCTGAAAATGTACCTGGCGGTGCGGAAATTTAAACCGGATCTCTTCCTGGGATTTGGATCTATCCGGGCTGCTCATGTTTCGAAACTGATGGGGAAACCGTATGTCGCATTTGATGACAGTGAACCTTCGCCATTTGAACATATTCTCTATGTACCATTTGCTGATGCCATCCTCACTCCCACAAGTTTTAAGAAAAATTTTGGAAAAAAACATCATTTTTATAAGGGATTTATTGAATTAAGTTATTTACATCCGGATTATTTCTCACCAAATCCTTCAGCACTTGAAATTATTGGGGAAAAACCAGATTCCCGGTTTGTTATAATGCGGTTTGTTGCATGGAACGCAACGCACGATGTTGGTAAGAAGGGTTTTGATCTGGCTTCGAAGATTCGTATTGTGAAGGAAATATCCAAAGAGATGAATGTTTATATCAGTGCTGAAGGTGTTTTACCCAATGAACTTGAACCCTATAAAATTAAAATTTCCCCGGAAAAGATCCATGATATCCTGTATTATTCGTATATGTTTATCGGGGATTCCCAGACGATGACAACAGAGGCTGCATTGCTGGGAACACCGGCAATCAGGTGCAATTCATTTGTTGGAGAGAATGATATGGGTAATTTCATTGAACTTGAAAAAAAGTATCGTCTTATCTATAATTTCAATGATCCCAGTAAAGCGATCAATAAAGCGGTCGAATTAATGAACGAAGTTAGATTAAAGGAACAATGGCAAAAAAAACGTGAAACGTTATTAAATGACAAGATCGATGTGACAAAATTTATGGTGGATTTCATTGAGAAATATCCTGAAAGTTTTGATTCATTGAAACGGACAAGAAATTTTAATATATCGAATATGTAGAGTGCGACAATTATTATCTGTTTTGTTGATTATCGATCTTTTTTTGAAAATATTTTATTAAGGGTATAGTCCCATTCTAGCGACTAAAATTTCATGTTTATTGAATGAAACTTGCTCATTCAGACGCTCCTGGGGACTGTTGGCTCATCCCCGCCGCTGAGGCGTCCCCAAATTGCGATAGAACGGGTACCGTAAACAAATTCTGAATTCACATTACTTCGTATCAAGGAATCATTTTTTTAAAAACAATTCTGGTTACCTGATTATCCAGTTTTTTCCGTCATATCTCAAAAAAAGGTGGTGGTTGAAATGACACTATACCCAAAATGTATTTATTAACCGAATCAAAAGGATCAAAAAGAGCCAGGGTCAGATATGTATCAAAAGATCGAGACGTTAGGAGCGTTGATGCAATAAGACGCTCAATCTATACACATTCACTATAGTGAAGAATCCATATGAAGATCTGTTTCATTGCAAATGGCCGAAGTATCCATACACAGCGCTGGATCAGGTATTTTGGAGAACATCACGAGGTTCACCTCATAACCTATGAACCTATGAATACCACTATCAATGGTGTCAGAGAACATCTAATCGGATCACCTGAACAGAACCTCTATCTGTCATTCTGGCCGCGTCAACTAAAAATTATCTCTCTTATCCGAGAGATACAGCCGGATCTCATTCATGCTCATTACGTTGCAAAGTGGGGTTTCCATCTTTTATTCCTCCCCCGAATTCCTTCAATAGTGTCAGCTTGGGGGAGCGATATACTCACTCTGCCGAAGATAAACCGATTTTTCTCTTTTTTTATACGCTTGACACTTCAACATGTAGATCGTGTTTATGTTGTATCAAAAGACCTACAAAGACATATCATCCAAAATTTTAACATTTCCTCTAAAAAAATCTTTTATATACCGTTTGGCATCGACACAAATCTCTTCTCGCCCTCATCACAAGAAAAAGAATCTCAAGAGATTATTGTCTTTTCGAATCGCCAATTCCAACAATGCTATGATATCCCAACACTTATCATGGGTTTCTCCATCGCATACAAAACAAACTCCCGTTTGCGGCTGATCCTGAAAGCAGATGGCCCTGAAAAGAGCAGATTGCAGGGACTCGTTGCCTCTCTTGGCCTTGAAGACGTTATTACCTTTAAAAAATTAACGTCGTATGAGGATGTACCTAATGATTATCGGGGCGCGGATATCTTCGTGACGACATCCCTGTCTGATGGTACTCCGGTCTCTCTCCTTGAGGCAATGGCATCAGGTCTCCCTTGCATCGCAACTGCTGTCGGGGACATCCCGGAATGGATCCACAATGGAGAGAATGGAGTAATCATTCCGACAGGAGACCGAGAGACTTTAGCAGATCAAATTCTCTTACTCGCTGAAAATCCCTCTCTTCGCCGAGAGTACGGCATGAAAGCTCGAGAAATTGTGGTTCGGGGGGCCGACTGGGAGACCCTGATGTTCACAGCGGAAGAAGATTATAAAGATCTTATTAAACGATTCAATAGAAAAACCATGCATTCAACCGACGAAACATCACTATAAGATCACAGGTGCAATGCCTCTTTCCAATCCTACAATAATAAGAGTGGAAAAATGTCGACAACATGACATTTCAGATTACTTGAATTATTCGCCGGTTTGATCAGACATTAATAACTCGTGTATAATATGAAACGTAAACGAATCGCTGGCTATTACTGAAAAAGGATTACCCTCGTATTTAATGAAAATTTCGTCAAAGAAACCAGTCAAAACGATATTGTCCACCTTATGAAAGAAGTTCCGTGAAATATTTGATATATAGTTAATTCCGACTTTGTCGTTAAGAGAGATATCAAAGATGTCCTCTATAACACCTCAAGGTTAACTTCAGGACTATCGTTTTACATTATCACTAAGGAATTCACCAAAGCAATATGTTCATTACTTTATTAACGGAACAGATATCAGTATAAATCTAAAGAATAGATGGGTTTTTTGAAAGTATGAAAGTTGTATATTTTTTTCGTTCATCCTTACTCCAGAATTCGGGAGTTGATAAAAAGATAACCTCCCAAATTAATTCTTTAAGAACCAACAACGTGGATTGTATTGCATATCCCGTTTTTTGGGAGGACATCCCCGCAATTCACAATAAATATGTTCAGATAATCCGAAGATCATTTTTTTATTTTCCGTTGAGAGTAATCAACATAGTTAAACGTGAGCTTTTGATTATAAAAAAAATGAGAGATGCACTATCCTCCCTAACTGAAAATGACATTCTGTATATGAGAATCCAGTACCCTTCGTTTTTATTATCCCGATTATTGTCGAGAGTGAGAACCTGTAAAATTGTTATCGAGTACCAGACGATTGAGCCTGTTGAATATCGATTAAAACGAAAATATTTGTACCTGATTATTGATTTATTTCATGGAGATGCCATCCGGAAATATGCGGATGCAATTGTTGGAGTCACTGATGAGATTACACGATATCAATTAAATCGATCGGGTATTACAAATAAACCCCATATTACCCTCGGCAATGGTTTTGATGTTGCATCGGTTCATGTAAGAGATCCCAGGCAATATGATAATACGGAATTACACCTACTCTGTGTTGCCAATGTCAGTAAATGGCATGGACTGGACAGACTGTTGAAGGGAATGGCAGAATATCCGGGAAATACCCGGATCATTTTTCATATCGCTGGTGATGGCGATGAGATTATGTCGCTCAGACAACTGGTCGAAAAATTCAATCTCTGGAACCAAGTGATATTCCATGGGTTTAAAACCGGTGAAGAACTTGATACACTTTTTAACACCTGCCATATCGCAGTCGGGAGTCTCGGAATACATCGCAAGGGATTAACACAAACATCTGAGTTAAAAGCACGGGAATATTGTGCCCGTGGAATCCCGTATATCATTGCATGTGCCGATCCGGATTTTCCGGATGATTTTCCATACATTCACCGTGTTTCACCCAATGATTCCCAGATAGATATTGAGAAAATCATAGAATTCGCCCAAATGGTATGCGCAGATCCGGATCATCCCAGAAAAATGAGGGCATATGCGTTGGAGTATCTGGACTGGGATGTGAAGATGAAAACGTTAAAAGCATTTCTGGAAACATTAGTCGGAGAACCAGAATCGATAATCTGATGCAGGGAGTCATGACACGGGACACATTCCATTTCATATCCTCAACAATCTCTCTCCGTACTGTCCCACCCGGTCCCGTATGATCAGCGATGATCGTGTGGAAAGAGAAAATGATAACGAGAATGTTCTTGCAAGGTGAACACAGCAATGATCTCCAGCAAGGAAATCAACGAAGATAATACATTTTCAGATACCCGCACTAAGAATTTTTCGAATTTTAATCGCCGCCCTTCTGGGATAAGGGATTGCTGAGGTAATGCCGGAAGCGGGGCTCTGATCGCGGTGAGAATTTTTTCTTCATCAGATCCGGCGAGGACATTCCATCCCTCATGCAGTGTCTCAACCCCCATCAAATATTTCCAAAAAAAAACTGACGCTCACAACAAATTTTTAAAAAATTTTCCCAAACCGATAAATTTTTTCCACAGCGCAAAAATACTTTCCGGAAAATTTTTCACGAGCCAAAAATATTCTTGTCTCACTATCACCAACCAACCTCCAAATTCCCAAAAATCACGTCTGAAAAACACCCCCCGGAAACACCCTTTTTTGGAGTTTACTACCTTCCAAATCCGGGCACGCCACGGCCCCCGTTTCCCAAAAATTCCGGAACCGGGCTTAAATTGAGCCCCGATTGGGATCCGACACCCCCCTGTTTGATGCAAAACTCCTGGAGTTTTTTCATGAACAGGGGGTCCGGCAGATGTTCACGATTTTTCATCTCTCACCGGAGAAACGCGGATTCGATGGAAATACTTCTCCGAAATGTCGGAGGGACGAAGGGATGGGGAGATCTGGCCGATAAACCTCTGCCCTGACAGGGATCTTCAAAACCCGGCTTTCTTCATCTCCACTCTCCCTCGACCAGAACATCGCGGCAGCTACCTCTCCTCAAGGGAAACAGGTTTTACACAGGCCGGTTTTTCTCTGCTGAAATCTGCCCTTTCCTCCAAAAGGGCGCCGCACAGAGGTTTTCCGGAACACTTCCTTCCAAAACTCCCGAAACAGGCCGGTCGGGCATCGATAAAAAGTAGCGATCCGGGGCTGTTGCATGCCCGGATTGACAGATCCGGGAGTGCAGGTCTAAAAGCCACGTGATAGTCCGGGAAGGAGTCAGGTCAATGAGATGTAAGGGGGATACAATAAGCACATTTTTTACGACGTGAAATATATGCTATCCATTGTGAGCCAAACCGCGAAAAAGGGGGTTCTTTTCGTTTTCCGCTACGTATGGTCGATCCGGACCCTGTTCGGCCATCCAAAAGCGGCTAAATACGTCCTCCCTTCTCCGACGTAAAAATGTGCAAAAATGGGGAATTAGTACCTCATTTTTGCGAATTATGGTTCCTCCGGGACGTGGATGGCGGTTTCCGGGAGAGGTTCTCCGACGTAGAATGGTGGGGTGGGGACTGTATGTCTCATGGGGTCTCGGATACCAACCTCCCAATATCCCGAAAATCTATACTTCTCATTACATCCACCCTACCTTCAGGTTAGTGGTGGACTTTACTCAATCACTTTGAATAATATAAGATCAGGAGAACTGATCCCTGATCATCCGTTCCAGTTTTTCCATATTTGCCTCGGAAGACAGAGCGTTCGCGGCTTTGTGAGATTGAATTTTGTAATATATTATCTGGTCGGCAGTGAGGTTGTTCAACCGTTTTGCCATTGATTCCGGTGCGAAATCGTCACTGATTATACCGAGATCATATTCTGTAACAATTTTTGACATTTCTGGTGAAGGACCTATAGCTATTGCAAGTCGTGCCTGGATGAACTCGAATAATTTGTTTGGGAGGGCGTGGAGGTGGTTGAAACTGTTTGGTTCCAGAATATAGAAGCCAATATCATAATGATTAATCCTGCGTACAATCTCACCCATTGGGACTGGATCGACGAACCGGACGTTTGTCCGATTTTCGACCATCTTTTTTAACTCAGAGAAATATGTCGAGGATCCTTCTGGTTGCACGAGCATAAGATCAAGAGTAAATCGGGTATCAACAAAATCCATCATTTCTATCATTTTTTCAATTTTTCTTGATGGATTAACCCCCCCGTGGTGAATAATTCTGATTTTCTCGGGATTAACTGTTAGTGGCATTAAATCTTCAAATTTTGTTGCATTAGTTATTACATCGGGAGTTATCTCGAAATTTTTTTGATATTCATCTGCAATACCATCACAGACCGTTATCATTTTATCACATTGTGGAATGTATTTACGGCACTGATAGAACCGGTATTTTTGATAGAGCAGTTTCCAGAGCCACAGGTCTTCAAATTCTCTGGGAGAATATTCATGGGCATCGAAGAGGATTTTTGCATTATTTTTAATTTCCAGCGCAAAGGGAAGGGTATCAATATCATTGGCGATAATCACGTCAAAATTTTCCGGAAGAACTTTTTGTTTTAATTGATAGAGATTTTTAAGTTTACCTTGAAGATATGCATCATAACAATGGGAAAAGACCAAAGCAACGAGAAAAAATTTTTCGAATATGGTCCTTCTGGCTGATTCAATCTGAATGAATTTGACTTGTTCAATTCCCGGATGATGATAGCCCATACACGTAACGTCATGGTTCTTACTTAACCCGGATATTTGACGGAATACTCTCGGGTCATTTTCCAGATTACTCATTGCGATAATCAGAATCCGCATGGCTTTTCTCCGGGAGTGCATTTCTTTCATTTCGGATCTTCTCAATTGATTACTGAATATTTTTCCATCCATCTTCCAAAACAGATCCATCGCCATATCACAAAACTGAATGGTCGGTTTCCTGCAACAATTTCTTCAAATTCGGATAATGCATGTTCATTCAGGACCCCACGAGAAGAAACAATCGCTTTTTCTACTTCCTGTCGGAACAAATCTGAATTTTCCGTCAGTACCCAATCCTCTTCGGCGGTGACGAAACCCATTTTGTCTTTACGGGATCGGATTTTCTCTGGTAAAATTCCCGACATACTATGTCGGAGAACGATTTTTGTACAATCGCCTTTAATCTTATATTCCGATGGAAGGTTAAGGACAGATTCAACAAGCCTGTGATCAAGGAACGGGACGCGAGATTCTATGGAATGAGCCATTGAGTCCCGGTCCTCCCAGTGAAGCAGCATCGGGAGACTTGTGAAAAATAACTGAAGTTGTGAAAATGCAGTGATTATGGGCATTTTCCGGAAATCTGCAATATTCAGATCAGGATTAAATCCGGATTCACTGAGGGAAATCCATGACGGTTGAATTGTTCTTTTTCTCACTACCTTTGCAAGAAGAGACCTGAATGATTGCGGAATTTCATAAAACATAATTGCTTTAAGGTATATGAAGGAAGAATATCCGAATTGTTTATTTACCACCTTCATTTCTCTTGTCAGTTCCATCCACCTGCCCTGCCTGAACAATTCAATAAACCGGTAGATAAAGAATGTATGATAACCACAGAGTTGTTCATCCGCACCCTGGCCGTCCAGCATAACGGTAACCCGGCTATCCGCGGCCAGTTTAAATACAAGCCATTGGGCAAAAACACTCGTTGAACCAAACGGTTCATCATGATGCCATATTATTTCATCGAGATTCCCGAATAAATTGTTTAATGAAGGATACACATACCCGGTTTCGATCTGGCGGATTTTTCCTACTTCTTCGATATACTCCCTTTCGTCAAAGCGTTTAACATGCGAGCATGCAGAGAATGTTTTCTGAATTCCCTCTTTATTTTCAGCCTTGAGAATCGTATTAACCACACAAACAATCGAGGACGAATCGAGTCCCCCGGATAAACAAGAACCGACCGGGACATCAGCACGCAGCTGGAGATTTACGGAATCCGTAAACAATTTCCTGAAGGCTTCTGAAGCAGTATCAAGTGACCCGTTGAATGGTGTATATTTCAGGGAATACCATTGGTAGACCGGAAGGGGTTGTGGGGTATCGCCAATACAAAATTCGACCGCAGCTCCTCCCCGTAACTGAAAGACGCCTTCAAACAATGTTTCACTTGTATGATCTGTCAGTGCCCTTACGAGATAATCATAAGCTCTTGATTTGTTCAGTTTTGGAATCCATCCCGGGAGTACGGTAAATTGTTTAATTTCAGATGCAAATGCGAGAAATCCTTCCGGAGAGTACCAATAATAGAGAGGCTTGATTCCGAACCTGTCACGGGATGCAAAAAGGCTCTGGTCCTTTGTATCATAAAGTACAAATGCCCACATCCCATTCAACCGGTGAAGGCATTCTTTTCCCCATTGTGTATATGCAGCAAGTATGACTTCAGTATCCGTATGTGACTGAAATTTGTGTCCGAGCAATTCAAGTTCGGAACGAAGTTCTTTCCAGTTATAAATTTCTCCGTTGAAGACGATCCAGTACCTGCGATTCTGATAACACATCGGTTGGTGCCCAGCAGGGGTGAGATCAATAATGGAAAGACGGCGGTGACCAAAAACAATCGTGTTTTTTCCGGTGCCTGCATTCTCAATACTTTTTGCTGATGTATACGGCAGGTTAGCACACTTTACTGATTCGGGAGTATCTTTTCCGGAATATGATGTTATTTTTGATGTGGTCGGTTCGAAAAAAACATACCCTTCATCATCCGGACCGCGATGGTGAATGACATCCGACATTTTTTTTATCGAAGTCGGATCAAAAATGTCCTTGTTCATTCGTATCAGAACGGAGATGCCACACATTGTTCGGCCCTTATAGATAATTACGTGGATTCAATATCAAGATAGGTTTGGATAATGGCTTTTGCTGACATGATCTGCGAGTGCGTACAGAAGTTGTGATTGCCCCCAGCGGATATAGGGGATCTTGTCTTTTTTATTGTCTGAAATTGCGGAATAAAAATACGGCTTCCCTTTCATACTGAAGCGTTCTATGGTCGTCGAAAGAGTTTCTTCAAGATGATTTCTCTTTTTTAGAAGGTTAAAAAGAATAATGCTTTCTGCAGCATCGATTAACTCGGCATAATGTTTGTCCATCGGATTTTTGGAAATTTTTCCAGCATCATAATAATTTTTCACAAAGTGATCGAATGCACGTTCGATCGACTTTATTATTTCTGGGTCGTGATTTATGAGATAACATCGATATAAATTTTCCATAATGTAGCATTGATGCAATGAGTCAATCGACTTATTTTTCAGGTGATTCTTAGACCAGTAATACCAGCTGCCATCGTTATTTTGTTCGGCGAGGATATAGTTAATTAATTTATCCGCCAGCATCCGGTATTTATCATTGTGAGTTAATTTAAAAATGGTATACAAATTCGCTGCACTATAGGAATTTACATTGATAATCTGAAAGTTGTCCAATGGAGAATAACTCAGGCAGATCCTTTCCTGGTCCTCGTACGTTCTTTTTAAATCGGTCATAAAAAAATCAGCGGTTGATTCAGCGATTGACAGATATTTTTGATTTCCGGTAATTTCATATCCTGCGAGAAACGCATCCGTCATATAAATTATTATTGTAGAATACGGCGTTCCCTGTCTGGCAACCACTGAATTTCCCATACGCCAGTCAAAAGGAAGCCCCCAACAATATCCTGAATAACCCTTGCAAGCATGATTCTCCAACCACCCTAGTTCTTTCTCGGCTTTTTCATTCCATCCCATCATAAAGCAGGTGCTCGCGTACAACGCCGAAGATGTTGCCGCTTTTGTCCTGGTCACAAATGGGTGATAAAGAGAAGGAAATTTTTTAAGGGGAATCAGTCCCGCTCTTACGATTTTTCCTGGAAGAATTCCTGATAGGGTCATCACAAATTTTGTTGATTCCAGATCGTATGGATCATAACTCTGCAGGTTTTCTGACTCCATCCATGTGGCAAGATCTCCGATGATTTTTTCGAGATCTTTCATATCAGAACACTCCGCAGCAACGTGAACATGCTGGAAATGCACCGGACCTCAATAGCTGATTACGGAAATTTCGCATCTTCTCTCCATTCCATATATTTGAAAACTTTTCATCGTATATATTCCCAAACTTAATGTGAAAACACCGGGTTGAGACCCCAACATCGCCATTAGCAAATATCTGGGCTGCGTTCCAGGGAATTCTGCAACAAGTATGTTTTTTGAGGAAAACCTCAGGTTCCCGGTAAAAAATTTTGAGTTGATCTCTGGTTAATTCCGGGGTAAACGTACATCTCTGGCATGTGGCCTTTATCTCTCGGATTTGGTTATAGAGATCATCGATATCGATCCCCGCCAGATTCACCGATGAGATGCTACTGGGAGTTGCAGGAAACCCGGAGCCAAACTCCTTGTTATGTTCCCGGGCCATTTCGTTCGTGACAAAATTGAGGTGAGAAACTGAGATACTCTCGATCTCAAGTTCCTTGATTCCTTTAAAAAAATCGGTAAGTGACTTGTAATTAAAATTTGATATTGAGTAATTCATCCGGATTTCAGGGAAATTTTTCCCTGTTTTTTTCTTGTGTTCTGTTATTCGTTGAATTCCTTTAATAGCTCTCTCGTACGAATCGTTTCGCCCGCGGATTTCATTGTGAACCTCTGAAGGGCCATCAATGGATACTGATATAACATTTACACCGAGATTTACAATTTCTTCAGCAAATTCCTGTAGCAGATACCCATTTGTAGTAATCTGAATTTCAAGTCCGCTTCCAACGACATATCGTACAAAATCCATGAGATCGTGATAGAGTAGCGGTTCTGTGGAGGTGATGGCAATGATCGGTTTGAAGTGTTTCACTTCATCTATGAGCTTCTTTAGTTGTCCTAAGGGGATTTCTTCTCTCGAAGCCACCATGTTCTGATAAAATTGCGTACCTTTCTGCTGTTGTCCGACATCACACATTTTGCAGTGCAGGTTGCACGAAGAGTTGACGACGAGATAAATAATGGATGGGAAAAAAGCAGTATCTTTTTTTAAGAAATAGGGGATAATCCATTTTTTATTTTTGATATAACGGCCAATTTTATTATTTATTGAAGGAAGTTCTCTCATAATCTTTTTTATTACCGAATAATGTATCTTTTTTAAGGATATAACATTTAGTTAATTAGAACAACAATGATTTCCAAACATTTGTTTTACCGAATAACGTTAGTCATTCAAAAAGGGTTTGATAATATTCGATATACTTTTTAGCAGAAATCTGTGGGCTTAACATATTACGTGCAAACTCGACCGATTTTTTCCCAATGGACTCACGCAGATTTGCGCTTTCAATTATTTTGATGAGATTATTTTTAAGATTTTTTCGATCAGTTGGAATGTACGGTGGAGGATCATTCGGGAAACTTGTTTTTTTATAGGTCTCGATTTGATTTGGATGAACCCGCGTCAGAACCGGTTTACCTAACGCGAGACATTCGCGAGATAACTGTCCCCCTCCAGGAACAAGTAACTGATCGATTACAATATCAGCCTGAGCTTGATAGAATCTCACAATTTGATTTGGTACACTTTCGACATACATAAGTTCGATATTGTACCCTTCACTCCTGAGCTCATCGATTGTCTCTTTTATCCAGATCGTTCCCTTGATGTTCCCTCTACTTGGAACCCCCTGAAGCCCAAGCCCATGAAAAATTAGCAAGGAATTAGGATTTGAACGTTCATACACATATTTTTGAGGAATGGAGATATCCGGATTCCATAGATCAAGATCAACGGGTGGAAAAACAAAACCTGAATCTTTCTCATGATCTAAGTTCATTCCCGTTCCAAAACGGAGATCGGCATATTTTTTCATTTTTTGATTGTGATGGTTCACATAACGATCTGAACAATACCCATAATATTCACCTTGTGTAGTTTGACAGGTGTCGCAAATTTCGGGATCTATCTCTTTACTCCACGTGGATGGTAATATCATGGTATTACACCCACCTGACTGCCAGATAATTTTCTTGCCGTATTTTTTTAATAACCATAAATCTATGGGAATATGGTAACAGGAGTTATTGTACAGTTTTGAAATAAGAAATGGACTGGCCCAGAAATGGAAAATATCAAAATTCTTTATTGCGTGTATGAAGAAGCTTGCTTGTTGTGGGAGCCCGGAAATATTGCTTTTCAAATTATAATCTGATCCCCATGTAAGATTTGCCTCCGTGCTGTCGGGAATAAAATTAAAATATACATTCGCTGCATCGTATCCCTGTTGGCGCATGCCTCTTACAATAAGATTTGTTAGATATAGCGAATGATGGATGTGTAAAATGCGCAATTTTCTAAATTTGCTTTTCATCACAATGCACACTTATTCTGTTAGACGATATAATTCAAATTGATGGTACCATCAACTCACTTCTTTAGCAGATGACCAAATTCCTTATGGTACATAGGAAGAAATGTTGCACAAAACAGGACGATAATCAGAATGTCAATCCAGAGTGTTGCCACATGAAGAGCGGTTAAACCCGTCATAAATCCTGCTATCAAAATTGTCAAGCCGGATATTGTAATGATAAATTTTTTTGAAAGATTCGGGATCGGGTTAATGCGCATGACCGCCCAATACGCCCCAATACACAGAACTGAATATGAAATTACTAGTGTGATTGCTGCGCCTATCCCTCCCAACACCGGAATCAGTGCTAAATTGAATAGAATACTTACAACGGCTCCCAGGCATTCAAGTCCCAGCTGCCAGTCGGTCTTGTTTTTCATTTGGACACCCACTAAAAAAATTAGGTATGGTCCTTTCAAAAGTGCAGCAACAGCGATGAAGGGTACTACAATTGCGGCCGGGTAAAACTGCGGAGTTGTTAATATTATCAATAAAAATGGTGCCGCAAGTGAAAGGACAACCACTCCTGCGGAACATACGATCAGATATACTCTTAAAACATTATTGCAAAATGACTGCCCTTCGCCGTTCTGATTGTGTTGGTGATAATAGGGTGGCCACGCTGATGTGAATCCCCCGACGATAATGGCCATGACCATGCCGATGTTATTCCCGACATTGAAGAGCCCAACTTCCGATAATGGCCAGTAGGTTGCAAGGAAATACCGGCTTGAGGAATCAATAATCAAAAATGCAACAAGAGCTGCAACCAACGGCAGACTGAATACCAGTTCCTTATGTAATATTTCTCGAGAAAATGCAGGATGGTATTGGAACAAACTCAAAGAAAGAATGGGTATTACCATCACAAATGAAGTCAACAAACCCGCTTCAACAACACCATTGACGCCATGTTGAAGGAACACGACAAAAAACAGACCCGCGACCACACCGACGATCACGTTTAAAATATTCAGGATGTTCAGCGTCATGGCTCGCTGCTGGAAAATCAGAAGTGATGATCCGATTCCAGACAAATTTGTTATGAAGACACCAATTGCCGTAAGGATGACAAGATATGCATATTGGTCTGTGTTAAAAAGCAGAACTGATATCGGCCCTGCTGCGAAACAGACCGGTACAAGGATGATGAGAGAGAGTCCCATGACAAAAAAAACCGGGGACCAGATAACGTTTTCAATTGTGGTTTTTTCCTGATCCGGGTAAAAGAAATATCTACCTATGCCATTGGTCAAGGCACACACAGATATTGTGCCAAGGATAAGAGCGGTCACACCCAGAATTGCTGTAACACCATAACTTTCAGGTGTAAGGTAACGTGTATAAATTGGGAGAAGAATTAGTCCCATTGCTTTCTGGACAATCGAGCCAAACCCATAGGTCATTGTCTGGATGATCAATTGGTAAATGGGGTGGCAGGTAATGGTCCGGATTGCATTTGATAGTGGGGTTGGGATCATAATTTTCTCACAATGGGAATGGAATTATTGAACAAATCGTTTAGCGACTTCATCAGGACCAACGTTCATTAACGCATCAATTATTGACAACCCCGGGACAAATTCTTTGGTATTTTTCTGGGGATAAACGGGGTGTTGGTAATTCTGGTAGATTAATTGTATTCCGGCATGATCGAACAATTGGTCTTCCTGATATGATGATGCACCCCCTCCACAAAGATATGAGGTCCCACCAACCGATTTTATCATTGAGATAAGAAGGTCAGTAGCTTTTCCATTACTCTCAAGCGTTGATCCCAATACCAACTTTGAAGCATCCATATGGAGTAAATTCATGATCTGTTGTATTGAATGGACATTAAAGTCTGCAAGTGACGATGTTTGATTATTTACAAGTTTGTCAATAACGGGAAATATTTCTTCGAAAAATGGCGCCTGAGGATAGCTTACCTGAATTGTTTTGAGCATTTTTTGACGCCATGGTGTAGAATTATTGATCTGAATCTCTCTAACTAACTGAGTACCGTGAAAAGATCTGATTACTGGAACCGTTAACCAGTGTTTCTGGCCGTCGATAATAATTGCGACCCTGTTGGTCCAAGTACCCCCAGTTTTCGGGTACTGAACATTGTCCATTAGAATGAAGAGATTGGATCTGGCAATTTTATTAAAAAACCCAAACCATGGAAAAAAATTGGGCTGATGAATTGCGACTATTACATTTTCAGTCATTATTCTCCTTTAAAAAAAATATAATCCTCTCATTTTTATCTTTTTCATTGAGATTGTTGTTTGTAGGTATATTTTCTACCTGGTAAAATTGTGCGATATTAAATTGGTCCAGCAGAAAATGATTCGAATCAAGGACTTGTGAGAAAACAGAATGTATCAAAAGTTCTTTTCTTGCATATTCAAATGCAAGGCGAATTACATTTACCGCAAAAAATCGATTCTTACTATCTACACCCGTCAGATGGAAAGACAGTCGTGCGCTCCGGTTTGTAAAATTCATATCAAAAATTGAGCAAAATCCAACAAATTCATTGGCTTTACGTTTGTAAATTCCAAAAAAAACATAATAATTATTCGTGAGAAGTTCTTCCAACTCTGACAGATCATCCATTCTCTGCTTAATTGTTTGGGATTCTATGCCGTGAAAATTATCCAGTAGGGCTTCCTGATCTGCGATTATGTGATAATCCTCGATCGTGAGTGGTGTAAGTATAATTTCTTCATCGGAAAGTGTTTTACAACCTCCTTTCATTGAATATTTCAGCGAGCTCAATTCTGGAATGGAGAGATACTTATCCAAAATTATTTTTTTTCCTTCGGTATTGAAATAAAAAGCGCCTGGGTGAGGTTTCACCAACGCACGTATCAGATTGTAAATCGCCAGAACGGATTGTGACCAGTCAATCAAACCGTCTTCGGGATGTCGTCGGGGGAATAAACTTGCAGTTGTCTCATCCTGGGGTTTTCTCGAATTCTTATGTAGCAAAATCTTTGGCATCTCTTCGGATAGCATTTCTTCAGTTGCGATCTCGATTTTGTTCCGAATGTCTATCCACGTATCTTGTATATCAATAGGAACCCTCTTCTGGGCTATTATGTCCCCCTGGTCAAAATTTTTTGTCATATAATGCATTGTGACGCCGGACTCCCTTTCATTATTAATTAATGCCCACTGAATCGGGTTGGCGCCACGATATTGGGGTAATAGAGCGCCGTGTATATTAACCGCGCCATACTTCGGGATTGAAAGAATTTCTTTGGACAATAGCATTGAGTAGGAATTAACAATAATCAAATATGGATTCAGGGTTTGAATTTTTTTAACAAACGCAGAATAATTAAAACTCGCGGGATCCGGGTGAATGAAAAAAGGAATGTTTAATTTTGCTGCCAACGTGCTTACCGTCTCATGTTGTTCAGGACGGATCTCAGCTGCGACAAGACCAACCACAATTCCTTTTGGCAGATGCCTGAGGAGCTGCGGTAATCCGATATTATCCCCAAATAATATTATCCTCTCAATCATGATTATCTAATCCAAAATTCCTGTGGAATGAACGGATTTTAATTCCCGCATTCTCCGAATTAAATCGGTTTCAATTATCTGTTTATTACGATCTTTTCATTAATGGACATTTTCTCTTCCCAATCCTTTAAGCATGGAATCGTACCATTCGTGCTGTTTTTTTCTCCGACCCTCAATACAACGGGAAATTCTTTCCCGTGGATGAAGAATATCCGGAGTCCACCATTCCGGATGCGTAAGAATTTGAATTTTTTCAAATTCCGCCTTTTCCAACATGTCCTGCAAACGCCTGAATCTCCAGTATCCACTGGAATCAGAGCAATACTCAAAATTCATTCGAATATATTTTGAATAGGTATTGACCATTCCCCGGTAAGAATTAAGCCGAAACTTTTTGATCATCGAATCTGAAGGATTATGCAATGAAAACGATGTAACCGGTTTTCCAATAAAATGCTCGATTATTGATTTTTCATACGATAAATGATTCATAATATCTACATTTTTCAAAGTATGACATTCATAGAATCCGGTATCGAAATGAAGACCTATTTCGTGTCCAAGTCCGATGATTTTTCTTACGATTTCTGATATTTCTTCCTCGAAGAGATTATAAAATGGACTGTGCATCCAAAGAAAAAAAGTAGATCGAATATCTTCTTCAGATTCGATTTCTGCCAGTTTAAGTGCACGATGAACAGAATAATCGACATCATGCCTCAATAAAATGCATTTCCCCGATATATTATAGTCAGAAAATGAGATACTCTGATAATTTGATTTGGCAAGTCTCAGAATATTTCGATAGTTTTCTTCAGTAAAATCATCAAAATAATAATTTATATCCTGACATCCGGTATTTGTATTCGAATCTTTTTGGATCATAATCTCAGATCCTATTTTCAAAACGGATTTTAATTGAGGTAATTATTGATTTCGCGGGGATCGTTGTTGTAGATCTGTATTGAACGTCTTTCACAATTATCGGTTTATTATCTCCGCAGATTATATAGACTCCTTCATTGGTAATTTTCCCAACCTGACCAGGTGTCCCAAAATAGGACATATCGGTGAAATCAGCTTGTAGGATTCTTAATGGTTCGCCGTTAAATATTGTGAACGAACCCGGGTAAGGGTGAGATTGTGCCCGGATAAAATTGTAAATATCTTTTGCCGGTTTTTTCCAATCGATCATTCCATCTTCGGGAATTCTTTGAGCGCAGTATGTGGCTTCCGCGTCATTTTGAGGTTCCGGTTTAATCAATCCGTTTAGAATCAATAAATATTTTTTTTGGAAAATGTCTGTCGCAGCGTCCTCAATTTTTTTTAATATTTCATACACATAATCATCTGGTTGCAGCTCGACAATTCTCTGATCCCAGATTGGACCGTTATCAAGTCCTTCACTAAATGAGAAAAGGGTAACTCCAGCATTTTTCTCTCCATTGATTATTGCCCAGACCAAAGGAGATCCGCCGCGATATTTTGGTAATAACGAGCCATGAATACCTAAAAAACCTTCAGGTACAGTATCGATTATTTTTTTCGGAATATACCAATACCATCCGACGACAATACAAAGTTCAGGTTTTAATTTTATAATAAGTTCTTCAGATTCCTGTTTATTTTTTACAACATAGATGTTGATATTCCGATCGTCACAAAATTGTTGAATTTCTTCAAATACATTTCTGGAGTCATTTCTATCATCAAGTGTAATAACACCGATTAAGGATGATTTATCTAAGTTGAAGATCGTTGAGAGCGAATTTAATCCGATTTGTTTGCTACCTAAAAATAATACCCGGTTGATCTTTCCCATTCTCTTTCAGCTCTCTTCTTAACTTGTTATGTTCTTTTTATACCACTCAATTGTTATATCCAAACCCTCTTCAAATCCGATCGACGGATGAAATCCTATCAAATCCTCGGCTAAGAAAATATTTGCGATATGACGTCGTACATCTCCACTCCTCGTCGGTTCGGAAACGGGTTTATCAGGATATTTCATATAATTTGCAATATACTCAATTAAATAGCGGATCGAAACTTCTTTGCCACTTGCAATATTTAAGACACGGCCCCTGGTATTCTGATGATTGTAAATTTCTACTGCCGCATTGGCGGTGTCGGCAACATAGAGGTAATCCCGGGTCTGTTTACCGTCGCCATGAATCACCGGAGCCTCGCCTTTCAGGATTCTCTTGATGGTGAGCGGAATAACACCTGCATAACTTTTTTCATTCTGCCGGGGTCCATAATTGTTGAAAGGTCTGACGATCGATGCATCGATCCCAAATGTCCTGCAATAAGAAAATATAAGGAGATCTCCCGAAGCCTTGCTGGCAGCATAGGTTGTGGTACCATTCAGCGGATGATTCTCATCCATAGGTCCGGAAATCGAGCTACCATATGCTTCTGACGACGAAAAATGAATCAGGGTTTTGAAGAGATCATTCCGTGCCAGCTCACACATCGTAAGGGAGAGATCAACGTTATGTTTGAAAGTCCATTCGGGTTTTTCCAGAGATGCCGGCAGGGGGATAACGGCGAGATCAAAAATTACTTCAGTTCCCTCATTCTCCATTATTACGGCCATTTTTTTGTAATCTGAAGCATCCTGGTCATAAATTTTTAAATTCGGATAATTATTCTGGGCTTCTCGGAGATTCTCATTTTTCCCGAGAAAGAAATTATCAACAACCACAATTTTTTCCGGCTCATCCTTAATCAGACGATCAGCCAGATGACTTCCGATAAAACCGGCACCACCAGTGACCAGAACAGATTTGTTTTTGAGACTCATTTCAGTTCTCCAATGACTCGTTTCAGGATCTTCGCTATTTTATCTATAGTACTTTCATCAAGAGAATAAAACATTGGTAATGCGATTGCCCTGTTGTATATGTCGAGTGAATTCGGACAATAATCTGCCGATCGATAAACCGGTTGTATGTGAGATGCGTAAGTACCAATCTGTGTTTGAACCCCAGCAGATAACATCTTCTGGATCAATGAATTACGATCGATCTTCCTGTCGACAAGAGCTACATAACTCTGGAAAATGTGATTCGTTCTGCTATCAATGAACGGTTTTTCGATTAATCCAATCTCTTCGAGATGTTCGTCCCAAATATTGGCCAGTTCCCGTTTCCTGTCAATAATTTTTGTAATTTTGCGGATTTGGGCAACACCAACTGCCGCAGTGATATCGCTCATTTTGTAATTATAGCCAATATCATGGAACTCCGGTATGGTGAAGACTCCGTTTTTCGTCCGATCCCAGGCAGTCTTCATGCCAAAAACTGAAAGATAACGGATCCTGTCAGCAATCTCTGAGTCATTCGTGACAACCATCCCGCCTTCACCGGTCGTAATACCTTTTCTTGCATGGAAGGAAAAACATCCGATATCCCCAACCGTTCCGGCATACCTGTTCTGATATCGGGCACCGAGTGCACAGGCAGCATCTTCAATAACAAATAGATTATGATCCCGGGCAATTTTGAGTATGCTCTCCATTTCTGCTGGTTGCCCAAAAGTATGGACAGGGATAATTGCTTTGGTCTTTTCTGTGATTTTGTCTTCAATTTTTTCGGGATCAATATTGTAGGTTCCCGGATTAATATCGACAAATACCGGTTTTGCCCCACAATAAAGAACGGAATGTCCGGTTGCCGGGAATGTATAATCCCCTACGAGAACTGCATCGCCCGGAACAATCCCCAGACACAGGTTCGCAAGGTGGAGCGCCGAAGTACAATTTGCTACTGCGATTGCATGGTTAACTCCAATATATTTTGCAACAGCGTCCTCAAATTCTCTGACCTTAGGGCCTTGGGACACCCACCCAGAATCAAGGACTTTTTTAACCTCTTCAAGTTCGTCGTCTTCAAAAAATGGTTTTGATAAGGGGATTAGATCGCTCATGTTTTACACTCCCATGAACCGATAATCCTGCAAATTTTTCCCGCTGTGTACCCATCTCCAAAATATTCACTCCTCGGTAGAGATGTTGGTAGTACACGCATAATTTCTCCAAATATCTTTTCCGGCACAGCCCCAACCAGCACATTCCATCCACCATCAAGCGTCTCCACCCATTCGGTCGTATCACGGAGTGTAATACACGGTACGCCAAGAATATACGCCTCCTTTTGCATACCCCCGGAATCGGTAAGGATCTTCTCGGCATGACTCATCAGCAGGAGCATGTCAAGATACCCGAGTGGCTCAATCAAAATAATATTTGAGGGCATGGAATCCCACAACCCATATTCCCCCAGATACTTCCGGGTTCGCGGGTGAACAGGAAAGATCGTTGTCTTACCGGACTCCTTGACTGCAGAAAGGATATTTTCCATATTTTTTCGTGAATTGGTATTCCCCGGACGGTGAACCGTCATCACTAAGTATTTGAGTCCAGTGAGAGCGAGTCGTTCGAGAATCCTGGATTTTTCCTCGGCAATGTTTCGGTTGTATTCCAGTGCATCCACCATTACGTCTCCGACAAGATAGACTCCATTTGTTATCCCTTCTTTTGCAAGGTTGTTAACTGAAGTCTGGGTCGGGCAGAAGAGAAAATCCGAAAGGTGATCTGTGACAACCCGGTTGATCTCCTCCGGCATTGTCCGGTCAAAACTCCGCAGCCCGGCTTCAACGTGGGCAACGGGAATATGCAGTTTTGCGGCGGTAAGTGCACCGGCGAGTGTAGTGTTAGTATCCCCGAATACGATTACCAGGTCCGGTTTTTCTTTAAGAAGGACGTTTTCGATTTTTTCCAGCATCTCCCCAGTCTGTTTCCCGTGAAGTCCGGAACCCACGATAAGATTGTAGTCTGGTTGGGGAATGTCCAGTTCCTCAAAAAAAATATTGGACATCTCTGGATCGTAGTGCTGCCCGGTATGGACAAGAATTTCATCGTAATACTTATGCAACTCTCGAGATAACGGAGCACATTTGATGAACTGTGGCCTAGCACCGACAATGGAGACGATTTTCATAGTGTTGCTTCTCAATGATTACCAGAGAGTGTAAGGGTGTAGTATATTCCGTTTTCCTGGTATAATTTATCTTCTTATCAGTATATGGAGACAATCCTGTATGCTTCACAGTGAATAACCCGTTTAAATTTCGATGAAAACATGATGCGTGGAGCAGGAGTTGAACCTGCGAACGCCTGCGCGACGGGACCCTAAATCCCGCTCCTTTGACCAGACTCGGATATCCACGCCCACTATGACTGGGACTGGCTACCATATTTTCTTTATGCAGGTTTGAAGTTGTCCGGGCAATGTGTTTGCAACCGGTTTCGCCTTTTTTATTAATTCGAACTGGTGATACTCCGGAAATTGGTATCAATCGATTACCGATTACATATCAACGCGTGTCACAACCCCATGGATCTTATCCGATGGCAGCTTGTAGAACTGGACCATTGATGGCGATAACCTCTTGAGGGTTGCAAACACTCTCCAGATGAAATGTGTGGTGACAATATCTTCCATGCCATAGAAGATCGTCTTCTCATCGATCTCAGCTTCTTTTAAGATCTTTCCTATATCAACAATTTCCATGTATCCAAGATAGATCTCGAAGATGGAGAGCCCCGGGGTTAACTCACTCGTTACGCCCCATGTTACGCCAAAGGGTTGTTCGGTACGGATGATGGAGATGATGATGTTGTCATCATAGACGATATTGTTCGTGAACATGATCCGGGGAATATATTGCGGAATCTTCCGGAAATCACGAGCGAAGAACAGGGCTGAGCCCGATATACGGTTGACTGATAGGTACACTTCGTTAAATTTCGGGAGGAATTCCTCAAGCGGAACCGGACTAAGTGCATTCGAGAGCTTTTTCTGGCCATTCACATAGATCATGATGACGCAGAACGGGATGAATGCGATAAGAAGAGAAATATAACCCCCATAGGGGATCTTATGGAATGTTGCGAAAAGGAACATAAAATTGATCAGCATGATCCCGGCCGCAAGGATCGTCCTGACAATCTCACCACGATAGAACAGGATCATGGTAATAAGGATACCGGTAATAGCCATGTCGCCGCTGACCGCGAGCCCGTACGCGAGCGTGAGATTGCCGGAACTCCGGAAGATCAGGATAACAATGAGAACTGCGAAAAGTAACATCCAGTTCATGACATCGATGTAGATTTGGGACCGGAGCTGGGGTGAGGTGAACTCGATACGGAGCAATGGCATGATGCGTGTGGTAATTCCCTGGTATACGATTGAGAATATGCCCGAGATCATTGCCTGCGATGCGATGACTGTTGCAGCGATACTGAGCACAAGGAACGGGATATACACGACCTGCATGTTCGCAAAGACCATGGCAAAGAGAATGTTCTTTGCTTCCGGATGGGTCATGGCAAATGCACCCTGGCCCAGATAATTCAGAGCAAGAGCAATAAAAACAAAGTACCATGCACGGATGATTGGCTCCCGTCCAAGGTGACCCATGTCCGCGAACAGGGCCTCGCTGCCGGTGGCACACAGGATTACGGAAGAGAGGATGAGGAATCCTTCAAGCCCATGATGCAGGAGATAATTGATACCATACATCGGGTTTAACGCGAGGAGCACAGATGGCGCACTGAAAAGGGCTATCAGGCCGAAACCGGCAAGGGCAATGAACCAGATAACCATGACCGGGCCGAATGCCCAGGCTACTCGTTCCGTACCCTTGGACTGGAACGAGAAGAGACAGATGGCAATAATGCCGGCCAGTATCATGAGAACCGTTTGGGGTGTGCTTTCAAAACCCGGGATCAATAGGATGCCTTCAACCGCGGAGAGAATGCTGATTGCCGGGGTAATGACACCATCGCCAATAAAGAGGGAGATCCCAATGATCGCAAGGAGGGAGACAAATGCCGCCTGGTTACCGGATTTCAACAGGGGCAGGAGGATCTCCTTCAGCACGATCGTGCCTCCTTCTCCTTTCTTACCAAGGTGCATCGCGAGGTATGTGTATTCAACCGTGACGAGGATGGTGAGGGTCCATATGATCAGGGAGAGGATCCCCATTACATTGTCGGGAGTTGGGGGGATGAGAAGGAAGATTGCCGTGAGGGCATAGATAGGGCTGGTTCCAATATCCCCGAATACAAGCCCCATCGATTTGACGATATCGGGCATGGAAAAAGAGTCCCCGGACATGCTTCAATACGTCTCACCAGTGTCAGGGATAATCCTTTCTCTTTTTTGTCGGGAATACCCAATTTTTCTGGCAAGTTTCCTTGTAATCCGGATAACTGCCAGATTTTTTTTCAACAAGGATTATGGAACCAGGCCTGGTTCCGAATCCTGAATGGTTATTGATCGGGAAGTTCCGATACTGGTTGACCTTTTTTATCCTGAATATACATCCGATAGCTGGTGATAAGAAGGACGACAATGACCGGGCCAAGGACAAAGCCAGCAAGGCCCATTGTGAGAAGCCCCCCGACAATACCAATGAACATGATGACAGGATTGATTCTCACACGGCGTCCGATCAGGACCGGCCTGATGAAGATCTCTGGCAGGCATGAGACTCCGATATACCCAAGGAAAAACAGGATCATAACCCCGTTGATGTCCCCGATGACGAGGGCATAGGAGCCAATAAGCAGGAATGCGACGGAAGATCCAAGAATGGGCACAAGCTCGCAGAACGCTGCAAAGAAGGAATAAAAGAGAACATTCCCGTATCCGAGCAGGTAAAAGACCGGAATGGCAATAAAAAAAGTCAGTACCGCAATAGCAACCTGAACAACATAGACCGCGTATAACGTATCTACGGTAACCTCCGATAACCTGCTGACAATCGTGTTGAGGGATTCGGGCATATGTTCCATGATCCTCTTTTTTAATTCCTCGCCATGCAGGAGGAGAACAAAAAGCGTGAAGAAGAAGATAAACGCCTTGAACAGGATCAGGGTCAGGTTATCAATCAATGTCTTCTCGTACCCTACAAAAAGGAGGTTTCCGGTATTCAGCAGACTGATGATGCTTGCTTTGTTGAGAGGCACACCCAATGCTGCAAGATGTGTATCCGGGTCGCTGATCCAACCGGATATGCCGGTGAACATGCTTGTGAGTGTCTGGGCATTTGCGGAGAATATCCCCAGCGTGAACCATAGTATAACTCCAAGTGCACAGAAGATCCCTGCCGTTACGAGTGCCGCAGAGATAACCGGGCGTATATGCTGTGATGCCCTGTCGTGGAGAGGGAGAAGGACAATCGCAAGGGATGCCCCGAGCAGGACCATGTCCATGATCGACCAGAAAAGAATAATGGCGGCGACAGTGAGGATGACCATAAATATGAATGGAAACTGGTCATTGCGGAACAGGGTCATAACCGATAAGTAATGTTCGGGGTCTGCGATTAAAAGAGTAATTGAATTTATGATTCACGGGTTTCATTCATGAAACGATACCAATAACAATATTACAATACCAGTTTCCATGGTTATCTGATGAAACGGCTTGGGCACCTTGCCATGATTGCGCATGATATGGGGCTCATCTTCGAGTTCCTCGGTATTGCCTCATTTCTGCCGTTTCTTATCATCGCAATCTTCGGTGAATGGGACCTGTTTCTGCCCATGGCAACTGTTCCGGCGACGTTCATTATCATGGGATTTCTGATCTCGCATATCCCTCATGAAGACATCGAGCCGTCATTCTCTGCAACCCTCTCGGCGGTGGCCCTTTCATGGCTGGCCATTGCGTTTGTCGGTGCCCTGCCGTTTGTCTTTGGCATGCACATGTCATACACGGACAGTGTTTTTGAAGCAATGGCCGGCTGGACGGGGACCGCGTTTACCATGGTCCCCTCCCTGGACCAGACCCCAAACACGCTCCTGTTCTGGCGCTCGTTCATGCAATGGATGGGTGGAATCGGCATAATCGTCTTTGGGATCTCCCTGCGCCGCAAGACACGCGTCTCCCTCTTCCGGATCTACCGTGCCGAAGGGCGGGAGGATGAACTGGTATCATCGTCTGTTTCGACGAGCCGCAGGATCTGGATGATCTATCTTGTCTTAACCTTTGGATTTACCGGTCTTATCATGCTCGCGGGCATCCCCCTGTGGGATTCCCTGAACCTGGTTATGACAACTATTGCCACAGGCGGGTTTACCCTTCACGATGGCGGACTCTCCTATTACAACAATCCGGTCCTTGAATGCCTGTTGATTCCGGTGATGCTTGCCGGAGCAATTCCTTTTAAGGTCTTTTTCTTCCTGTACCATGGAAAGATCGGAGGTATGTTGCGGGATCAGACAGTCCGGCTTCTTCTTCTGGTCGCATTCCTGGGGGCGGTCATAGTCTCCAGCGACCTGTATATCTTCAGTGATATGTCCTTACTATCGGCGGTGCGCCAGGGGGCATTTACCGCAATCTCCGGAATCACTACCTGCGGACTGCAGAATTCAAATCCCCATTACTGGGCAACGATTCCTCTTGCGATTGTGACCATGATGATCTTCATTGGCGGGGCAATGGGAAGTACCGCTGGTGGAGTTAAGGTGAACCGGCTGGCGCTCGTGTACGAAGGTGTCAAGTGGTGGTTCAGGAGGTTCTTTGTCAGCAGTCGGGTTCTTGTCCCATTGCGTTTTGGGGGAAGAACCCTCTCAAAAGAAAGTTCCGATCTGGCAATATCCAAGAACCTTCTTGTCATTGTCATCTACGTGCTGACCATATTCGTTGCAACGATTATTACCCTTCATCTCTATATCACCTCGTTCCGGCTGGAGGAAGTTGTTTTCGAGCTGGTCTCTGCCCTCAGTAATGCAGGACTGACCGTTGGTTTTATCAGCGAGGCAAGTCCGCCCTCCGTCAAATGGATATTTATTACGCTCATGTGGCTCGGCAGGCTTGAGATCGCTCCGGTGCTCATCATTGCGATGGGCATTTTCAAGGAGATCCGCGACGATATTGCTTCAGATACTGATTCCGGGCAACCGGAAAGGATGATGTAAATCTACCCCCCTCTTTTACCCCTCACCCTTAAAGACCCTGAAGCGCCAATACTATGGAATCAACGGTGATGAATGGCAGGAATTAAAATAATCGGTACGGCCCACGTCTCGCAGGACAGCGTGGACGAGGTCACGGCCGCAATAGACGAATATACGCCGGATGTCGTTGCAATTGAACTCGATCCTTCCCGTTTTGCGGCACTGAAAAAACAGGCCCGGGATCCCACCGTCAACGATGTACTCGAAGTCAAGAATTTTAACTCTCTTCTTGTCCAGTGGCTTCTCGCGTACCTCCAGCGCAAGATCGGGCTGGATGTCGGGGTCGAACCCGGTGCTGAGATGAAGGCCGCGATTGTTGAGGCTGAAAAAAGGAATATACCGATCGCCCTGGTTGACCGGGACATACGGATCACGCTCCTTCGGTTCTGGAATTCACTTGGGATCCTGGAGAAGATCAGGATGGCATGGGCCCTTATCGTCTCTATCGCGGAGATCGATGGGGGTGAGGAGATCGATATCGAGGCTCTCAAGAAACAGGATGTCATCGATATGGTCATGGAGGAGTTCAGGAAATTCTCCCCAAATGGTGCACGTGCCCTCATCGATGAGCGTGATGCATTCATCGCGCACCAGCTGGTTCTCCTCAAAGCACAGCGTCCTGAAGGAAAGATCCTTGCCGTCATCGGCGCCGGTCACCGGAAAGGGATCTCAGCATATCTTGAGAATCCAGAGACCCTTCCGCCCTTTGATGCTCTTACCCGTGAACCAAAATCATTCCCCTGGGCAAAGGTGTTCGGCTTTGGCGTGACCTTCCTCTTTGCCTTCCTGCTTGCCGCTATCGCATTCTCAGGAGTCGGGTGGAATGCCCTCATCTATGCATTCCTTTTCTGGGTTATCATCCATGGTGTCTTATCGGCGTTGTTCGTTCTATTGGCCGGGGGCCATCCGTACTCGGCACTTACCTGCTTCTGCGTTGCGTGGATGACATCCCTCAACCCGATGCTTCATGCCGGGTGGATCGGTGCCTATGTTGAAGCCCGTGTACGAAAACCACCCATTTCGGACTTCCGGAAGATCTACCAGACCGAATCCATCATGGAGATGGCAAGGATCCCCCTCTTCAAGGTAGTACTTGTTGCAGCGCTCGGAAACCTTGGGAGCATGCTGGGAACGATCCTGTATTTCATCTTCATCTTCCCTGTTCTGGGGATTGATCCGGTTGTCGTCATATCCACCGGTATCCAGAATATGTGGATATGGCTTACCGGATTGATCTGATCAGCCGATCTTTTTTTCATCGGTTGAATTCGGGCGAGACGCGTTTTGTCAGATCACACATTGCATGCCAGCGATCTCTTTGTCGATCCAGTTCCGGACAACAAGTTTCATCTGGTCTTTTGACATGCCCTCCCGGTACCGGAACCGGATCTCCTCTTCCAGCATATCGAGGATAGGTGAAACGAGGGTAAAATAGGATGCAGGACAGGTGACCCCCCCGGATTTTTCAACGTGCAGCATGACCAATTCGTGCAGGTGTTTCATCTCACCAGTCATGTCTATAATGCTCTCAAGAGTCATACCAGCTGGGACATCTGATCTGGACTCATCACTGCCCGATATGTCAGAAGGATCCTGGTTTTTCTTCAGAGTATCGCTCGTACTAAGTTCGGTCATAATCCCCTGAATGCATCCGTATTCACAGGTTCTTTTCACGCGATGGATGTAGAGATAAAAAAGATAATCCGTCCCGTGATTTATGGTTTTGTGCGGTGCCCGGCCAAAAAGGTTAATCTTTGCTGGTGCATTTACCTCTTTTGAGAATATTGTGTTATTATTGAGGTACCATGTCAAGCACCGCCCTCCTTGTTATTGAAGGCCTTTGGTGGACACCGGAACAAAAACCAAAACGCCCATCAGTCCTGCTGTTCCTTGAAGGCTTGGAGAGTTTTCGTGGGGATTTCAATATTTACTACGCGAACTTCTATGAAAAGGTCGGGTTTCGCAGGGCTCTTAAAGACGACCTGACCAACACGCAGGAAGACCGGCTTTTCCTGTACATTGCCGCCCATGGTACCGGGAAACGGATCGGCGGATTAACATCAAAGACCGGCATGAAACTTCCTGCGATGTTCAAAGTAGTAAAAAATGCGGCAAACTATTCCAACATCGAGGGAGTCCTGATTGGCTCCTGCAGTGTGGGCAATAATATCGACGATTTCATCTCGACAACGAAAAATTCGCATATTGCATGGATCTTCGGGTATACCTGTGAGATTGGCTGGATGGCAAGCACACTCATCGATGTCTCAATTTTCGAGCACCTGATGAAACTGAAAAAAAGTGATCTCAGGAACCGGAAGAAGATCCTTGATGCATTTGTCAAAGCACTCCACCGGTTTAATGGTGATTATCTCCTCTGCAAGGAAAAAGGAAGGAATGTCCCTCTGAAAAATGCGATTACCCTTGTCGTCCAGCCACGCAGTCCCGGAGAAAAAGCACAGGATGAGACAAAATACCTCCTGGAAAAACTTGGCTGGATGAAGTAATGTTGGCCGTGGTAAAAAAAACGAAATGTGTTAATTTAAAGAAGTCCCGGTGCTTTCACCCGGAACTTCTGCCAGAGCACCCGTCCCATGACCCGGAACGTATAATCAAGTTCCTCGAAGCCAGGGATCAAATTCTCCTTGAGGAGTTCGCGGCCGGGATCCATCGAGTCCCCTCCAAGGAGGGTTGCAACGAGACGGTTCTGGGTTATGGCTGAGAAGTTCAGGATCTTCTTTGCCAGGTTCTCCGAGGTCAGGACGAGATTTGGGAAACTGACAATAAACGCGATGTCCCAGAACTCGGGGTGGCGTGCGAGCACTTCGAAGGTCTTCTCGAACCGTTTATCCGTTGCATCTCCAAGCAGGTCGATCGGGTTACCTTTGTTCCAGAACTCGGGGAGGAATTCGTTGAGTTCTTCAATAACCTCCCGGGGAAGATCAACGATCTCCACACCATACCGTTCAGCGTAGTCCGAGGACAACACGGCGAACCCACCGGCGTTCGTGATAACAACCGCACGTTTTCCTTTGGGGAAGCCTTTCGGGTGGGCAAGCATCTGGGCTGCAAGGAAGGCGCCGGTCAGGGTGTGGACAACAATAACGCCGGATTTTCGGAAAGCTTCCATGTACACGTCATATGATCCGGAGAGTGAACCGGTATGTGATGAGGCGGCATGTTCACCCTTTTCGGATGAACCGGATTTGATCGCAATCACCGGTTTTGTCTTTGCGACTTCCGCGACCACATCCATGAACCCCTTGCCGTCCGTGATCTGTTCGATATACATAATGATTGCCTTGGTCTTGGGATCCTCTTTGACATAGCGGAGGTAGTCAAGGAAATCGAGGTCTGCCTGGTTACCGACCGAGATGACGTTCGAGAAACCGATACCCTGCGCAAGGCTCAGGTCCACTACGGTATTGATGATGGCCCCGCTCTGCGAGATAAAAGCAATGTTGCCCGGTCGCGGCGACTGGTGGACGTACGTGGTATCGATGCCCCGCGGGGGAACGATAATTCCCAGGCAGTTTGGACCGATAATCCGTGTGCCATGGCCCTTTGCAATCGCTTTTACGCGATCTTCCAGTGCCTTACCCTCATCGCCCATCTCCTTGAAACCGGCAGTGATGATGATTGCCATCGGCACGCCTTTTGCACCGCACTCTTCAATAACGCGGGGAACGTGGATGGCGGGGACGGTGATAACTGCAAGATCTACCGGGGCCGGAATCGCGGTGATTGTCGGGTATGCCCTGAGGCCCTGAATATCAGAGCGCTTGTTGTTTACCGGATAGAGCCTGCCGGGGAAGTGGAGCAGGTTGTGCATCACTGCATATCCCATCTTGTTAGGATCCTGTGAGGCACCGATAACCGCAATCGAACGGGGGTTGAAGTATTCCATTGGGACGGGTACCCGCTCCTCTCTGGCTGTTACCGACTGAACTTTATCAGTTACGATGATGCGGGAGTCTACAGCACAGGCGCCCTTTTCATACAGCCTGAGGGGATTGATATCGAACTCCACGACATTCTCGTTCTCCAGGAAGAAGCGGCTGATGCTGCCGATGATCCTGGCCAGTTCCTCTTCGTCACGGGGTTTTGCCCCGCGATACCCTGCAATGAGCGGGTAGGAGTCAATCTCTTTAATCATTTGGCGGATCTCGTCATCTGCTATCGGGAGGATGCGCAGGGTCACATCTTTCATCAGCTCGACCATAGTTCCGCCGATGCCGAAGGTGATAACTTTTCCAAAGGCCGGGTCGGTCTTCCCGCCAATGATCAGTTCAAGGCCGGGTTCTGCCTGCTGTTCAACCATTACCCCCTCAATGTCCGCAGCAGGGTTGTAGGCTTTTGCCCCATCGATAATCTTGGTAAATGCACTCAGTGCGGCCTTCCTGCTGCCGATACCAACAATAACCCCGCCCGCATCGCTCTTGTGAACGATCTGGGGCGAGATGATTTTCATGACGACCGGGCAGCCCATCTTCTCGCAGGCATGAGCAGCGTCCTCTCCGTTTTTAACAATCTGGTATTCTGGTACAGGAATGTCGTACTTCCTGAGCAAGTCATAGCCTTCTGCTTCACTCAACATTTTCTGGCTCATGGGTTCACCTCGGTTCTGATCTGTTTGTTCCCTTTTTGGAAACTGTGAATGGGTTCAAAGAAAATGCGTGCAGAAGGGATCAGGTCCGGACCGGACTAATGCCCGCACTACATTTTTTTAAAAATTTGATATGGCACAATTTAAACATACTGCAATTGTCGAATTCCGCTTCGGCATTAAATGGTGGCTGAATCGGGCAGATTTTGGCAATCAGAACCACAAGATTAATTTAAATTCATCATTATTGATAATGTAGATTAGAGGTACTCCATGGACAAGAGCGCAGAAACGCAGGCCCCGGCAAAGTACTATACACCCGATCCCGCATATCGCCAGACCAGCTGGATGGGGGACTACACGTGGGCGTACAACGAATTCTTAAAAGACCCCGAGAAATTCTGGGATAACATTGCAAAAAAACTCCACTGGTTCTCACCCTATGAGAAGGTGCGCGAGTGGAACTATCCGTATGCCCGGTGGTTTATCAACGGCAAGACAAACATCACCTACAATTGTCTCGATCGCCATGTCCTCGGTAAGAACCGGAACAAGGTTGCGCTGATCTGGCGGGGAGAGACCGAGAACGAGGACCGGGTCTATACGTACCGGCAGCTCTTCCGGGAAGTGCAGCGCTTTGCGAACGGATTAAAAAAGCTCGGTGTCGCCAGGGGAGACCGGGTCTGCATCTATATGCCGGTGATCCCGGAGCAGATCATTGCGATGCTTGCCTGTACCCGGATCGGTGCGGTCCATTCGGTTGTGTTTGGTGGTTATGGTGCGGCGGCACTGAACCAGCGGATTGTTGGTGCGGGCGCAAAAGTGGTGATCACGGCCGATTTCGCGGTCCGCAGGGGCAAGGCAATTCCCTTAAAACATGTAATCGAAGAGGCGATCATCAACGCCCCGACTGTTGAACATCTTATTGTCCTGCGCAGGGAACAACGGATCCCCGTAGAGATCCACAGGGAGATGGAAGTGGACTTCTACGAGTTGCTTGCCGATGTGGGATCGGACTGCCCCGCGGAAGTGATGGATGCCGAGGACCCGCTTTTTATCTTGTACACAAGCGGCACAACCGGCGCACCCAAGGGGATTGTCCATACCTGTGGGGGATATATGGTCGGAGCTTACTACACAACCAAGTATATCTTCGATCTCAAGGAGAACGATGTCTATTGGTGTACTGCGGATCCCGGCTGGATTACCGGGCACTCGTATGTAGTGTACGGCCCGCTCTGCGTTGGTGGCACGGTTTTTATCTGTGAGAACACTCCCGACTATCCTGATCCGGGTATCTGGTGGAAACTTGTTGAGGAGTACGGCATCTCCATTCTTTACACCGCCCCTACCGCGATCCGGATGTTCATGAAACTCGGGCGTGAATGGCCTGACAAGTATAACCTCAGTTCCCTGCGCATCCTCGGATCGGTCGGCGAACCCCTGAACCCGGAGGCCTTCGAATGGTTCTACCATGTGATTGGCAATGACAAATGCCCGATCGTCGATACCTGGTGGCAGACTGAGACGGGTATGCATATGATCACTACTGTGCTAGGAGAACCGATGCGGCCCGGGTATGCGGGTAAATCCATACCCGGCGTTGTTGCGGACGTTGTGGATAAAGACGGGAAGAGCGTGCCGCCAGGAAAGAACGGTTTCCTTGTCATAAAAGAACCATGGCCTTCCATGATGCGCATGGTCTACAACAATGATGAACGATACCGCAAGTACTGGGAAACGATTCCTGGCTGTTACACGGTGGGCGACCTTGCGATCAAGGGTGAGGACGGGAACATCATGGTAATCGGGAGATCGGATGACCTGATCGTGGTGGCCGGCCATAATATCGGCACGGCCGAGGTCGAGAGTGCGCTGGTCTCTCACAAGGCTGTAGCAGAAGCTGCAGTGATCGGCAAACCGGATGCCCTTAAGGGGAATACCATAAAGGCGTTCGTTACCCTTCGAGTTGGCCATACGCCTAGCGAGAAACTCAAAAACGAGTTGATCTATCACGTGCGGATTACCCTAGGGCCGATCGCGATGCCCTCGGAAATTGAATTCACGGATTCCCTCCCCAAGACCCGGAGTGGCAAGATCGTGCGGCGTGTATTAAAAGCAAAAGAGATGGGGATCGACCCCGGAGACATATCGACCCTGGATGAATAAATGTCCGGGATATGAAACCAACTTTTTAAATACTGTTTTGTGGCATTTATAAATATGAAGGTCAGACCAGAAGACTCCCTCAAGATCGAAAATATCGTTGCCTCAGCGAAGGTAACTGATTATCTGGATCTTCCCGTTCTTGCATCCAAGATCAAGGATGCCGAATACAATAAGAAGCGGTTCCCGGGCGTGGTCCTCCGGATGCAGAACCCGAAGATCGCTGCGCTCGTATTTGGATCCGGTAAGGTAGTCCTCACCGGTGCAAAGAGCATCGACAGCCTGAGCAAGGGGCTTAACATCCTTGGGAACATCCTGCGGAAACTCGATATCGATATCCCCAAGAAACTGGACTACAAGATACAGAATATTGTTACTTCTGCAGATCTTGCAACTGCGATCAATCTCAATAAAATTGCCGTTGGTTTCAATCTTGATAAGATTGAATATGAACCGGAACAGTTTCCCGGCCTCGTATATCGCCTGGAAGATCCAAAAGTGGTTGTCCTGCTTTTCGGGTCCGGTAAGCTGATCATCACTGGTGGCAAGGTACCGGAAGATGCCAAGAAAGCTGTTGTCAAGATCCTGTCTGACCTGCGAAGTCTGGGGCTCATGTAATATTTTTCATCATTCGTGTAATCGGATTTAAATTAATATTAGAATTTTATAAGTGAATTTATTTTACATTGCAATGGCAGATTTTTTTATTATATATATTTAACCTTCGTTGCCTGCCAATAACAGAGCCTATATATCTTATTTTAGATAATTATTCTGTATACTTTTTAAAAAGATGGATGTGATGCATGAGAACTGAGAATGTTATGTACTTTACCGAGAAGGAGGAAGAGTTTGCCAACCTTCTTATTGAGATCGGAACGAAACGTAATGTGGCCAAGGTCCTGGTTTTTCTAGCCAATACCCCGGAAGCCACATCACGCGCAATCGAACGTGGAACCGATCTCCGGCAGCCGGAAGTCAGTATCGCGATGCGTTATCTGATGGAACAGAACTGGATTTCCAGCAGGGAGAGCAAGGCCGAGAGCAAGGGTCGCCCGGTAAAAATTTACGAACTTGCAAAGCCGATCCATCAGATTATGGACAGCATTGAGAAAGAGAAGAAGAAAGAAGCCAACAATCAGCTGGCTCTCGTGCAGAAATTACGGAATTATATCCGTTGATGCAATAATCCTACACTCTTTTTCATTGCCAACGATTACTGTGGTTTTCTCAGTAAATCCACAGAACAATCCGCTTTCAACAACACCGGGAATCCGTGCGATCGCTGTTTCCAGATCCGCAGGATGGGGTATCTCGGTGAACGAGCAGTCAATGATGAAATTGCCGTTATCGGTAATTACCGGGCCATCCTTTTTAATTCCCTCCCGTAACTTGGGAATGCAACCGAACTCGCGTAGCTGGCTCATGACCGGGCGTACCGCAAATGGGATCACTTCAACGGGAACTGGTGCACCCAAACGCGGGACGATTTTTTGTTCATCAACAACGACAATGAACCGGAATGCGGCGGCGGCAACGCATTTTTCTCTTGTATGGGCAGCACCCCGGCCCTTGATCAGGTTCAGGTGCGGATCGACTTCATCAGCACCATCGATGGCCAGGTCAATCACCGGACAATCGTCAAGTGTCGTGAGGGGGATCCCGTACTCCCGTGCCCGGATGGCAGTCTGGTAAGAGGTCGGTATGCCGGAAACCCTGAGTCCTTCACGGATACGGGCGGAGAGCCGCTCAATCATATAGAATACCGTAGACCCGGTGCCAAGCCCTATCACCATGTCATTTTCCACCATATCTGCCGCCCGGAATCCGGCCGCAGTCTTTGCCGCCGTAAGGGCGCGTGCCTTCTCGTCCATGCTAGTGAAACGTATCAGTGCGGGAATTATTAAAAACTGGTGATATCGAAACGAAGGATCGGATTTTAATCAGGGACAAAAAATTTTCCGGATCTCATTCTGCGCTGCATGTGCTGTGCAATCGAGCGTAATCGGAGTTACCGATACATTCCCCTTTCGGACTGCATGAACATCAGTCCCTTCTTCTGCATCCTCAATAAGTGGCCCATTGATCCAGAAATATGGGCGCCCCCGGGGGTCGAGTCGCTTTTCTACACCGGTGTGGAAGAGTTTTCTTGCAAGCCTTGTCACTTCATACCCCCCCCTCACTGATGATGGAATGTTAACATTGATCACATCTGCGCTGGGACAGAACCCCTTTTCCAGTACGCGTGATACCACGTCGCGCACAATCTTTTTGGCTTCGTTAAAATTCTGGCTTTGGGTGCGGGGATCATCAAACTTGTCCCCCTGGTCCTCTACCTGGAGCGAGAACGCGATCCCTTTCGTACCCTGGTTGGATGCTTCGAGTGCAGCACCCACCGTGCCAGAAGTCATGATAGATTCGAATGAAAGGTTTTCGCCGATATTGATCCCGCTCACAACGAGCGTGGGGTTGAGCTTTAAAGCATATAACCCGATGATTACTGAATCTGTGGGTTTTCCAGCAACCGACCATGCACTCTGTCCGTTTATAATCACCTGGTTAG
>Ga0265297_10001830_pt1 | contig 46771 bp, 1 predicted proteins | sample Munlanlwell13791_FD_192502 | JGI IMG/M metagenome (GOLD analysis project Ga0265297, IMG submission 192502) | Leachate microbial communities from a municipal landfill in Southern Ontario, Canada - Leachate well 137-91 | ecosystem: Engineered > Solid waste > Landfill > Unclassified | place...
TGTTTTCGCTGAAGCCGAAGAAGGGAGCGAACATCTCCAGTTCCGCTTTAGAGAGTTCATAACGGTAGCCCTCGGTGGCGCCCAGGATGGGCTTGCGTGTATCCTTGCCGGACTGGATGTCAAAGATAACCTTATCCAGGCCTTTTAAGGCAATCGCCTCCAGGGCCACCAGGATGTGGTCCCAGTGGATGGGGTTGCCGGCGATCGGGTAGATGCCGACCCTTAAGACCCTGTTGCTAGGTGCAGGTTCGGACTCGGTGTCGCTTAAGCGGATGTTTACCAATTCCGGATGGATGGCCTCTTCTTCGTTCTCGGAAGCCACCAGCGCGGAGATCTTTTTAAGGAATTCCTCTGCCTCCTGCATGCGCTCTGCCAAGTCAGGAACCTGGCTGTAGTCTGCCGTGCCGGTAAGCTCCTTGGCCATGGCGTTGAACTGCTCATGCATCCAGGCGAGGAGAGACTCCGGGCCTTCCGCATAATACCCTCCCTGGAACACCGAATTTTCCGGCGCATCCAGGAACCGGACTACCCGCAGGCCGTCTTTGATGTAGATAGCTGCTTTGCAGTCGTGGATGATGGAGCCGGTCCCGCCGTTTTCAGGAGACCAGGCTTCCTTTGGCTGGCCGTTTTCGTCACGGATGGCGTTATTATCCCTGTCGCGTTGCTCGTTAGGCAGGATACTGTTCTTGATGAAAAGATCGGCCTTCCTGACCATGGCAACCGCCTTAGTGCCTCCAAGCCAGGTTACGTCACCGGTAGGCATCTCAGGGGTAATGACGCCGGCCTTGGACTTAATCGGCAACGGCATATCCTCGGTCTGCAAGGCACGAACTAAATCCGCGATGTTGTAGTATCCGTAGAGACGGTTATAGGGAACGCCGCGGTGGCCTGCGGTACGGGCAAGCTCTTCCTTGGTCAATTTATCCAATAATTCCGCAATCTTATCGGACTGGGTAGTAAGCCCTTCCAGAAGGATAAGCCTTTGGCCGTCTCTTGTCAGGGCCATGCCGCCTTTCTGAGCGGTGGGATTAGCCATCATCTCGAATGCGGCATTGATGCCTTCGTTGCCCGGTAGAGAGATGTAGTTCAGGAAGGAACCAAACATCTCCACGTCAAGGGCAGTGGTAGGATGCATCAGGATGAGGTCATTGATCCTGTGGATGCAGCCGTAGACCGCGCCCCTCTCCTGGACATACTGGAAGACAGGGGTACTAAGAGGCACGGTGATATAGTCCCCGGTGGAGGTCTTCTCCCCGGTAAGGGTAAAGGCGTGCTCGCCGTGGATCCAGCTTAATTCTATAAAGGCATAGCCATGGTTCCAGCTGGACTTCCCGCCGGTAGGGACGAGGCTGCCTTCTTTGTTAAATCCGAATCCTTCTCCATAGCCGCCTTCCACGAAGACGACATTCTCGGGGTTAAATCCAAAGAACGGCTTGCCGGAGAGTTTGCTGGGAGAAGTAAAGATACGGTAGGTATTGTCCTTGATCTCATCGGAGACGCTGACGATAATGGTGAGGCGCGCGAATATCTGCTGGATCTCTTCGTCCGTCAGGCCGTGGGTGCGTTTTAAATCCAGGATGCCCTGTTCCAGCGCAATCATCTCCCTTTCGCCTAGACCCAAGCGCAGGGCATTGGCGGGGATCTCAGTAATCAGGCCCGCCTCTTCCACAGCCCTGGCAGCTTCCGCAGGATTCTTGCCTTCCGAGATGGACTGCTCATAAAGCTGCCTGCCCATCGCCTGGGCAATCATCCAGATGTCGATGTTGGCAAGGCGGTAGTCGCTCTCGCTGGGGAGTTTGATGCCCAATTCAGCTAAGCTCTTCTCCATGCGGCTGCCGGCTCCGGCAAAAGGCATCTGGATGCAGAGCTTTCCTGCCAGAAGGGCACCAAGAGCCGATTTGTCATCGCGGACATCCTCAATATATACCACGGGCGAAACACTAAACTCACCCAACATCTCCAGCACGCCCCTGGCGTTGACCTCATTGATGACTTTTTCAATTTCTTTATCAAGACGCTTGACTTCAGCGCTATCCCCGCGGGATTCCGCTTTCTTGCGGCTGGCTACCAGGCCTGCCAGCTTCGCCAAGGCTTCTTTGCCAATCAGGGCATTGAGCCTCTTAGCCATGGCAGCTGGGCTGTAGCGGGAAGAGAGATTGGAAGGCTTAGAAGACTTGACAACCGGTTTTTTCTTGGAAGCGGAGGCTTTAACTGGCTTCTTTCCAGCAGCAGGTACTTCCTGCTCTAACAACAATTCTGGTTTTCCAACGGCGTTGGCATAGGTTACCTTAACCTTAAAGTAAGTATCTAAAAACCCGCTGATGATAAAATCGATGCTGCCGAATTCGATGCTAATATTGTCGGCAGCAACCTCAACCCAGGAGCCATCATCTTTCTGGAGCAATATTTGGATACGCTTCTTCTCGATGTCTTTGGTTAAGCGTTGCCTTATCGCGGCTTTCTCTTCTTCGGAATTAACATTGATATCTTCTATAATAACCGCTATTTTCCCATCGCTGCGGCGCTCAATGCGAACCTTGGGCTGCGCCGGAGGGCCGGTCTTGTCAGGAGTAAGCTCAGATAGCAACTCAGAAAGAAGAGATTCCAAGTTCATAGCGTCGAAGAGGTATTTCTTGGCTTTTGCAATGTCATTATTGTTGACATCCAGAAGGGCCTGACGTAAATCCTCAGGCAGGGAATTCCAAAGGGCATCATTAATAACTAAAGCACGGTCATTGCGTCTCCTGGCCTCGCGGAGTTTGGCTATGATACCTTTGCCTTGAAGCAACTCTTCTATCTTGGGGCCCAGTTTTTCCTTAATAAGCGCTTCCTGTTTATCCTTATTCGCCTTATCCATAGCGTCGAAGAGGTATTTCTTGGCTTTTGCAATGTCATTCTTTACGCCTTTATCAGCCAAGATTACATTCTGTTCTAAGATAGTCAATTTTCCCCAGAAATCATCAATAATATACGCGACAGAATCATTGTGTTCCCTGGCCTCGCGGAGTTTGGCTAATACCTCCCCATCCCGCACTAATTTTTCTACTAAAGACTTTTTCAGTTGTTTTCTGTATTCCAGCTCCTCGGCTGCATCCGCTACATCGGGAGTCAATATTGCAAGCAGGAAAGTATAAACCGACGCCCCCAGGCAAAGGGCAACAGGGATTAATATAGTCAAATACCACACTCCGGAGATTAAGAACGCTAAAGGCACGGCTAAACATACTGTTGCGCTGATGCTTAAAAATACCTTGCTGATTAACGCCTGGTAATCCTTGGGATTACGACGGTTTAACCTTATCATCAATCCCCGCTCAAAGATTCTATTTAATAGAGGTGCGTGAGACAGCGTCTTGTTTATGCAATAGGGAAGCATCTTAAACATCGCGCCCAAGCTCATTCCTTTAATATATCCATTTTTATCAAGGAAGGTGTCAAATACATATATGCCTGTTAAGAACGCAACCGAAGCAAGCAAATACGGCAACAGGAGAACGGCGCCCGCCCAGTTCATCACGAACAAAGCGACAATCCAGCCGAAAATACCCAATATACCTATCAAGCCCATTAAAGGAAACCCCTCCTTGGACCATTTGTTAGCAAACATTACCTCTCTATATTTATCGTTCCTGCCCCACTTGCTTAAAAGTGTCTCTTTCTGCGTACGGATAAACCTAAAGACCTCATTTGAAGCATACCAAACCCCTTTGAAGAAATGCGGTATGAGGGAAACATAAAGCGGAAAGCCTTTTACAATATCTGACATCATTTTGCCCAAGGCAATCCAGAAGTTCCCGTTCTGCCTCCAATGCCTGATAAGGTTATTGCTGTTGATGGCTTCCATCAGCAGAAAACTCACTAATGCAAATAAGGCAAACGGTTTTAAGAAAGCAAGGGCGCTGAATCCTGACAAGAGGGGCAATATCACAAGCAGAATCAGGACTAAAGGAGAAATGAAATAATGGAACCAGAGGAAGAGGTGGGAGAGTTTTTTATCAAACCCTAAATCCTGATTATAGAATAACGCAAACTGCCCCCTCTCCATCATAAACCTGGTAACGTTGAATCCATACCTGGTCTCGGTATTGGCTACTGACTCGGCGAACAGGGAAGGCCTCCCCCATTCAAACATAAACCAATCTATCTGGTCAGACTCCCACGCCGGATTGGTCCTCTGCTGGGTCAGAAAAGCGGCGGAGTCCTCTCCCGGAGGAGTAAACACGGTGATAATCGTTTCGGGCCTGCCTGTACCCTTGCCGTAAAAGGTCAGCATCTTCCTGCGGCCCCTCTGCACCTCGGAAGTCCAGGTTTCCTGGGACGTGGAGTATCTCTGCGTAACGGGGAAGGAAGAATTGCTGCTCGCCCAGATCCTCATCGCAGGATTGACTACGGCGATGTGCGGGCTTCTGCCTTGTTTAGTAACCCAATTCAGCCTCCAGATATTCTGCCCCGGGTAAGCCCTTACCAAGGCGTCGTAATTAACGGTCTTGCTGTAAAACAACCAAAGGTTAGAGCCGATGACCCCGTTTTTATTCCTGGAGATGGCCGAATCCTTATCTTGGTAGATGTAATAAGGCAGGTTATTCCTGTTAAATCTTACAATGATGTATGATTTCTGTATAACGCCTTCAAAAGGCTTGCGGAGTTCTTTGTATTTAGACACGAGCTCCATAATCTCCACTTCATGGGCTGCTTCCCATTCAGCAAAATCTTGCGCCCAATCATCCAGGCTTCTGCCGAGTGGGGCTTTCATAGCGCTAGCTCCAAGCATCGTTGTTATAATCTCTTTATCGGTAAGGTCTGTCTCTGGGTCGTCTTGAACCTTATGCAAGGCAGCCACAAGGGCTGTCAACACCTTAAGCTCAACGATAGTGCGGTCATGCGCGATATTGTCTCCGTTGGAGGCGATATATAGCTCATTGGCGATGTGTCTCAATTTATTTTCTGTCAGACGCTGGTAGAAAAGGTATTTTTCTGCAAAAATCGCCTCATCTTTGCTGCGCTTGCCTTCGGGTTTGCTGCGAATGGCATCGTAGGCTTGTTTAATAGAAGAATAATCTCCTGACAACATAATAGATCTTATCGCACGGTGATAAGCGTAATCCCCCAGCTGATAACTGGCGTAAAGGTGGGTTATAAGGTAATCTTCCGCCATTGAATCAGTTGAGCTGCTGTCTGTAGGCCTCATTTCGTTAAGCCAGTCCATCATGGCATCGGCAACAAATTTTTTGTTTTTATCGCTTAACCCGTTATCGCCAAAAACGATATCTAACATATCGCTGTATTCATTGACATTTTCCAAAGCATTTTTCAGCTTTGTTACCGATTCCGTGGGAATTTCCTTACTGTCTGATATTTTAGTGATGATAAAATCAACCAGGATTTTCCATTCGGTCCGGTTGCTCCGCGCCATATATCCTAACAGGGAAGTTTGCCTCTTGTCCTCCGGATTATCGTTAAATGTTCCGGGCAGCGCTGAATTAATGAAGGTATGCGTGAACGTCTCCGACGCCTGGACGCCGCAGGTCAAGTGGGTAGAACTGGTTTCCAGCAGCGCATAGGGGTCCACTTCCGGTTTTTTGTGTGACAACGCAAAGAAGTTGTCATATAAAATGCGGTGGGCTATGGCTGATTGCGGGTCTATGAACCTGCCGCCTTCCTCGCCTTTGAGCGCCTTCTGCCATAACGAATATTCATTTTCGCTCAAAGATACATTCCTCATGGAGTTGATTATCCTTTCTAAGTACTCGGCCACGGACTCCCCGTTGCCCGTCAGCGGCATATAGTTCTGTTCCACCTCCTGGAATTCTTCAAACCACCTCTTAAACAACCTTTCCCAATACCCTGCCCCGGCATTAAACGGGTTGAACGAGGAAAGCCCGGTCATAGACCTTTCCGTCTTACTCCAGCTCTGCTTGTTCAACTCGATGTAGCTTCTTAAAGTCACTGCGAGGTGGTATACCGATATCACGGTAGGCAAAAGAGTAACCAAGAACAGCAGCGCGGTAAACCAGAAACCGGCAGAAGCCACGTTGATTAAGGCGGCTTTCCACACCAGGGAATTGACCATGACGCCAAAGGTGTAACCTGAGGCGACCGTGAATATTGTCCCCCAGAAAATCTTTTCTTTTATCCCGGTCGCCTTGCCGAAAATAACCGGCCAGAGGCTGATAACCGACGCAATCAGAAAGGCCTTTAACGCCAGCGGCCATGATGTCAAAGAAACCGCCGCCACGAGCAACAAGGCGCTGGCAACCATTACCCATCTTAATGCCTTGGATTTAATCCCCCAGAACTTCTCCAAAGAGAGCAGGGGCTTGAAAATCCTGCCTAAATAAAGTGTCAGCAACCCGTAATGTTTGGAGGTTTTCCTATCGGCCATGGTGGCCTCCGGGTATCTCTCTTCCGCAAGATCCAGCGTTATCTTCTTAAGGAGCTCGCAGAACCATTCCCGCGATTTCTGGTTTTCGGCTATCTTTGATTTGTCAAGAGCCAAGATAAGGCCTATGTCATCGTTTACCTTCTGTAAATCTTCGTTGGAGATAAAGAGCTCTTTAAGAATGAGCTCACAGAGCCTTTTCCGCAACTCCTGGTTTTCGGCTATCTCTGATTTAAGGAACTCACAGATCTTTTTCAGCAACTCCTGGTTTTCGGCTATCTTTGATTTGTCAAGAGCCAAGATAAGGCCTATGTCATCGTTTACCTTCTGTAAATCTTCTTCGGAGCTAAGGAGCTTTTTGAGGATCTCTATCTTGCTCTTATCGCCCTCCTTAAGATTATCAAGAAAATTATCAAGAAGATTATCAAGAAGATTATCAAGAAAATTATCAGGGAGATTATCAAGCAACGAGCCTCCATTATATATCAGGATCTCGAAGAGGTCGTAAGTATCCTCATCGGTGAAGATGTCCACCAGTTTCTTATCGGATTTCTGCCAGGGGTTTCTGGTAGTGATTGCCCCGTGTCTTGCCCTTTCGGAAACAATTATCTTTATAAACAACCTTGAGGACGCCGCCATGAAATTCAGCGCATCTTGCCTAGACATGCTGCCGTCTCGTAATTTTGCGTCTAAAAGCCTCGTAATATATAAAACCATCGGCCAGACCAAATCAACATTGCCGAAACTATGCCCCTCGGTCTGGGAAAGTGGATTCATCTGCAGTATCTTCAGGAGGGTGAGTTCCCTGATAGTCATGGCCTCGGTAGCTTTGTTCATGGGATAAGGATTATATTTTATGTCCTTCGCGCCCTTCGTGGAGAATTGAGATAGCAATGAAGGCTGCGCGAATATAGCGCGGTGCGATACCGCAAACACGCTCCCGAAGACCAGTTCTTCGTCTTCGGAGCTTAAGATACCATCCAGGGTGCTCTTTAAAACCTCATCAAAGATAGGCCTGATAACTTTTTTCTTTACCAATTCCACAACGAAATCAACGAAAGAATCATAAGGTTGGGCATGGGCGACAATATCAGGGTCGGAGATTATCTTATTATCATGAATATGCTTCAGGACGGCTGCTTCCGGAGTAGGAGGAAGTTTGTCGATATTGTCCCATTTCCCAGATTTAATTTCTAACAACACTTTATCCTGGGCCTTGTTAATGAGGTATTTTGCTAAGGCATCCCAGCGCGATGCGCCAATCATGTCCTTGGTAGCGCTCAAGGCGCCCTCAAGGTCAGAATCGTCTATCAGGCCGCTCTTTATCAGATAATCAATGACTATAGCCTTGGGATAATTCAAGACTAAGGGCGCTGTTACCGCTTCTTTCATCTTTCCAGCGCTGATTTTAACGTCGATTGGCGGGGCTTGCGGCATAGCGCGCGGGTTAACGTCAACATCGGATAGCTCTATGACGCCGTCCTCAAAAAGCTGCACCAGCATCCCTGCCTCTTCCTCATTAAATCCGTAATCTATTAAATACCGCTTGAGGAATTCTGCTCTTTCGCCTGGAGCCGCTTCCTTTGAAGCCGCTTTCTTCTTTGCCGGTATGCCTTTAGAAACGGTTATCGGGCCGCGCAGCTCTCTTAACAGAATAATCTTTCTTATTACCGTTTCCGCATTCAGCTTATTCTTCTTGATAGCCTTGCCTAAAACCCGGGTTAACCTTTCGTAATACATGGCATTGAGGTTTTTCCTGTCTGCCGCGTGGTTTGCGATATAAACATACACCGCAGTAACCAATATCACCAGCAGCGGCAGAAATAACAGCGCCCAGCCACGGTTCATAACCATTCTCCACCCATCAACAAATATCTCTGAAGGGGCGTCGTCATAATCCAGCGTTACGATAGTGCCGTTTCTTTCTACTTCGTTCATCACGCTATCTATGTTTAGCCCGTCCTTGACAAAGCCACCTACAAAAATCCTATATATTGCACCGGGAACGGAATTAAGGAATTTGTCTCGGCTGGTATAATCATATACATTAGTATGGACTACCCTGCTGGTTATCCCGCCTTCAATAGTAGCCCAAAGCTCCTGGTCTCTGATAATTCTATAGGTGGGAGAAGAAGTCATGGTAGGTGAAACGATATTTTCGCTAACGAGCGTATAATAATGCCCTTCGGACTCTAATACCCTGATTTCAAACGTGCTGTAAAGGGTCTCTGCGTTTTCCCAGACGATACTGCTATAACTGCTTATTGCCCCGGCATTGCCATCATCAGGCGTAATCCTGGTAATATAAAGCGGCTGGCCATCCCGCGAATACAGCTTCCACTCCTCATCAATATAATGTTCCCACACAACGGCAGTATCGTAATTGTATCCTACAAAGATCCGGCCCTCAGTGTATTCTACTCCGTTGCGGTATTCATAGATTACCCGGTAGATATACTCGTGGGTATTAGTGTCGGTTTCGCAATATTCTGTCTCCCTGGTAATCCTCTGTATTTCCGGGGCAACAACAACCTCGCCCTGTGAGATGCCGAACGGCGCCAGAGGGCCGGCATAGTCCGCAGGGACATTAAATCTCATGAACCTCAGCGACCCCCTGTCGTACCTGGCGTAGTCTCTCTTGAGGGGGTCGCCCAAGATGATATATCTTGTTAATACCGGTATGAGCTGGTTCTCGTCCCCATTGACCAGAAGATACTGCGTAGACCTGGTCAGGGTAAGTCCGTGGTTGCTGGCGATACCCTGCTCTATTAACTGGTCTATGATATCCTGGCTAAGGCCGTACTCTTCAAATACATCAACGGGCAACAGAGATTCCCCGTCGCTAACCAACTTGAATATAAGCCCGGTAGAAGCGAATTGGTACCCTTCAAGGGTATTGCTGCCTGACCAGACAGTATTGACGAGGATGTCCGCGCCTTGCGGGTCATCGCTGGTTACAAATGCGAGTATGCGGGCCAAAGGATCCTCTTCAACCCTGAAGTTGAATTTGATCCCGTCGTTATCAATATCCACCTCTTCCATGACGATATGGATCTCCGCGCCTCTTAAGCTTAACCCGTCCACTATGGTAGCCAGGCCTTCTGTAAGCTTCTCCCTGGCCATTGCGATATAGGCATCATCCAGGCCGCGCTCCTGCAGTATAGCTATAAAATAGTCTAAGCCGGTTATGGAATTGTCGGCATTGACCGTCAAGGCGAATCTTTCGCGGTAATATGAATTCTGGTAATCCTCCTCGATGGTATATTGATTGCCGGACTTCGTCCCTTGATAAATCACTCTCTCAGGCGTGCTGTCGTCACCGATTGTCTGCTGCTGCGCTATAAGCTCAAGCAGATAGCCGCCTTCCGGAAGCAAAGAAATCGTAAAGCGTTCGCTGCCAGCCAGGTTTACCGCGCGGGCGACTACAAAGTTGCCCTGGGGATCGAGTTCGTCGCTTATGACTAAGTCCGGATGGCCGGCAATCGTATCCTGGGTCTGGACGGTATATCCCTGCACCCCCAAGCCAGTGCTGATATTATAATCGCTGTCAAAATAATAGATTACCCCCAAGGATTCATAGCCGCTATAGCCTCTTGCTGTTCTGATCTCTTCGGAAAGCAAGCTGGTAGTTAAGCCGGTATTAATGACAACGGTCCCCTGGACATGGATGCCATCAACAGTGTCAGGGCTGACGAAAAATGAAATCTCGGAACCGGTTTGAGTATCTACGCCGTACCAGGTATCCAGGGAGCTTCCGCTGGATATGCTGTAGCGGCGGTAAAGATTGTACGTGATGTCAGTGCTGCTATTGTCTGGCAAAGTAACGGTTATGGTTTGTTCTGAAGCCACTAATTCTACCCGTATGCCGCTGTCTGCCCCGCTGGATATGTCATTTTTCTCCAGGGCGCTGATGAAAGAGTTGATATTCGTAAACTGCCTTAAGATTCCCTCGGAATCCAAATACTGCGGATACCCGTCTTCTGCCGTAAAAGTCTCGATGGAGATAACCCTGCCGCGGAAGAGCGAACCGGGCTCCAAATCGCCTGCCTCGGTAGAGACTATGTTAATCTGCCCGCCCAAGAGCACCGGCGTTCCGCTCGTGCTGTCATAAATCGCCAGGACAACCACTCTTTCCTGGCCATCTGCCCGGTCAAAAGAATACACCCGGATATTGGTATCAGTGCCGCTTGAAAGATTATTATTCTCCAGGGCCCGGATAAGGGCATCAACGCTATCAAATTCTCTTAAGATGTTGCCGTCCAGATATCTTGGGTTCCCGGATTCAGCGCTGAAAGAAGTAGCTGAAATAATCCTGGCCCTCAAGAATGAACCGGGCTCCAAATCAAGCGGGACCGTAGAGATAACGTTGACCTGGCCTTCAAGGAAGGCGCCGGTGTCGTCTGTAGCTACCACTATTGTGGTTCTAGTGTTGGCTGCGGCATCGTCAAAAGAGGTAGTATTAATATTAATGCCGGTATCCTCGCCGACTTCGGATAAAGCGGAGGCATTTCCCAGGGCAGCCAGAAATTCGCCAGATACGGCGCTTTCGGAAGAACCGCTAAATTCTCTTAAATTATGCTGTGAATCTATAAATCTGATAGTGGTTTGTTGATATAATTCGAGCGAAACGGAAGAAACTACTCTAGATCTGAAGAGCGAGCCGGGCTCCATTGCAGTGGTGGAGATGATGTTGACCTGGCCATCAATATAGGTTTCGTCATCGTTATAAGCTACGATCACCACAGTCTTCTGGTCGGCCTCGGGGCCATTGAACAACACCGATTCGATGTTGATTCCGGTATCTGTGCCTACCTCGTTTAAGGCATCAACGCCCCTGAGGGCATCCAGGAAGTCGATGGCGTTAGTGCCGTTGAATTCCCTCAGGTTATGCTCTTCATCCACGAACCTGATATTATCTTCGTAGACGTTGATGGAGTTGGAAGAGATGACCTCGGACTTAAAGAGCGAGCCGGGCTCCAGGGCAGTGGTGGAGATGATGTTGATCTGGCCTTCGAGGAAGGCGCCGGTGTTGTCATAGGCCACGATCACCACGGTCCTTTCGTTAGTGTCGCTGGAGGTAAACGAGACGGAGGCGATATTGGTACCGCTGTCAGTTCCGACATCAGAGAGGCTATCCACGCCGCTGGCCCTGAAAGCATCCAGGAAGGCGGTGGCATCGGTGCCGGTAAACCGCCTTAAGTTGTTATCCTCATCCACGAAGATGATGTTGCCATTGTAGACGTTGATGGAGTTGGAGGATAAGACCTCGGACTTAAAGAGCGAGCCGGGCTCCAGGGCAGTGGTGGAGATGATGTTGATCTGGCCTTCGAGGAAGGCGCCGGTGTTGTCATAGGCTACAACGACCACAGTCTTCTGGTCGGCCTCGGGGCCATTGAACAACACCGATTCGATGTTGATTCCGGTATCTGTGCCTACCTCGTTTAAGGCATCAACGCCCCTGAGGGCGTCCAGGAAGTCGGTGGCGTTAGTGCCGGTAAACCGCCTGAGATTATACTGTTCATCCACGAATTGAATCCCCTCTTCTGTTACCTCGCCGTCTTCTTCTATGCTATATTTATTGATGGTGTTGGAGGATAAGACCTCGGACTTAAAGAGCGAGCCGGGCTCCAGGGCAGTGGTGGAGATGATGTTGATCTGGCCTTCGAGGAAGGCGCCGGTGTTGTCATAGGCTACAACGACCACGGTCTTCTGGTCAGCCTCGGGGCCATTGAACAACACCGATTCGATGTTGATTCCGGTATCTGTGCCTACCTCGTTTAAGGCATCAACGCCCCTGAGGGCGTCCAGGAAGTCGGTGGCGTTAGTGCCGTTGAATTCCCTCAGGTTATGCTCTTCATCCACGAACCTGATATTATCTTCGTAGACGTTGATGGAGTTGGAAGAGATGACCTCGGACTTAAAGAGCGAGCCGGGCTCCAGGGCAGTGGTGGAGATGATGTTGATCTGGCCTTCGAGGAAGGCGCCGGTGTTGTCATAGGCCACGATCACCACGGTCCTTTCGTTAGTGTCGCTGGAGGTAAACGAGACGGAGGCGATATTGGTACCGCTGTCAGTTCCGACATCAGAGAGGCTATCCACGCCGCTGGCCCTGAAAGCATCCAGGAAGGCGGTGGCATCGGTGCCGGTAAACCGCCTTAAGTTGTTATCCTCATCCACGAAGATGATGTTGCCATTGTAGACGTTGATGGAGTTGGAGGATAAGACCTCGGACTTAAAGAGCGAGCCGGGCTCCAGGGCAGTGGTGGAGATGATGTTGATCTGGCCTTCGAGGAAGGCGCCGGTGTTGTCATAGGCTACAACGACCACAGTCTTCTGGTCGGCCTCGGGGCCATTGAACAACACCGATTCGATGTTGATTCCGGTATCTGTGCCTACCTCGTTTAAGGCATCAACGCCCCTGAGGGCGTCCAGGAAGTCGGTGGCGTTAGTGCCGGTAAACCGCCTGAGATTATACTGTTCATCCACGAATTGAATCCCCTCTTCTGTTACCTCGCCGTCTTCTTCTATGCTATATTTATTGATGGTGTTGGAGGATAAGACCTCGGACTTAAAGAGCGAGCCGGGCTCCAGGGCAGTGGTGGAGATGATGTTGATCTGGCCTTCGAGGAAGGCGCCGGTGTTGTCATAGGCTACAACGACCACGGTCTTCTGGTCAGCCTCGGGGCCATTGAACAACACCGATTCGATGTTGATTCCGGTATCTGTGCCTACCTCGTTTAAGGCATCAACGCCCCTGAGATAAGAAATAAATCTGTTTACGTTTGAGGTATTTATCTGCCGCAGATTGCCTTCGGAATCCGTAAATATAAAGCTGTCGCCGTAAATGCTGATCGGGTTGGAAGAAATGACCTTGCCTTGATACAGTGACCCATCTTCCATTTCGGTAGTAGATACGATCTGAACCGTGCCATCGATAAAGGCGCCGCTGTCGTCATAGGCCACGATTACCGCAGTCTTCTGTCCAAGGGCAGGGCCGGAATAAGTGACGGTTTTAACATTTATGCCTAAGTCCGTGCCGACTCCCAGGCCGCCTTCCTCCTCCATGGCCTCCAGGAACACTTCGGCGTTACGGCCTTCAAATTCACGGGAATTCCCGCTGATATCGGTAAATTTGATATTACCGCCTTCCACGGTAATAGGCAAAGAGGAGATTACCTTGCCCTTGAATATCCACCCATCTTCAACTTCAGAACCGGAAATAACCTGCACAGAGCCTTCGATGAGGCTCATGTCTGTAGGATCATAATGTAGCAGCACTACCGCTTTCTGGCCGTAAGCAGGCCCAGCGTAAGTAGCGATAAAGGTATCGGTATCTCTCCCGGCAGTGGTTATATTTCCTTTAATAACGGCATTGATTAGCTCTACGGTAGAGCTAAAACCGTAAATCTTGCCTTCGTATGGGAAATAGATCTCTTCGTCTCCGATCCTGAACGAAACCGAAGAAAGAGTGTGTCCATTGCCCAAAGAGGTAATTTGGATATAGCCTTCGGTGCCGGCGTGGAAATAGAACAATACGGAACTCTTCCCCTCATAATCAAGATAGAAAACATCAACGCGGTAGGTCTCGACCGGAACGTTCAAGGTATAGTTGTACTGGTACCACGTCCAGCCTAAATCGCCGTTATCAGCGGCCTCGTATTTCCAGTATCCGCCGTTGCAGGAGACGACCGCGCCTTCAACGGGATTCGCGGGAGCGTTGGCAGCCAAATACATCTCATCGGGAACAACCGTAAGAGATTTGATGTTGAGGGTATGAGAATCGGTGGTGGCAACCTCCGCCTCTACCATTTCCGGGGCCCAGATGGCCTGCATATCATAATAAACCTGCTTGGGGGCACGGCTGTAATTTACAAAACCCAGGTATTCTTCGTTGGCAACGCCATCGTAAGGAATACCGGCGCTGACCGTGCCTCCGGTATCCTGTCTAGCGTAAGAAGTCCCCTCTCCGGAGGCCTTCCAGAGCTCATCGTTCCAGGTCATAAAGGTAACGCCGGAACAAATGTCGCTGTTGGCATCGACTACCTGCCAGATATTTTGCACTGCCTGGGATTGGCCTGCGGTATCCACGCTGTTGGCGGTAGCATTGTAAGAATCGGCACCGGCTTCCGAGATATACATCGCCTTAGGGGCTATCCCTAATTCTGCCCAGTCTATCGCCCCCCATTCGGCAAAGAGGCTGCTGGGGTCATCCCAACGGTAAGTATTAATGCCCCAGATATCCACCGAAGGAACTGACGATAAAACATCGGTGCTCGGGATTTCGCCGTTAGCGGTAGTCACCGGATGGCTGGGATCAATAGCGTGTGCGGCGGCGGCGGCCTCTTCCAGCATCGTATACCAGTTCTTGACATCGCCGTCAAACATATCCGGGTGGTAGTTATATTCGTTTCCGAAAGACCACATCAGGATCGCGGGATGGTCGCCATAAAGCTTGATATAATCCTCATAAAGCCCGGTTTCGATATCCACGGTAGAAAATCCTACGATGACGCGGATCGGGTCGTTCCCGTTATTCCAGAGGGCATCCAGCACGCGCTCATCGGTAATCGGGATATAGGTCCTGATAGTATTGACCCCCATCGCGCGCATCAAGGGAATGTCCTCGGCTGAGAAAACGCTGAACTGATCGCCCATGGTCGTAGTGCTCATGGTGGGAGACCAGGTTACCCCGCGGATCTGATAGACTTCTCCGTTGACTAAAAGCTGGTTGCCGCTGATCTCTACGTTGGTAAAGCTCAGGTTTAGGGGCAAAAGCAAATTCTGGCCCGCAATCAATGCCGCGTCGGCATCGCTGATGACCGGGTAATTCAGCTTGGCGATACGGGAAGCGCCCGAAGGATCGCCAAACTCGGCCTCCGAGATACTTTCTAAGGTATCCCCTGCCTTAACGGTATAAAGGGCTGTTTCTTCTGCGGAGGCCACGATGCCGTTGGCGTAATAGCTGGCGCCTTCGCTTAAAACCAGGTTATACGCCTTTACATCCTCGGTTTTATCTTGGATAGAGGCTATCTTGCTCCAGTTTCCGTCGCTATCCATCAGGGAAAACTCGGTACTCAAAGAACTGGCGGTAACCCAACTAACCGAAGAATCGCCTTCAAACTGAGCGGCAAAATAATGGTCTGCGGTCACCTTAAGCGTCGTGCCGCCCTTAAGGGTAATGAGATAATACGAGGAGGCGTCAACCTCCCTGACATCAAGCACTTCAAAATTTCCTCCCACTCCGGAGATCACGTCGCCCGCCGCAACATCTTCGATACGCTTGGTCTTGCCGCTTTCAAGCTCGACTTTAGTGCCGGCCAAGAAGCACCCCCCGTTGCCCAATAAAGAATTCAAGATGCCGGTATTGGAAGCTGCCGCATCCTGCTGCAGCGTAATCGCGCCGCTTTCTACGCTAAGCCTTACCTGGCGGTATGTTAAGGCCTGTTCCGAATTGCCGGCGCTCTCCGCCTCGCGCTCCATATTATAAAGGCTGGTAATGCTCTGCGCGGTCTGGCTATCATAACCTAAATTCTGCAATCCCGCCGCAGGCTGGCTGATAACCCACTCTACCCCCTGGATAATCATCCTGCCGATGCCTCCCTTGCCATCCGTGCCGTAGACAAATTCCTCCATGAAATTGATAGAATCATCTACGATGCCTAAAGGAGCCCAGAGATCCCTTAACCAGCCTCCGGCATTGAGGGCAAACTGTATCTGCGGCCCCATCAGGCTCATTGAAATAGTCTCTCCGATCAGGGTAGATAAAGTCTTGCCCAAGGCCCCCAACACGAATTCATTCCGCTCAATCTCGCCTTCCTTATACTGCTTGGCTTTCTCTTTCCAAATCTTTACAAAGGAGGAGAAATCAAGGAAAAGGATAAGGATAAAATTTCCCAAAAGCGATTCTACGGTAACTTGGATATTGCCGGCAAAAGAAGTAGCGATATTTAGCAGTTCCGCGGACAGGAAAGTAGCGTTGGGGAATAGCAGGCCCAGTATCGCAGGCGCCACGAGGCTTGACACCGCGTAGATGAATACCCTCTGCACCACCAAAGAATAGAACGCCCTGGCCAGGATAAATGTCGCAATCAGGGGTATCCCGATCACCCATCTGAAGATGCCCTTTCCGTTACGCAGGTAATCCCCGAGATTGATGATCTGCTCATCGCAGAAATCCGTAATAAACTGGAGTTTGATGATATTCCATGCGGTAGAAAACACTTTTTTGGCGGGCCTGGCGTCCTCATCGTCCCCGAGCTCTTGGCGAATATCCTCAATGATAGAAACGATGTTCGTCTCTACTTGAGTTTTGGGCTTCTTCCCAAGGCCGTTCTCGTTTCCTAAGGGTATCCTAAGAGAATAAGCGTTAAAGGCAAGGGCTACCGGCAGGATAATGTGCTTTAAGAAGAACTTAACAATAATCAAAAGAAACAGAACATCCAATACCCAACCCACCGCTTTCACCACCGCGGCAGTGCCCTGTTGCGCTCTTAAGAAAGCGATCCAGGTTCGTATCCCGGGGATTTTGGAAAGAATATTGATGCTCGAGAAGGCGCTATCTACATCCGCGCTCAGGGCATCGCGCACCTTGATATTAACGCGTTTCTGTATTTTTTCTCTCTGAGAATCATCCATTTCAGGATAAAGATTTTTAACTACGTCCTTTAAGCTTACGCTTTTATCCTGGAAAGCGGAAAGCCTTCTTAAATAAATATAGGAAAGAACAACCACCACTGCACCTATAAAAGCTAAAGGCGCTATCAAGCTTATCCCGGCCAGGTAGGGGGCAATAAAGGAAACCGCAACCTTACCCGCAAATGCCGCTACTGCTAAGATTCCGGCATAACGTAAGCCTTTTATAATAAGGGCGCCGGCAGGGGTCTTCCCAGAGGCCTGTGGATGCCGGCGCTCCTCATTATTAGCTGTCTTCTCACCTGCCACGGTAGGATTAGACAGCTTCTTGTGATCAATCTTAATCGGGTTCTCTTGGTGTGTTTTTTCGGGGTGCAGCACTGCCCAGATTTCATGGGCAACTGCCTCAGCCGAGGAATCGGAAGGTATGATGATGTAGATGGTGCCGTCTTTTGCGGTGTAGTTGGCTACTCCGAGCTTCCAGGCCGGAGGAGCACGCACCAATACTGCCTTGCCCAGGACCTCTCTCCTGGCAGCTTCTGCTTCATCTCCTAAGAGCGCTAATGCCTGCTGTATTGCCTCGTCAGAACCATTTATCACCTCCCAGGCATCAATCCTGGAGCGGCCAATAACCTGGGCGAACCAGACAGCCAGGTTGATGAAGATACGCGGCAGGCCGCGGGAAGAGGGGTCTGAGGCATGTAAAGGCTCGGATGCAGCGCCCTGCCGTTTGTGCAGGGCGTTCTTAAACTTATTATAGATATTAACGGCAGAATTCCTGACCCCATAAATAAACGCCGGGTTTAGGATAAACAGCAGCGATACCTGGTTTAAAAACAGCCAATAAGACCAGCCCATCGCATCTATCCCCAGGTAGGACTCGGCAGTCCTCCCGCTTAAAAAGAGCATTGCGATATACAAGCTTACAAATACAGCCTGGTCCTTTAACACTGTCTTCATGTTTCTAATCGCTTCGGACAGCGAGATGTTCCTGTCTATTTGTTTGCCGGAACCGGATGAGCCGATATCCAACTTCTTGTTCATAAAGAATGCCGTCAGCCCTTTGAAGGAGAATATGGCGTAGCAAATAACCGATGAGCCGAAAGGCAATGCGTACCTCAGGTGCCTCTTGATTAATGATAATGTGCCGGACCTGCCTTCTCCCGCTACCGGATAATCCCTCTTCGCGTAGAAGAAGACCGCCGATGCCGTGCCTACGACCAAGAAGCAAACCAGCGGCCCAAGCAGGCTGTAGAAATGGATCGGCATAAAAGGAGAGAAGAGGGAGAGCGGGAAGAGAAGGGCCATCGAGAAAAGCTGGATGATATAAATAATGAGGTCCAACTTTTTCCAGTTTGATAATTCTTTCGAGGCGAAGAAGTTCTTGATCTGCTGCGTGAATATACCATCCCTTGCCCAATCCCCTGGCCGGTTGAATATCAATTCGCACGCCCCGTAAGCGTATTTGGTATTCTGCCTTGCCTCATCCAGGATGTCAACGGTAAGCGCTTCCTTAAATCTCATCCCCGGCAAATCAGCGTATTTGCCGTGGTAGCCTTCGGCGGTAAAATCTATCTCCTTGCTCATGTCTTCCGAAACCCTGTTTTCCGGCCACCAGCCATATTTACTCAATAACGCCGCCCTGAGGTAGGCATTGTGGCCGATAAATGGGGTAATGGAACCGAGCAGAACGGAATTGGTAAACGCGAGGTCATAATAAGTGCGCGTCATATAACCGACTATCCTAGTAAAATAATTATCGTTTTCGTTACTCGGGTCCGAAGCGCACTGGATATAGGCAAGCTTCCCGTCTCTTGTAAATTCAGAAACCAGCAGCTTGCTGATGCCTGTCGGTATAATGCTATCCTTATCCAAGAGAAGGATGATCTCGCCGATTTGTAATCTGCCCTCTATATGCCCCAGCAGATACTCCTCTTTTTCTGAAATCGCTATCGCCTGCGCCTCTTCGTATGGGATGCCTCTCTCTGCTGATATTGCCCTGATTCTCTCGCTCAATTGGGAGGCGTAATTTAAATTGCTCCCTTTCTTGAATACCCCGGCGCGATAAGTAGCCGCCCTTCCGGAGACCGGCCAAGGCCTGGCGACAAAAGTGATATTATTCTTACGGTAGAACTGGACCCTCGCTAAGACTTCCTTCTGCGCCAGCGTCCTCTGATCCGCAGGAGTATTAAGGGCCCTCTCCATGAATTTATCTACGCCTTCATTGCCGGTGAACACCATCAAGCCATCGTCGCAAACTATGATATTCGCTATCGTCCTGCCGGCGGCTCTGTTGTAATCGTTGATCTCCCTCAAGGCAGACCTCAAGGTAGGCCTGATTGTCGTTTCAAATTCCTCTTTGTATATGGGGATTTGTATCGTCAGGGTAGTAAGCCCGTCCGAAACCGTTCCCGGCTCTGCGAGAGGGGCGTTGATAAACGAATGGGTATTTACCTTTTTAAGCCCGTGCGCTTTATTTATGTCAGCGCAAGACAGAGCCGCTATGCTGCTAAAGAGGAATTTGAAGGGATACAGGCTAAAAACAAAGGTTACGGACGCAAGCATGAACTTAAGGACAGGGTGGTAAGCTCCCAGATGCGAGATCGCGCTGCATGCAAAATAGAGAGCGACAAGAATAGTCGGGATAATAATAAAGGGGAGGTATTTTTCGTTCGCGTCTTCTGCTAAAGCAGCCCTTCCAACCTCTATAGGATTATCTTTATGCGACTTATCAGGATGTAATACTGCCCAGATTTCATGGGCAACTGCCTCAGCCGAGGAATCGGAAGGTATGATGATGTAGATGGTGCCGTCTTTTGCGGTGTAGTTGGCTACTCCGAGCTTCCAGGCCGGAGGAGCACGCACCAATACTGCCTTGCCCAGGACCTCTCTCCTGGCAGCTTCTGCTTCATCTCCTAAGAGCGCTAATGCCTGCTGTATTGCCTCGTCAGAACCATTTATCACCTCCCAGGCATCAATCCTGGAGCGGCCAATAACCTGGGCGAACCAGACAGCCAGGTTGATGAAGATACGCGGCAGGCCGCGGGAAGAGGGGTCGCGGGAGTTACCATTGTTTTCCATAATATGGGCGTTGATATTCTCTTCCCTTTCCGCCATGCTAAGCGATACGCCCATAGATTTGGAAATGGCTCGAAGCACCCGCAAAACGTTATCGCGCTTAAGCGTCTCCGCGCCGATACCCTGGCCAGATAGATAATTCATTGTACGCCGATCCAGTTCCATCTCCGCTATGGGGTTCTTCAATATCTGCATCCTCACGCGCAAAATCTCATGCACCACCAAAGCCGCGATTTCGTATTCGGTAAGGGCATCCAGAAGAATTGGAGCCATGCCTACCATAAAGCTCTTCTCCAGCTTGCGGCCGTTGCGTCCCATTGACCTGCTTACCGCTATCGGGCAAACATCTAATCTCTGCTTGTGCAGGAAGACCTCTACGCGCAGCATTTTTCCGACCATCTTCTGAACGTTCTCAACCTTAAACTCGCTAACGAATCCGGTTTCCTGCGGGATTGCGTCTGTTACCAGCTGATTCTCGATTTCCGCAGTATTTGCTATCAAGGCGCTTAAATACCTGTCCTGCTCGTTAAATACCTGCCTCTGAAAAGCCCTCAGGACATAGTGGGCGCTCGAATACGCGCCGTAACGCAGCACCTTGGAATCAACCCACTTCTGCCTGCCCGGGCTCAATCTTCTCCTGATGCTGTTTAATTCTTCGGGATGCGCTGCCAGATAAGCATGGGCGATCTCATGGAATAAGGCGATGGGGTTGTTAATTAAGCGATAAGAGACTGCAATAAGGTCCTTGGTTCCCAGGCCTAAAATATCGCATTCGTTGTCGCCGATAACAAAAACATTCTTGCGTTCATCGATATACCAAAAGACGATCTTCTTAACGATCGGGTTGGATGAACTGGCCAGGATAACCTGCAGCAACGTGCTTATCGGGGTGCTGGGTGCAGGGCGGGCGTACATCCTCACCGCCTGCAGGCCCTCGTCAGGATTTTCAAGATTGATCACCCCGGCAAGGATTTCTTTGGTATCGGCGTTATAAGATACCCTGATAATCATGAATTTCCCGATTGCCCCGCCGTTCTCGCTGATCGTCAAAACCGGGATTTCTGCCTCAGCAGGGGTAACTCCGTAGTAATCATATAATATCTCCAGGAACTTGATGCGCTCCTGCCTCCTGGCGGAAGCGACCCTTTCAAGGAAAGCGTCTATTCTATCGTTATCCAGTATTCTTAAGACATTCCCTCTTGGCGTCCCGCCGTTATCAATTGCTTCTTTAAATCTCGCTAATTGATCCGCCCTTTCAATTAACACGGCGCTGCTTCCGCAACCGCGGGAAGAAACGATATTGGCGTTCAATTTCACGGAGACCGGCATCAATCCAAGAGAAGCTATGCGGCGGTTTATTTCATACTCAAAGCTGTCCGTCAGGATACTTAAGGTCTTGCGGGATACCTGTTTGCCTTCGCGCGAAACGACGATGATGTAGAAATTATCCGGCGGGCCGCGGACTACCAGGGCGCCCTTAATATTGCTCTTCCCGGAAACGCAGGCAATGATATAATTCAATGCTTCGGCAGCGGCCTTAATAACATTATTGGCGCTGAGGTGGTCTGAAAATTCGTTAACAACCTTAAATCCAAAGGTGCCTTCTTCATCTCCGCGCAATGCCTCTCTGGTAAATCTGCCGTTCTCCAGGGCCTCTGCCACATCCATTGCTAACCGGCCTTCCGGCAAATAACGCATATCCAGCCTCATCAAATCCACGGCATAGCCTTTCGCCAATAACTGGCTAATGATACCGTTCAGGGCGGAGCGCAGGAATGCCTGGTAATAGGCTTCCATCTGCTCTGCAGTAATACCTACGCCCAATTTTTCTGCTGCCGCCAGCAATAACGCGCGCACATCGCCGTCGAGCTCATCCATTGCGGTGTGCCCCTCGATTTCAGCAGCCGACTTCAATGGCAGAGCAGACTCCATGGCGCCCTTTAGGCCTCTCTCTTTAGCGACATTCAAGACACGCTCTGCGCGCCTGGCAGCATCGCTGAAATTCTCATTCACGCTAGAAGCGGAATTGCCGGCCTGCACCACTCCGAATGCTATCCGCGGGGCAATAACTTCTATCGCTTCCCCGCCCGCACTCTTAATTTCCGCTCCCGTGCCCTCCGCAGCCAAAGAAGCGTTCAGGATGGTTAAATTATCCTCAAGGTCAACGCCTAAGTCCTTTCCCGCTTCCCTCTTAAAGAATAAGAAATAGCCGTCGTGGTCTCCGTAAACCCTGGTTAATTCTCCGGCCCGGTACATCTCAACCGCCTTATCGTTTAAGGCAACGGGGGCAAGGCCGAATCTGCCCGTCAGGTATCTCTCTACCGCCTCCTGCGCCTCTTTGCGGATAGCATTGACTTTCTTGGCGGATAATTTTGAAGGCAAGGCAAATACCACTTCGTCACCCGATAACCGGATGGCAATACCCCGATGTTTAAGTATGACTTCCGCTACAATCGCTACCGTAGTTAATATCAGCTCATCCACAACGCCGTAGCAGTATGCCTTGTTCATAACCCCGATCTTGCTCATATCCCCGAAGCCGATCCAGGCTTGCGGGTCATCCTCCAGGAAGGCCAATAAGGCATCCAGGCCTTGATAGTGAATGGAATTCTTGACTCCCTTGATGTTATGTTTTTTGCTATCTTTTCTCGGGCTCAGGCTCCCATTTCTTAACGCCTTGTAAAGGATCGTGGCTGCGATACCGATGGTCACCGGCAACAGCAAAACTCCATAGAGAGGAGCTGAGCCGAATAGGTCACTCATCCAATAAGAGCACCTGTAAGGCAAATGGAAGGATACGATAAGCAGGGCGACGCTTAAGAAAAGCTTGTTTACCAGCGGCAGGTAACGGTTCCCGCCGTTATCTTCGCCGGGGGCGCGATGCTTCAAGAACAACCTGAACATTGTTTTTGCAAATTGCAGGATGATTAAAGCGACCGACAAGGAAACTATGCCTGCCAGGGATTGATTTATTTCGCTGAAGATGCCGGGGTTGGAAGCTTCAAAAAGATGCCGCAGGCTTATAAATATCCAGTTCGCCAAGGACGAGCCGTCGCCGGTTACAAACATGATCACAGGGTAGGTCAACAACGCGAATCCTCCGGCGATGAGCGCTAAGTTGTTCTTTTTGACTCCCCGGCTCGATAAATAAGCGCTGATAACGCATTGGACCAAATTCGGCAGCAGGTAATATACGACGCCGACCATTGCCATAGGCAAAGACCTTATGCCGGAGGCAAGGAAGGTAATGGAGAAGTTATCGAAATTGGTATTGACCTTGGCGTTGACCACGGCAAAAGGCTCAGACACCAGGCTGCTCCTGAAAATCGGCAATAATGTCTTCTCCAAATATGTGCCGATATTGTATAAGAATGTCTCCGGATGGTTCTGGACCATGCCGGCGGCATCGCTGCGCGCCGCAGCTAATATCAGGAACAAGGCCGCGATGATTACGTTGGCTATGAATAAAACATTGCTGGTCTTGCGATAAGCCGGGTCTTTTATGGCTTTGGCCTGATGCAATGCCTTCGTTACAAGGTAAGCAAAACCGAACAATAACGACGCAATGAAGCTAAGGGACACCCACCCGGGGAGGATAAGTATGCCCTCGTGGCTTCCGAAGGTCAGAAGCTCAACCGCAAGATGCCCGGATTGATGGATAATAGCCCAGGCAGGCCAGGCAATGGTCAATATCCCGGAGAGCTTTAATAACTTGCCAAGCAACTCCCGCGAATCCAGCTTCTCTTTATTGAATTTGTTAAAGAGCAGCAGGACTACCGCGAAAAGCCCCAGCATAAATGTCGCCTGGAAAGTGTATGTCCCCAGGAAATACCAGCTGGAGAGGAAGAGATAAAAAGACGGGAAATAATCCGCGCTATGGAATAACACAGAAAGAGCCGGCTTAAGGCGTTCCCAGATAAGGCCCCCTATGCTAAATAACGTTTTCATAACAGACGGGACAGCCGAGGCGATAATGAATAGGCCTAACGAATAATCCCAAATTTTGCTCTTCTTCCCGGAAGCGGCTTCTTCGTCAACGCGGCGGGAAACCTGCGCTTTGCTGAACAAACCGACCCAGTCTATCGTATGAATGGCGAATTCCTGCAGTAAGCCAGGCAGGCCTCTTAGGGTAGTGTGTGCCTGTTCGTGCCAAAGAGGATTGTAGATTATGAGGTTCTTGGCTGCATCGTCGGTAGCGATAAGGCCATTGTTATTGGTAGCGATCGGGGTGGTAAACGGAGAGGCGCGGGACTCACGCGGAGCCCTCAGGAAGGCCTGGATGATATCCAGGGCCTTGATGACATTCCAGCCGGCCAGTAAGAACAGCGGGATTGCCCAGGCAAATCCTGCGGCCAATACCATCAGAATGCCGGCGCCTGCCCAGAATGCCGCCACTAACATGGCATCACAGGCGCGGGAGTTACGGGCATGGCCCGTTCCAAAGCGAGCTGCCAGATTGCTTTCTAATCTCGCTATCCTCTCTTCAGTGCTCGGGTGCGTAACTACGCCCAATCTCTTCATAATTACGTCCAACCTGCTATAAGACAATTTCCTGTCAATCAAAGCCTTCAAATCAGGATCCTCCTCGCAACCCTTGAGTAACGCTATCATCCCATAAGGAGAATACCCCGCTATCAACGCCATCCGCGCCCCGATCTCATCTGCCTCAAATTCCTGCGACTGCAAAAGGGCGTTGACGGTCTTGACCAGGGCTTTAGTAACTGAAGCCCTCAAGCCAAAGATTTTGTAGGCAGCCAAAAGAAGCATAATTGCCACCCTGATCTTAGAGGCGTGTGCCCTCAAGAGATGCGCAGCTTCGTGCCCGATTAAAGCGGCAATCTGGTCATCGTCAAGCAACTCCAAGGCCTCAATAGAAACCTGGACCACGCCGTGTTTATGCTTAGTGGCCCTGGATGCGCCGAGCTTAAGATCCGTCCCCTGCTCCTCGTAGGTTATGATTCCAATCTCTTCCATGCGGATCCCGAAACGGCTCTTATAGCTGCGGTTGATCCTGGCCTTTTTCTCCCAGAAATCTGCCAGTATCTTCGTTGCCCTGGAAGAGTCGCGGAGGAAGTCCGGCCTGTTGATAAAAGACATCCCTACGATGCTCATCCCGAGCCCGGATTGTAACCCATACCCGCGCAGGATATTCTCCAGCCAGGAAGGTATATTAACGATACTAAGCAGATAAAGCACTAAGAGGATTACGCCGGCGACAACCGCGATTTTGATGACCTTGATTCCAAAATTTACGGCGGCTTCGGATCTGGAGTTGCCCGCAACAGCTCCGATGCTGCCGATAAACGCCAGGATAATAACAATACCTAAAATAGCGCCGGCGGCAACAACTATAGGGTTGCTCAATAGAGGCGCGATATACGGCCAAGCGGCAATAACGGCTATCACAACAGCCGCGATACCCAGGAACACCGCCAGTTCAACTGTTGCCTGGCCGGATTCATGCGCATAACGCCTTTCGCCAGAAGATACCGGGCCAGCCAACCAGGCTGCGCGCAGCTTCCCGCGCAGCCCTTTAATTGACTGGGAGATTCTCGCCGGTAACCGTGCGAGAAGAGCCGTTAAACTTGTAAACCGGGATACCAGTGTTAATGCCGCTCTGGATACCGTCGAGGACAAGCTTAGCATTGTCCTGCGTAAGAAGCTCCCAGCTTGTCGCCACGCCGTTACGGCTATAGACACGATCCTGTCCTTGGCTGAAGATAAGAAAGATGCGGGCCTTACCCGTACTCTGCTCTCGTCCAGTTGCGAATAGAGTGTCTTCACTGGTGAATACAACCACGTGCTCAAAAGCAATATCGCGATAGTTAATAGTATTGTAACCCATGACGCACCTCCCTGGCTTATTGTAGAAAGGCCGGCTGTAATGGGGGTCGCCGCGGAGGCAGCGGCCATTACACCGGCCTTCTCTACAATTGCCGCAAGCGCCCCACCTGCCACGGTAAGTAGAGCTTGCAGCTTGGTTAAATTTATGTTCTCTATATTTAAATTGGTGATTAAGTGGAATAAGTAAGGAAGGATAACGCTGAAGGCAACGGAAGAAATTATCAGGGCCCCTGAAGCGGTTCCGGGCTCATCCCTGGCTTTTCCGGCTGTAATCCAGGCATCCCTTCTTTGTGCCCCTACTATCAAAGCTATGATGCCAGACAATAGTATGAAGCCGTTTGCGCCTGTCCTAATTACGTCTATAGCCTGGCGGCCTGCAGCATCCCCGATGCCGTATAAAAATGCAACTGCAGCTATGCCGAAAACAAAACTGAAGAAGACGCCAATAAGACTTAAGCCGCCTCTTACTGCAGTCCTATTACCCTTAACTCCCCTTCCAGTTGTATCGGCGCCCATCTGCGCGCTGCTTCCTGTTTTCTTAAGCGCATTTCTGACTGCCAATATTGCGTTTCCAAGCTTTTCAACTGCTCTGCGAAGTCCCCTCTCGTTAATATATACATTTTTGACCCCCCTCCATATCTCTCCAATACGATTGATAATCGAACGGACGAAATTACCACGGGCGGAGTTTATGGACGGAGGGGCAAGGGCCCTGGGATGGTTGATTATTATTACCGCGACCGCGCTTAATAAGCCGAACCTGGCTAAAATCTGCGCGATTATGTATTCCAGGGATGCCTGCGACGCCGGTATCCCCTGGTAGATTCTGCCTGATAGCAGCAAGCCGTTTATGGCCGCCGCTATTACGGCAACCATAACCGCCAGCAAGAAAGCGCTTTCTTTGGCGGTCCTGGTTGGTTCGGAAACGGCTGCAGCTGCATCATTCAGGGAGAGATTATCTTCGTTCTTCTTAGCAGCAGATATTGAAAGGCCTCTGCCGAATACAGCGGCCATTGCCATGGCCAGCGCATATATCGCAACTTGCATCAAGGCTACTGCTGTAAATATTACGATTGGCGTACCGGCGGCAGCAAATCTGGCGGTGATAATCGCGTTGATTGCGCTAAATGCGGCTGTGCCGGACAATACAGCGGATAATCCTTCCAATCCGAAAGCAACGGCAAGCATAACCATAACTATTGCTTGCGGATTTAAAGCGCAGGCATGGGTTAAGTTGGAAGATAAGATAGCGAAGTCAGTGAAGAATTTGCTTAAGGTCCTCAAAGCGGAATTTACGATATTTCTTATATTTATAACTGGCGGGGCAGTCAAAAGCCCTCTGGCCTTGGCATATAATATATATAACGAATTCAGCGCTGCCCTGAATGCTTTTATTGCCAGAGAGGCTAAGGTTTGGAGTTTCTCCGCGATGGTTTTGAGCCACGCGGCCATTACGGAATAAACGCTCCTGCCGGTTAAGGCTTGCTGATTGGCTTCAGCAGCATCCTTTGCAGGTGCCGGAATCATATTATCATCTGCAGCCAAGCCCTCCTTCTCATCGTAAGCATCCTCGCCGTCTGCATAAGATACAGCCTCTGCCTTGCTGGCTGCATTCTGTTTCTTTAAGCTCAAAGCTACAACGCTAACTGCAGCCCCGATAATAAACGCTGCGGCTGCGCCTGCGCTGATATAAACTAAGCTTGTATTCTCAACGCCGCCTAACGCGACTTGCAGATAAGCGGAAACCGCCGGAGAAACTCTGCTATATACATAACCTAATACTACGGATAATAACGTAATGCAGATTGCGCCCAGGACTATTGCGCAACCGCAGGAATTTCCAAATATGCACTGCCCAGCCCCAAATCCTCCGCCTAATCCAGCCCCGCCCCCGTTGCTGGTGCCGTTGCCGCTATCCGAGCCTTTATCTCCGGGGATACCATTATTTGCGCCTGGCCCTTTGGAAGAAATGCCACCTACTTCTATATCCTGCTCTTCCCTGCTCAACTCTCTCGCATCAGCAAAATATTCCTGTTTAATTCCTCTATCTGCTATAACAATAACTTCTCCTTTCTCGTTTGTCATTTCTGCCAAACTGATATGCAGGCTCGTTACCTCATTATTATCATTGCCCGAAACGGCTAGAACGTACCCTTCTTCATCAACACCCTCGAACTTAACATTGTGGTAAACCGCGTTCTGAGTTCTATAAATAATATCTATAACGCTCGATAACTCCTCGGCTGATTCTTTAAGTTTAGAAACATCGGACCAAATTGCATCTTTCTTATCTTCACCAAATATGGGAGCGAATAAATTATAAACCTTTAAGAATAACCCTAAATTTACAAAGTAAGGACCATGAAAATGGAACGTAATAACTCTTAATATGATATCAACGATTTTCCGTAAATTCGCATTCCTAATAACATCTACTAAGCAATCCCCCTCTTCTTTAGCTAAACCATGGAGTTTGCGCATCGCAATCCACTCATAGTGGTCCTTTCTTACTCTCACTCCTCTTTCGCCTCTCGCTTCTGCTTCCTGCATCAAGCGTTCTGCTTCTTCGCGAATCATTTTCTCCGTGACTCCATAATCAATCTTCTTCCCATCGCCTCCCTTTTTCTCCTCATCTATTATCGGTTTATCATCCAAAACAAGCGGAGATCCAGCAATAGCAACCTCTATTCTTCCAAGCTCATCCGTAGTAAGTTCTTCGGCTCCAAACTTCTCGAGTTTTCCTTTTTGGTCTACGTTCATAGCCACAACAACATGATTTCTCTTGATAAGCTCCTCCAGAGACTCGTTTAGATAATTAACCCTGCCGTCATAACCGGTATAAATTCCCCATACCCAAAGCGTTCCGTCTTCTGCCTCATAACATACTGCTGCCAAAGTAAGATAAACTTCCTGGCCTAGAGGCAAACGCACAATTCTAAGACTATCTATATTTTCCTCAGAATAAAAATACTTAAGCGCTTCTATGTTCACCTTGAAGAACGCCTGCTCTTTATAGAATGCCGCACGCTTAGGACTCTTATGTTTTACTTCTTCTTTAAGGGCGCCGATAGCCTTATTCCAGGCTTGTAGCATTACATCCAACGGCACGCTTCCTTTTCTGCCATCCAGCGACTGCCTTAAAATTGTTGCCATATGCTGACGTATCTTGGGATCCTTGACCAAATCTAACAGAGAATTGCCCTTGCCCTCCAATATTTCCAAGACATTATCCACTGCCTTCTGGCTGCGCGAGCCATCAATGTCTTGCTCTCTTAACTTCCTTATTTCATTATTCAAGAGTATGCGAATAAGGATTTTTAATTTCTCTTCGGAGAACTCCTTGAGAAGATTGTCAGGGGATATCCTAAGGAGTGCTTTACGTATAGTCTCTATGTCTTCTGTTGAGACAACATCCTCCTCTTGCACCTTGCTTATGCTGCCAGCAAATGGAAGAAGAAAGAAGGTGGCCATGGTAAATAAAGCCCCCCAAGGAGAAAATCCGGACTCTAAAACAACTGGCGATGTTCCAGCTGCCACGGCAGGATACGTTAGCGATCTGACTAAATCAATTATAGCGGGTATAAAACCGGAGATAGATGCGGCTATTCCGATCGGATTGGAAAGATTGCGAACAGGGTTTTCTAAGGCGCCTTTTACCTTATTTATAATAAACCGGCACTTCTCCGCGATTGCGTGCCGCAACTGTGCGAGCAATAACCGAACGCTGGTCGGTTCCGATGAGCCTTGTCCAACCACCTTGCTCCCGGGCGTAAACCTCTCCAGTGTGCTGCTCAATAAGGAAAAGAGGGCCTTCTTCAGTCGCAACCATAATCCTTGAATCTTTTTCCAAGATAATGATGCGTTCGATTTCAAACTGGCAACCCATCTTTGCCTACTTTCTTTCTCGTAAAGCTTGTTTTTAATTACTACAAACGCAACTAAGATGATTACTGCCACTAAAACCCCGTAGAGGGTAGTAGAATTAAAGAGGGTTGCCGAAGGGGGTCCGGTCGCCCAGGGATGAGAATAAGGTTCTTCGAATCTCGTCCATGCGTTACTCCCCGATAATATCCCCACAAAAGACGGCAGAAAACCGGATGTTTTCCTGAAGGCATCTCCCCCGCCTATCCCGCCGTCCGCGCTATCCTTATCCTTTGCCTCGCCTGATCCGCTGCCTGCGCCGTCTCCGCCCTTATGGCCGCCCTCGGAAGTCAAAGACTCCGAACCGGACCCGGGAACTTCGTTTTCCGCTACGATAACCCTGGCCTTATAGAAATAGCCTCCGGGAAGACCAAATAACAATGAAGGCAGCCCTATAGTCATTAATAGGCCTCTGTATATGCTCTTGGGGGTGTCATTCACGCCAGCCAAGATTGCATTATCTCCGTTTTCGGACATACCTGCAAAAACGTATACCCCGCCGTCCATGCTGATCAGTACATCACCCATTGTTAAGCTTCTCGGGGAAGAAATAACCCTGCCGTTCCTTATCCGGCCTTTAATCTCGGCTATCAAGGAATCTACTTTATCCTTCTCAATCCCCCTAAGCTCTGCGGAACTGCGTAATTCTTGGAGTTTGGCAGGATCCATCTGTTCCCGGGCCATGTCCAAGGCCTCTTCTGTTAAAACGCTAAGCTCAAACTTCGCGATATCTTCTTTGTTTGCCGCCGGGAAGATAACGGCATACACGGTACCGGGATTAACTCCATTGGCCTCGGCTATCCTGTTTATTACTTTGAAATTAAAACTGCCGTCTTCCGGATTCCAACCGCTGCCCAACTTATCTTCGCGCTGTAAGGATTTGATATCATCTCTTAAGCGCTCTAATTCTTTTCTCGCCTGCCGCTTATTGGAAGAAGTATATTTCTTGGCATAAGCGGCAATGATGCTCGTATCGATCTTCTGCCCCGGATGCCAAATATCCTTTATTCTGTCGACCCTGTTGGATACGCTTGCGGCATTGCTGACGTCTGACATTACGCCGCCAATGCCGCTTTCTGAATCTATTTCAATCCTGTTGGCAGCGAGAAAACTCTTTAAGGCAACTTCCCCTCTTACCAGGCTCAATAAGTTCATTAAGGGGATAGAGTTGATCTTATTCTCGGAAATATTGCATTCTTCCTTTAACCTCTCTATGGTATTTAATAACCCTTCCATCTCGCTGAGGCTTAGATAAGGAACTGCCATATATGCCGCGCCAAACGGATCCATATCCTCAGGCAAAACTGCGCTTAGCCTCTTGGCATTCATCTTGTTCTGGGCATTTTCCCACCTCTTAAAAGCCCCTCCCGTGACGTTGTTTACGCCCGGAATGCTGGAAAGAAGCGCTACCCCGTAGAGCTTAAGGTAAGGCAAGAAGAGCCTGGCCACCCTTTCAAGCCATTTTTTATGCTGCAGGCTGCGGGATGATTCTATAAAATTGCTGTGGAGTTGGTGATAGGCATCGTAGGCGGCAATCAAGCCTTTGGGGCCGTGGCCTGTTTTCTCCAACACAAGCCTTGCCAGGGCGTAAGGATCTGTCCCGTAAGAAATGGATGTTACCACATCCCTTATTTCCTCCTGGTCTATGGAGGAATCGACCTTATGCTCGGAGAAGGCTAAACCGACCAGCACCAATGCGTCTAATTCATACTTATCGTAGCCGCTAAAGAATACCTGGCAGGCTAATTCTAACGCCCGGTTCGAAGAAAATGCCTTCTGCGGATTTGCTCTCTCCTGGGCATTTAATTCAAATCCCAAGACATTGGCCAATGCCATCTGCTGAGCCACAGGCAGTTTTAAAATACGGGCAAATACCCCTAAGAAACCCTGCCCCCGCGGAGTAGCCAAAGGCCTGGCGTTAGGGGCCGGATTATTTACAAAACCGAAGGATGGTGTTTCCAATTCTTTTATCAAAGATTCGGCTTCTTCCTGGCTGGCATCAGTATCTTCCAAGGCCGAATCAAGCTCTTCCGCCAATGGAAGATCCGCGTCCTGCCTGACAGTAGAATCCTGCAGTCTTTCCGCCTCCAGGTCCCTTTGGGACTTAGAAGGTTGGAATTCCACGATAGCGTAGCGCGCCCTCTCTACCCCGCCATGGGCGATTGCTAAATCTATTTCCCTGGCGATCTGAAACAGGCGCCCAGCCACCTTTTCGGGGGCATCAGCGCTTAAAGCCGCTAATTCCTCCTTATAATCTACGGCGATGTTGCTTTCTCTGTCACCCAGGATCGTGATGTAAACCGGGCCGCCTTCTTCTCCGCCCAACCTGAATTGGCCTTTGTTGCGCGCGCGCTGAGTTAAATCGGTGATCCCGGCAAAACCCAAAATATGCACCGCGGTATCGTGCAATGCTGCTCCGCTCTCCCCGGCATCCTTTACAATACCGTCGAATCTCTTCAGACCGAAGAAATCTGCTCCGGTAGGATCGGTAACCACAATTACTATCTGTGCTTGCTTGTGTTTTTTGTTAACAATTCCGCTGATCTCGCGGGCTGCTACATCAACGTCATCGCCGCTAACCAACACTACCCCTTCTTCATGATTGTATTTGTTTAACTGCTCATTGCTGCCTTTGGCAATTACCGCCTTTAAAAACTTTGCCAGGAGCTTAGCGACAGTTTCGTCGGGAGCGTGCATCAATACCAAATCTGCCGGATTACTGACCAGGTTGGATAAAACCGTCTTCGCGAATTCGCTCATAGAAGAAGCGATATAAGAAACCCTCCGGACCCTGGGAGAATTGGCGTTGAGATACTGTTCGGTTGATATTAAGAACTGGTTCCTGAAACCGAGCCACCGCATCTCCAGGCTATCCCTTATTAAGGTGGCCGAGATGGCAACTATGCTCATGTGCTTGCGGAACATCGTAGTCAGGATATCTCCGAAGGTGGTCTCTTCGGTAATCCTGGGGCTAAAGGCATTATAGATATCGGTAAGTTTCTGTTCGTATCCTGCGCTTCCTTCAATTATGGCTTTGGTGAGCATCGCGGTAAGCATGGCAGATTGTTTGTGATCTCCTAAAATAGTGTTAACCAGCCTGCCGCCGCCGTTCTGGCTTATTTCATATACCCCCTGATAACTCGGATCCCTGTTCTTCAGAAGATAGAAGTCCCTCCCTTTAACAAGCAGGCGCACCTGAGCCCAGGCATTGCACCACTCCCTGAATTCCGCTCGGGTCATCTTTCTCAAAATAATCCTCACGGGCATCTCCGCCGTCTTCTTCATCTCCTCAAAGAGCCTGTCAATCTCAGAGGAATAACTCTCCCTGATAACTCTTATGAAAGGATTAGGTATCCTCAAGCTTCCAAGCTTTATGACGGGATTGCCGATTAAATTGGGCTTCCCTTCTTTTTCAATCCTCTCTTTCAACGCTTCGAGTCTTGCCTCCAAGGACTCTACAAACTCAGACTGTCTTTTTTCTGCGGAAGTCAATTCTCCTGCCTGGCGGTGATTCATGGATTTCAGCCTGACTGCGCCTGATACCCAGGCCTGCACCTCGTCAATTGTGGACATCATAATATCGTAAGGCATGCCTTCATACTCAAATACCCACGCCTTGTTTCTCGGCGTGCGCCCGTAATCGATATTCGCCCTGTGCCTGGCAGCCCCTTCATCGGTTACTACGATAAAGGCGTGACCGGAATCTCTTTTCTGATTCTTGGCAAATTGAGGGGGCACAAAACTGGTTCCATTGATATCGGCGGGGTCTTTCGCTTTATCTAATACAAATATTCCGGCGCCTTCCTGCATTATCAAAGAAACCAGTTCTGCTTCGGCAGAACCCTGGTTGAGTTCTCCGGAAGCATTTAACCCCAATATCTGGCTTACCAAATTAGACTTATGCACAAAATAAGCGCCGACATAAGTCCTGCCTTCCTCCTTGGCCAGCCTTAACCTGATTAAATGCCCTAACAACTCGGCAGAGGTCTTGCCGCTGCCCAACTCGCGGCCGATGGCAACCGCATCTCTCTTCATAGAAAGTTTTGCGCCGTAACTAGAGCCATAGAGGGCGGTCAAAACCACATGCACGAAGTGCTCCGGAACCAGTCTCAGGGAAGGGATTGTGCCATAGACGCCGGCGGCTATCTTTGCTATCTTCATGATAGCGCCTATTCTCTGCGTCGAGAAACGTCCCAGGACTTTGTTCAAAACGGTGTTCAGGCCTGCCATATCCGGCATGCTAGGCTCCTCGCCCCTGTATACCTGTTCAGCAATCCTGTAGACGAACTCGACAACGGGGTTGCTAAATTGCGTTCTCTCGGAAAGATTTGACGAGTTAATATTCCCGCGGTTGTCTACGGCGGGCTTCTCTGTTTTCATGGCGCCCGAATCTACGCCGTTTGTCGTAATCAAATCGCCTTCTCCGCTTGCCTCGTTAACGACAACGGCCGACCGGTTAACGGCGATGCTATTAGCATTCAAGGCGACCCCGTCGCCGTCTTCAAAAATAACCTCCTGGAGTATTTCGCTGAAAAGCAAATAACTGTTTGCTCCGCCGATAAAATAAGCAGGGAGCGCCAGGAGATTGGTAAGCGGGGAGACCATCTGTTCAAAAACCGCCTCTTCCAAGACCGGGCTTACAAAATACTGCGTAAGTATTGAATTTTTCCCGAGGACATTCTCGGAGCGGCTGCTGACCAGACTGAGGGAATTAACGGTATTCCCGATATTAGCGAACTTTATGTTCCTGACAATGCCGGTGAGCAACGGGCCGGCGGCAAAGAAGAATACGCCGTAAAGCACCCCTTGGGTATCGCTATAAGCCTCTATCAACATGTACCTGAAACCGGTAATTAAACCATGGCTCCAAATCGCATCCCAGCCATCGAGGTTATCCAAGACCTGGCCGGTAACAGGGTCTATGCCGTGGCTCTGGTTGGCAGGATCAAACTCTCCAATCAGGTCGCTTAACGCCGTCGCAAATACCTCTCCGAAAGAGGCGCGCCCGAAGTCGGAATTAAACAACAGGTTCAGGTAATGCGAACCTATTTCTATGGTGGGCTGGATCAGGGGGATAAAGAACATGGCGGACAGAAGCCTGAGGCTGGCGTCGCGCATGGCGAATATCCCGCCCCTTCCGATAAAATTAGACATGTTCCGCAGCACTCCGCTGGCGCCGATCCTCGCCCCCGCGCTAAAACCCTTGGCGCTATAGGCCTCGGCTGGCTCCGTGAACTTACCGGCAGTGGCATTTTTAATCAACGCCCAGGACAAATCTAATGCAACACCGATCAACGGGTACCTCAACAGATCCCAGGGATCCAGCTCTCCGAGCGTAAAACTGACATAATCCCTGTCTTCCATCATCCCGCTGATCTTATCGATATTCCCCTGACGGTCTTCCAGTTCCCCTGCAAGCTGGTCATACTGTGTCTGTTCGGCTTCGGTTATCCCTCCTACTTCTAATTCCTCTATGTCGCCTTCAATAATGCCCTTTATGATGGTATTAGAAAATATAGAAAGCGGGGCCCAGATGGGTATTAACAGGAACTTCGCGAATAAAAAGACTGTGGGGCCGGTGACGAGCGCGCCGTGGATCAAATTGAACCCTCCGGCATATTGGGAGCCTAACAAACGCCTTCCAGTCATGATCATCACGCGCGCAATCGCCGCCTCGACGAACCCGGCAATAAAAGCGTTCAGGAAATTGGATAATTCCAGATCCCCCTCTTCTCCCCAGTTAAGTGCCCAGAAATAATACACCAGGGTGCGGTTGACTCCTCCGAATGCGCCCCAGGCCAGGACAGACCACGGGCTCTGGCTTAATAAAGATGTCTTGGATAAAGACAACCAGCCGGCCTTGCCGAACAATTCCGGCAGGAAGGCTAAAGTTAGGCCGATCAAAGCCCCTAAGCCAAAGTGGTATTCGCTGTTTGTTATCTTCGATATCGCCAGATTAACGAGCTCTGCGGTGAGCGGCCAGGCGATGAACCTCCCCCGGCCTATGAATAAATCTGCGACGGTTGCCCCAAAAATCTTCGTTTTAGCAGTCCAACTAATCAAAGACGGGAGGAGATAGGTGGCGAACAAAACGGCTACCGGAACCGCGACCAAAATCACCAATGCTCCAACCCACCAACTGTAAGTCCCTTCCGGAAGAATGTTATATATTAAAAGATTTGCTAACTGCCCCAGGGCCATCCAAAGCGCCATTCTTCCAATCAAGGTCTTTCCCGCTAAAGAAAGGGCCTTCCCCATGAAAGAAGTATGGAACGGCAAAAGCGAAATAAAGATAGCTCCCACGGCAACAAGCGCGCCTATAGCAAAATTCTTAAAGTACTCACCTAAATTTTTCCCGAAATATTCGAAGCCCGCCTCTTCAGGATTTAGACCGGCTTTTAGCATGAAGACAAAATTAGCGTATTGTAATCCCAACTGCATCCCTGCGTGCAAAGAAAGGCTAAAAGCCTTACCAGCAGCTTTACGAAAAGCTTCTAATCCCGGCGAGAGCTTCTTCAGCCAGGCCAGATCGGTCTTGGTAGCCAGGCAATAAAGGCAATCCGCTGCCAGGACGACAAAATTAACCAGGGCGACCATGGCGGCAATACTAAACCATTCCGACCATCCAAACTCTGTGCCCGCTATCAGACTTACGACCTTGGCTCCGGTGGCGATAATAGCGCCCCGCACAATGGAAGAACCGGCGATCCACAATAACTGCAGGCCTATTCCTTTTTCAGCAGCTAAGCTGGCAGGGTTGAACAAGAATTTCAATACCCCCTGGATAAACGGCGAGGCATTTCCCGCTGTAACAGAAAGCAGCTTGAAAACCGAGCCCAAGACAGAGAATGCCGCGCCGAGGAGAAAATCTTTGCCTGCGGAACCGAGGAACTCGTTAAAAGTCACCGAGGTGCCGGAGGCTGCCGCGCTAATAAATCTAAACGCCATCCCCCAGGCGGCGAATTGCGTGCCGCTGTAAAACAGTCCTGACGCCAAAAGTCCGCCGGGTGCGAAAAACGGCATTGAAGCTACCGCGGCTAGGGCTATAAATGTCGCGCCCCACCTTTGTCCGTTTGACCAATCTGCGCAGGGGCCGCGCTCGCTCCATACAATCCCCCCGACCGTAAACCCTACTATAGCGGCGGTAAGCTCCAAAACTATAATGGTGCCGACGCCTAAGCTTGTCCCTGCCGTAACCGGGGCTAACAGTATCGCGATCGTCTCCACGGCTACAAACCCCGCAACCGACAAAGCTACCTGCCACCATTCGGCACCTCCTATTACCCACCGGAAATAGTCCCACTTATGCTCCTGGATGACATAGGATTCCAGCTGCTCATTCACCTGCAGCAGTTCCTGATAAGCCGACACCACAGAAGAGGCGCTATCGCCATGCCCCTGCATTGCCAGATTAACCAAGGCGGAATATAACCGCCCTGCTCCTGTGTATTCAAAGAACATCTGGTTGGAAGCCGCTCTTAAATTAGAAACCAAGACCTGCATATCAGGGGTAATTGCAAAAATACTTGCCATATGCACCTGGATATCCTGGTAGGATTGAAGCATCTCAGGCGTAACGGAAAGGTGGTATAGTTCGCTCTGCTGGATATCCTGGTAGAGTTGAAGCATCTCAGGCGTAACGGAAAGGTGGTATAGTTCGCTCTGCTGGATATCCTGGTAGAGTTGAAGCATCTCAGGCGTAACGGAAAGGTGGTATAGTTCGCTCTGCTGGATATCCTGGTAGAGTTGAAGCATCTCAGGCGTAACGGAAAGGTGGTATTGTGTGCTCGCAATCAAGTCTAACGCCAATTTCCCTGCCGCGTCATTGTCAAAATCAGAATCCGCAGAATTAACCATAACCCATCCAAAATCCAAATGAACGAATCCCCCTGCAACTAATTCCTGCACGAACTCTACGCATTTGCTGACGTAAACCAGAGGATCGTCAAATACGGCAGGGGTATAATCGCTGCCTTCGCCTTCAGACATAAAGAGCGCTATCCCCTGCTGCACCTCAATCATATAACTTTTTGTTTTTCCCGCGTCAAATGCGCCGTCAGTGGTGAAGTAGCTGGTGCCGTTGTCCTGGTCATAAGATACAAATGCCTCTTGCATTTGAGATGAGAAGCTGAATTCAGGGTTCTCAAACTGCACATTCTTGATATCCCAGCTCCAGGTATCCTTGCCTTCATCTTCGCTGTAGGCAAAGGTCCAGCCGTAGATATCCAATGTCTGCAGGAAATCGATGGTTGCAGCGAAGAACTCGGGCAGGGTCTTATAGGTGTTGGGCTTGTAACCCGTTACGGCCGCGGAAGCGGCAAATGAGGCCTCTCCACCGGTGCCATCCTCCCCGCCGAATAAGCGAATCATAATCATGGTGTCAACGGCCTTATCCGCGTCAAATGCGCCGTCAGTGGTGAAGTAGCTGGTGCCGTTGGCTAAATCGGCAGCCACGGCTTCAGCCATAAATTCTTCCGGCCAGCTGAATTTGGAGTTCTCAAACTGCACATTCTTGATATCCCAGCTCCAGGTATCCTTGCCTTCATCTTCGCTGTAGGCAAAGGTCCAGCCGTAGATATCCAATGTCTGCAGGAAATCGATGGTTGCAGCGAAGAACTCGGGCAGGGTCTTATAGGTGTTGGGCTTGTAACCCGTTACGGCCGCGGAAGCGGCAAATGAGGCCTCTCCACCGGTGCCATCCTCCCCGCCGAATAAGCGAATCATAATCATGGTGTCAACGGCCTTATCCGCGTCAAATGCGCCGTCAGTGGTGAAGTAGCTGGTGCCGTTGGCTAAATCGGCAGCCACGGCTTCAGCCATAAATTCTTCCGGCCAGCTGAATTCAGGGTTCTCAAACTGCACATTCTTGATATCCCAGCTCCAGGTATCCTTGCCTTCATCTTCGCTGTAGGCAAAGGTCCAGCCGTAGATGTCCATCATTTCAAATAAAGAATACGCCGCAACGATATAATCACTGAAATTATCATAAACCGCTGCATTCTCTAAGGTATCGGCCTGATCCTGAGCCCCATCTCCCGTAGCTATAGAAGCGGCATCCCCCTGAATTGCATCTATGGCGCCCTGCAATTTAATCAAGAAGTCCCTGGCCGCCCCTTCGTTGAAACTTCCGTCGGGATTGACAAAGGGATGGCTGGCTCCGTCCGGAGAATACGCCATAAGACTATCGACCTGATCCTGGGCGAATGAGAAATCAGGGTCAGTGAAATCAACAGAACTAATATCCGACCAGGAAGCAGAAACAGTGTCCTCTCCGACCAAATCCGATGCATCAAATTGAGCATTGTCAAGGATAAGGTAATAAGTATCGTTTAATAAAACCACGGTTCCGCTTAACAGAGGGCTGTCGCTGGCCCCGTCAAGAAGAGTCATTTCTCCATAGCTAGCTACGTCATACCAGAGACCGTCTTCCCCTTTTTCAAATATCATCCCATCGATGTAATTAATTCTCGTGCCAGCGGGAGCCGCGCTTAAATCTATTACCTCGCCGTCCCCCAAGGTTGCGCCGTCTGCCTTAACGATAGAACTTATCCCCGCCCTGGAGGTAGCGTCAAATAACACGCCGTCGTCAACCGCCTGATCAATAACCGCATCTCTTTCTGCGATAGCTTGCGTGACTTGCGTATAAGCGGTATAAATATCGGAAGAACCGCTTATCGCTTCAATCTCGCTGGAAGAAAAGACTTCCGGATTTTCAGCAATGAGCCTAAAGGTATAATCCGCCAGCATATAATCCGCTATGGTCGCGACGACCTCGTCTCTACCAGCACCTTCCAGGATAGACGTAAGATACGCGCTCCTGGAAACGAGCGCATTCAGATCCGCCGCGCTCAACGTGAGCCCGTCGCTCTCCGTGGCACCTTCGGTGGTGCCTGAAACGATATTTGCAATCTCTTCATCTACAATGCTTTCGGCCACATCTTCGGGGATACCGCGCCCCACCAGGTAATCAACCAGACCGTCCTTTATTGAAGCTAAGTACGCGGCATTATCTTCAAATTGCTGGAAGGCCTCACCCTGGTAGGCGTCATAAGGTATGGCATTCGCATCAACGCCGGTTAAATCCAGATTGGAAGAAGAAACTAATTGACCGTCGCTGGTAACGGCAAAACCGTTCGGATCGATATATATGATGTCCAGGGAGTCTCCCTTGACGTATTGCCCCGTGGTGCTGACGCTGTCGTATGTTACGGCATCAGGCGTGCCCGCATACCATGTCTCCTCTACTATTTCATATGAATCGCAATAGTCGCTGGTAACGCTTACTGTTATCGGGGCCTGCTCTGCCAGAACCGAAAAGTCAAAGCCCGCCAAGTTTTCAGCTTCCATATAATATAACCCGCCGTCAGCCGCAGCTACCAACACCATCGTGGCTCCCGTATATTCGTATGTAACGGCGTCGACAACTTTTACCACAGAAATAACTCTTACCGTATTACCGTAACTCACCCAGGTAGAAGAGTCGTTCGGGTCAAACGTTACCCCTTCGATAGTCTCTCCAACCAGAAGCCCTGAGGGCACATTGTAGCCATTGTAAACAGGAGCTATCGCGCTTTCCAGGCCGGCATCATCATACAAATCTACCCAGATATAACCGTATGCATCCACATAATAATCGCTTCCCAAGGTAACCGTAGCATAGAATTCGTATTCTTCGGCAGGGATATCCAGGCCGTATTCTTCATAATAAGGCGCATAATAAGAAATATCGCCTATGTCCATGCCTGCGGGCAACACGACATCGCTAACCTCCAGATATATTACGTCGCCATTATCATTGTGGAAATCGACAACTAGATAGACATTCTGATTGCCTTCCCCATCCATTGCCACAACCTTACCGAATATCACCCTGCCGCTTAGATCCGAACCGTTTTGCCCCTCTGCAACAACGGTGCTGCTCGCCATCTCGCCGTCAGAATTAGGACGGTAAATACTGCTCCCGGATACAATAAAACCTTTAATTTCAATATCTTCCGTATATTCTGGCAGTGTTTTAACGTCAATCCCAAGCACATTTTCGGCAGCCGTAAAATACACCGTGCCGCCAAAATCAAAGGCGACCATATTAGTGCCGGGTACATAACCGAGTATCGCTCCATCCAGAGCTTCGTTTTCGTTCGTGCCTGCATATACAAAGGCATCTCCTTCGACTGTAAATAATGGCACGCCATAAGGTATCCTTGCTACGACATCACTGTCAGCGGATTGCTCGATGGATAAGACTGTGCCTGTAAAAACCCATGTCTCTGAAGATGGCTCTCCGCTGGGATCCAGGGAAAGCAGGTCGGTGATGTCTCTATTCTGGGAAATGGACCAAATCTGGCCGCTTTCCCTTATCTCTATGGCCTCAAAGTGGCCGCCTTCAAGGGTTTCTACATAAATAATGGCCTTAAAGCCGGCTTCCTGGCTTGCAAGGGCTTCAGGCAACATGTCCATCTCGGCTACATAGAAAGAGGTCCCTTTCAAGAATTCGTTAAGAACCGCCTTTACCGCAGCCATAGAAACCAAATCTCCAGGCTGAATATCGGAATAAGCATTATCGTAATTGGCAAAGGCACTTCTTACCTGTTCTTCGGAAACAGGTATACCGAGGTTATTGAGCAATGTCGTGGTGCTTTCTATTGAGCAGGGCGTGGCGCCTGCTGCGCCTGCTAAAGAATCAACCGCTCCAGGGCCAAGATTATCCACCTGCCACGGTAGGTTCTGGCCTGGAGCGGTCAAAATATCGGTTAGATTAGTATTAAGGTTATAAAAAGACAGAGTCGGTCCGTTTGCATTGGCAGTATTACCAACGTTGGAACCGCTGAATGGAGTAGTAATAGCGGGATTTACGAAGGGATTTATCGTGGAGTCGTAAGTCGGAGGACCGGTCGTAAATATGCTTTCCCCTATTATATTATTAAAAGGATTAAAATCATTATTTAAGGACCATGATATTGCCTTGATATAGCCATCCGTGCCTGTGCCTGCTGCTGCTAACAGCGGCTGGCCGTATTGGCTGTAGCCTGCTACTATAACAGTATAATTTGCTGCGGCTGCCCCCTCCATAGGCGGCAGAGTCCCGTTTGCAGGAAGCTCCGGAACTCCTTCGCCTAAGGCTTCGATTTTCACATTTAATACCAGTTCTGCCAATAAGATATTGATTATATTATTAAACAGGTTTGCGGCATTGGCCGAAATATCAAGCATATCCACGGGGATATCAGTGTCAGTTGTCTCAGCAGATATAATATTGCTCCATATAAAGCCGGTTAATTTCTGGGCATCAGAAGGAGAAAGCACCTCAACCGTATCAGCTGTAGCTTGAGCCGGTGCGGTTACTATATTATCAGCTTCTATTTGGGGATTCAGGACATCTAAAGCGGCGTCTAATTCATCAATCTGCATATCTCCTGTTTCTATGCTATAAGCTACTTTAAGGGCATCGGCAATCATATCATCGCCAAACACCCCTAATTCGTTTACGGTAGTCAAAAAAGTTATGGTATTACCTATATTACTAAAACCGCCGCCAATCTGGACAGCTCCGTATACCACACCGGCTGCTACCAGGCGCTCCTGGCTGCTGAACTCCTGCCCCTTTGACTCTGCCACCTCTACAACCGCTTCCGATAGAGTCTCGACATCCGCTTTTCCGCTGGCTACCAAAATATCGGTAAAAGCCACTAATTGCTGGGAAGTAATCTCCCCTGACTCTAAATTATTAAAACAGGCTGCTACAATATCTACTGTCTGTTGAAGGCTAATCTCATTGGTGTTTATGGCAGCCGTCATCTCTGGGGTAAAGGAGAATCCTGTCGCAGGAGTCGCCTCAACGGCCTTAGCCGTCAAGGCAGATATCGTATCCTTCAGGGATTTACCGGACTGCAAGGTGGCTGCTATGTCCTTAACACTGACCCCCAATTCCACGCAGTTGCTGATCACGGCTGTCAGCTGCTTGAATTCTTCGCTGTTGAGGTTGGTTTCACTTGCATACTTGAGGCTCGTCTCTACCAGGACCTTTAATTCGGTATCGGAGACATCTAATGCCGCAATGGACTTAACCCAACCTTCTACCGCTTCTATGCTGAGAGTATTTAGGTAAGGCATCAGGTTGGCGTTAACATTATCCACGAATTTCTGGTAAGTGGCAGGGTCTGCGGTATAAATTGAAACGCATATGGCCTCCCATTGCTGCTTGACATCCGCAGATACGTTAACGGTTATCTCAGGGACATCTATGTTTATATTAGGGGTTTCAAAGTTAATCCTGTAGCTTACGGGGATATATAATCCGCCGCCATTAACGTCTACCGGGGTCCAGGCGTAGGCGCTGGGAATAAGGAAAGACGTTAACCCCTCGATTATTTTATGGAAGATGTTCTTTGGCCCGCTGGCCTGCTGGGACATTGCTGAAGCGGATTGCTCGCTTAGCGGAGGCAGGTAAAAATTATAGTCTGCCCTGGCTGCCCAGGTGACCTCGGAAAAACCGAAGACCCCTGCGATTGTCAGGGCTATAATCTTCAACCATAATTTTTCCCGCCAGTTAATCATTAGAGTCTACTCTCCAAAAATAAAAAAACCGGCTCACCTTGCCTCTGGTAATCCGGCTGTCATTATTCTTTGAAACTATTCCCGAGTTTCTCAATTCCGTGGCTTTTAATCCGTGGCTTATCATAATTTAATCCGTGGCTTAAAAATTCAATTTAAGTACTTTACAAAAGTTTTTACAAACACCTCAAATAAAAATCTAGTTCGCTTGCAACTCACTAGATCTAAGACACCTTAAGTATACTTAATTAATATATAAATGTCAAGGAAATAAAGCCAACTTTTGATTCTGTTAACAGGGACGGTTCTTAAGGTGAAGCTAACCTGTCCCTATTATAACTTTTCCTCCCTGTAATTACGCATATATTCGCGCATATATTCTTTGCGCTGTTCCTTATGAGAATCCTCATATTCCTTCAGTTCTTTATTATGGGTGGTTTTCCAGAGTTTATTATAACGTTTACGCTTATCCTTCCAGGCAGATTCTTGGTCAAAATACTTAAAATACTCAGGATTTCTGGCGCGCCAGTCTCGTTCATTTTGTACTTGCCTCTTTTTCTGACATTCCGGCCTGGAGCAAACCTGCTGATCAGGCCGGTATTTGCTAGGTTTGAATTCTTGCTTACATATTTTACACTGCATAAAAGCATTATATAACATAGAAGAGGCGATTTGTCAATTGGTAATTTCAAATTAAAAACCGTATCAAACCGTATCAAATAAGATTAAAATTATTATTTGGTGGGAATTGAAGAATTGATTAGGGCGCCTGCAAGAGCGTAGGGCTCTCAAAAATCAATTGTCATAAGAACTCATCAAAAAGCACTACCAGAAGAAATGTCTAATAATCATATTTAAGGGTTCTTACTCCAATATCAAGCTCAAAAGTGAAATTAAATAACTGTATCAATCCGTATCAAAAAAACACTTGACAAATTCAATTTGTTCATTTATACTTATCAATGCTTTCTCTCTAAAGGTAGCGCAGCCTAAAAAGAGAACTCAAACGAGGGTTTGGATGACTAAATCAAGCTTGGCTTTAATCTTGGTGCTTCTGCTAATCTCGAACCATATTGTTCCTCTTACGGTTCATGCCCAAACCTTGCCCTTATCCACAGAATATCTGGGTTTCATTGAAAACAAAATTAATGACTCTTTCAAGTATCCCCAAGAAGCAAGATTAAAAGGCTGGGAGGGAATAGCCAAAGTTAGATTCACCATCTCTGCAGATGGCCGCATAAAAGATATTGACGTTGTTGAGTCGTCTGGTTACCCCCTCCTTGACGCAGCAGCAATCTTAGCGATAAAAGATGCCAGCCCATACCCATTCCCTGCCGATTTCTCCGGAGAAGAGCTCCAGATAACCGTGCCGGTAGACTATCGCCAGATAGAGCCATACCAGAAAAAGGTTAATGCCTATAGCTATACCCCCATAAGGGAGCTGGCGGAAAAGCTGGATAAAGCCGCTGCTGCCCAACAATCATTACCTGCTCTTGAAAAGATAAGGCCCAAGCAACCCGCTCCGTTAGAGTTTCCGCAAGAAAGTGCGCCTGAAGAGCCCTACATAGATGTTAAAAACGATGCGGCGGAAATGATGGCAAGAGAGTTTGTCAGCGAAGCCCAAAAATCAGGCCAAACGCCACTGCCTGCAGTCAAATCCGAAAGCCTGGATAACCTGCTCAGCATTGCTGTAAAGAATAACCAACCTACCAAGGTCGCTGGAGAAGAAATCGCCCTTGCCGAGCTTAAGGTAGCGGAGGCGCAACGGGAATTGTACCCCTCCCTGAAACTCTCCAATTATTACACCTACGGAGACGTTTACAGCGTAGACTATGAAGAAACCGAAACCAAGGTCCAGGTAGAACAGCCGATTGATTATAACCGGCAATTGAGGGATACCGTAACTCAGGCAGTGTCAAACCTTCAGATAACCAAAAAGAACTACGACCGCTTAAAGCTCGATGTCATAAACAAAACTGAGGTCGCCTATTATAATTTTGTATCCGCAAAGATGCACCTTGCTCAAAAAAGGCTCCTGGAGCAGGAAGCAAAAGATCTCCTGGTAAAGATCGAAAAGCTATCCCAGGCAGGCATGATAATACCGCTAGAGGCAAATAGCGCCAGGTCCTGGTTCAACCAGCTAAAACTCCAAACCCAAAGCATTGACCAGGAAGTCCTTATGGCGGAGTTGACCCTCAAGCAGGTGTTAAACGTAAAGGAACTCCCGGCTATTGAATCTGGGGCGCTGCAGGCACAAAAACTGAACCTGGATCTAGATAACTGCCTGAATACGGCTTTGTCTTACAGGCCGGAGATATACCTCAGCCAACTGCTGGTTAAATTCAACCAGTACGGAAAGAAAATCGAGAAGGACAAGGACGGCTTCAATATGAACCTTATCGGCTCTTATGGTTTCTATTCAGGCCATTACCTGACAGAGCCGTGGAAAAACGCCAGCAACTGGTATGCGGGGTTTAAGGTTACCAAGCCTTTCGGCCCGAGCACCCTGAATGCCTCATATACCAGCGAACGCACTGAGCCGCGTTTCGGGCAAACCTCTCCTACCGGATCTTCTACTGCAAGCGGGGAATTCGCCTTTTTTGACGATATAAAACGGCTTTCTGACCAGAAGAAATCCGACATTGACTTGCGCCGCTCTTTAAGCGATTTTGACGAGACCTTCAAAACCATCAATTTTGAGGTCCAGGATGCCTTTCTTAAGTACGAAAAGGCCTTTATGCAGCTTAATACTGCCGAAGAAGAGATGCGCTTCCGTAGAAATGAAGTAGACCTTATTAAAACCCGCGCCCTGGTAGGAGAAGGTAACCTTTCAGGCACTATGGAATCTATATATCATTTATCAGAGGCCCATACCCGTTATATTCAATCTTTAGCTAATTATTACCTCTCTCTAGCTACCCTCAAAAAAGCCTGCGGATACGGTTTAAACGTCTAATTTAAATAAATTTTTAACTTATTTTAATTAATTTAATTATGATACGGTATGATATTGTTTTATTTTTCAATAAATTACTTAAATTAACAATAAAGCGGCCTTCTGCATTGTCTGTGACATCCTATCTTTTATAAGACACTTTCCAGATTGAGTAGGAAAACGTCTCTGCCTTAGGAAGAAGACAGTTTTCGCTTTAGGGAGGAAAACTTCTCTTTGATAATGTTAATGGAATCAAAAGTTAGATTTTTACCTTGAAACTTCTATAGTTATAAGGTATATTTTAAGTGTAGTTCGAGATTTTTTTTGCTCTTTTATTAAGAACTTTTTTAAAGTGTTGATTAATCCTCTCGATAAAGCCAAACCCGTCGTAAGGCGGGGACGGAAAGCCACGGATCGATTGGGGTTGGAAG
>Ga0265297_10001831_pt1 | contig 46761 bp, 50 predicted proteins | sample Munlanlwell13791_FD_192502 | JGI IMG/M metagenome (GOLD analysis project Ga0265297, IMG submission 192502) | Leachate microbial communities from a municipal landfill in Southern Ontario, Canada - Leachate well 137-91 | ecosystem: Engineered > Solid waste > Landfill > Unclassified | place...
CAGGCGGGCAGGCTGCCGCGGCTTGGACTTTTTCTTCAAAAGGGCTCGTATGGGTTTATCCCGCCATCTGTTTAGCTCGGGGCGGGATCCCGCCTCAAGTCTAACTCCGGGCGGGACAATCTATCACGGGTATATTCTATGCGCGTATCTATGTATCCCGAACTGTAGTTCTCAACATTCGGGCACCCCATCCAATCCGCCTTTCATAAGTCCCATCGGATTGGGTTTACAATCTGTAGTTGTAGGGGAGGTTTAAACCTCCCCTACGACATAAGCGCGTATCTATATGCCCGAACCATTCTTGCTGTATTCGGGACACCCCATCCCTGCCCGCCAGACTTAGCTTGCTGCGATCAGGCGGGCATACTTCGCCCTTATCATAAAAAGTCTCAAGCCGCGTCACCCGAAAAATTTCCAGATAGAATAAGGCTGAATAACCTAAGCCGACGTTATGATGAGCACATTGTCCCGCCGGGAGTAAGATTAGGGGCGGGATCCCGCCCCGCGTATGTTTCCGGGCGGGAAAAATATTCCTGCTCGTCAGCTAAGGTAAAATATTTTGTGCCACGAGACAGCTACCGGCAGGTTGCTCTTGAGGCGTAAGATTTTGCCAAGGTAATAACTACTACCTAAGGTAATAGGCGCCATAGTTGCCATAAGGGCTGTAATAACATATTAGATACATCTTTACATAAACACTCTTGAAGGCAAAATTAGCCGAAAGAGCGCCTGCCGGTAAAGCTGCTAAAGATAAACAGTCACAAAATATTTTATCGGTAATTTCCTATTGTATTATAGGACTACATTTGTTAATATAATAAAACTTTACAAAGGAGGGGCAGTGAAAGCATTGATAACATACTATTCGTTCAGCGGCAATACGGATAAAGTGGTAAAGATATTCGCCGACGTCATGAAACAAAAGGGCGAAGTCGATGTGCAGAGGCTGAAGCCGGTAAATGAGATAGACGATTTTGGCGGGCAGTGCCGGGCCGCTTTTACCAAAAAGAGGGCGGAGCTGAAAGACGGCGTCAAGTATGACGCGAGCCATTACGATCTCGTATTATTAGGGTCCCCGGTCTGGGCGTTCGCCCCGACGCCGGCGTTAAACACCTATCTCGATAAGATATCCGGCCTGAACGGCAAGAAGGCGATACTGCTTCTCACTTCAGGAAGCGGCCTTGGCGTTAAAAGATGTTTCAACAGCATAAAGACCGTCCTCCAAAATAAAGGCGTGACGGACATAAGCGAGATAAACATACCGGATAGAAAATTAGGGGACGAAGCCTTTATAGTGTCGGCGATAAAGAAGGTAGTAGGATAGTATGCGTGTTGCGATGTACTATGCTAATAACGACGTCCGCCTCGAAGAGAGGCCGCGGCCCACGCCCGGGGCGGGTGAGATACTGGTGCGCATCGAGGCGAGCGGGATATGCGGTACCGATTGCCTGGAGTGGTACCGTATACATAGGGTCCCTCTAGTCCTCGGGCATGAGATAGCGGGCGTCATAGTCGAAACCGGGAAAGGCGTTAAGCGGTACAAAGTCGGCGACAGGGTCTCAGTGTCGCACCATGTGCCGTGCGGCAAATGCCGGTTCTGCCGCGCCGGACATGAGACGGTCTGCGATATGCTGCGTAAGACGAATTTTGACCCGGGCGGGTTCTCCGAATTCGTCCGAGTACCTAAGATAAATGTTGAAAAAGGCGTATATATTATTCCGAAAAACGTCTCTTTTGAGGAAGCGACATTTATAGAACCGCTTGCCTGTGTGATCAGAGGGCATAGGCTTGCGGGGATGAAAAAAGGGAAGAGCGTTCTCGTGATCGGCAGCGGCATATCGGGCTTATTGCATATAAAACTTGCCAGGTCGGCCGGGGCCGGCCGTATTTTCGCTACAGATATTTCGGATTTCAGATTGAAAGCCGCTAAGAAGGCAGGCGCTCATCTCGCGATAAACGCCGCCGAATATACGCCGGAGCGGTTGAAAGATATGAACGGCGGTTTGCTGGCGGACCTCGTCGTCATCTGCGCCGGGGCCGCTTCCGCGATAGAGCAGGGACTTAAGTCGGTTGAGCGAGGGGGCACGATCCTGATATTTGCGGCAACGGGCAAAGGAGTGACTATACCGCTATCCGTGAATGACCTTTTCTGGCGCAACGAAGTCACTGTCACGAGCTCTTACGCCGGAAGCCCGGACGACCACCGGGAGGCATTGAAAAAAATTGCCTCGAAAAAGGTCAAGGTATGTGATATGATAACGCATCGGTTCGGCCTTGAGGACGCTGTCAAAGGGTTCAGGCTGGTTGCGGAAGCGAAAGAATCGATCAAGGTTATAATAGAACCGCAGAAATAGGGTAAAGCAAACTTAAGGAAGCTATGGCTACACCGCTCGAAAAATGGGTTGAGGAACAGGAACGGCTGACGAAGCCGAAACGTGTCTATTGGTGCGACGGTTCGGAAGAGGAAGCGCGCCGGATCATAGAGATAGGGATGAAGGAAGAGAAGATCACCGGCAACCCCATATTCTATGAGCTCAATAAGAAGACCTTCCCGAACAGTTATCTCCACAGGAGCCATCCTACGGATGTTGCCAGGACAGAGCATCTGACGTACGTATGCCACCCCGACAAGCAGACCGCGGGGCCGAACAACAACTGGATGGACCCCAAGGAAGCCAAGGCGGCTATGCGCAAGCTCTCCGACGGCTGCATGCGCGGCAGAACGATGTATGTGCTCCCTTATATGATGGGCCACCCGCAATCGCCGTATGCCAAGGCCTGCATACAGCTTACCGACGTATCGTACGTCGCTATAAGCATGAGGATCATGACGCGCATGACGGAATCGGCGATCGATAAGATAGGGAAGAGCGAGAACTTCGTTAAGGGCCTGCATTCGATAGGCGATTTCGAGCCTCATAAACGTTTTGTGATGCATTTTCCGGACGAACATTTCGTATGGAGCGTAGGCTCCGGCTATGGCGGCAACGCTCTTTTAGGCAAGAAATGTTTTTCTCTGAGGATAGCCTCATGGCTCGGCCTTAAAGAGGGCTGGCTCGCCGAGCACATGGTCATAATGGGCGTCCAGGATCCGCAGGGAAATATCACATACATGGCCGCGGCTCTCCCGAGCGCCTGCGGCAAGACCAACCTCGCGATGCTCGAATCGGTCCTGCCGGGATATAAAGTATGGATCCTGGGCGATGATATCGCCTGGCTTAATGTCGGTCCGGACGGACGGCTATGGGCCATAAACCCTGAGGCGGGATTTTTCGGAGTGGCGCCGGGGACGTCCATGAAGACGAACCCCAACATGATGAAGACCCTCAAGAAAGGGACTTTCTATCCGACGATATATACGAATACGGCGCTCAACACCGATACGAATGAGCCGTGGTGGGAGGGATTGAACGGGGAGGCGCCGGTGCACATGGTCGATTGGCAGGGAAGGCCGTGGGATACCACGATGAACACGAAAGCCGCCCATCCCAATTCCAGGTTCACCGTTTCGATAACTCACGCTCCGACACTCTCTCCGGAATTCGACAATCCGAAAGGCGTGCCTATATCCGCCGTAATATTCGGAGGTAAGAGGACGTCACTGCAGCCGCTTATAGTTGAAGGGCTCAACTGGCAGAACAACGTATTCTTAGGCACGAGAATGGGGTCTGAGACGACCGCGGCGGCTATTCACAAAGAAGGCGTTGTCAGGCGCGATCCTATGGCTATGCTTCCGTTCTGCGGGTATAACATGGCCGATTATTTTGCCCATTGGCTCGGCATAGGTAAGAAACTGGCCAAGCCTCCAAAAGTATTTTCAGTGAACTGGTTCAGGGTGGACGATAACGGCAAATATATATGGCCCGGTTTCGGGGACAATATCAGGGTATTGAAATGGGTCGTAGAAAGGGTCAATAACAGCATTGACGCGAGATCCACGCCCATAGGCCTCGTCCCGCACATCAAGGACCTTGATCTGCAGGGCCTTAATATTCCGCAGGAAAATATGGAGAAATTATTTGCCGTAGACGCCGGAGACTGGAAGAGCGAAGTCTCCGACATTGAGGCGTTCTATAAAAAATTCGGTACGCGTATGCCGAAAGAGATCTTGGACGAGTTGAATATGATGAAGAAGAAACTAGGCTGATCAAGGAGGGTATCATGGACTGGGGAATGAAGAACAGGCTAGCGCGATTGATAAAACCATCCGACGGAAGAGCCGTCTGGCTTGCGATCGACCACGGATATTTTCTGGGGCCCGTATCGAAATTGGAAGATCCGGCAAAGACCATTAAACCTTTAATGCCTTTTACCGACGCTCTAATGCTGACGAGAGGCGTTCTGCGCAGCTGTATTGACGCCGCTGTCGATATCCCGATGATACTCAGGGTCTCGGGCGGGAACAGTATTGCCGGTCCGGCTTTATCGAATGAGGGTATCCATACGTCGATGGAAGAGGCGATAAGGTTGAATGCCTCGGCGGTAGCCTTCTCGATATATGTAGGGACGGAACACGAGCACCAGACCCTGCTTTCCCTCGGCGAGCTGGTGAACCAGGGACAGCGCTACGGCATGCCTGTCCTGGCAGTAACGGCTGTAGGAAAAGAGCTCGAAAAGAGGGACGCCAGGTACTTAAGCCTGTGCTGCCGCATTGCCGCGGAGCTCGGCGCCCAGGCAGTGAAGACATATTATTGCGACGATTTTGAACGCATCGTAAGGTCCTGCCCGGTGCCCGTCGTGATCGCCGGCGGTCCCAAACTCAATACGGAAATGGACGTGTTGAAGCTCGCGCATGACGCGATAAAGCAGGGAGCCAAGGGCGTGGATATGGGCCGCAACATCTGGCAGTCGAAAAACGCGGTAGGTATGATAAAAGCTTTACGCGGCATAGTTCACGAAAACATGTCGGTGAAAGAAGCTGCAGGATTGATGAAAGGCAAAAAATAAAAGAAGATATTTGATTTGCATTTTATTAAGATATAACATATAATTTTATAGTAGCGGAAAGGTCAGGATGTAGTCCCTCGTCACTTGAGTGAGGTTAGGGCTCCTCGGGACGATTTGACAGGGTCAGGCTACATCAAATCGGGGGGCTGGGGTATGAGAAAAGAACTGATGTTCAGAAGGGTTGGTGTAGTTGCCGTATTTGTTTTGAGTGTTGTGTTTATTTCCGGTTGCGGAAGTGTGCCAAAAAAGTTTAAAGAAGAGGTTTACGGCATTAAGTCGAGAGTAGAGACCCTCGAGACGAAGGTCGAAGGCGTCGAGGCCAAACAATCGGAGGTCGAGCGCGTAACGAGCGAACAGGCCCAGAAGATAGATGAATTGAAGGTGGTCAGACAGGCGCCCCTCAGCACGAATATATCCGTGAAGGCGCGGCCCGGGAAGTCCAAGGCGCATATAAAAGACATCCAGACCTGCTTAAAGAACGCGGGATTTTACGACGGCAAGATAGACGGCATAAAAGGCAAGGGCACCAGGAGGGCTATAAAGGAATTCCAGAAAGCGAACGGCCTCATTGCCGACGGGGTGGTAGGATCCAGGACATGGGAGATCTTGAGTAAATATGAGACCGGATCGGCTCGAGCGTCAATGGGTTCGGAAGAGGGGGCTACCAAATAGTTCATAGTTTATAGTTCGTAGTTGATAGAAGGGGCGGCTCTCGTAAGTAAGAGGCAGCCCCTTTTTGGTAAAGCGTAGAAATACGGAAAGGTAAGTTACAACAGTCTTTTTAGATGTAGTCCCTCGTCGCCTGAGTGAGATAACAGCTCCTCGGGACGATTTACCAGAGTGAGACTACAGTAAATCGGAGGTAATCATGAACGAAATACTCGAGATACTTGAAAAGAACGCCAGGGCTACGGTCGAAGATATCGCAAGGATGCTTAATATGACGCCCAAGGCGGTGTCGAATATGATTAAGAAGCTGGAGAAGGACGGGGTCATACTTAAGTATAAGACCGTAATCAATAAGGAGCTGGAAAGGGATGAGAATTCGGATGTCCGCGCCCTTATAGAAGTGAAGTTGACCCCGCAGAAGAATGTGGGGTTCGACCATCTGGCCGAGCGCATATACCAGTTCCCGGAAGTGACGAGCTGTTATCTGATGTCGGGGACCTATGACCTTCTCGTCGTGGTCGAAGGGAAGAATATCCACACCGTGTCGAATTTCGTCGCGGAAAAATTGTCCGCCATGGAGAATGTGCGCGGGACTATTACGCATTTTATATTGAAGAAATATAAGGAAGACGGTGATATATTGAAACAGCCGGAGAGGTCGAAACGCCCGGCGATAACTTTGTAAAGGAAGTTGTAAGCTATAAGTTGTAAGTTATAAGTTTAAAACTTACAGCTTAAAACTTACGACTTATAACTTTCATGAAAATTTCCAAGCTCGTCGAACAGATGCCGCCGTCGGGCATACGCGCGTTCTTCGACCTTGTCATAGGAATGAAAGACGTGATATCCCTCGGAGTTGGAGAGCCGGATTTTGTAACTCCATGGAATATAATAGAAAGGGCGATCTACTCTCTTGAGGAAGGGTACACATCCTATACTTCCAATAAAGGGTTGGCGGAACTGCGCCAGGAACTCGCGAGGCATCTGAAGCACAGGTACGCTCTCGACTACGATCCCGAAGAAGAGATCCTTATAACCGTCGGCGTAAGCGAGGGGTTCGATCTCACGTTAAGGGCGCTCTTAAATAAAGGCGATAAAGTCCTGGTGCCCGAACCGTCCTATGTTTCTTACGGGCCGCTGACAGGCCTGGCTCTCGGCGAACCTGTCTATATAAAGACAAAGCCGGAGAACGGTTTTAAGATCACGCCTAAAGATATAGACGGGCACTGCGATAAAAAAACGAAGGCCATCGTCCTTAACTATCCCAATAATCCGACGGGAACCTCTTATTCGAGGGCCGAGATAAGCAAGATCGCCCGGACCGTTTCAAAGCACGGCCTCATCATGATAAGCGACGAAATATACTGCGAGCTCACTTACGATTTTAAACATATCCCGTTCCCCGCGCTTCCGCGCATGAAGGAGAGGACCGTATATCTTAACGGGTTCTCCAAGGCGTACGCCATGACAGGCTGGAGGATCGGTTATGCGTGCGGCCCCCGCGAGATCATCGCGGCAATGACCAAGGTCCATCAGTATACGATGATGTGCGTGCCAATAATGTCGCAGATGGCCGCGCTGGAGGCGCTCAAACACGGAGAGAAGGCCGTCCAGGAGATGAAGCGGGAGTACAGGAGGAGGAGGGAGTACGTTATCTCGCGTTTGAATGAGATAGGGCTGCCCTGCCACAGGCCGGAAGGGGCGTTCTACGCTTTCCCGTCGATAAAAAAGACGGGCCTTTCATCCATGGAATTCGCTAACCGGCTCCTGAAGAGGGAGAAGGTCGCTGTAGTCCCGGGTACGGCGTTCGGGCCTTCGGGAGAAGGTTATATCAGGATATCATATGCTTCCAGCCTCGATAAACTGAAAGAGGCGTTGAGCAGGATAGAAACTTTTTTGACGGCTATAGCCGTTCATTCCAAATAAAATTGAGGGCCTGATAATGAAAAAGTCGGTATTATTGGTTGCCATGACAGGCGTTATCCTTATGCTGTTATCGCCCGAACCCGCGTTTGCAAAAGGCCAGAACATAATAAAGATATATGAAGACACGGAGATATCCGAAGGCATGGACGTTGACGATGTAGTGTCTGTCGGCGGGAATATTACGGTCTCGGGACGGGTAGGGAATAGCGTTGTGGCGGTAGGCGGGTCTGTCGTGTTAAAACCCGGCGCATATGTGGGCGGGCAGGTCGTAGCTGTCGGCGGGGAGGTAGTCAAGGATGCGTCGGCTGCCGTCGCGGGCAGGATAACTCAGGTCTACATGCCCAACTTCATACCGTCGGCGGCGACCTTCCTGAAAGGCGGATGGATAACGTTGTGGGCGACCATAAGCCTGTTGACTCTGCTGGGTTTTCTTGGTCTTGCCATCTTGCTTACGGCGCTCATCCCCGAACATATGGGGACTGCCGTCAATGCGCTGGAGCGATCCTTCGTAAAAATGCTGCTATGGGGCGTGCTCTGGACTATATTGATCGTCCCGGTAGCGGTCCTTCTTGCCATAAGTATAGTCGGGGTAATACTGATACCTCTCGAGATACTGCTGGCGGCGCTTGCCCTGATAATAGGATATATCGCCGCGGCGATATACATAGGCAAGAATATATTGCTATCTTTCAAAAAAATACCGCCGCCTTTTGTCGATGTGGTCTTAGGTATACTGATCCTGTTCCTGGTAGGTTTCATCCCCGTTGTCGGAGCTGTTATCAAGGTAGTGTTCCTGATAGCGGGTTTCGGAGCGGTGCTGACGACCAGGTTCGGCACGGTAAAATGAAGATGCAGTCATATATAACTTGACAAAGGTTCAATAGGCGGTATAATTGCTTTTATAAAAAATTTCCGAAAGGAGGAGGGAATGAACAGGAGATTGTTGATGATATTATTGGCGGCGATAGTCGTTGTGCCGTTAATATTTATCGGGTGTAAGGCAAAGGTGGATAAGACTGCCGAAGAGCTCGCCTCGTCGGAGGCTATCGCGACGATGGAAGAAACAATAGATATCGAAGAACCGGCTCAGACGATCGCGACGGAAACGATCCCGCCTACGGCGACGCCGCCGATGGCGCAGGCGACGGCCCCCGCCCCGCAGATAAAGCTCGAAAGGAATAAGGATATACAGAGAGCGTTGAAAGCGGCCGGATATTACACAGGCGCGATCGACGGTAAGATAGGCCCCAGGACAAAAAAGGCCATAGAGAGTTTTCAGAAGGCGCAGGGCCTGAAGGTCGACGGCAGGGTTGGGCCGAAGACCTGGGCAGAGTTGGAAAGATACCTGGTTTCCCAGGAAGTCCAGAACTAGTTTATTTTAGAGAGGAGGCGTAAGTAGATGAGGTATATCCGGTTCTTAGTCCTGTTCATTATGTGCGTATCCCTTATAAGCCTTGCGGGATGCGGTGTGTCGAAAGATAAATACGAGGCCCTGCTGAACGAGAAGGTGGGATTAGAGGAAAAAGTCAGTGTTCTCACGGCGTCAAAAGAGGCCCTGAAGAGGGAATTCGACGATCTCTTAAAAGAGAAGATGGATCTGTCGACCAGGCTGGAGATCATGAACAATGAGAAGGCCGCGCTTAAAGGCGAATACGATAAGATACTCGATGAAAAAGTGACCCTCAAGGCGTCTTACGACAAGCTTTTGGCCGATAATAAAGAACTGCAGGACAGGATCGCAACTAGATAATGCTGTGCGGCCAGAAGGCGGAATAATTTGCTGAACGGTAAAAAGATAGTAGTCATAATGCCCGCGTATAACGCGGAAAAGACTCTGCGCCGGACTTACGAAGAGATACCCAAAGATATAGTAGACGATATAGTCCTTACCGACGATGTTTCGAAAGACAGGACTGTCGATGTCGCGAAATCTTTGGGTATCAAGGTATTTGTCCATAATGAGAATAGGGGTTACGGCGGGAACCAGAAGACCTGCTACAGGGAAGCGTTAAGGCTCGGCGCCGATGTAGTAGTGATGCTCCATCCTGATTATCAATATCCTCCCAAACTGATAACGCCTATGGCGGGCCTCATAACATCCGGCATGTTCGATGTGGTCCTGGGCTCCAGGATCCTCGGTAACAAGGCCCTTAAGGGCGGGATGCCTTTCTATAAGTATGTGGCCAACAGGCTCCTGACATTAACGGAAAATATTGTCATAAAAGAGAAGCTGTCTGAGTACCATACCGGTTACAGGGCATTCTCGCGCGATGTCCTTCTATCGCTTCCGATACTGGAGGATTCAGACGATTTCGTTTTCGATAACCAGATGCTCCTGCAGGCCTTTTATTTCGGGTATAGGGTAGCGGAGATAACCTGCCCTTCAAGCTATACGAAGGATTCTTCGTCCATCAATTTTCCCAGAAGCGTCACATACGGGTTCGGCGTGCTTAACACAGCGTTCAAATACGCGCTCAATAAACTATCGTTCAGGAAAGATCCCCTGTTCAGCAGGGACGGTAAGAGATTAGCCGTTTAAGTTATTCTTGACTTTTGTTTTATGTGTATGGTAATTTGTATACGATAAAGATAGGGGGGTGTTTTATGAAAGTTAAAAATTTAGCAGGCATAATTGTCGCGGTGGCGGCGACTTTAATATTGGCGGTCCCGGTATTTTCGCAGGACGCAAGCCCGGAGCAGCCCGATGTCATGCCCGCCGCGGCTATCGCAGGCGAAGGGGCCGGCCAGCCTAATGATATATCCATATACGGCGAAGTCATGGCCACTGATCCCGCGACGAATTCCGTATCCGTCCAATATTATGACTACGATATGGACGAGGAAAAGACAATAAGCGTCGAGCTCGATAAGGACACGAAGATCGAGAACGCGTCCGATCTGTCGGGAATAAAGCAGGGCAACTGGGCTGACATCATATATGCGGTCAAGGACGGAAAGAATGTCGCGGTATCCGTTGTGATAGAGAAGGAAGAAGAAGCGCCGCTCGAAGCGTCGACAGAGAACGAAGAAGACTATTAATTCTATTATAATCCCAATTTCTTATTATCTATCCGCTAAGAGACATAAAGATGTGTTGTGAAAACTGCCCCCGCTACACGAGCTGTGAAGAGGAGGGCCATTTAAACGATTTATGCTGTGTCAGTTGTTCTGACTACCAGTTCTGCCACGGCAAGAGAGGCGCCGCCGATAAGGATACGGAAGAGTCGGACGGCGAATTTGACGATCTCTGAAAAAGGGGGGCGTTATTATGGCACAAACACCTTCAAGAACACGCGAAAACAGGCAATTCAGGTTCCCTCAAGGTTACGGCGACAATAAGATAGTCCTTCTGGCGCGCGATCCATGGTGGGTATTCACATATTGGGAGATCAGGAAGGCAAACGAGGAAGAGGCCGTAAGGAAGATAGAGGCCTCCGGAGATAGTATCGCTAAGTCCGTTCTCCGGGTGTATGATGTTACCGACGTAAGCTTTAACGGCAAGAACGCCCGCTCATATTTCGATATAGAGCTCAGAGGGCTGGCGACCAACTGGTATATCAATGTAGGCTCTCCGGACAGGGCATGGATCGTCGACATAGGTATCGTTACGAAAAAAGGCAGTTTCTACCCCCTGGCCCGTTCCAATATGGTCAAGACCCCCCGTTTTGGCATGTCGGACCAGCTCGACGCGGAGTGGATGGTCCCTGAGGACGAATATTGGAAGATGTTCGGGTTATCGGGAGGTTTCGGCGTAGGAAAAGGTTCGCTGGAAGTAAGGGAGATGATCAAGAAGCGCCTGGAGGAGCAGATATCTTCCGGAGGCATATCGAGCGCCGCGTCATTTTACAGGAAACCCGGCGAGAGAAAATTCTGGCTTGTCGTTAACTGCGAGCTGATAGTCTACGGCGCGACGGAGCCGGACGCGAAACTGACCGTGCAGGGGAAAAAGATAGATCTAAGGAAAGACGGCACATTCACCCTGAGGTTTGCTCTGCCCGACGGGAAACAGGTCATCCCCGTTGAGGCGACCTCAAAGGACGGCATAGACAGCCGCCGCATAACGCCGATCGTATCCAGAAAGACAGAGTAAACCTTATGCTGAAAGGTTATCTCGCGATAGTCCTTCATGCGCACCTTCCATATGTACGCCATCCGGAGTTTGACGACTTTCTTGAAGAAGACTGGCTATTTGAAGCCATAACAGAGACATATATTCCCATCATAAAAGTATTGGCCGGTCTGGAAAGAGATAAGGTCGAGTATAAGCTGACCATATCGCTCTCGCCGACGCTCATGTCCATGCTCATGGACCCGCATCTGCAATACAAATACCTCAAACATCTCGATAAACTCATTGAGCTTTCCGCCAAGGAGATCGACAGGACTAAGTGGGAGGAGGCCTTCAATAAACTTGCCCATATGTACCATACTTTGTTCTGGGAGGCAAGGCACATATTTGTCGATGAGTACAAGATGAACCTCGTCAATGCGTTCAAGCACTTTCAGGAGACGGGCCATCTGGAGGTAATAACGTGCTGCGCGACGCACGGCTACCTGCCATTGATGGAAGTGGAGAGAAAGGCTTCCGTGAGAGCGCAGGTAAGGGTCGGAGCCGACCTGTACCAGAAAGTATTCGGAAAGAGACCCGCCGGTATCTGGCTTCCCGAATGCGGATTCAATCCCGGCGATGACGAAGTGATTAAAAAAGAAGGAATAAGATATTTTCTCGTAGATACCCACGGCATACTGTTCGGCACGCCCCGCCCGAGGTTCGGCGTTTTCAGCGCGTATCTTACTAAAAACGGCGTAGGCGTTTATGGCAGGGATACGGAGTCCTCCAAAGCCGTATGGAGCGCCGTTGAGGGATATCCGGGCGATCATAATTACAGGGAGTTCTATCGCGATATCGGTTTTGATCTTGATTACGACTATATCCGCCCTTACATAAATGCCGACGGTGTGAGGATAAATACCGGAATAAAATATTATAAGATAACCGGAGCCGGCGGCCACAAGGAACCGTATGTGCCGGAGACTGCGCGCGCCAGGGCGGCGGACCAGGCCGGTAATTTTATGTTCAACAGGGAAAAGCAGGCCGAGCACCTGCTTGGACAGATGGGCGACAGGCTGCCCGTCATAGTCGCGCCGTACGACGCCGAGCTCTTCGGCCATTGGTGGTTCGAGGGGCCGCAGTGGATCGATTTTCTCATGAGGAAGATAAGATACGACCAGAAGACCATAGCGCTTACAACTCCGGGTGAGTACCTGAAGATTTATAAAAAATACCAGGTTCTCACACCCGCGGCTTCAAGCTGGGGATGGAAGGGATACAGTGAGGTGTGGCTAGAGGGATCGAACGACTGGGTGTACAGGCACCTCCATAAGATGGTCGAGCGCATGGTCGAAGCCGCGAATAATAACAGGAACGCTAAGGGTCTTCTTTGCAGGACGCTGAACCAGATGGCGCGCGAGCTCCTGCTTGCGCAGTCGAGCGATTGGGCGTTCATAATGAAGACCGGTTCCCACGTTCCTTACGCAGTCGAGAGGTTCAGGGAACACGCGGAGCACTTCACCGAGCTTTACGAGCAGGTGAAACAGGGCTCTCTCGACGAAGAATATGTAAAGTGGCTGGAAGATAAGTACAGTATTTTCCACGATATAGATTACTCGGTGTATAGCACACAGTAAAAATATGGATACAAAAAAGAGATTAAGCGTTTCTTTTCTGTGGCACATGCACCAGCCTTACTACAAGGATCCTCTTTCGGACAAGTACCTCATGCCATGGACGAGGCTCCACGGCATAAAAGATTATTACCCGATGGCAGCCCTGATAGAGGAGTTCGATGAGATAAAGGCAGTCTTCAATCTAGTCCCGTCGATGATCGAACAGATAAACGATTACGTCCACAACGACGCGACCGACACCTTCCTCGACCTCACCCTGAAGAAAGCTCTCCACCTGACGTTCCAGGACAAGGCGGAGCTTTTAAATAATTTTTTCAAGGTCAATTTTAAGCGCTTCATAGAGCCGAATGACCGGTACGCCGAACTTTTACTGAAGAAAGGCATCAAACCTCTCGCCGGCATAAGCCTGAAGAACGCCGTCAAGATCTTTTCCGCCCAGGATTTTCTCGATCTGCAGGTATTGTATAACCTCGCCTGGTTCCACTCGATAACCATAGAAGAGGACATAAACCTTAAAGACCTTGTCGACAAGAAGAGGGGATATACGGAGGCAGATAAGGAATATATCGTGGCCAAGCAGAGAGAGGTGCTTGCCCAGATCGTCCCGTTATATAAAAGGCTGCAGGATAGCGGCAGGATAGAGATAACTACGACGCCTTTTTATCATCCGATATTACCGCTTCTCTGCGATACTTCGATAGCCAGGATATCGATGCCCGGCATGCCCTTGCCCAAAAGGAAATTCGCGCATCCTGAAGACGCGGAATGGCATATAGAAGAAGCCATAAAGTACCATACAGAGCAATTCGGCGCGCCTCCCCGCGGCATGTGGCCGTCCGAAGGCAGCGTCTCCGAGGAAGCGCTGGATATCATGATATCGAAAGGAATAGATTGGGTCGCGACGGATGAAGATATCCTGTTCAATACGCTGTCCATGTATGACAAGCAATACCGCGGCATTGAGCTCTTTGACAGGAGGATCATATACCGGCCTTATAATTTTAAAAGGGATTCGAGGCGCATAGCGATGGTCTTCAGGGATAAGAACCTGTCGGACATGATAAGCTTCAGTTATAATTCCTGGAACCCGTCCGACGCCGCATGGGACCTGATAGGCCACATAAAACGGACTTCGGATAACCTCAGGCGCGATACGGACAGGGGGTTATTGGCCATAGTCATGGATGGTGAGAACGCATGGGAATATTTCGAGGATAACGGCAGGCGGTTCTTCGAGACCCTTTACGCCAACCTTGATAAACAGCATGAAGCGGGCTCCGCCACAGTAAGCGAGTTCCTTGAACTTGAGCCCGCAAGACGGAATTTGACCAACATATTCCCCGGCTCGTGGATAAACCATGACTTCGAGATATGGATAGGGCAGGAACAGGACAATGTCTCGTGGGATTACCTCGACAGGGTAAGGCGCGACCTCGTGAAATTCACGAAAGAGTTCCATAAGGCGTCGAGCGGCGACGGCGCCAAGATAAGGGACGCCTGGCGGGAGTTCTATATTGCGGAGGGGAGCGATTGGAACTGGTGGTATGGCGGTAAGGCCCATACCGGCGGCGACAATCCTTTCGACAGGCTCTACAGGACGCATCTCAAGAATATATATAAGCTTCTGGACAAACCGGTGCCGGATTTCCTTAAAGTCTCGATAAGTTAAGGTACATTTTTTACTTGCAAATTTTTGATTACGAGGTATACTGTAAAGTACAAAATTGGATGTAGAAAGGAGGAGGGAATTATGGCAAGGACGACATTTAGGACAGGGAGGTCTTCTAACCCTACGATGACCAGTGAAGACGTGCGTAAGCTCATCGAAAAGAAGGCATTCGAGCTTTACGAAAAGAGGGGCAAAAAGCCCGGGCATTCGCACGAGGACTGGCTTGAGGCCGAGAGGATCATAAAGGGCAAGTTATCCAAGTAAGTCGCTGGATATTTAAATTACCTTAAATTTTTTCTAAAAGGCAGGAGTTGGATCATGTATATCCGACCCCTGCCTTTTTATTTCCGTGAGCTTGCCTTAGCTTATAATTATATGATATAATCCACTATAACAAGTAGATACGAAAGGTAGCAAATGAAAGAATTCCTGCTGGCATTTATTCCAATATTTGTTGCCATGGACGCAATAGGCGTATTGCCTATGTTCATAGGTTTTACCGAGAACCTGAAGAAAGCGGAAAAGCGCAGGATACTGCTCCAGTCCATAATAACGGCGTTTGCTATAGGGATAGTCTTCCTGTTTTTAGGCCAATGGATATTTAAGATCCTTGGCGTAATGGTATCGGATTTTAAGATCGCGGGAGGGCTGGTTCTGCTGGCGATCTCCCTCAGGGATATTCTGCAGAATGAAAAAGCTCAGAAGCTTTCAATTGAAACAGTAGGCGCTGTGCCGATAGGCACGCCTCTCATTACCGGACCTGCCGTATTGACCACCATCATAATCCTGCTCGATACCCATGGTATGTACTACACCGTATTGTCGTTCGTCATCAATCTGCTGATCGTGTGGATCTCTTTTTCCTACGCGGCGGTTATATCGAACTTCCTGGGAAAGGCAGGCTCAAAGGCCTTTTCCAAGATCGCCAGCCTTCTTCTCGCAGCCATAGCGGTCATGATGATAAGAAAGGGAGTGGTGGACAGCATAGCGTTTTTCCTGGGCCAAAAGGGAGCTTAGACCATGAACAGCCTGACTCTTACTTCCGCATTTGTGATAGGACTTCTGCATGTGCTCGAACCGTGCGAAGATAAGGCGATAGCGAGCCTTTATGCGACCATTATCGGCAAGAACACAAAAAAGATACTCTTTCTCGTGTTCCTGTACGGTGTAGGCATGATGATAGCCGACACGTTCCTGGGCGTCGTATTCGGTTATCTGGGCGCCCAGTATCTGGCAAAATTTTCGAAACAGCTGGAGATAATCGCGTCGTCTTTTACCGTGGCATTCGGTCTTCTGGTATTCAGCCATACACATAAGCTTGAGTCCCACTGTTACGCTAAAGAATTCGGAGGATTAAAAGGGGACCTCTCCATATTTTTATTCGGTATAATCCGCGGCCTTCCTCCGTGTCCGATAGAGATGGCTATACTTGTAATGGCGGCCTCGACGCAGAGCCCGCTTCAAGGGGGGCTGCTGGTCGCGGTATTCGGATTGGGGACTATCGTATCCCTCCTGCCTTTTGGGCTTGCCGTAGGCGGGATCCTGACCCTGGTAAGAAAACGGTATGGCGAGAAGGCGGAACATTTGATACCAAAAATAAGCGGGGCTGTTATATCACTGATAGGGCTCGTGATGCTGGTGAAGAGCCTTATGTAGAGAGGAAAAAATATGCTTTGGGCCATAATAAAGGGCGGGCCGGTCATGATACCGATAATACTCGGTTCTATACTGGGCCTCGCCATAATAATAGACAAGTTGTGGACGCTGTACAGGGTCAGGATAGACTCCGCTAAGTTTACCGAAGAGATCCTTGCCAAGGTCAGGGACAAGAAGTTCGACGCGGCTCTTTCGCAATGCGCGAGGAATTCCAGGTATCCGGTAGCGGCTACTCTGAAAGCGGGCATCGAGAAGAGAGCTCTCCAGCTTTCCGAGATAGAGAGGGTACTGGAGAGGGTAGGTAACAGCAAGGTAAAAGACCTTGAGAGGTATATAGGCGGGCTCATATCGATAATAGGCATCGAGCCGCTCCTCGGCTTTCTGGGAACTATCACAGGCCTCATGAGGGCCTTTATGGCATGGGAGAAGGCGGGCCCGGACATAACGGTATCGGCGCTTGCCTCCGGCATTTACGAAGCTATGATAACGACGGCGGCGGGCCTGATAGTAGCCGTGCCGTATTATCTTATATGCAACTTCATCATCTCGAGGGTGAAATATATATCTTATGAGCTGAGCGACTCATCCACGCGGCTTGTAGAGACGCTGTCGGAGACAAAGACCGGGTCATGATCTCCATAAAAGGGAAAAAGGATTACCTCGTCGCGCTCGAATCCGTCGCAATGACGGATATCGTCCTCAACATGTTCATCTTCTTCTTCATTTCGTTCAGCCTTCTTTATACGTTTAATTCCGGCCGTTTATCAAAGATAGAGGTGAATCTGCCCAAGGCCTCAAGCGCCGTATCCATGGAGGGTTCGGAAAAGACGGTGCTTGCTATAACAAAGGCAGGGGAGTATTTCATAAACGAGGAAAAGGTCAAAGGCGCCGACCTTAAACAGAACCTCCGGTCGAGGCTGGAGGAGAACCCATCCTTAAGCGTAGTGCTTAAAGTCGACGGCGCGGTAAAGTTTGACCATGTTGTCCGGGCTCTTGATGTCATTAACGAGCTCGATATCCGGAAAGTCAGCGTCGCGGCGACCGGTACAGGCCGCCGGAAATAGCGTTTGACGGGGAGGGCCATGACCGATATCGTAAAAGAAGCCGGGGAACAGGCCGCGGCCATGTTCCTGTATTTTTCCGCGGTCCTCGAAAAAGATATCGTGGACGTTTCAGGAAAATTCGCAGGAAGGATATGGGACATATCCGTGAAGTCCGGAGAGGTCTACCCGAAGATCGGCGAGCTCATCATCGAGAACGGGTTCTTAAAGAAGACTTACGCCAGTGTGCCGTGGTCGAGCGTCTCCGTAATAGAAGATAACGTGAGGCTGAGCATAGCGTCGGGCGATATAAAATACGGCCCCGGGGTCAAGGAGTATGAATTCCTGGTAAGAAGAGACATCATGGACCAGCAGGTGGTCGATACTTATAACCATAAGGTACGGCGCGTCAACGATGTGCACCTCCTGAGGGTCGATCATGAGTTTGTGATTGCGCATGTCGACATAGGCCTGCGCAGTCTCATCCGCAGGCTCGGGTGGGAGAAGGCGGTGGACCTGGCAGTCAAAGCGGTAAATAAAGATTCGAAATATTTAAAGACCGAGGAGCTTGTTCCCTGGAAGAATATCCAGCCGGTCACGATAAACCCCGCCAGTATGACGATGAAGCTTTCGGTCTCGGAGAAACAACTTTTAGCCATTCCCGCGGCCGATCTCGGAGATATAATATTCGACCTTACCGCGAAACAGAGGATGGCGCTTTTCAGGACGCTTGATATACACACCAAGGCAAATGTCTTCGAGAACCTCGACTTTGCCGAGCAGAAGGCCATCTTAAAGGAATTGGACAAGCCGGAAGCGGCCCAGATCGTGACGCATATGTCGCCGGATGAGGCGACAGATCTATTGGAGAAACTTCCTTCCGGCACGGTAACGAACCTCCTTGCGCTCATAGAATCGAACCGGGCAAAGAAACTCTCGACCCTCCTTGGGTATTCGAGCGATTCGGCCGGCGGGCTTATGACTACAGAATTCGTCTCCATGTCCGAAGGCATGTCGGTCGGATCGGCGATAGAGTATATCAGGACCGAGACAAAGGAATACGATACGGTGCCGTATATCTATATAGTAGACGACAAGAATCACCTGAAAGGCGTGACTACCTTAAGGAGACTGCTCTTCGCCGATACCCGGGACCCGGCGCTGAAGACGACTTTCCACAAGACGATATATGTCTACCTCAAGAACAGCGTTAACGAGGTGGCTTATTTGATGGACAGATACAAGATATCGGCGATACCTGTGGTAGATGAAAAAAAGATAATACACGGCATAATAACGATGGACGATATATTGAGCCAGCTTATATCGATCGCGTGGCGCAGGCGGCCGCGTATTTCATCAAAGAGGCTGTAACGGCGATGAACGATAGTGTAAATAACGGAAGGCCGGGTATCTGGCGTAATCTCGTGATATTCCTGGGCGTCATGGGGCCCGGCATCATCACGGCCAATGTCGATAATGACGCGGGCGGCATCGCGACTTACTCGGTGGCCGGGGCGCATTTTGGTTATTCCATGCTCTGGGTATTTATTCCCATGGCGCTGGCGCTGATCGTCATCCAGGAGATGTGTTCCAGGATGGGCGTTGTTACGGGGAAAGGCCTCGCCGACCTCATAAGAGAGAAGTTCGGCGTCAAGGTGACCTTTTACGCGATGGCCGTCTTTCTCTTCTCGAATCTCACGAATACCATAAGCGAATTTTCCGGCATCGCGGCGAGCTGCGAGATATTCGGGATATCGCGCTATATATCACTTCCGATCGCGGCCTTTCTCATATGGTGGATAGTGGTAAAGGGCACGTACAAATCGGTGGAGAAGATATTCCTGGCGGCGTGCTTTTTCTACCTGGCGTACGTGATGACCGGTTTCCTCGTAAAGCCCCAATGGGGGGCCGTGGCGAAAGAGTTCATAAAGCCGACATTTTCTTTTAACCAGGCCTTTATACTTATGATAATGGGCGTCGTCGGTACGACGATCGCGCCGTGGATGCAGTTTTACCAGCAATCTTCCGTAGTCGAGAAAGGGATAAACGTAAAAGATTATAAATACGCGCGGCTCGATGTTATAATCGGCGGCATAGTGGTCAATGTCATCGCCATATTCATAATAATATCGTGCGCGGCCACGCTCTTTAAGAGCGGCGTGAGGATCGAGACCGCCAAAGACGCCGCTCTTGCCCTCCGGCCGCTCGCCGGGAACTACTGTACATCCCTTTTCGCGTTCGGGTTGTTGAACGCCTCCATCTTTTCGGCCATGATACTGCCGCTCGCGACGGCTTATTCGGTATGCGAAGGCCTCGGCTGGGAAGCGGGCGTCGACAAACGCCTGAAAGAAGCCCCGCAGTTCTATTTTCTATTTACGGCACTTATAATAATGGGCGCCGGTATCATAATGTTCCCGAAGATAAATCTGATAATGGTGATGTTGCTTTCACAGGCGGCAAATTCGGTCTTCCTGCCTTTTGTGCTGATATTCATGCTCTTGCTCATTAACGACAAGCGCCTGATGGGAAAATACACGAATTCCGCTTTTTTCAATACAATAGCCTGGGCAACTGTTATAATAATGGTCTTCCTGACAATAGCGTTAACGGTCGTAAGTCTTATGCCCGCCGGGCATAGATAAATGGTGCGGTAGCGTAAAGAGAGGTGTCTGTATGTCAAATATAAAGCATTATTTCGGCGCGGGTCTGCTGATCACTTTGCCGGTGTTCCTGACGGTGTATCTTCTTTATATCGTATTCCGGTTCATCGACGGCATATGGGGCAAGGTGATAAACTTCTACCTTATGAAATATTTTGGATTCACCATCCCGGGGCTGGGGTTTATCCTGGGCATCCTGACCATCTTCATCATCGGTTTTATAGCCACAAAGATCACCAATAAGAAGATGTTTAAGATGCTTGAGAGCTGGTTCCTCAGATTCCCGTTCATCAGTATAGTATATCCGTCTGCCAGGCAGATAATCAATTCCATATTTTCCAAGGAGAGCCCGGCGTTTAAAAAAGTGGTCCTTGTGGAATATCCGTCTAAGGGGGTCTGGTCCGTCGGGTTCCTTACGAATGACAGCTTTAAGCAGGCGAATGACGCCGCCGGCGCGGAACTTTTGCATGTATTTATCGGGACTACGCCTACGCCGTTAAGCGGATTCCTCACGCTCATACCTAAAAGCCAGGTGAAGATACTGGATATATCTATAGAGGCGGGCATTAAGCTTATCGTATCGGGAGGCATAGTAAAACCTTGACCATAGATGCGTTGGCAAAAGTCGCCTTGCTATTGTTATTAGTGCTGTTTGCCGGGATAACGGCGGCGTCGGAGATATCTTTCATCGCCGCAAACCGCCTTAAGCTCAGGCGGCTGGCTTCGGGCGGTTCCAAGGCGGCGAAGATAATCCTGAAGGTCGTGGAGATACCCGAGAGGTTCTTCGGGACGATACTCGTCACGAACAACGTCGTCGGCGCCCTGATAGCCGTGCTCGTGACTGCTATGGTCATACATTTTACGGGTAATAGCGGCCAGGCGGAGCTTGCCGTAGCGACCGCCGTGGCGTCGTTCCTTATAATAATATCGGAAGTTACGGCGAAGACGCTTGCTACGCTCTATTCGGAGAAGATGGCTATGATGCTCGCGATGCCGATGAAGGCGCTCATTGCGGTATTCTCGCCTGTTGTAAAGATAGTCGAGGTTATAACGAAGGCGATGATACGGATGCTGGGAGCAAGTTCCGAAAGAAGGTCGGCCCTCGTGACAGAGGAGGAGATAAAGACGATAATACAGGCGGGGGAAGAGGAAGGCGTCCTGCACAAAGACAAGTCCAGGATGCTTTTCAGGATATTGAATTTCAGCGAGGTCGTCGTCAGGAATGTCATGGCTCCCAGGAAAGACATAACCTCTATCGACATAAACGCGAATATCGACGATATCCTGGATAAAGTCCAGGAGTCGGGTTATTCCAGGATCCCAGTCTACAAGGATAACCCCGATAATATAGTGGGAGTAATAAATATGAAAGACCTGTTGGGCCTGTCATGCAACAGAGGCCTTATACTTTTGCAGGATATAATCTATCCGGCCACATTTGTCTCCGGCTCCAAGAAGGTGCCGGAACTCCTGAAGGAGTTCCAAAAAGGCCACACGCATATAGCTATAGTGGTCGACGACAGGAATAAATTGGAGGGCATAGTGACGCTGGAGGACCTATTGGAAGAGATTGTCGGCGAGATAGAGGATGAATCCGACGTCCGGGCCCAGCAGGGCGCCAAAAAATAGAATGCGCATATCCAATTTAAAAAAAGGAAGGTAGATATGAAAAAAGTCCTGGTGATAGACGACGAGAAGGAGTTCTGTTCTTTCCTGAAGGAGAACCTTGAATTGCTGGGCAGGTACAGGGTATTTACGGCGACGAACGGCAAAGAAGGCCTCCAGTCCGCCAAGACGGAGAGACCGGACCTGATACTGCTGGACATAATGATGCCGCATATGAACGGGTTGGAGGTCCTGAAGAGGCTGAAAGAAGACGAGAAGACCATCTCTATTCCGGTCATCATGCTCACCGCTCTTGAGGACGACGAATCGAGATCTAAAACGTCGTATCTCTACTGTGAAGACTATATCGTAAAGCCCATCAAACTTAGCGTCCTCATACCCAAGATGGACGAAATGCTGGGGAAGGGAAGCGGCGGCGCATTTTAAAAAAAAATTTGACATGTCAGCATTTTGTGCTACAATATTTAAAATAATAGCAAAGGAGAGTCATGGCAGGATTGGCGCGGTTCGGGATATCCGCAGAAAAAGATCTCCTGGCCAGGTTTGACCGCCTGATAGCGGAAAAAGGCTATAAGAACAGGTCAAAGGCTTTTTCCGACCTCGTCCGGCAGGAACTGGTGAAGAAAGAATGGGAAGAAGGTAAGGAAGTGGCAGGCGCCGTCATCATGATCTACGACCATCATAAGAGAGAGCTTGTCAATAAATTGATGAGCCTCCAGCATGACTTCAATAAGATCATAATGTCGACCCAGCACATACATCTTGACCACGATAACTGCCTTGAGATAATAGCCATAAAAGGGGCGGCGCCTGAGGTGCGGGAACTTGCCGACGCGTTAAAATCCGCCAAAGGGGTCAAGCATACGACGCTGGGGATGTCGAGCACGGGGAAGAGGATATAATTTTTTTTAGCCGCTAATAGCACGATTTAAATATTAGTGTCACGAATGTATAAGTCGAGGCATAAAATAAGGAGGAGGAGATGTCGAAATACGTTTTACGTATGTTATGCATAGCGCTTACTGGGTATTTCATCGTTGCCGCAGGCTCCGCGCCCGGGTTTGCCGGCGAGGTGGATATGATGGCGGAGATAAATGCCCTTAAGACCAAGTTGGGCGAACTGGACTCTTTGAAGCTGCGTGTAGCCGAGCTTGAAAAGAGGCTGGAAGTCCAGGGATGCGCCATAACTACGAGCTCAACTACGGTCAGAGAGATAAAGGAATCGCTGATCTCATATAAGCCGGGAGAAGGGGTGACTGTGCCGCCCTGCGGCATCGAGATAACAGCGGACGCCACATTTGTCCTGCAGGGGACTCCTAACGCCAATAATGCGCTCGATACGGAAGCGTCACTGACAGACGCGGCGTGGTCGTCCGATATATTTATCAGGAAGGCCTTTGACGATTGGGGGCTTGCCTTGATACATCTTGAGCCGGGCCAGGGCAACGGCGTCGAGAACGAGCTTTACCTGTATAGCAATGTTAATAGGGACCAGAATGATACCGACGCCAACGTCCCCGTCACAGAACTCTGGTATGAGCACTATCTGTTCAATAAACAGGTTGCGTTAACGGCGGGCAAGATGGATCCGGCCAATTACATCGACCAGAATGAATACGCGCACGACGAGTGCACTCAATTCATCGGCCGCATCTTTAAGCAGAACCCCGCCATAGAATGGCCCGACGACAATACGTTGGGCGGTCGCGTCATATTAGCTCCCGAATTCGCTCCATACCTGTCGTTGGAAGCGACTTACTTTGACGCCGATAATAATTATGAGGACATCTTTGACAGGGTCTTCGCTTCCGGGCAGATAAATTTCAAACCTTCCAAGCTCCTTAAACTGGATCCGGAGCGATGGGACGGCAATTACCGTTTCTACTGGTGGATCAACTCCAGGGACCATTCAAAACTTGTCAGGCAGGATGAATCCGCCCCGGATGATACAAAGAACATGAATACGGGTTTCGGTTTCAGCGTCGACCAGATGATAACGGATGTCTTCGGAGGTTTTGCCAGGCTTGGATGGCAGAATCCGGCCCTTGCCCTCGCCTCGAGTTCAAGTGTGAACTCTGCGCCTTCACATGTCTCCTGGTCAAGCGGTCTGCAGATGACGGGCAAGTATTGGCACAGGTCCGGCGACGTCGCCGCTTTCGGCATAGGCCAGGTATTCCCCAAAGAGAACCTGAAGAATATCAATAACGGGGATGGCGTCGCCGCGGAAGGCCATCTCGAAATATACTATAAGTGCCAGATCCTGAAATGGCTCGCCATCACGCCCGATTTCCAGTGGATATGGAATCCGCGGGGCATAAGCGAGGAGTACCAGGGAGATAACGATACTATATTCGTATACGGCGTAAGAGGGCAGTTGGATTTCTAAATTAAGGAGAAACCTATTATGCATATGGCAGACGCTTTGATATCTCCCGCTGTGGGCGGTGTAATGTGGGCGGCTTCAGCGGGGCTCATCGGTTACAGCGCCAAAAAAGTCAGGGAGGAAGCGGATGACCGCAAGATCCCGCTTATGGGAGTACTGGGCGCGTTCATCTTTGCGGCGCAGATGATAAATTTCAGTATCCCGGCTACCGGTTCCAGCGGGCACCTTGGGGGAGGCATGATTTTGGCCATTTTGCTCGGGCCTTATGCCGCGTTCCTCGTCATGGCGTCGGTGCTGGTAGTCCAGGCGCTCTTTTTTGCCGACGGCGGCCTTCTTACGCTCGGATGCAACATGTTCAACCTCGGTTTCTTCCCGTGCTTCATCGCATATCCTTTGATCTACCGTAAGATCGCCGGTGATCATCCCTCACAAAGAAAGATAATACTCGGTTCGGTCATCGCGGCTGTCGTGGGGCTGCAGCTGGGCGCGTTCGGAGTTGTCATGGAAACGGTGTTATCGGGGGTGTCGGAGCTCCCTTTCAGGGCGTTTGTCCTGTTAATGCAGCCGATACACCTGGCGATCGGCGTCGTGGAAGGGCTCGTTACCGCCTGCGTCGTCAATTTTGTATGGAAGGCCCGCCCGGAAATTTTAGAGACGAAAGAACGAGCTGCTTCTATAGGCAAGATCGAGATGAAAAAGATGCTGTCCGGTTTGGCGGTAGCAGCTGTGATTATTGGCGGGGCTCTCAGCTGGTTCGCGTCGAGTAATCCGGACGGGTTGGAATGGGCCATGTCGAAGGTATCCGGCAAGGAAGAATTGGAAAACAACGCCGGCGCGCATGCCTCTCTGGCCCGGTTCCAGGAAAAAACGGCGTTCTTGCCCGATTATGGTTTTAAGGATAGCGCCGCCGGAGCCGGATCCGCGGCCGGCGAAACAACAAAGTGGCCGTCCATCGATCCGGGGACGTCCGTATCGGGGCTTGTAGGAGGAGTCTTGGTTCTCTCTATGGTAGCCCTGATCGGCTTAGCGCTGAAGCGCAGGAGAAACGCGATTTGAACAATATCGGCAAAAATTCATTCGATATCGGGTATATGGATACATTGGCCGCAGGAGACAGTCCGTTGCATCGCCTGGATCCAAGAGCCAAAGTCATCACTACGCTGGCGTTTATCGTCCTGGTAGTCTCGTTTCATAAATACGCTGTCCTGGCGCTGCTGCCTTTTTTTATATACCCTGTAGCGCTTATCGCCTCGAGCGGTCTCCCGGCAGGGTATCTTCTGAAAAAAGTCCTGATCGTTTCGCCATTTGCTCTGTTAGTAGGTATTTTTAATCCGATGATAGACAAAGGGACTCTCATCCAGATCGGGGCGGTTAATATTTCCGGCGGCTGGATATCTTTCCTATCCATCTTATTGCGTTTTGTACTGACGGTGACCGCCGCTTTGGTCCTGGTCGCCTCTACGGGGTTCGGCGCGGTTTGTGATTCATTGATAAAATTCGGAGTTCCGAGAGTTTTTGTGACGCAGCTTATGTTTTTTCACAGGTATACGTTTGTCCTGAACGACGAAGCGCATCGGTTGATCAGGGCGCGTTCTTTCCGGACGTTCGATTCCCGGGCCATGAATGTCAAGACTTTCGTTTCTCTTACAGGCCATTTATTACTGCGCACCCTGGATCGCGCCGAGCGCATTTATTGCGCGATGCGTTCCCGCGGATTCGATGGCCGTATCCGCGTTATAAGAAAGATGGATATCGGCTCCCGGGAGGTCCTGTTTACAGCCGGATGGCTGCTCTTATTTATTCTGCTGAGATCTTTTGATCTTCCGTCAAAAGCGGGAGCGCTGGTTACGGGGATTTTTCAATGAGCCATCACATAGTAGAAGCTAATGACCTGCATTTTACTTATCCGGACGGCACGCCGGGACTGGACGGGATATCGTTCCGGATATCCCACGGAGAATCGGTGGCCCTTGTCGGGGAGAACGGAGCCGGGAAATCCACTCTTTTGCTGCATCTAAACGGTTACCTGTCCGCCGTAAAAGGCACTCTGCGTATCGGCGACTCACTCGTGTCCTCCGGGAATCTGAAGATAATACGCCGCGCGGTAGGCATAGTCTTCCAGAATCCGGATGACCAGTTATTCATGCCTACGGTCTTTGATGACGTGGCATTCGGGCCCCTGAACCTCGGCCTTACGGATACGGAGGCTGAGCGCAAAGCTATGGAAGCTCTCAAGACCGTCGGAGTAGAGCATCTCAGGAAGCGGCCGCCTTACAAACTTTCTCAGGGGGAGAAACGGTCTGTTTCTATCGCGACCGTCCTGGCTATGTCTCCGGATATTCTGGTGATGGACGAGCCCACATCCAGCCTCGACCCGAAATCGCGCGCAAGGCTGATAGAACTGCTGAAGACATTCCGTCATACGAAGATTATCGCTACCCATGACCTGGACATGGCAATGGACCTATGCGAGCGCACCATCGTCCTGCACAAGGGAAAGATAGCGGCTGACGGTCCTACGCTGAAACTTTTTCAGGATGAAAGCCTGCTCCACCGCTGCAGCCTCGAGAAGCCGCTCCGGATGCAGGGCTTCCCATCCTCCTCGGAGTAGGTTTCATACTCTAACCTAAGCCTCTATTAGGTTTTCCAGCCTGCTTCCAGCTAGAAATTTTTCGGGTGACGCGGCTTGAGACTTTTTCTCAATAAAGGGCGAAGTATGCCCGCCTGATCGCAGCAAGCTAAGTCTGGCGGGCAGGGATGGGGTGTCCCGAATACAGAAGAGTCTAGTTCGGCGCACATAGATACGCGCTTATGTCGTAGGGGAGGTTTAAACCTCCCCTACGACTACAGATTGTAAACCCAATCCGATGGAGCTAACGACAGGCGGATTGGATGGGGTGCCCGAATGTTAAAGACTATAGTTCGGGATACGTAGATACGCGCACAGAATATACCCGTGATAGATTGTCCCGCCCGGAGTGAGGCTTGAGGCGGGATCCCGCCCCGAGCTAAACAGATGGCGGGATAAACCCATACGAGCCATTTAAAAGAAAAAGTCCAAGCCGCGGCAGCCTGCCCGCCTGAAGCAGTCTCTCGCTGGCAGGCGGGGACCCGAAAAATTTAATGCTATATACTTTCCGCGATACCTTTTTTGCCCCGGAAATGGTATAATATCGCTATTCTATGCATGCCCCTATGTATAATATTATATATGAAGATAATTGGCTTATGATAATAGACAAGCCTTCCGGCATGCTCGTTATCCCCACCCCGAAGGGCGAGAAGAATACCCTCACGGATGAGCTGAATCGCGAGCTCGACAGGCGCGGCATAGAGGAAAACGCGCATCCCTGTCACCGGTTAGACCGCGAGACGTCAGGCTTGATAATTTACGCAAAAGGCAAGAAGATCCAGGGCCTCATGATGGAAGAATTCAGGAAGAAAACGGTCAAGAAGACCTATGTAGCCTTTGTCCACGGTTTAGTCAAAAAAAACTTTGATATTATAAAGAGCGGAATATATAATAGGAACAAGAAAAGGCTGGAATCGGCTGTAACCAAATACAAGGTTCTGGGGAGAAGGGGAAATTTCAGTATCCTGGAAGTGGAACCGGTAACGGGCAGGACGAACCAGATCCGCATACACTTAAAAGCGATAGGCCACCCGATAGTCGGCGAGAGCGTTTACGCCTTCAGGAAAGACTTCAAATTGAGGTTCAGAAGAACGGCCCTTCATGCCGGGGCGATGGAATTTACGCACCCGGTGACGAAAGAGAAGATGAGATTTGAATCGCCGCTGGCGCCCGATATGAAAAATTTTTTAAACAAGGAGAAGTAAAATATGGCTAAAGGCAGGGCGTATCTGACGCCGGAAGGCTATGAGAAGCTGAGAAAAGAGCTGGAGTATCTGAAGAACACAAAGCGTAAAGAGCTGTCGAAAGCGATAGGCGAGGCGAGAAGCCATGGCGATATAAGCGAGAACGCCGAATACGACGCAGCTAAAGAAGCTCAGGGGCTGAACGAGAAGAAGATAGCCGAGCTCAATGAGAGGCTGGCGACGGCGCAGATAATAGACGAAGAGAACATGTCGAAGGACGAGGTCCTGATAGGCGCGACCGTGAAGCTGAAAGATCTCACAAACGGCGAGGAATTGGAGTATACCCTAGTGTCGGAAGAAGAGGCGGATTACAGCCAGAACAAGATATCCGTATCTTCTCCGGTAGGGTCTGGCCTGATGAACCATAAGAAGGGCGATACCGTAGATATAAAGGTGCCTAGAGGCGTTTTGAAATACAAGATATTGAATATTAGCAGGTAGCGCCTTATATTACACCTACGAGGTGTGATTACTTAGGCCCATCACACCTCGCAGGTGATATCATAGATCAAGGTTAAGCCGATGAGTCAGTATGAAAAAAAGTTAGTTCGTATAGAGAAGATGTTCCACGTTCCATTGCCGGAAATGAAAAAAATAATAAGGGATTTTCATTCGGAGATGGATAAGGGGCTGCGGAGACAAAATAGCTCGCTTAAGATGATACCTGCCTATGTGGACCGTCCTACCGGAAGAGAAAAAGGAAAGTTTATCGCCCTTGACCTCGGCGGCACAAATTTCAGGATACTGGAACTGGAGCTTAAAGGGCGCGGCCGGTTTGGCCGGGTCAAATCGGAAAAATTTGTCCTGGGGAAAAAATATATACGCGGCGAGGGCGGGAGGCTGTTCGATTTTATTGCCGGATGCCTTAAGTCTTTTTTAAAGCGCAATAAGATGGATGGGGCCGCTGAGGTAAAGGCCGGTTTCACTTTCTCTTTTCCCGTAGAACAGACCGCTGCAGCTTCCGGCAGGCTTCATGGCTGGACCAAAGGGTTTGAACTAAAAGGGACTGTGGGTAAAGACGTTGCCGGTTTGCTTAACGACGCGTTTCTCCGCAGCGGTCTTAACAATGTTAAGGTGGCGGCGCTCGTCAACGATACGGTTGCTACGCTTGCCGCCGGGAGTTATTGCGATAAGACATGCGATGTCGGCCTTATTTTAGGGACCGGAACGAATGCCTGCTACGCCGAAAGGCTTGCGAATATACGGAAATGGCGCGGCCCATCCTTGCGAAGCGGTGAAATGATAGTTAATATAGAATGGGGCAACTTCGACAGGTTGAAAGCGACGCCTTATGACAGATTGCTGGACAGGGAATGCAATAATCCGCGTGAACAGATGCTTGAGAAGATGATTTCAGGAATGTATCTGGGCAGGATCGCGTATTTTGCGCTTAAAGGCCTGGGCGGATGTTTTGGCGGAATAAGAGAATTCAAAACGGAATATGTATCTGCGATAGAAGCGGATAAGTCGAGAAATTTGGGCAAGACCGGTAGATTTTTAAAAAAGGCCGGTGTTCCCGGCTCTACATTGCAGGACCGGCAAGCCTGTAAAAAAGTGTGTGAAATAGTATCTTTACGGGCCAGTCGCATTGTTTCTTCATGCATTGCGGCGGTCATTACAAAAATAGACCCGGGCATGAAGAGGTCTCATACCGTAGCGGTTGACGGCTCGCTTTACGAAAAACATCCGGGTTTTGCGGGGAACATCCAGAAGGCATTGAGAGAGATATCCAACAGGAAAGAGGCCCGTATAAAAATATCTTTGACGAAAGACGGCTCCGGCATAGGCGCCGCAGTTGTCGCGGCTGTCACCTCGGCGCAATAAATCACGCAAAAAAAGGTTCGAAAAGTGGATCAACGTAAAAAAATAGAGGACCTTCTCTTGTCGGTGCTGCGGAAAGACAACGGCGCCGATAAGCGCCTGGTTTGCGGGAAGATTGCCTGTCTCGAAAGCGATGACTGGAAAAGGCTTCTTAAAGCCGCGCTGAAATACAGGCTCTTTCCGGCGTTTTACGAACGCCTGATGAGCATGAAGCCCGACAACTTGCCGCAGGATTTTTTGTCGGAGCTCAGGGGGATCTTTGCGTTTAATCTTAAAAGGAATGTACTGCTGGAGAGGGAATCTTTTGAGACGATCCGCTGTCTCCAGGACTCCGGGATCAAGGCAATGCCGTTAAAGGGACCGATAATGGCAAGATATCTCCATGGAGACCCGGCTCTGCGCAGGACGTCTTCCGACATCGATCTCCTGGTAAAGCCGGAAAACGCCGAGAAGGCTATCGGCGTGTTAAGGAGCGCCGGCTGGGCCTTTGCCGAAAGAACGGAAGGCGGGCTATCGTATAAAGATACGCTGAAATATGTCGGGCAGGTGAGCCTTACAAAGCAGACGCGGAATCCGCTCGGCAATTTATGCCTTGACCTGCACCGGATGATATTCGATCCGTTTATGTTTCCGGACCAGGCAGGCCTGTGGCAGGGCCTCAGGGAGCTCGATATCGACGGCAATAAAGCGGCTATTCCGTCCGATGAGAAATTGTTTATATATTTCTCGCTGCTCTCGATGTCGCTTGACGCAAGCTACATCTACGATCTCAGCGTGATAATCTCGCGGTACGGCGATACCCTGGACTGGGAGCGCATCGCGTGCAGCCGTGACTATCTTCGCAGCAGGACCGCCGTATATTTTGCCGTTAAGCTGGCCTGTGAGTTATTCGGATGCGAAGCGCCGGAAGCTTTTTTAAAAAAGATAAAACCCGGCCCGGCCAAGGAAACCTTTTTAAAGATATGGATAAACAGGAAAGCCGTTATGGAGTCCTCCGTAAAATGGATGCACAGGTCGCGCTTCTCCGGAAGAATCTGGTATTTTTTTATTCTGAGCTTTCTGTATTCGAAAGATTTTTTCGACTGCTTAAGAATGATCTGCCGAAGGATATATTTTCGGGGCGAAAAATTTGCGGTGTCGTGCAATTAAAGATGCGAAAGTAAAAAATGGAGGAACCTGATCATGACTGAAAATAATAAACTTATAGCTAATCCGATGGTGGTGTTGAGAGAGGAGTTCGATGACTGGGCGCTTTTATTCGATCCGGATACGAACGATATCTTTACGATCGATCCTGTATCCGTGTTTATCTGGAAAAGGCTTGACGGCAAGCACATCACGGAAGATATAATCAAAGAGCTGAAACCTGTCTGCGACGGCATGCCGCCGGACGCGTCCAAGCATATCGATGATTTCCTCCAGGACCTCATGAAGCACGGCCTTGCGGGATACGAAGTCAAAAAATAAAAAGCGTGCCTGGAAACAAGCTGCGGCTTAGGTATTATGGTATATCACGTTAAGACTTATGAAAAATATATCATGCAGTAGAGGGCGATGGAGGATTTAGTGTCTCTTATAGAGCGCTGTAAAAACCCGGAAAGAGATGGTATCAGTATGAAGATAATGAGGACGCCCAAAGCCGTAGAGATAGACATAACGAATAAGTGCAATCTCCGATGCAAATACTGCAGCCATTTCTCAAGCGCTGGCGATACAGACAGGGACCTGCCGACAGAGGAGTGGCTTAAGTTTTTTGAGGAGCTCAACGCCCGCGCCGTGATGAACGTCTGTCTGTGCGGAGGAGAGGCTTTTTGCAGGGATGATTTGAAAGAGCTTGTCAAGGGGATTGTCGGGAACCGCATGCGTTTCGACATCCTGTCCAACGGCACGCTGATAACGGACGACATCGCGAAATTCCTGGCTTCCACAAAAAGATGCAATTATGTCCAGGTTTCGATCGACGGCTCCATCCCGACCACGCACGACGCGATGCGCGGCGAAGGCAATTTTATCAAAGCCCTCGAGGGGATGAGGGCTCTTAGGCGAAACGGTATCCGAGCCGCGGTGCGTGTCACGATTCACCGCGAGAACGTCCGCGATCTGGAGGGGATAGCGAAATTATTGCTGGAGGATATAGGGCTTCCCTCTTTCGGGACGAACAGCGCCTCGCATATGGGGCTATGCCGGGCAAACGCCGAACAGGTCCAGCTTACTCCCGAAGAGAGGGTGCTGGCGATGGAGACGTTATTGAAGCTCAATAAAAAATACGGCGGTCGTATAAGCGCGGCCGCCGGGCCTTTGGCAGAGGCGAATATGTGGCTTAAGATGGAGAAGGCCCGCAAGGAAGGCATAGAAGGCATGCCCGGGAGAGGCCATCTTGTTGCCTGCGGCGGGGTGAATTCCAAGATAGGCGTCCGCGCGGATGGTGTCATGGTACCGTGTGTTCAGTTAAGCCATATTGAGCTTGGCCGGATAAATCACGATCCGCTCGAAGAGGTTTGGCAGAACCATCCGGAACTTAAACGGTTACGGGAGCGAAGGGATATCCCATTGAGCGATTTTCCATATTGTATGGATTGTGATTATGTTAATTACTGCACCGGCAACTGCCCGGCGCTCGCGTATACGTTTACCGGCCGCGATGACTGCCCCAGCCCCGACGCGTGCCTTAAACGGTTTCTGGAAGAAGGCGGAAGGCTGCCGGATATGGAATTGGAGAAAGTATGAATACCACCCGGACAGATTTTAAAGAGACGATCAATCCCAAATATTCATTGAACCAGATATATTTTTATCTTACCGAAGGCTGTAATCTGGCCTGCAGGCATTGCTGGATAGCGCCTAAGTTCCAGGCGAACGGCCGCGAGTATCCGGCGCTTGACATTGAGCTGTTCAAATCCATAATTGAACAGGCCAAGCCGCTGGGATTATCAGGCGTTAAGCTGACAGGCGGGGAGCCGCTCCTGCATCTCCGGATAAACGATATTCTGGATCATGTAAAGGCGAACGACCTGCGTCTTATCATTGAAACGAATGGTGTTCTTTGCACGCCGGAACTTGCGAAAAAGATAAAGGAAAATAAAAGTCCGTTTGTATCTGTTAGCATAGATTCCCCCGATGCGAAGACGCATGAATGGGTGCGCGGGGTGGAAGGTTGTTTTGATAAAGCGAAAGAGGGCATCCGGAACCTGGTCGCTGTGGGCCTGAAGCCTCAGATCATCATGACGTTGATGCGCTGTAATAAAGACAGCCTCGAGGAGATGGTCCGCCTTGCCGAATCCCTGGGCGCGGGCTCGGTCAAGTTCAATATAGTACAGCCTACGGCGCGCGGTGAAGATATGCATAAGCAGAATGAGACTTTGAGTATCCAGGAACTTGTAAGCCTGGGCAGGTGGGCGGATGATGTATTGCAGGGGAAGACGAAATTGCGGCTTTATTACCATCATACGCCGGCATTCAGGTCTTTGGGTAAGATGTACGGTGAGAACCCGAGCGGATGCGGTACATGCGGCATACTGGGCATACTCGGAGTGCTGGCGAACGGCTCTTACGCGCTCTGCGGCATAGGCGAGAGCGTCCCGGAACTCGTCTTCGGCCATGTCGCCAAAGACCGCCTTGAGGATGTATAATAATACGTCGGTCTTAAAAGAGCTGCGCGAAGGGATGCCCAAGCGCCTGGAAGGCATATGCGGCGACTGTATCATGAAGTCGCGGTGCCTCGGAAGCTGTGTGGCGCAGAACTACTACCGCTCGAGGAACCTGTGGGCCGGGTTCTGGTATTGCGAAGAGGCGGAGAAGGCGGGGCTATTCCCGGCTACACGCAAGATGCCGAAAGCGGGAAGCGTTCCGAAGTAATTGGGAGGCAGCATGAAAACGGAAAAGCTGGTCTGTATAGGCAACAGCATGAAACCGACGTTATCGCCTTTGGACATGCTGGATGTCGCTCCATATAATGGAAAGAAGATCCGTCCGGGCGACGTGATCGTTTTTTTTTCCAATGACTGCGAACATAAAATAGCCCATCGAGTAGTATCGGTAAAGCAGGGAAAGATACTTACAAAGGGTGATAATAATAATAAGGTCGATACGTTATCCGTATCTTCCGAAAAGATAGTCGGGAAGGTCGAATATTTCGAGAGAGGGAAAAAGCGTTTCCGGATATATGGGGGGGCCATTGGGCGGGCATACGCGTTTTTATTTAAAACTAAGCAATCTTCGGGCCGGGCGCTGTCGTATCTATTCGGCAACGCTTATATCAAGCTGGCTAAGACGGGAATAGCGCTGCGCCTCATCCCATGCCGGGAGAAGATACGTACGGTAGTATTTAAACGCCCCCACGGAGAGGACATCCAGGTCTTCATGGGCAATCTGTTGATAGCGCGCCGCCGCCCCTGGCAGGATAAATGGTATGTGCGAAAACCTTTCCGGTTGTTTGTCGAGGATTATATAAAGTGATAAAAGATACCTATAACCTGCGATTCGGGAACGGGCAATGTTTATCTCTGGCGGCTACCGCGGATTCAAGCGGATGGCTGGAGAAATTTGCTTCCATACTGGAACTGGAACGCTCGCTTCCGGACGGCCATTCAAAAGTGGTCTTCAGCCGCAAAAAAATTATAAGTGACAAGGGAACCCCGAACTCAAGAAATGAACTGGCGGATATCCTGGGGAAAGACGTTCCTGCGGATGCGTGGTCGTTATACGATGCCCGGGTATTAAAGATATGGTATAATATTTTTTTAGATGACGTTATCTGCGAGATATCCGCTGTAGCCAATGAGGATATGGATATCATACAGATGTGGCATGCGTTATATTCCATATACATCAAAGCGCAAAGGACAGGAGGCGTTCCTCTCCATGCCGGGTTGATAGAGCGCGACGGCCGCGGCATAGTGATCGCGGCCCCGGGGAATACCGGCAAATCTACCTGCTGCCGCCGGATACCGCCGCCGCGGAAAGCGCTTTGCGATGACGAGGTTCTGATAATATATGATAAGATAAAAGGGTATCTCGCCCATCCTTTTCCGACATGGAGCGATTATTTGTGGAAGCGCGCAAACAACACCTGGAAGGTGGAAAAGAATGTCGCTCTTGATGCGGTATTTTTTCTGGAACAGGCCCCGGTCGATGAGGTTGAGCCTGTCGGCGGCGCCATGGCCGCGGCCCTTATGAATCTCTCGGCCCATCAGGCGTTTTTTAAGGGCCATGCGGGCAGGAATCCCGGCGGGGAAACCGGCCGTAAAAAAGACCTGTTCAATAATGTCTGCCGTTTAGTAAAGGCAGTCCCGTCATTCAAACTGCGCTGCACTCTGGACGGCGAGTTCTGGGTGAAGATAGAAGAGGCGCTTTGCGCAAGGCAGGGTTGCTGATATGGCGAAGATCGGTCGCGCGGGATTTTTCAGTTATCTCATACCTTATTGGAAACTCGTATTGCTGACAATGTCATTGGGCGTCGTCAGCGTACTTCTCGGGATCATAAATCCATACTTTGCCAAGCTTACGATAGATAATGCTTACGGCAACAGGGATATCAAGCTTTTTATATTGCTCGCCTCGGTCGGCGCCGCCTTTTTTTTGATAGGTAACCTGCTCGATTTTGTAAAAAGCGACCGCTCCAGACTCCTGAGCAGAAAAGTGAATTTCGACATCTCCAGGGACCTCTTTAAACGTTTGCAGGACCTGCCGTTCGCTTATCACGCCGACCGTTCAAGCGGCGAGTATGTCTACAGACTGCGCAATGATACCGAATCGGTCAGCGCGTTGCTGAGTGACCAGATACCGCGCTTTCCCGTGCTTCTATTCAGGTTTTTAGCTATTGTCGCGGTTATATTCTATTTAAATTGGAAGCTGGCGTTGTTCGCCTTGATGCTTGTCCCGATATCCCACATACAATCTACGCTGATATTGAGATGGATCGGGAACATAGCCCGCTCAAAGATGGCGAAGATCCAGAAGTTATTTAAAAACCTGCACGAAACATTCAGCCACATGCACCTCATAAAATCGTTCGGAAGGGAAAAAAATGAGATAAAGAAGTTCGAAGCCGGCCTTAAGGATGTCATGGAAGCGGAACTGAAGGATGCCAGAATGACGGGCGTCTTCAATGTCTCCGGGGCGATCCTCAGCAAGGCCCTGTCGGGAGTCGTGGTTTTATTCGGCGGCTTTCAGGTAATAAGAGGCGAGATGACTTTGGGGAGTCTGACAGCCATCGCCATATATGTGGCGCAGATGATGGGGTTATTGAAATCCATATACGATTTTTATCAGAATATAGTCGTAGGGCGCGTGGCCGAGAAACGTATCGGCGAGATCCTGGAAACAGAACCGTCCATATGCGATTCGCCCGGCGCGGCTGATCATATAATCGAGACGGGCAGCGTAGAATTCAGGGATGTATCGTTCGGATACCGGAAAGACGCCTCCGTCATCGACGGCATCAGTTTTCTCGTCGAGCCTTATTCCAAGGCGGCCTTTGTGGGCCTGTCGGGATCCGGGAAGACCACTATGATCTCCCTTATATCGCGTCTCTATGAACCCGGGGAAGGCGGTATATATATTGACGGGGTTGATATAAAAAAGATAAAGCTTGCTTCTCTTAAATCTCAGACAAGCATTGCCCTTCAGCAGTCCTACCTGTGGAACGATACGATAGCGAACAACATCCTGTACGGCGCCGGAGGCTCTACGAGGCAGGATATGATAGAAGCCGCAAAACTTGCCGAGGCGCATGAATTTATAATAAGATCAAGGGACGGGTATGATTCCAATGTAGGGGAAGCGGGCCACAGCCTTTCCGAGGGCCAGAAGCAGCGTATCGCTATCGCCAGGGCGTTCATATCAAAGCCCAGGTTACTCGTCCTGGATGAGGCGATGTCGTCTCTCGATTCGGAGACGGAAGATAAGATCATCGACAATATAAAACGGGAGTTCAAAGACTCTACGGTTATAATAGTCTCGCACCGCCTATCGACGGTAGAGAAGATGGACATGGTATATTTTTTAAAGGATTCCTCAACTATGGAGTCCGGGACTCATGAAGAACTGGTGAGGAAAAACTTAAGGTACGGCGAGTTATTCGCAAGCCAGTTCAAGGATACGCTCTCCGAAGAGCCCGCGGTCTTTCAATAACCGGTAAAGGCGGCTATGCGTTGTATTAGAAAAGATTTTCTGGTTTTCGGCAGCCCGTTGATAGAAGCGGGTGAGGTCGGCGAGGTCGTTGCCTCGATGAAGTCCGGCTGGCTCGGTACGGGGCCCAAGGTCCGGAAATTTGAAGATATGTTCAGGAAGTATAAAGGGACAAGATATGCCGTCGCCGTCAATTCTTGCACGGCAGCCTTGCATCTTTCCATGCTCTCAGCCGGGATCAAACCGGGCGATGAAGTCATCGTCCCGACACTGACATTCGCAGCCACCGCAAATGCGGTCATACACGCCGGGGCAAGGCCGGTATTCGCGGATTGCCGCCGGGATACTATGAACATAGATCCCGGGGACATAGAGAAAAAGATCAATAAGAAGACAAAAGCTATAGTTCCTGTCCATTTTGCCGGGCGGCCATGCGATATGGATAAGATAATGGATATTGCCCGGAGATACCGCCTGAAAGTGATAGAAGACTGTGCCCACGCTATCGAAGCTGAATACCGCGGCAAGAAGACGGGCACGCTCGGCGACCTGGGCTGCTTCAGTTTTTATGTCACAAAGAATATCACTACAGGCGAAGGCGGCATGGTAGTGACCGGTAACCCGAGATACGAAGAGAAGATAAAGATACTGGCCCTCCACGGCATGACGAAAGACGCATGGCGGCGGTTTTCCGATAAAGGGTATAAGCACTACCAGGTCATATATTCCGGCTATAAATATAACATGACTGACCTGCAGGCGGCTATCGGGATGCATCAGCTGCCCAGGATAGATAGGTACTGGCGAAAGCGCCGCAGTATTTGGAGAAAATATAACGAGGCATTCGAAGGCCTGCCTCTGTTCTTGCCGGCGCCGGAAAGCAAGGATATCAAGCATGCTTACCACCTGTATACCTTGTTGCTCGACATAGCTCGCCTCAGGATCACGAGGGACGCTTTTTTGCATGAAATGACCCTGAGGAGGATCGGTGTGGGCGTCCATTATATAGCCCTGCACCTACATCCTTATTACAGGAAGACCTTCGGTTACCGCCGCGGAGATTTTCCAAACGCGGAATGGATCTCGGAAAGGACCGTGTCGCTACCCGTTTCGGCAAAATTGACCGATAAGGACACGGACGATGTAATAAACGCGGTCATCGATATAATAAAGTAGCCCGGTTAAAAGATACTATATGGATATTAACAGGATATGGCTGCCTTTACTGCTTAGCTTTCTAGCGGGTATATTCACGGTAGCCGGCAGCTTCATAACTTTTTTTGTTAAGGATTTTAAGAAGAGCTACCTTCAGTTCTTTTTGGGACTGTCGGGCGGCGTTATGATATATGTTTCGTTCGTCGAACTTCTACCGTCTTCGATCCGCGATATAGGCCCCCTGAACGCCAATGTCGCGTTTTTTGTCGGAATAATCACCGTAATGCTCATCGACTTTTTCATCCCTCATGAATATATAGCCGAACGTATAAAAGTGGGCCACCATGACAAGCGGCTTATGACTGCCGGGATATTCATGGCCTTAGGCATAGGTATCCATAACTTTCCGGAAGGCATGGCGGTTTTCATGAGCGCGCTCGTAAATATCAAGGTAGGCGTTATGCTGGCCATCGCTATAGCTTTGCATAATATTCCGGAAGGGATAGCCGTAGCTATGCCGATCTTCTACGCTACGAAGAGCAAGAGGAAGGCCTTCTGGTATTCATTCCTGGCCGGATTCGCGGAACCGGCCGGCGCGGTCATAACAATATTGGTCCTCATACCTTTTTTAAACCATTCCATCCTCTCTTTCATGCTTGCATTCGTTGCGGGGGTGATGGTCTTTATCAGTTTTGATGAACTTCTTCCTCTTTCCTGCCAGAGCGACGGCTATCATATATCTATTTTCGGCGTTATAACGGGCATGGCGGTGATGGCTTTAAGCCTTATTTTAATATGACGAGAAGAAGAGCCTTTGGCGTTATTATTTCGTTCGGGTTGGTCAGCCTCTTCGGCGATATCGTTTATGAAGGAGCGCGCAGCATTAACGGGCCTTATCTGAAACTTCTTGCCGTTAATGCGACTGCTTTGGGAATAATAGCCGGAGCGGGAGAATTCTTCGGATACGCGCTGCGCCTTGTTTCAGGATATTTTTCGGATAAGACAAGATATTACTGGCTCTTTACGTTTCTGGGGTATGGAATGCTGGTCAGCGTGCCTTTGCTTGCCTTGGCGGGCGTCTGGCAGACAGCGGCCCTCTTCATAATACTGGAACGGATCGGAAAAGCTATCCGCAGTCCGGCGAGAGATACGATACTTTCGCAGGCAAGTTCGCAGGTCGGAACGGGATTCGGGTTCGGCCTGCATGAGGCGATGGATCAGGTCGGGGCGGTCGCGGGGCCTCTCATATTCGCAGTCTTTTTCATGATGGCCGGCAAAGAGGCGGGCGTCTCCGATTACCGGAGAGGATACGCGTTTTTATGGATCCCGTTCCTGCTGGTGATGCTTTGCCTATTTTTTACCTACCGTAAAGTTCCTGATACCGATACCCTGGAGACAACGCGAAAAGATGAGATGCCGGATAAGCTCTCAAGGGTTTTTTGGCTGTATACATTATTTACTTTCATTACGACAGCGGGTTTTTGCAGTTTCATCCTTATCGCCTTTCATTTTAAGTCCACTTCCGCGCTGTCCGACGCGCAGATACCGTTATCTTATACTATCGCAATGGGAATTGACGCGGCCTCCGCCCTCGCGATCGGTAAAGCGTATGATGTATTGAAAAATAAAAGAAATAACCGCAATGCCGGATTGAATCTGCTTGCGATAATACCGTTATTATCGCTTTTAATGCCGCTTTTTATATTTTCAAAGGATCATTCTCTGATAATAATAGGCGTGCTCTGCTGGGGGGTCGTAATGGGCATCCATGAGACGATCATGAGGTCAGCGATAGCCGATATTACCTCTCTGGCAAAGCGCGGCACGGGATATGGCATATTCAATACCGCATACGGCCTGGCGTTCTTCCTGGGAAGCGCGTTGCTGGGCTTCTTATATGACAGGTCGTTATCGTTTGTAATAACCTCTATAATAGTTATCGAGCTTCTTGCATTTGTCCCATTTTTCATGATGAGAAGAGAGATATACGCGTAATGGTAATAAAATGATAGTATCGAAACGCCATAAGAAGACAGGATTAAGGATAAAAGTCACGCGGAAGATATCGGAGATACCCGCGCATGACTGGAAGAAGGTCTATCCGGACGTATTGGAGAACTACGATTTTTTTAGGACGATCGACAGCTCCGGCATAACCCAATTCTCGTTCTATTATATAATAGTCTACGACAAAAACCATCCTGTCGGCGCCACTGCCTGTTTCCTGGTGGACTATTCGCTCGATACAAGCATAAACGGCCCTCTGCGGCGTATCACCAACTCGATAAAGAGATTGAAGCCGAACATCTTCAGCATAAAGACATTAGTCTGTGGTGTGCCTATGGCGCAGGGCAAGATCGGGTTGGCCGGCGATAAAAGCGCGGTGTTCAAAGCAATGCTTCGCAAGATGGACCATATCGCGAAAAAGAGTAAGGCGTCGATCGTCGCGTTCAAGGACTTTGACGGGCCCTATACAGAAATACTCGACCCTCTTCAAAGGGCCGGATTCGCGAAGTTTGACAGCCTGCCGAACACAGAGCTTAATGTATGGCATAAAGATTTCGAAGAGTATCTTAAGACGCTGAGCGGCGCTACGCGTTATGACCTGCGCAGGAAATTCAAGAAAGTCGACGGCCATGTGAAGATCGACCTGAAGATCGTCGATAGCCTTGAAGCGGACGAAATGAAGGCTGTCTACAAGATGTATCTCGAAATAGTATCTCGCCATGACATGAACTTCGAGCTGCTGCCTGAGGCTTTTTTCAGGGACATATCAGTCAACATGCCGGGGCGCGCGAAATTTTTTCTCTGGAAGATCGACGGAAAGATAGTCGCGTTCCTTTTTTCGATGGTGTCGCAGGAGCGGTTCATAGACTATTTCGTCGGGCTGGATTATTCCGTCGCGCATAAATATCACCTCTATTTTCTGAAGTTCAGGGAAGCGTTGATCTGGTGTATCAAGCATAAGATAAAGAAATATGAGATGGGTATAACGGCTTATGAGCCTAAGCTGAGGCTCGGCTTTGATCTGGTGCCGCTTTACATATATGCCAAACTGAGAAACAGGATGCTGAGGCCCGCATTCAATCTCATATGCCAATTCCTGAAGTTCGAGCATTTCGATCCGGTTCTAAGGGCCGCGAAGAAGAAGGCGGGGATATAATGATATGACAATGAAACAATGGTATGAGTCGTTATATGAGAACTACGCGCGGAAATATGATAAGGAGTGTTTTGTTCAGGGCACTGCGGGTGAATGTGATTTTATCGAAGAGGAGATAGCCCGCGATAAGTCCTTAAAGATCATCGACATCGGTTGCGGTACCGGCCGTCATGCGATTGAACTGACAAAGAGGGGATATAATGTGACCGGCGTTGATCTTTCCGGGAATCAGATCAAGGGGGCAAGGGAAAAGGCCGAAGAGGCAAGGGTGACCATCGACTTCCAAATACAAGATGCCCGCAATCTTCCGTTTGACGGTGAATTTGATCTGGCAATTATGCTTTGCGAAGGCGGGTTTTCTCTTATGGAAACAGATGAGATGAACTTTGAGATTCTCAAGAACGCGACAAAAGCGCTGAACGATAAAGGAAAGCTTATTTTCACTACATTAAACGGATTGTTCCCGCTGTTTCATTCGGTCAATGAGTTCTATAAGTCGGCCGAGAAAGAAGGCCAGTCCCGGTGCAAGGAGTGCTCCTTTGATCTGATGACTTTCCGTGATTATAACACCGCTGTTTTTGAAGACGATTCCGGCAATAAAAGGGAGCTTAAGTGTAACGAGCGTTATTACGTGCCCAGCGAGATAACGTGGCTTTTAAAGACGCTCGGGTTCAAAAAGATCGATATTTTTGGCGCGAAGCTGGGAGCGTTTTCAAGGAATGACAAGTTGACCACCAAAGATTTCGAGATGCTCGTCGTCGCGGTGAAATAGATGATAGCGAGCCAGTAGCGGCATGTAATTTATAAGGCTTGATAAAACAGCACTTATATTGTATACTTTAATACATAGAATTGTATAAAACAATACAACTAATTGTATGGAATATAGAATAGATAAAACAGGATTATGGGATCGACTTGGCATATGGAACGGCTTTCTTAAAAGAAAGGTTCACCTCATTGCTTGTGGTGGTACTGCGCTTACACTTTTAGATGTTAAGCCATCGACAAAAGACATCGACCTTCTTGTGCCTGTAACCGAAGAATGCCGCTAACTTATAAAGACATTGAAAGATCTTGGGTATAAGAGCGCAAGCGGCGCAGGATGGGCAAGAGACGATGGTTTTATGTTTGATGCTTATGAGGGCAAAAGTTAAGGAGATAGATATAAAAGAGCTTACTAAGCGTTTCAATGAGACTGCATCATATGATGTTTCTGAAGATAGAGTCCTAAAAAATCTTGAACATTTCAAAAAACTTATAAATAAGGAAAGGCTTGCGCCATGAGAGATAAAGATCTTTTAAAGCGTTTACGAAAATTGGGTTTTCCTCTCTTTGAGACGGAAGAGGCGGAGGACGCTAACCTTACTCTGGCGGATGTCGTACAGTCTAAAGACCTCCGTTTCTGGGAAGGATTTCCTGTTGTGCTTGCTACCAGCGCTGAAAAGGGGCTTTTTAATTATAATACAGTCGCGGCATCTCTTAAGAAACTGTTTGATAAGCCCTTGTTAGCAACTTTAGTGGCCATGTCTCTTGCCCTTTACAAGAATCTCAATATGAAATTTTCATGGACTGGCTCCTTGTATGATTCGCTTAGCTCGGAGAAGAAAAAAGAATATGCGGCATTTCTTGACGCGCTCGAAAAGGATAAAAGTCTGAATGTCGGTGGGCGCACGATGTCGGCCGAAAGGTTAAAGTCTGTTGTAACCACCTATTTCCGGAAACAGGCAGAAGGCCTGCACGATCTTCTATCGGCTAAGGACGAAATGGGTCTTGAATATGCTATGTCGCAGGTTTTTTCACCTAAGCAGAAAGAGTTGTTCTTGAAAAAATTGAAAGGAGAAGTCTTTACTAAAACGGAAAAGGAATATTTTTCCCGCGCCGTAAAGAAAAAGGTACTGGCTCTTGCAAATCCCGACCTCCACCGTTTATCGCGCAAATTGTTGGAATAATAGATGGCCAGGAAAATATTTCCTATCATTCATATCATTGGATTGACCAAAACGGCGGTGTATCAACAGGCGCTCAGGGAAATAGATTTTATGGAAGATATTTATGGAGAAAAGTGATGAAAAAGATAATAATTTTTTTTGTTTGTGCGGCTTTTACAACGCATATATTATATGCCGAGCAATTTAGTGGGGAATCTTCTTTAATTACGTCTTCAGGTTTGATAGATAGGTATGACCCTAAGGATCCGGAGACATATAAAAAAGTTTTTGGGGAGCGCGTAAAGACTATTAAGTATTGGGTAGATTTTTCTAAAGATACCGGAGGTATGGGGAGTATCCAATCTGTTGAGTGGTTTTCTCCGGAGGGGGAATTATGGTTTAAGGAAACTAACGATGTTTTTGATGTGGCCAGCCCATTCAGGCCAAAAGTCCTGGAGCGTATTTATTCTTTAGATACAAAAGGCATCTCCAGTGGGGTCTGGGCCGTCCGCTTTATATGGAATGATAATGTGATCGAGCAACGTTATTTTTCATATGGAACTAATAAAGAGCCGTCCGAAACCGAGACCGCAAATCTTAACAATCAAATCCAAAAACATGATGAAGTGGCCAGATTAACAGATAAATCGTATGATTTTAAACTTACCTCATATTTACTGCATAATTTTGATCATTATTTCGGTCAGCAAAGAATTTATCAACCTACCTTTTGCATCAGTCCTGTAGAAAAAATAAGTTATTTACTTAACGTTTATGGTGGCGATATGGTACTTAGTCCCGCAGTTTTTCTGTACATATTTTCTCCAGATGGAAAAGTTTATACAAACGACCGTTTATCTATATCGCGCGCGTCGGGTAGTATAAATTATTATGCCAGATTTAAAAAAGATATACGGTTGGAGACAGAAAAAAATGGGATATGGAAATTAATTGTTTATTACGCAGATGACGATAAAGTCATAGACGAAAAATTTTTTTATGTTGGAAATTCAAAAGATATGCTGCTAACGAAAGAAACTATTGATGGGTTAGAAAGCAAGATAGACAAAAACTCTGTATTCGATATGTTGCCAGACTACGTAAAAAATGATGTGACAAAATATCGCAAATCAAGTCAAAAAAGAATAATGCTAAAATTAAAAAATGGTATGACTAAAGAAGACGTTTTGCGGTTATTGGGACAACCTAGTAAGATTGATACCGGCAAATATGATGATGCGGTGGTTTGGATATATGACGATGTGGAAAAAAGTGTAGGAAACGCCATCAGGGATTCCGAGGCAGATTACCAAATATTACATGGCACAGGTAATGTTGGTCGCGATCTCATTGGGGGAGTTGTTTATACTATTATAAGTGCTGGCGTTGGTGCGGCCACGACAAATAAACTTGAGCTTGTTATTAAAGACGGTAAAGTAATAGGTAAAAGAGGCTCAATTTAATAGAGAGATATACGTACGGTCGTGTTAGTAAATATGAAATATGTCAAATAACCATAACTTGTTTATTTATAGGAAATTATGAAAAAAGTATTTATCCGGACTTTTGGATGGCCGGTGGCAGGATTATAGTAATGCGATGAGGAGTTTGGCCGAGGCGGTCGTTGGGGAATAAAAAGGCATGAGCATGAAAAAATTCGCTTTGATCGTTGGATTTTTGCTTATGAGCGCGGTTGCGTTTGCTCAAGAGATCGACAGGTCTCTTTTGCAAGGGTATGACGCGGCTCTGGTGATCTATAATCGCGCAACCGGTGAGATGGTCAATATTAATTCTGCGCGCGCTAACCAGCGCCTTGCGCCCTGTTCGACATTCAAGATTTTCAACACTCTTATCGGGCTGGAGCTCGGGCTTATCAAGGACGCTGATGAGCCGTGGTATAAGTGGGATGAGGTGAAGCGTGATATAGAAGGGTGGAATCAGGACTTAACGCTACGTGAGGCGTTTCGGGTGTCGGCCGTTCCTGCATATCAGATATTGGCGCGGGAAATAGGCGAAGCCCGGATGAAGGAATATATTGAAAAGATCGGCTACGGCTCACAGGATATTTCATCAGGGATCGATATTTTCTGGCTTCCGCGTCCGGATACTACATCCATCAAGATCAGCGCGGATGAGCAGGTTGTTCTTTTGAATAAGCTTTTGGATGGTAAACTTCCGTTCTCTGAAAAGAATATCGCGATACTACGCGATATTATGCAGGCAGAGAAGACCGGTAAAGGAACGCTTTACGGTAAGACCGGATCCGGCACGGGGCCGGATGGTAAATGGAATGTGGGATGGTTTGTAGGTTTTCTTGAACATAACGGTACGACCTACGTTTTCGCGTGTAACATTACCGGAGGCGATAATCCATCGGGCAAGACTGCCCGGACGATCATAGAGAGCATCTTTAAGTCTCAAAACCTGTTGTAATAACAACTCATCCCTATGGTCGTTTTGAAAAGCGAGGTCATAGGGATTTTTTATGCTGGGAGGCGGCCGTGGGTCCTTGGAAATGGGCCTCGGTGAGGGTCGGGCGAGGCGCAAGGAGCCAGTGATAGTGGTCAAAAAAATCGATGTCCATGTCCATCACTTTTGGGGTTTGGGCATAAGTGGTCAACCCGGCCAAAACAAGCGTCCAGCGTCGGAAAACAGGCGATTTAAGGGGTGTCTTGTGGGTGTCCGGGAAGGTCAAAAAGGGCCATTTTGATGGACATGGATGGACACGTAAATGTCCACTAAATCGAAATGTCCGCGGCCAAAAAGGCCGTGGTTTGGCTTCCACTTAGCCAAAGCCACTAAAAAGTGGACATTTTAAGGCAATGGACATTTTAGGGTGTGAAATGGCGCCGGAGCTTAAAAACAGCTTTACTTTGTGTCAGAAGTGCGATATATTATTTCTGACAATGAAAAGCGATTAATATGACAGAATCCATTGAGAGTAAAATCCTTCGTCGAATTATCGGCAAGAAAAAAGGCTGGGTGTTTGCCCCAAGTCATTTTCTTGATCTTGGCAATCGTGCCGCTGTAGATCAAGCGTTGAGCCGGTTAGTTCGATCTGGTGACATTCGCCGATTAGCGCGCGGGCTTTATGATTATCCACGGAAACATCCGGATTTTGGAGAAATGCCGCCAAACGTTAATCGTGTTACTGCCGCGCTTGCCGAGAAAGACAATCTTAAGATTCAGCCTTCAGGAGCATATGCGGCTAACTTGCTGGGGTTGTCCGATCAAGTACCGGCAAAGATTGCTTTATTAACAGACGGCTCTACCCGGGTGGTTCAAGTTGGTAACTGGCACATTATGTTTAGGAAGACATCACCAAAAAATATGGCGACTGCCGGGCGCGTGAGCGGCTTGGTTATTCAGGCTTTACGTTACATGAAACAAAGAAATATTGATGAGCGAGTCATTAATTCG